>UMKF01045476.1_pt1 | contig 146652 bp, 114 predicted proteins | sample 1966251 | NCBI WGS metagenome assembly UMKF01 (sample SAMEA4836171, study PRJEB28245) | human gut metagenome | biome: gut microbiome; material: fecal sample | place: Denmark | collected 2008
AACCATTATTGAACTCGGCTATTATAAACTTATCGCTGGCGTAGATTGTTGTGAGATCGGAGCAGCCATTGAACATATAGTCCATATTCGTCACTTTCTCTGTGTTGAAATTAGTGAGGTTGAGCGAAGAGAGTTTCTGACAGAAACTGAACATGTTATACATCTCCCTCACTTTCTCTGTGTTGAAATTAGAGAGGTCGAGCGAAGAGAGCTGACAGTCAGAGAACATCCATGACATATCCGTCACATTCGCTGTGTTGAATTTAGAGAGGTCGAGCGAAGAGAGGTTCTGACAGTGAGTGAACATAGCGTACATATTCGTCACTTTCGCTGTGTTGAATTTAGAGAGATCGAGCGAAGAGAGGTTCTGACAGTTGTCGAACATGTATGACATATTCGTCACATTCTCTGTGTTGAATTTAGAGAGATTGAGCGAAGAGAGGTTCTGACAGTTGTCGAACATGCTTGTCATATTCGTCACATTCGCTGTATTCAAATTTTCAATGTTTGAAATTGTTTCCAATGCTGTGCAGTTCTTAAAGAAATCTTTCAACGATGTAGGAGCGTATGTCTTGAAACTCTCATCGAAAACGATATTCTTGATAGTAACATTTCCTAAAGTTGTGCAAATTTCTTTCACATTATTATATTGGTCTACAATGACACTGTTGTTTACTATATCTGATATATTGGCATCAGTAACTTTCTTGAAAGTCAATGTAGTGTTCGTATCATCGTACTGGGCTACATAGTCAGAAATAGTGGTTGCTGTTTTCAGATTGTATATGAATGCGCGGTCAGCACCTTTCTTATACATACGGTCTTTCTTGTAAGACAAATTCAAAGAATGCTTGCCAGCAGATAATAATGCTTTAATCTCTATTTCCTTAATTCCGCTAATCGTCCCATACGTTTTACTATCTAAAGTAATAGTGGCTTTATCATCTTCTTCTGAAGAAACGAGATACTTAAACGTCAATAATATAAGCTTTTCTACTGTGAACGTGACTACAGTCCTTGATGTAGTAGATTCCTGATCATAATTATCCGACATCAATCCTTTGCTTCCTTTTGGAATATCGAAGCCAAGATTTTTCATTCCATCTGCTTCCAAGTTCAGCATCTGCCAAGGATATCTGGCATCATTGTCAGTAATGGTAACATTGGTTATACCATCCAGGTTATCGAACAAAGCACAGCGATGGTTTACTACACCACATACAGTACAGGTGCCTTCGCTATTGTATTTATGACCTTTTGCGGGAATATCAAGACTGGCAGCATCCGTAATCTCAGTAGTAGCATTAGCGTCGCTGAAGAGTTTTTTGCACACACTGCACTGCCAGTATTCTATTTTACCAGTTGCTGTACATGTAGCATCTATCTGCACATGATGGGTGGGTGTGTGCTTCTTTAGCTCATCATTATTATCTACTTTTACTATGGAATGACAAATAGAGCATTCGTGTGTGGTATAGCCATGCTCTACGCAAGTAGCCTCAATGGTTTCGATAGCTTTGCCAAGGGCAGACGAACCATCGGCATTCTTGTGCGAACAGGTTGTTTTGAGCTTGAGTTCAAACTCGCCTACCTGCAATGTTTTTCCGCTATGAATAGCCGTGATTTCCCATTTAAAATATTTATAATAAGTAGAACCTTCGCATTTGAAGTCGTACGAAGCATAGTTCTTATCCTCGAGCTTCTCGTCGTTGCTTATCTCCTGAATGAGCTTCCAATTACCATCTTTGCCTTCGTTGTTACCATAGAGCTTCCATGACAACGGATTGCGACCTTTCATACTTGCATTGTCATCACCCGTTGTGATGGTGTAGCCCACAGGCACTCCTGCCTTGCTGGCTTCGAAGATGACATAGGCACTGCTACTGCCATTAATAAAGCCACAGCACCACTTGGAGAAATTACCTCGTGTCTTTTGGCCATCAAAGAGATTAGTGTAAGTCATACCAACGATGCCTTCAGGGTTACCTGCTAAGGCTTTAAACTTTACAGACGTGTCGTAATCTATCTGCGCCACCACACGTGTAGGCACAAACAACAACGTGAGCAACATCAACATAAGCAGAGAGAGTCTGCGACTCTTTACTGCATTAGTTGAAACAAGGTCAGTTATGTAAGACCATTGTTTAGAAATTGTAGATTTTTTATTATTCATATCAGTAATTTTTTTTATTATTATTCTACTTTCTTACATATATCCTCTCATAGCCATTATATATACTGTCATTCCCAGGATGATGACGAAAGTCAGTACGAGAAACAGATAGATATAGTATCTCTCCCTCTTGATGAAATCACAGAAGCTGTAGCGAGCCTTGTAGTTTTCATCAAGATATATCCTGTAGTCTTGAACCATGGCATAGCCCATGACTATGGCGAGCAACAGAAGACACAATGCCACTATAAAAATAGCCTGTTCCTCTTTCATGAAAGTCTCTATTATATTTTCCATGGCGCAAAGATAGTGTTTTTCTTCGGAAAAAGGTGTCTACTTCCCCTGTCTATGTGTCTACTTCCTATGTTTTAGGTGTCTACTTCGTAGGAAGTAGACACCCTTTTTAACGATTTATTCCCTTTAGTGATGCGTTTTCCTGGTATTTATCGAAAAATGGTTAGTCCTGCTTTTTATCATCTGCGGCTACATTAGGAGCCATTTTCTCCCGCCATTCGGTAGGAGTACAACCTTCCTTTGTCTTGAAAATGCGGTATAGATAGGTTCGGGCTGAGAAGCCACATTCGGCAGAAACGATGTCATTACTATAGTCTGGGCATTCCAATATCATCTTCTTTGCCGCATTGAAACGTATATCACCGAGCCATATTCTGAATGTGGTTTTCAGATACTGGTCGAAGTATACTGATAACTCATCCTTGGGGATGGAAAGGGTTCGGGAGAGGGTAAGCATGTTTACATTACAGTCCTTATAGCCCGAATTGGCGCACCAGTCATCAAGACTCTTCTGGATGAAATCTCTGTGCTCATCGGAAAGCGGATGTAAAGATTCTGTACTACTGTCAGCGGAGTCATGCTGCTTGGCAGAAGATGCCCCCCCATACCTGTATCCAGTCCTAGCCAAGTCATTGTATTCCTCTTCCTTGTCCAGGAGTTCTTCGGTAGGGATATAGTTGCTACCGAGAGAGATAAACGTAAGATTGAAGAACAGCAGGGCAAGCAATACAAACGGACCTATGATAAACAGTAAGGTGGTGGAAAAGATAACTACCGGCATGGTGAGAGATGAAAGGAACAGAATGAAGACACTGGCACGTGAATATCTCACGTAGGGCAACATATCGGTAGCTGCCATTGTCTCCAACATCTTCTTGCGCCTGATCATCTCGCGCACGATCATGGATATGCTGTAGGCTACACTCATGCAGAACAGGGCAAGCATCATATAAAGTCCTTCCTTGATATAAAGGCTGTGATGGAGACTGATGCCCACCAGGAAGACCAGGAGGGTGGCTGCGTTAATGCCGCCACATACAAGGTTCATCTTCCTGCGGTTGGCACGTGTGGTCTCTATGTTATAGATGGCCATGGCGATGAGCGAGAAGCAGGGGGTATAGATGAGGATGTTGACGACCGCCCCGAGAATGTCGTCGGCAGCACGGAATCCGAAAGCCATCTGTATCACATACTGTATCGCCAGTCCTATCATGGCGAAAACGACCATCCAGCGGGAACGCTCATACCGCTTGTTCACCCATCTTACATACAGATGAGAGAGTGCCACGAAGATGGCATTGATGAGCATGAATATGAAACATGCAAACTGAAGTAGAAATAATGAATCCATACGTTTCTTATCTTATGTTTACTTTCTTTGCTATACATTATTATAATGAATACGCTTGCAAAAGTAAGAAAATAATTTTAGAAAAAGGGAAAATGTTCTTAAAAAGTTTACAAAACATACAAATAATTGAGTATTTCGCTATATTATCAACTGAACTTTCATAAGTTAGCCCCACACGCCTTGAAAGGGCAAAACTTGCGAAACCTTAATTACATCATACATAGACAAGTAAGCGAAAGATGGGGTGATTTGAGACCACCTCATCCCTCTTTGGCTTTCAATTCTTATCATCGTCAAACGGTAAAGAAGAATCGAATCTATCAAAATCTGAGCTGAATAATTTGTCTTGTATCACACGGTACTTTTCAAACTCTGACTCTGCAAAGTTCTTGGCAAATTCAGCAGAAACCTTTCCTGCATCATGTAATACGGCATCACCGCCAGCTTCAAGAATAATATCAATACGCTTAGCCCAATCTTCCATAGTCATTGGTATATGTCGATTTGCCATACGTTCGGCTAAATCAAGTACTGAATTGACAAGTTTTCCCATATCTTCAAGTTCCACTTGTTTGAGATAGTTTTTGGCAATACTGACATCAGGCTTGACGATTTTACCATCAGGTGCATTCTCCCAAGTAGTCAGTCCCATATGCTCTTTCTCTGCATTGGCTCTTTCCACTATAAGTTCTGCTGCGGTATGCCCATGCACTGCATAATGCATCTTATTCTGAACTTTTTTATAAAACAAACGTGTGGTAGGTGCATCTTTGTTGTAATCAACAGCTGTAGCATATATATCCGTGAGCTTTTGGTAAAATCTTCGTTCACTCAATCTAATCTCACGTATTTCAGCTAACAAATGCTCAAAATAGTCCTCCCCAATGAACGAGCCGTTCTCCATACGCTTCTTGTCAATGATGTAGCCACGCAAAGAGAACTGCCTGATGACATAGGTGCACCATTGGCGGAACTGAGTGGCACGAATGGAGTTGACACGATAGCCCACGGAAATGATTGCATCTAGGTTGTAGAACTGCGTGTTGCGTCGCACCTCTCTCGCACCTTCCTGTTGAACTACCGAGATTTTCTCGGTAGTTGTTTCCTTGTTCAATTCATTTGTGTCATATATGTTCTTCAGATGCAATCCGATATTATCTGTTGAACAGTCAAAAAGCTGTGCCATAGCCTTTTGAGTTGCCCATACTGTTTCGTCTTTATATAACACTTGTACGCCTTGCTCCTTACCTTCTGCCACGAAAGTCAGGAATTCCGCCGTACTGTTTCGTATTTCAAATTTCTTTGCCATAATTTATCACCTCTCAATGTAATGCGTTATCTCGTTGAAAGCGGATGTATGCAGATTTATTCTTTGAATGTCCATATTATAATGTTTCTTTGTTTTCTTTCTCCTCACTAAATGCCTTAATCTCATCAGCAAGGACTTTCTGTAATTTTTCTTTCGGTACCATCAACTGATAATCCTGCCATATGCAGATGCATATTTGATTACAAAGGTAATTATAATACATCACTATTCCGCATAAACACAGTGAATTTTAAGTTTATTTAGCAGCTTGATAAAAAACTGTTATTATATTGCACATCACCCATTAAAAGTGCGGTAAGGAGACTGCCATCCATAGCTTTTGCAGACTTGCTTGTTTTTGTAAGATTCAAGCAAATGATGAATCATTATAATGGGCTTAAAAACACCAGAATAAAAAGAATCTATGAAAAAGTATGATAAACTATGAGTAAGTATGAGCAACTGTGAGTTGACCCCTCACCGATTTCGTATCTTTGCATTGTGGTTCAGAGATAACATCTCATACCACCAAGAGGCAATGCGCAGCGCCCCCTACAAACACAATTTATTAACCTTAAAAATGAAGACACTATGATTCTGTACACATTGAAGAAGTATGTCAACGAGAAGTTGAGCGCCGCTAACGGCAAGTTTTTCGCCTACCCTGTAATCACCCAGACCTATGGTCTTGATGAACTCGCAGAGCACATGGAAAGTCACAACACCCCGTTCTCAAAGGGAGCCATCAAGGGTATGCTCACCGACATGGTGAGCTGCGTAAGAGAACTGGTTCTGCAGGGTATCGCCGTGAAGATTCCAGACCTCGCCATTTTCAGCATCGGCATCAAGAACAAGGAAGGTGCTGCCTCCGAGAAGGAGTTCAGCATCACCAAGAACATTGCCGGACTGAAGCTCCGTGCCCGTGGCACCGGTGAGTTCAAGGCAAACAGTCTGAACCTCGATGCATCCCTGAAGAAGGCCACAGCCGTAACAGGAGATGTTACTCCACCAGACAGCGGTAAGGACAACACAGGCGATACTACCCAGGGTGGCGGCACAAACCAGGGCGGCGACTCAACACAGACTGGCGGATCAGGCAACACCGAGAGCAGCGGCTCCGATGGTAGCGACGGCCTGGAGTAGCCCCCATCGCCAGTAGATGAAGAAAGAAGGTTTTAGGCAGGATGCAGTCCGGGATTCGGCTATAGCACCCCCGGCTATTCATCAATATAGCAAGCAGCATTGAAACACGCGCTATCAAGCCCATCTGCTCATCCTGTCAGCCTTCCTTCTCCAGTATCGCCCGGATATAGGAAATCCGAGCCCCCAATCCATTTATTAATCTTAAATCAAATGAAAATGAAAAGAGAAACACTCAAGAAAATTCTGAATTTCGTCATTACCGTTCTCACCGCAGTAGCCTCTGCCTTTTGTGTGCAGAGCTGCCAGTAGTATCAACCCTTTAAAGATTCAGCACTATGAAAAACACAAGAAAAATATCACTTATTGTCATTCACTGTTCAGCCACACGCGTCACGCAGGACTTCACCTTCGAAAAGCTCGAAGCCTGTCATTTAGCCCGTGGTTTCCGCAGCATCGGTTATCACTATTACATCACGAAAGACGGCGTCATCTACCCCGGCCGTCCCGAGTCAGAAATCGGCGCCCACGCCCGCCATTTCAATGCACACAGTATCGGCATCTGTTACGAAGGCGGTCTCGACGCCGACGGCAATCCGGCAGATACCCGTACGAAGGCTCAGAAGCAGTCGCTCCAGAATCTCCTGACGAGTCTGTGCGTAGACTATCCCGAAGCCGAGATCCTAGGTCATCGTGATCTCCCGAACGTCCATAAGTCCTGTCCCTGCTTCAGTGTTCAGGCTTGGCTGAATGAAATCAATTTCCACATTTAGCCCTCTATTCAGTTGATATTGTTCATACTTTATTATTTTTTCTACTCTCTCCCCCAATCTTAAGTGATTAAGGTTGGGGGATTTTTTGTCTCCTTAATTTCAGAAAGCGTTAGAAAGGGCAAAAGCTTTGTTTATTGCCCGGTATTTTAAAGCTTTTGCCCTTACAGGGCGCATTGTTGACTGCCATTATACCTAGGGCGATGCCCTAGGCTAGGAGCTTCTGCCCTTTCAGGGCGTGTGGGGCTTACATGATAGCTTCTGCCCTTTACCTTTCCCTTCGGCCGGTGACCGTTGGTTCAGGGCGTGTGGGACAAAACTTGCGAAAGTTCGGTTAAATAATGTAAAAAAGTAACGTAATACTAAACTTTATATGTACTTTTGCATCGAATTAAATAAAAATAAGAAACAAATTAAAGAGAAAATATAAAAAAGAAGAAAGGATATGAAGATGAAAAGAATCATATTGACACTCACTATGCTGGTGGCTCTTGTAGCTACTGCATCTGCTCAGGCAGAGATTAAGTTCGACAAACTGATACACAACTTCGGTTCGTTCGAAGAGTCAAACCCGGTACAGAAGGCTACCTTTACCTTCACCAATGTGGGCAACAAGCCTTTGATTATCAACCAGGCTATTGCCAGTTGCGGCTGCACCATACCTTCTTACACCAAGAAGCCTATCGCTCCAGGCGAGAAGGGACAGATTAGTGTTACCTATAACGGCAAGGGCATGTTCCCTGGTCATTTCAAGAAGAGCATCACCGTCCGTTCTAACGGCAATGTAGAAATGTCACGTCTCTATATAGAAGGTGTTATGACAGAAAAGAAATAATCTAGCTCAATACATATTTAAAAGTAAGCATGATTTTCTATTTCTCCGGAACAGGAAATACCAAGTGGGCAGCAGCCAGACTGGCAGCGGCTACACACGAAGACTTGATTCCTATCGCCCCTTATATGCGGGATGATGACTCAAGCCACAATATAGCCGAGCCGTTTATTCTGAAAGAGAATGAACGGCTCGGATTCGTTTTCCCCGTACATGGCTGGAGAGTTCCACGCCTTGTAAGGGAGTTTATCAGGAAGATGAAGATAACTTCTGATGCTACTACAGAAGGTAATAAGAAGATGGTCAGAAAGCATCCTTTCGCCTATTGCGTCTGTACAGCAGGCGACAGCATCGGACTCACCATCGAAAACCTCAACGATACGATTGCGCTGAATGCATCGCTTCAGGCATTGGGCATCACGGAGGTTTCTGCTTCCTACTCGCTCATCATGCCGGAATCTTATGTGGGACTTCCTTTCATGGATGTTGATCCGAAGGAGCGCGAAGTTCGTAAGAAATCGAAATCGGCACAGGAACTGGCGGTTATCTGCGAAGAGATATTCGACAGGAAAGAGGGCGTGAACCGTCTGGTAAAAGGTCCTATCCCCTGGTTCTTCACCAAGGTTGTGGGCGGATTCTTTGAGAAGGTGCTCATCACCGACAAGCGGTTTCATGTGGAGAAAGACAAGTGCGTGAAGTGTGGCATCTGTGCCAACGTCTGTCCTGTAGGCGATATCAAGGGCGGTCATGGAGAATATCCGGAATGGCTGCATCACAAGGATTGCCTCACCTGCTTTACCTGCTATCACCATTGTCCGCATCACGCCATCGAGTTTGGTCACCAGACTCAGAAGAAAGGACAATACTTTTATAAATAATCCCCCATCTACCCTAACTGTTTATGAAGAAGACAATCATCTCTCTGGCGCTCGCCTTCCTGGGCATCGCCAATCTCTATGCCGTAAAGGCTAAACCGGGCATCGCCAAGATTATGCTGGCTGATGGAACCATAGCATGTGCTACCCTGCATGGCGACGAAACCTTCCACTACTACATGCTGCTGGACGGTACGCCCCTGCGGGAAACCCAAGACGGAAAATACGAAAAGATAACTGCCGAAGAGCTGAACACCCGAAAGACCCGTGTTTTCTCTTCAGAGAATCTTACAAGAGCTTCAGAAATAGGAACATGGAGCCCAAGCTATTTCCCTCATAAGGGAAGTCCGAAGGCATTGGTACTCCTGGTGCAGTTTCAGGATGTGAAGTTCAAGAGTAAGGATCCGGTTGCTACATTCAACCATTACCTCAACGGAAAAAAGGGAGAAGCTATGCCTGAGGCTGATAAAGAAGTGTTTATCACCAACGAGAAATACTGCCAGAACTATGGCAGCGTACAGCAGTATTTTGCTGACATGAGCGATAACCAGTTTATACCACAGTTTGATGTAGTGGGTCCTGTTACGGTAAGCAAGAATTCTGCTTATTATGGCAAGAACGGAAATGACGACGGAAGTGACACCAACTTTCCTCAGATGATTCAGGAAGCCTGCCAGCAGGTAGACGGCAAGGTTAACTTTGTCGATTACGACAGCGATGGCGATGGATATGTAGACCTCGTATATGTAATCTATGCCGGCTATTCTGAAAGTATCTCAGGTAATTCAGGCGATTGTCTCTGGCCGAAATCGGGTACCGTAGGAGGACTGGGAACCTATGACGGGAAAAAAGTACGCCGGTTCGGCATTAACAACGAGCTGAACAATAAGCCTGAAGATACCCAAGACGGCAAATACTACATCAATGGTATCGGTCTCTTCTGCCATGAATTTTCGCATACCCTCGGTTTGCCAGACATCTATCCGACCAACAGCCTCACAAACCATAACCAGAGTCCTGAATATTGGGACGTTATGGATATGGGCAATTATCAGGCTAACGGCTATCAGCCTATCCCTTATTCACCATGGGAGAAGAGCATCGTTGGATGGAAACAGCCTACCCTCCTTTCTGATACCGAGGCGCAGCAGATAAAGCTGGAACCATACGACAAGGCATCGGATGCATACAAGATTATAGCCAACAGCCAGGGCGAATACCTGCTGCTGCAGAATATCAGAAACGAGGGATGGTACAAGGAGGCTTTTGGTTACGGATTGCTGGTATGGCGCATCGACTACGATGACAAGAATTCAGTTAATCTGTTTGATAAACCCAACAACACGACAGGTAAGCCAAGGGTAATGATTGTTCCTGCAGACGGAATGGTATACAACAGCTATAACAGGGGCGTCAGCGATGCTGATATTATAACGAGTCTTCAGAACGACCCGTTTCCGACCTACAAGGCGGGCTCTGCTACAGAGTACGAGGTGAACAGTCTGACCAGTATCACCCTGAACAACAGTGTTGATACGAGTCATCCGCTCTACAACATCACAAAGGATGAAGCAACCGGTCTGGTTACCTTCGATTATCTCAAGAACTTCTCTCCTACCGGAATCTCTTCGGTCATCATCGGTAAAGACAGACCGACAGCCTATTTTGATCTGGAAGGCAGAAAGGTTTCCGTTCCACAAAAGGGCAAGATTTACATCACCAGCAAGGGACAGAAGATAGTATACTAATATATAAACAAAGAGGGTGTGTCATGTTTAATGACACACCCTCTTATTATTTTAATATATTCTAGGACCGAAGATGGTGGTACCTACACGAACCATCGTGCTGCCGTGCTTGACGGCAATATGATAATCGTGACTCATACCCCAGCTACGCTCGCAGAAAGCATCATCATCAGCAAAGTATCTGGCCTTTATCTCATCAAAGAACCGGGCAGCCTCATCAAACTCCTGAGCAATCTGCTGCTCATCGTCTGTATTAGATGCCATCATCATGATGCCACAAATCTTCACATGCTTCATCTCCCGCCATTCGCCTGCCTCAAGGAGTTCGCGGCAAGCATCAAGAGAAAGACCCGATTTGGTATCTTCCTCAGCCAGATGAAGTTCCAGAAGGACCTTCACCACACGATCGTGCTTGGCAGCCTGCTTCTCAATCTCCTTGAGAAGTTTCAGACTGTCTACCGATTCAATCATCGAGATATAAGGTGCGATATACTTCACCTTATTGGTCTGCAGATGACCGATGAAATGCCACTCGATGTCCTCAGGCAGCGAAGCCACCTTCTTGGCGAGTTCCTGCTCATGACTCTCGCCGAAGATACGCTGTCCTTCAGCATAAGCCTCCTCGATATACTCGTTGGGATGGAACTTGCTGATAGCAACGAGACGGACACCGGCAGGCAAGCTGCCCAGCACCTCATGGAGATTTCCTTTTACATCATAGTCCATATTTTAAATGTTGAATGTTGAGTGTTGAATTATTTCTCCTCGTATTCAGGCACATCATTCTTCTCCTCTTTCTTCTCGTTAGGAGCATGATGCTCGAATACATCCATCAGTTTGGTTTCGTTCAAACCAACCACATCATAATCTATCATGGTCTTGCCCATCACCTCATCAATATAACGGAGGGCACGGGCGAGAGACTTAGCCTGAACAAGATAGGTAACATTGCTGCGCTTCTCCTTCTCACTCTTCTCATCAATCGTGATGAACTGGAGTTTAGCCTTATACCACTTATCATCATCATCCACATCGCTGAAGAAGATTTCGCCGTAGCAAGCCTTACCGATACCGCTCACCTTCAACTCGCCGCTTACATAAACCGACATCTCATCGATGATGGCGCTCTCAGCCTCGGTAAAGCTCAAAGCATCTACTACGTATGCTTCAGAAACAACCTTTTCTGAACCATCCTCCATTGTCTTCTGATATTTCACTTTGGTCTCAAACCATGTACTTGTTCTACTTCTCATATTTTTCTTCTTACTTATTTTAATTAATTAGTATAATCTTATAACAATTCTTGAAATTAAGTGCAAAGTTATAAAAAAGAAAGCAAAGAGCGACATATTTAAAGAGTTTTTAATCAAAAAATAAAATTTAACCGAAAGTTATTCTCAATTCTCATCTAATTTTCTTATCTTTGCAGCCGAATAGCGTAAATTGAAAAGACCAGAAGGTCATAGAATTCAATTTTCGACACGGATAATTAATAGAAAGAAACAATATTTTAAGATGCCAGAAATATCTGTACGCGGTCTTGAAATGCCAGAGTCACCTATCAGAAAGTTGGCTCCTCTGGCTGCCGCAGCAAAAAAACGTGGAGTAAAGGTATATCACCTCAACATCGGTCAGCCTGACCTTCCAACTCCTCAATGTGGCCTAGATGCCTTGAAGCATATAGACCGCACGGTCTTGGAGTATTCTCCAAGTCAGGGCTATCTCAGCTATCGCGAGAAGCTTGTAGATTACTATAAGAAATTCAACATCAACGTAACTGCCGATGATATCATCATTACATCGGGAGGTTCTGAGGCTGTACTCTTCTCTTTCATGAGCTGCCTCAACCCTGGCGACGAGATTATCGTACCAGAACCTGCTTACGCTAACTATATGGCGTTTGCCATCTCGGCGGGTGCCAAGATCCGTACCATCGCCACAACGATAGAAGAAGGTTTCTCCCTGCCTAAGGTGGAGAAGTTTGAGGAGCTGATCAATGAGCGCACCCGTGCCATTCTGATCTGCAACCCTAACAACCCTACGGGCTATCTCTATACCCGCAGAGAGATGAATCAGATTCGTGACCTGGTGAAGAAGTACGACCTCTATCTCTTCTCTGATGAGGTTTACCGTGAGTATATCTATACCGGCAGTCCTTATATCAGTGCGATGCACCTGGAAGGCATCGAGCAGAACACGGTTCTCATCGATTCTGTTTCGAAGCGTTACAGTGAGTGCGGTATCCGTGTGGGTGCCCTCATCACCAAGAATGCTGAAATCCGCAAGGCGGTGATGAAGTTCTGCCAGGCCCGTCTCTCTCCTCCACTGATTGGTCAGATTGTAGCCGAAGCTTCTCTGGATGCTCCTGAAGAGTACTACCGCGATGTATACGATGAGTATGTAGAGCGCCGTAAGTGCCTGATAGACGGCTTGAACCGTATTCCGGGCGTATACTCTCCTATTCCTATGGGAGCCTTCTATACCGTAGCCAAACTGCCTATCGATGATTCTGAAAAGTTCTGCCGCTGGTGTCTGGAGGAATTCAACTACGAGGGCGAAACCATCATGATGGCTCCAGCCTCCGGTTTCTATACGACTCCGGGAGCCGGCCACAATCAGGTTCGTGTAGCTTACGTCTTGAAGAAACACGATCTGGAGCGTGCCCTGGTGGTTCTGGGTAAGGCACTTGAGGCTTATCCGGGAAGAGTGGAAGACGAAGGACTATAACAATGTTGAATGTTGAGTGTTGAATGTTGAGTTGCCTAACGGACACAAAGATTAAATTAACTATCAACACTCAACATTCAACACTCAACATTCAACACTCAACACTCAACATTCAACATTACAAAAGATGAATTTTCCTCTATTTATAGCAAAGAGATTATATAGCGATCAGGGCGATAAACGTAAAGTTTCTCGCCCTGCTATTCATATAGCCACTGCAGGTGTTGCTATCGGACTCGCCATTATGATTATGTCGGTATGCGTTGTGCTCGGATTCAAGCATACCATACGCGACAAGGTAATAGGATTCGGAAGCCATATACAGGTGGCCGACTTCATGACGCTGCAGCAGCAAAACCAGTATCCGGTGGTCATGAACGACTCGATGGTCAACGTACTGAAAAAGATACCTGGCGTAAAACATGTGCAGAAATTTGCCATGAAAGAGGGAATCCTGAAGACGGACAGCGATTTCCTGGGCGTCATGTTCAAAGGTGTAGGACCTGATTTCGATTCTACCTTCATCCATCAGAACATGATCGAGGGCAGCATCCCTAAGTTTGATGACAAAGCGAGCCATAACCAGATTCTCATCTCACAGCTGATGGCTGACAAGCTGAAGCTGAAGACGGGAGAACGCATCTTTGCCTACTTTTTTGATGACAACGGAGTGCGTATGCGCCGCTTCACCATCAAGGGTATCTATCAGACCAACCTGAAGAAGTATGATGAGGTAATGGTATATACCGACCTCTATACTGCCGTGAAGCTGAACGGATGGGAAGAAGACCAGGCGAGCGGTGCAGAACTGACCGTAAACGACTTCAACAAGCTCAACGAGACTGAAGATTATATTATTAATAAGGTGAACCGCACGGTAGATCACTATGGAGAAACCTACAGCAGTTCTACCATCAAGGACCTGAATCCAAACATCTTCCAATGGCTGAGCCTGATGGATCTGAATGTCTGGATTATTCTCGGTCTGATGCTGATAGTAGCCGGCGTCACCATGATTAGCGGTCTGCTCATCATCATTCTGGAACGCACCTCCATGATAGGCGTAATGAAGGCATTGGGTGCCCGCAACAAGACCATCCGCCACACCTTCCTGTGGTTTGCCGTCTTCATCATCGGCAAGGGTATGCTTCTGGGCAACATCATCGCCCTCGGCATTCTTACCCTCCAGTACTTTACAGGCATCATCAAACTCGATGCACAGACCTATTATGTAAGTACCGTTCCGGTAGAATTCAACTGGCTTGCCATCATAGCCCTGAACATTGCTACGCTGCTGATAAGCATCTTCATGCTCGTAGCACCAAGCTACCTGATTTCTCATATCCATCCAGCCAAATCAATGAGATATGAGTAAAATACAGTCTATAACACCACAATATGTAGACTAAAAAGGAAAAAAACTAATTATTTTATATAGTTTTTGAAAATAGTGCACATTTTATTTTGCAGTGTGCACTATTTTCATTATCTTTGCACAAAATTTTGTAAATTGTGCAATGAATTCAATACCAAGTTTTAACTCGTATATTGAGAACAGCATTATCAAGAATTGGAATCTGGATGCGCTCACCGATTACAAGGGCACAACCCTCCAATATCACGATATTGCCAGAAAGATTGAGAAGCTACACATCCTGTTCGAAAACAGCGATGTAAAGAAGGGCGACAAGATTGCCGTCTGCGGAAGAAATAGTAGCCAGTGGGCAGTAGCCTTCCTGGCGATTATTACTTACGGAGCCATTGTCGTACCTATACAGAACGAATTTAAGCCTGAACAGATTCACAACATCGTGAACCACAGCGAAAGCAAACTTCTGTTCGTTGGTGACGTGGTAGCTACAGAGATAACACCAGAGGAGATGCCTTCGCTGGAAGGAATCATCTATCTTCCGGACAATTCGCTTGTCATCTCGCGCTCTGAGAAACTGACTTATGCGCGCGAGAACCTCAATGCCATGTTCGGCCACAGATATCCTAAGTATTTCAGACCAGAACACGTGAAGTATCACGTAGACGATCCTGAAGAACTGGCAATGATCAACTATACCAGTGGAACTACCGGTTTCTCAAAAGGTGTGATGCTCCCATACAGAGCACTTTGGGGTAATCTCGACTACCTCATCGATTCAGTGAAGCCTAATATAGGTAAGAACTGCAACATTCTTTCTACCCTTCCGATGGCTCACATGTATGGACTCATGACAGAATTTCTCTTCAATATAGTATTGGGTAACCATATCTTCTTCCTTACCCGTCTGCCGAGCCCAACGCTCATCTCTGAGGCGTTGTCAGAAATCAAGCCAGACATCCTCTATGCGGTGCCGCTTGTAGTAGACAAGATTGTAAGAAAGGAAGTATTCCCACATATCCAAACCAACCGTGCACGACTGCTGATGAACATGCCTGTCATCAATAAGCGCATCAAGGAGAAGGTTCGCGAGTTTGTATTGAGAAAGTTTGGCGAACGTCCTTGCGAGGTTGTTGTGGGTGGTGCTCCGCTCAACAAGGAGATAGAGAACTTCTTCATCAGCGTAGGTTTCCCTATCGCAATGGGATATGGTACCACAGAGACAGCTCCACTTATCACCTTTGCCCATCAGGACAACTATGTGGCAGGAAGCTGTGGTGTTGCTGTGAAGCACATGGAGGTAAAGGTTTTGAGCGATGACCCGGAGAACGTAGCCGGTGAACTGGTTTGCCGCGGCATCAATGTGATGAAGGGATATTACAAGAACCAGGAGGCAACAGATGCCGTAATAGATAAAGACGGATGGTTCCATACAGGCGACCTGGCAACGATGGACGCCGACGGACATATCTTCGTAAGAGGCAGAAGCAAGAACATGCTGCTGGGACCTAACGGACAGAACATCTATCCGGAAGAGATTGAGGACAAGCTCAACTCCATGGCTATGGTCAACGAGAGCATCGTAATACAGAGAGATGACAAGCTGGTAGCTCTGGTTCATCCGGATATGGAAGAAGTTAACAACCTCGGCTTTACAGACGAAGACCTGGAGAACATCATGGAGCAGAACCGCAAGGAACTGAACTTGCAGATGCCTAGCTTCGCAAAGGTGTCACGCATCAAACTTCATAATCAGGAATTTGAAAAGACAGCCAAGAAGTCTATCAAGCGTTACCTCTATCAGAACGCAATCTAGAGACAGGCCCTATCTGCTGACAGATCATCAGCAGATAAGGTCTATCATCAGCAAACTGACTTCAGTACGAGAAAAATATAAAAAAGCAAATCGTTAAATAACAAGAATATGGAGATTCCAAGCTTTAACGCATTAATCCAAAAGAGCATCGTAGACCATTGGGATATGGATGCTCTGACAGACTACAAGGGAGCAACCTTGCAGTACCATGATGTAGCACGCAAAATTGAGAAGCTACACATCATGTTTGAGAACTCTGGTGTAGTAAAGGGCGACAAGATAGCACTTTGCGGTCGAAATAGCGCAAACTGGGCTGTAGCATTCCTTGCTACCCTTACCTATGGTGCCATTGCCGTACCTATCCTGCATGAATTCATGCCAGACCAGATTCACAACATCGTAAACCACAGCGATGCCAAACTGCTCTTTGTGGGTGATGTTGTAGCTACACAGATTGATGCAACGAAGATGCCAGGTCTTGAAGGCATCATCTATATACCGGATTATTCACTTGTCGTTTCACGTACCGACAAGTTGACTTATGCCCGCGAGCACCTCAACGAGATGTTCGGTATCAAGTATCCTAAGTACTTCCGCAAAAACCATGTCAACTACTATATGGACCAGAATCCGGATGAGTTGGCTATGATCAATTATACCAGCGGCACAACCGGTTTCTCCAAGGGAGTAATGGTTCCATACCGTGCACTCTGGGGCAATGCCGATTTTGCTGAGGACGTACTGGGTAAGAAGATCAAGCCGGGAGATTCTGTCATCAGTATCCTGCCGATGGCCCACATGTACGGCATGGCGTTTGAATTTATCTTCGAATTCATCAAGGGCTGCCACGTCTTCTATCTCACCCGCATCCCTAGTCCAGCCATCATCGCCGAGGCATTCGGCCGCATCAAGCCAGCTGTCATCATAGCTGTACCTCTGGTTATCGAAAAGATTATCCGCAAGAAGGTATTCCCTAAGATCCAGAACAATCGTATGCGTATGCTGCTCCACATGCCTGTAATCAGCAAGAAGGTGAAGGAGAAGATATGCGACCAGGTATCCAATGCCTTCGGTGGAAACTTCTACGAGGTGATTATCGGTGGTGCAGCCTTTAACCAGGAAGTGGAAAGTTTCCTCCATAGCGTAGGTTTCAAATATACCGTGGGATATGGCGCAACAGAATGTGCCCCTATCATCTGCTACGAGGATTACAAGAACTTCGTACCGGGCTCTTGCGGTAAGGCTGCCCTCCACATGATGGTCCGCATTGACAGTCCTGATCCTGAGAATGTACCAGGCGAAATCCTGGCCAAGGGTCCTAACGTAATGTTGGGTTACTATAAGAATGAGGAAGCTACCAAGCAGACCATCGACGAGAACGGATGGTATCATACAGGCGACCTCGGTACCATGGATGGTGACGGCAACGTCTTCATCAAGGGTCGTAGCAAGAATATGCTGCTCGGCGCAAACGGTCAGAATATCTACCCTGAGGAGATTGAGGATAAGCTCAACTCTTTGGCTCTGGTAGCGGAAAGCGTGGTTGTACAGAAGGGCGACAAGCTCATTGCTCTGGTTCACCCAGACTATGATGAAGCTCAGACCCTGAACCTCGGTACCAAAGAACTGACAGATGTCATGGAGCAGAACCGTCAGGAGCTCAACACCATGATTCCTGCTTACAGCAAAGTATCAGAAATACGTATACATGAAGATGAGTTTGAAAAGACTCCTAAGAAGAGTATCAAGCGATTCCTCTATACGGCAGAGTAAAGTAAGCTTCTATCTATGGAATAAAGATTGTTTCATTCGATAGAATCAAAAGATACAAAAAAATGGTGTGACTTCGGTTTTGAAGTCACACCATTTTTTATAAATAATAAATTATAATAAAGTATTCGAGCGGATTCTGGACAGCGTTTCCGGAGTCATCTGCAGATAGCTTGCGATATAGGTGAGCGGAGCACGCAGAACCACCTGTGGGTTCATTTCGCACAGGCGCTTATATTTATTAGGTGCCGACTCAAATCGCATCAGATCGGCATGAATCTGAGACTGAATCAAACTCTCTTCCAGTATTTTACGATAAAGCATCTGGATATTGACATTACGCATAGCAGCCGCCTCCAGCTTCTTCTTCGGTAGCATATACACCAGCGTAGGCTCCAAAGCTTCCACCTGCAGGTGGGTAGGTTCTTCCTTAAAGAGGCTCTCAATGCACATAAAGATGGTATGATCCACACCCAGATGCTCGGTCACCTCCTTGCCATTCTTAAAGTAAAATTGGCGTACCAATCCCTTCTCGATGTACGAGATACCCATGCACTGTTCACCTTCAGGCAAGATCAGCTCGCCCTTGCCATACTTGATAGGCTCAAGGATATCTTCCACCACATCGAGCTCATCATGAGTCATCGTACTATATTTACGCGCCAGCTCGCGCGCAATATCACGCTTAGGGGTAATTACTTTAAAGTCTGCCATAATACTTAACCTCCTTTTCCATTATACTTATATTAAATCATTAGTCGAGTTTGAGCACAGCCAGGAAGGCTTTCTGTGGAACTTCCACATTACCAATCTGCTTCATGCGCTTCTTACCCTTCTTCTGCTTCTCCAGCAACTTGCGCTTACGGCTTACGTCACCACCATAACATTTGGCAGTAACATCCTTGCGCACCTGCTTAACAGTCTCACGTGCCACAATCTTGGCACCGATAGCTGCCTGGATAGCAATATCAAACTGCTGACGAGGTATCAGGTCCTTCAACTTCTCGCACATTCTGCGGCCGAAGCTCACAGAGTTATCGCGGTGAGTCAAAGTACTCAATGCATCTACAGGCTCTCCATTCAACAGGATATCGAGCTTCACCAGGTCAGAATGACGGAATGAATCGATATGATAGTCGAACGAAGCATATCCCTTGGAGATACTCTTCAGCTTGTCATAGAAGTCGATGACGATTTCTCCCAACGGCAACATGAAGTGGAGCTCTACACGGTTTCCACTCACATATTCCTGGTTGATGAGTTCGCCTCGTTTATCCAGACAGAGTTTCATGATAGGTCCAATATAATTGGTAGCCGTAATGATGGTTGCCCGGATATATGGTTCCTCAATATGGTCTATCAGAGTTGGGTCTGGCAATCCGGAAGGATTGTGAACCTCTTTCACACCGCCCTGCTTGTCGTATACCATATAAGATACGTTAGGTACGGTAGTGATGACATCCATATTAAACTCACGGTCCAGTCTCTCCTGTACGATTTCCATGTGGAGCAATCCGAGGAATCCGCAACGGAAACCGAAGCCCAAAGCCACAGAACTCTCTGGCGAGAAAGTCAATGAAGCATCATTGAGCTGCAGTTTTTCGAGCGATGCACGCAGATTCTCGTAATCGCTAGGATCGATAGGATAAACACCGGCAAAGACCATAGGTTTCACTTCCTGGAAACCCGCAATCGCCTTGTCGCAAGGACGGGCGATATGGGTAATGGTATCACCCACCTTAACCTCGGTAGCATTCTTGATACCCGAGATGATATAACCTACCTCACCGGTACCCAATTCCTGGCGTGGAATCATATCCATCTTCAATACGCCGATTTCATCAGCATCATATTCCATGCCGGTATTGAAGAACTTCACCTTATCTCCCTTACGGATCACACCATTCTCTATCTTGAAATAGGCGATGATGCCGCGGAAAGAGTTGAATACAGAGTCGAAAATCAAAGCCTGAAGCGGTGCCTTCTCGTCTCCTACCGGAGCAGGAACACGATTAACGACAGCTTCCAGTATATCTTCTACACCCTCACCGGTCTTACCTGAAGCACGGAGAATCTCCTCATGCTTACAACCGATCAGGTCTACAATTTCGTCTTCTACCTCATCAGGCATAGCTGAAGGCATATCTATCTTATTGATTACCGGAATAATCTCCAGGTCGTGCTCGATAGCCATATAGAGGTTTGAAATGGTCTGTGCCTGAACGCCTTGAGTTGCGTCAACAACCAGCAGTGCTCCCTCGCAAGCAGCGATGGAACGGGAAACTTCGTATGAGAAGTCAACGTGTCCCGGAGTATCGATAAGATTCAGGATATAGGTCTGTCCATCCTTTGCCTTATATTCCATTTGGATAGCGTGACTCTTGATCGTGATACCACGTTCTCTTTCCAAATCCATATCATCAAGCATCTGTCCTTCAGTAATCTTGATGGTCTGAGTCTTCTCCAGAAGTCGGTCTGCCAAGGTACTTTTACCATGGTCTATATGTGCAATAATGCAGAAATTTCTTATTTTATTTATATTCTCCATATAATTTTCTCTCTTTAGAGTGCAAAGATAGTATTTTTTTTCGTATCTTTGCACAAAATATTGAAAATAATAGAGATTTTTAGATAAAAAATAGAAAAATCATGAAGAAAAAGTTGATTTACATCGGTATTTTTGCTTCTTTGCTCGTTTCTTGTACAGAAAGTCTGGAGGACAAAGCGGCTCGTGAAGCCAAGGAATATACTGAAAAATACTGTCCTACTCCATACGTCAATGACGCCAGGACTGACAGTGCTGCATTTGATAAAACCAAGAAGATATATAAGTACTATATCTCTTTGAGAAACAAGGCAGATAACAAGAAGGCGATTGATGCCAACAAGGGTAAACTCCATAAGATTCAGAAGGAAGCCCTGGACAACAACCCTGGTCTGAAGAAATATAAGGAAGAGCATTTCACCTTCCGTTTCGTATATCATTCGGCTAAGAACCCGAAGGAGGTGTTGCTGGATGATATCTTCAAGTATTAGAAAAGACACGGAGTACTAGTAGTAAAAAGGCACGGATCACTAGTAGTAATCCGTGCCTAAAATATTCTTAATATCCCATTTCCTGCAAAGCTGTCGCCAACTGGTCTGGACAGCTTGTAGGCTTATTGCCACAAGTGATACCCTTCAGTCGGGCGATGACCTCCTTTGCCTTCATGCCTTTAATCAAAGCACAAACGCCCTTGGTATTGCCATCGCAGCCTCCGATGAACTGGGCATTCTGCACATTTCCATCTTCATCTATACTGATGCAGATGTATTTTGAGCAGGTGCCATGAGTCTGATAAGTTACCTTCTGCAACTTATCCTGTTTGTCTTGCTGCAACATAATGCTTATTCTGCGTCTGCAGGAATTTCTGGCTTCATGTTGGTATATACAGTCTGAACATCGTCAAACTCTTCCAACTTCTCAACCATCTTGTCGATAGTTTCGCGCTCCTCAGGAGTTACATCCTTCAAATCGTTAGGGATGTAAGTAAACTCAGCACCAGTCACCTCGAAACCCTCAGCCTCCAGATGCTTCTGAATCTCACCGAAGCTTGTAGGAGCACCGTAGATTGTAATTTCGTTGTTCTCCTCATCCTCATCAAACTCATCTTCTACGCCGTAGTCGATCAGGTCGAGAATCATCTCATCCATATCCAGACCTTCCTTCTTCTTGAATGTGAACACAGCCTTGTGGTCGAAGAGGAAAGACAGAGAACCTGTTGTACCCAAGTTTCCGCTGAACTTGTTGAAGATAGAACGAACGTCAGCAACAGTACGTGTAGTGTTGTCTGTCAGAGTATCAACGAAGACAGCCACTCCGTGAGGGCCATATCCCTCGTATGTTACTTCCTTGTAATCGCTGGTATCCTTGCCACAAGCGTTCTTGATGGCACGAGCGATGTTATCCTTAGGCATGTTCTCACGCTTACAGTTAGCGATGATAGCACGCAATGATGGGTTGTTCTCTGGTTCTGGACCGCCTGCCTTCACAGCAATAGCAATCTGCTTACCCAACTTAGTAAATGTCTTGGCCATGTGGCCCCATCTTTTCAGCTTTGTAGCTTTACGATATTCAAATGCTCTTCCCATTGGAATAAAATTTTAAATGTTTATCGTTTGTTTATAATATTATCTTAATTCTGCACTGAGCACCTTCTGCATTATCTCAATTCTGCATTGAGCTTGCTTGTAAGGTTGGCTATGAGCTTCTTCATGATAGCATCTATCTGCTTGTCATTCAGAGTCTTCTCCTCATCCTGCAGGATGAAGTTAACGGCATAACTCTTCTTGCCCTCTGGCAAATGCTCACCCTCGTAAACATCGAAGAGAACAACGCTCTTCAGGAGTTTCTTCTCTGTCTGGCGGGCAATCTGCTCAATCTGAGCGAACTCTACATTCTTGTCTACGAGCAATGCAAGGTCGCGGCTCACTGAAGGATACTTGCTGATGTCGGTGTAAGTAAGGTTCACCTTCTTCACTGCCTTCATCAGGTTATCCCAGTGGATATCAGCATAGAATACATCCTGCTCAATATCGAATGCTTTCTTCAACTTCAGGCTCAGGATACCCAGTTCTACCAATACCTTACCGGCACGGATCTCGTAATTTACGCCCTTAGAGAAGATATTATTGTCGCTGTGCTTGATAACCACGTTGTTCTGTGGCATACCTACACGGCGGAGAATATTCTCTACCACAGCCTTCAACTCGTAGATGTTGCTCTGCTCATCAGCATGAGCCCAACTGCCCTCTACGCGCTTACCGGTGATGAAGAGTGACATGTGAGCCTCCTGAGAGTAAGCCTTGATAGGACTCTCCTCGCTCCATTTCTCCTTATTATATATATAGGTGTTACCTACCTCGAAGAACTTCAGGTTCTGGCTCTTATGGTTGATGTTGCGAACCACGCTCTCCAAACCACCGAACAGCATCGTCTGGCGCATCACACCGAGATCAGCACTCAATGGGTTCATCACCTTCACGGTTGTCTCGTTAGGATACTTGTTGAGGTCGAAGTCGGTATAGTAGCTAGCCTTGCTCAGAGAGTTGTTGAGAATCTCCATGAAGCCCTCGCCTACCAGCTGTTCTGCTACGAGGTTCTGGCTGTGATAAGCCTTGTCCTCATCGCCCTGAACAGTCAGGGAGCTCTTCAACTGGGTTGGAATCTCCACATTATTATATCCGTAGATACGGAGAATATCCTCTACCACGTCGCAAGGACGCTGAACGTCTACACGATAAGCAGGAACCAGAAGGTCGATACCCTCAGCATCCTCCTTCACGATCTTCATCTCGAGAGATGTGGCGATATTCTTGATGGTTTCAGCACCAATCTCCTTACCGATGAGGCGATGCGCATACTCATAGTTCAGGCGAACTGGGAAATCCTGCATTGGCTCTGGATATACATCCTTGATCTGCATGGAAATCTTACCGCCTGCCAACTGCTTGCAGAGGATGGCTGCCTGCTTCAAAGCATAAATCTGTCCGTTTGGATCTACGCCACGCTCAAAACGGTAGCTGGCATCTGTGCTCAAACCATGACGGCGAGCGCTCTTGCGGATCCATGTAGGATGGAAGTAAGCACTCTCCAAGACTACATCCTTGGTTGTCTCGTAAGTACCAGAACCCTTACCGCCGAAGATACCGGCGATACACATAGGCTCCTCAGCATTGCAGATGCTCAGGTCGTGTTCACCCAAGGTATGCTCCTCGCCATCGAGAGTAACAAACTTGGTGCCCTCTGGCTGGGTACGAACTACAATCTTATGACCGGTAACCATGTCTGCATCGAAGCAGTGCAATGGCTGGCCGTATGCCATCATGATATAGTTGGTGATATCCACGATATTGTTGATAGGGCGCAAGCCGATGATGTTCAGCTTATCCTGCAACCACTTAGGACTTTCCTTCACCTCACAACCGGTGATGCTTACACAGGCATAACGCTTGCAAGCCTCAGTATTCTGAATTTCAACATCGATAGGAAGATCCTCGTTGTCTACCACAAACTCATCGCAAGATGGGCGATGCAAGCTTGTCTTGTAGCCATTCTGCTTCAACCAGGCATACAGGTCGCGGGCTACACCCCAGTGACCGAGCGCATCAGCACGGTTGGCTGTGATATCAATCTCGATGAGCCAGTCGCTCTCCAGGTGATAATACTCAGCAGCAGGCTGACCTACTGGAGCATCTTCTGGGAGTACGATGATGCCGTCATGAGAAGTACCTACACCAATCTCATCCTCAGCACAGATCATACCCAAACTCTCTACACCGCGGAGTTTGCTCTTCTTGATGGTAAAACTCTGGTCGCCATCGTAAAGCACGCAGCCCAAATCAGCCACGATAACCTTCTGACCTGCAGCAACGTTAGGAGCACCACAGACAATCTGCTGAGGTTCGCCCTTACCCAAGTCAACGGTTGTAACATGGAGGTGATCGCTGTTAGGATGCTCCTCGCATGTCAACACTTTACCAACATAGAGACCTTTCAGTCCGCCCTTGACAGACTGAACTTCTTCCAAAGCGTCAACTTCGAGTCCGCAAGAGGTCAACGCGTCCGCAGTCTCCTGTGGTGTCAAATCGAAATCGACGTATTCTTTAAGCCATTTGTATGAAACGTTCATTATAATGATTTTTTATTTTATTTCTATTTTGAAAAACCCGAAGAAACATCAATCGGGCTATGCATGTTCTAAAACTCTGCAAAAATACAAAAAAAAATGCATATAAACAAATAACATTCGCCATTTTTGCACTATTTAAAATAAATACATGCAAAAATGGCGAATGCCTTGGTTTTTATTCGAAAACTTCGTCGATACTGCCACCTCCTACTTCCTCAAAGTCATCCTGTTCGGCTGCCTTGCGGGAACAAGGATTGTAGTCTTCCGGCAAATCGAACTTGATAGCAGGACTGATACCCAGCGACGGGTCGGCATAAACCTTCTTCATGAATATCGCCCAGATAGGCAAAGCCATGGTAGCACCCTGACCCATACTCATGGAATCGAAGTGGATATCGCGCTCCTCACCACCTACCCAGCAGCCACTTACGAGTTGTGGAGTAAAGCCGATAAACCAACCGTCGCTGTTGTTATTGGTAGTACCGGTCTTGGCGCCAATCTGTCCTTCCAGGTTATAACGGTAGCGCAGTCTTCCTGCCGTACCATTATCCACAACGCCCATCAGCATGGTGAGCATCTTCATGGCATTATCGGCACTGATCACTTCGTTCATACGTGGCTGGAAGGTAGCAATCGTATTACCTTCATTATCCTCGATACGGCTCACAAACATTGGAGCAGTACGGATGCCGTGGTTGGCAAATACGGTATAAGCGCTCACCATCTCGCTGACACTTACCTCACATGGTCCCAGACAGAGACTCATGGATGCATGGATATCAGGACTATTGATGCCGAAGTCGCGCAACATCTGTACGAACTGCTGCGGATTGAGCTTACTCATCAGATAAGCACTCACCCAGTTGCTACTCTGCGCCAATCCCCAACTCAGCGGAACCATCTGTCCGGCACGTGAATGGTTGGCATTGCGAGGTGTCCACGGACGACCTGCCACCATATAGGTCTGCTGACGGTTAGGCGCCAGATCGCAAGGCTGGAAGCCGTTAGACATCGCCAGACTGTAAAGGAATGGCTTGATGGTAGAACCCACCTGCCGGCGTCCCAGACTCACCATATCATACATGAAATGGGTATAATCCAATCCACCCACATACGCCTTCACAGCACCCGTCTTAGGATCCATGCTCATAAAACCGCTACGCAGAAAACTCTTGTAATAACGGATAGAATCGAGCGGACTCATCAGCGTATCAATATCACCATGATAGGTAAATACGGTCATCTCCTGCTTCTTGCGGAATGCCGCCTTGATTTCATCCTCAGAATATCCCGCAGCCTTCATCGTACGGTAACGCTCACTCTGGGTGATACTGCGGTTCAGTATACTCTTAATCTGTTGCGGTGTCAGCTTATCGCTGTATGGCGAACTTGGTTTGCGGGCTATCTCTGCACTGAAGCGAGGCTGCAGATAGCGGGCTACATGCTGATACATAGCCTCTTCCGCATACTGCTGTATACGGCTATCAATAGTTGTAAACACCTTCAGTCCATCACTGTATACATTATATGGCGAACCATCCTTCTTATAGTTCTTGTTGCACCATCCATAGAGCGGATCATTATCCCACTGGATAGAATCCACCACAAACTGGGCACGGTTCCAGGATGGATAATCACTACGCTCCGGACGCTTAGCCATCATATACTGGCGAAGGAACTCACGCAGATAAGTAGCCGAACCATCCTTATGGTCGGTACGGTGGAAATTGAGTGTCAGCGGCTCAGCAGCATACTGGCTATACTCGCTCCGGCTCAGATATCCCGCCTTCACCATCTGCGAAAGAACCACATTTCTGCGCTCCCTCGCTCTCTCCGGATAGCGAACCGGATTGAAGAGCGACGGATTCTTGCACAGTCCGATGAGCGTTGCCGACTCACAGAGGGTCAGATTCTTCGGTTCCTTATTAAAATAGGTATTGGCCGCCGTCTTGATTCCTACAGCATTGTGCAGGAAATCGAAGTAATTGAGATAGAGAGCCAGAATCTCCTCTTTGGTATAATAGCGTTCCAGCTTCACCGCAATCACCCACTCTATCGGCTTCTGCAACAATCGTTCCATCGTACTGCCTGCCTTCTCAGAATAAAGCTGCTTGGCGAGCTGCTGCGTGATGGTACTTCCACCACCCGCATTAGTCTGTCCCAGGATACCACGCTTGACGATGGCACGTCCCAGTGCACGGAAGTCGATACCTGAATGCTCATAGAATCGCTCATCCTCAGTAGCCACCAGTGCCTTTATTAAATAAGGTGACATTTTCTTGTAAGGAATCACGATACGGTTCTCCTTGTTCAGGTTCCACGTACCAAGCACCTTGCCATCGGCAGAGTAAACCTGGGTGGCAAATCTGTTGATAGGATTCTGCAGATCCTCGATGTCGGGCATGTAGCCAATCATTCCAAACCAGATGGCAACAAAGGCAAGAATTACCATGAGTATTCCGGTGCCGAAAACAGCCCATAAAATATGTATAAATCGCTTTCTCATCACTATTTCTTTAAATATTTGTGCAAAATTACATAAAAGTTTTGACTTATCACACATAAATCAGATTTTTTATGTAACTTTGTGGGCGATTTTAGAACATTCAATCATATTTCAAATGGAAAAACATAATTTTGTGACCATTGCAGACCTTTCCAAGGAGAAAATCATGTACCTCCTGGAAATGGCGCAAGAGTTCGAAAAGCACCCGAACAGGGAGTTGTTGAAGGGAAAGGTCGTAGCGACCCTTTTCTTCGAGCCATCTACTCGTACCCAACTCAGTTTCCAAACCGCTGCCAACCGTCTTGGTGCCCGTGTCATTGGTTTCTCTGATGCCAAGACATCCAGTACCACCAAGGGTGAGACCCTCAAGGATACCATCCTGATGGTAAGCAACTATGCCGATGTAATCGCCATGCGCCATTTCATCGAGGGAGCAGCCCAGTATGCCAGTGAGGTAGCACCAGTGCCTATCGTAAATGCAGGCGACGGCGCTCACATGCATCCTTCACAGTGCCTGCTCGACCTCTACTCTATCTACAAGACCCAGGGTACCCTGGAGAACTTGAACATCTATCTTGTGGGTGACCTCAAATATGGCCGCACCGTTCACTCACTTATCACAGCCATGCGCCACTTCAATCCTACCTTCCATTTCATCGCACCTAAGGAACTCGCCATGCCAGAAGAGTACAAACTCTACTGCAAGGAGCACAACATCAAATATGTTGAGCACGAGGACTTTAACGAAGATGTGATTGCTGGTGCCGACATTCTCTACATGACCCGTGTACAGAAGGAGCGTTTCAGCGACCTGATGGAGTATGAACGCGTAAAGAACGTGTATATCCTGAAGCGCGACATGCTCTGCAAGGCGAAGGAAAACATGAAGATCATGCATCCGCTGCCACGTGTCAACGAGATTGCTTACGATGTAGATGATGATCCACATGCATACTTCATCCAGCAGGCTCAGAACGGCCTCTATGCGCGTGAGGCTATCTTCTGCCACTGCCTCGGCATCTCGCTCGATGATGTGAAGAACGACAAGACAATCATTGAATAATGTTGAATGTTGAATGTTGAATGTTGAGTTGCCTAACGGGATACAAAGGTTAATTCAACACTCAACACTCAACATTCAACACTCAACTTTCAACACTCAACATTAAAAAAAAAGAGATGGGAAACAATAAAAGTCAATTAGTGGTTGCGGCTATCGAGAACGGTACCGTAATCGACCATATACCAGCCGAAAAGACCTATCAGGTAGTAAATCTGCTCCAGTTGGAGAAGATGGAGACTCCTGTTACTATCGGCTACAACCTGCCAAGCAAGAAGATTGGCAAGAAGGGCATCATCAAGGTTGCCAACAAGTATTTTACCGATGAGGAAATCAACCGACTCTCTGTCGTTGCGCCTAACATCGGACTGAGTATCATCAAAGACTACGAAATCGTAGAGAAGAAGACCGTCAAGACTCCTGATACATTGAAGGGCATCGTAAAGTGCAACAACCCTAAGTGCATCACCAACAACGAGCCTATGCAGACCCTCTTCCATACCGTAGACAAAGTGCTCGGTATCGTACGTTGCCACTACTGCGACAAAGAGCAGCAATTGGGCAAAGTAGAGCTCTGCAAGTAATAAAAACAGGTAGTTTATAACAAAAAGTAAGCAATATCACTCAAAATGTTACGATTTATTTGGTAGTTTGAGAGATATTGCTTATTTTTGCATCCGATTTCATTAAACATCAACCATAAAAAGTAAAGGGAAATGGTAAAAGATCAAGAGATTTTCGACTTAATCGAAAGAGAACATCAGCGCCAGCTGAAAGGTATGGAGCTTATCGCTTCTGAGAATTTCGTGAGTGACGAGGTGATGAACGCTATGGGTTCTTACCTTACTAACAAGTATGCCGAGGGACTGCCAGGCAAACGTTATTATGGCGGATGCCAGGTAGTTGACATCGTAGAGAACCTCGCCATCGAGCGTGTAAAGAAGGTGTTCGGTGCTGAGTATGCCAACGTACAGCCTCACTCTGGTGCACAGGCTAACGCTGCTGTTCTGCTTGCCGTATTGAAGCCAGGTGATACCTTCATGGGCTTGAACCTCGACCACGGCGGCCACCTCTCTCATGGTAGCCACGTCAATACATCCGGTATTCTCTACAACCCTATCGGTTACAACCTGAACAAGGAAACAGGCCGTGTAGACTACGACGAGATGGAGAAGCTGGCTCTTGAGCACAAACCAAAACTGATTATCGGTGGTGGTAGCGCTTATAGCCGCGAGTGGGATTATGCCCGCATGCGCAAGATTGCCGATGAGGTAGGCGCTCTCCTCATGATCGATATGGCTCACCCTGCAGGTCTGATTGCAGCCGGTCTGCTCGACAACCCATTGAAGTATGCGCACATCGTTACTTCTACTACCCACAAGACCCTCCGTGGTCCTCGTGGCGGTATCATTCTGATGGGCAAAGATTTTGACAATCCATGGGGTTTGACTACCAAGAAGGGCGAGGTTAAGAAGATGAGCATGCTCTTGAATTCTGCCGTATTCCCTGGTCAGCAGGGTGGTCCGCTGGAGCACGTCATCGCTGCCAAGGCAGTAGCCTTCAATGAGAATCTGCAGCCTTCATGGAAGGAGTATGCTACTCAGGTAAAGAAGAATGCAGCCGTACTCGCAGATGACCTCATCGGTCGCGGATTCGGTATCGTGAGCGGTGGTACAGACAACCATTCTATGCTCGTAGACCTCCGAAGTAAATATCCAGATCTTACAGGTAAAGTCGCTGAGAATGCGCTGGTTGCAGCCGACATCACAGTCAACAAGAACATGGTTCCATTCGACAGCCGTTCTGCCTTCCAGACATCAGGTATCCGCCTGGGTACAGCAGCCATGACCACACGTGGTGCCAAGGAAGATATGATGCACCTCATTGCCGAACTCATCGAGGAGGTTCTGAATGCTCCTGAGGACGAGAAGGTCATTACTCGCGTTCGCGAAAAGGTGAATGCTACAATGAAGGATTATCCTCTCTTCGCATACTAATCATTTCGGATAAATATAATTACAAACTGCGGGCCTTCCGTCCGCAGTTTTTTGTTTCATTTAATAAATAATAAAGAAAAGAAAAAAATTATGAAAAAGATGAAAAGCCTACTGCTCATGGCACTTGCGTTGCTCCCTGCGAGCAAAACTTTAGCACAGACCAACGCCCAAGTTTTCTACGACTTCGGCAGTGACCGCAAGTTTGTTACCCTCACACTCGAAATGTTCAAGCAGGACAAATGGGGTAACACTTATTTCTTTGTAGACCACGACTTCAATTACGACAAGATGGACACCAGCAGTCCAAACGTGGCACAGGGTGGAACCTATACAGAGATTTCACGTGCATTGAACTTCTGGCAGAACAGCCCAATGAAGAACTGGAGTCTCCACGTAGAGTATAATGGTGGTATTACCAAGAACTACCCTATCAACAATGCCTGGCTCTTCGGTGTGGAGTATTTCATGCACGACAAGAGTTTCAAGAACACCTTGACACTCCAGGCACTCTACAAGACTATTCGCAAGACCGACCAGAATGTGCCAATGCAGTTTACTGCTGTTTGGGGATGCAAAGACATCTTTGGATTAAAGGGATTGAACTTTAGCGGTTTCGCAGATTTCTGGTGGGAGAATCACGTAAGTATGCTTGACAAGGATGGAAACGTGAAGCTCGACAAGAATGGCGAAGTAGCCTATACTCCTGAGCACACCGTCTTCACTACTGAGCCACAGCTCTGGTACAATGTAGGCCAGCACTTCGGCTGCGAGAACCTGAGCGTAGGTAGCGAGGTAGAAATCAGCCACAACTTCGGCAGCAATGCCGGCTGGATGGTTCGCCCTTGCCTCGGTGTAAAGTGGGACTTCTAATTACGAATTTCTTAGCTGCGGAAAATTTTCAAAATGAATTTTTGAAAATTTTCCGCACTAATTTTCAACCACTTTATTTTCTGTTTTTCAACAACTTACGTTACTTTCTTACTGTCAATCCGCCATCAGAAATTCCTCCGATTCCACCTTTATTCTTATTATACTGACGGGTTACGCCGCTCAAGTTAACTCCGCCAACACCCTCGGATGTAGCGTTTACACTTTGGCAGTCAACCTTGGCTTTCACGCTGCCCACGCCTTCATTCTTGATAATCAGACTGCCGCCCTTAAACATTCCTAGATTAACAGAGCCTACGCCCTCATTATCCAGTTTCACACTTTCCATCTCAATCTTAGAGATTTTCACCGAGCCTACGCCTTCGTTATCAATGTTCATATCATCTCCAGCCACATCATCGATATTTACCGAGCCAACACCCTCGTTGGTTATCTCCAGTTTGTTGGCAAGAATCTTCCCAATCTTGACAGAGCCTACACCCTCGTTATCGATTTTCAGGCGGTCGCTATTAATCGTCTTGGCATAGAATGAACCCACGCCTTCCTGTGCAATCTTCACCAGGTCAGGACTGGTGATATAAATCTTGAGTCTATTCTTTTCAGAGTTACACGCGGCAGGCACCTTGAGTTTTCCGTTGAGTCCGATCTTCACCTCGCCGTCACGATAAACCACCTTGAGTTTCTCCTTGAGTTTCTGTACGAACTCAGCATCCTTGATGGCAGAGTAATCCAATCGAACGCTGCATTCATCGCCATTGTTCTGGGTATAATAAACGCTGGCAATCACATTCACGTCGATTGCCTTGAAAGGCTTCTCGGTCAAATCATCCTGCGTAAAGTTGAGACTTCCCTTCATTTCACTGGCAGAAGATCCCATACTGCAAGAACTCAAGCCCATTGGGGCAAAGAGCAAAGCGGCAGCCACCGCCCAAATACATAATTTCTTCATATTCATATCTAATTTTATATTTCTAAATACGTGATATACCGAATACCTTTCTGTTTCGGAAATCTGATGGTTAGACGTAAGAAGATACATAAAGGTTGCAGGGAAAGAGAAAAAAATACAAAAAAAGTAAAACAGCCTCCTGTTCTCACTGGAACAGCCTTCGTTAGTCACTGAAATAGCAAAACCCGCCAGTCGTTGCTATAGAATGTTATTTCTCTATCCCTAATGCAAAAAACAGCCTAAAAATTTGGAAGTTACAAAAATTCAGCGTATCTTTGCAAAAGGTTTTAAAAGATTAAATTATGACAACATTAGAGTTACAAACAGAATATCAATCACTCGTCAACATAATTGCCAACGAGGATTACGAGACAATAAGCAAGGCTGTCAAAGCACTGAAAAAAATACTGTCTCCTAACAAGGCTGTGTCTCCCAACAAGACAAAGACTAAGAAAATAACCAAGGCTGAATTAGTTATAGATCCAAGAATTGCAGCCATGACTAAAGGCATCAACTCGCCAGAGTCATTCGACTACAAAAACGAATACTACAAGGACTACATGAAATAAGATGATATGAAACAGGTTTTCTTAGATACAAATGTGATATGATTTCAGAAAAAGAATTAAATAGCTATCGGCTGACAAGCATGGAAGAGCCAACAGATGAAATGCTGGCTCAGATTATGCATGAGGCAGCCGAAATATACAACAGAGAAAACGAAGAAGCTTACAGAAGTTATTTTGCCAATATGCAAAAACAGGCTAAAGAACAACGACAAAAATTCAATTTGAATTAATGGAGGCAAAAATACACAAACCCGTCTTAATTGTCATTGCAGGACCTAATGGTTCTGGGAAGACAACAATAACCAGTCGTGTATTACACCACGAATGGCTAGAAGATTCTATTTATAAACCCAGACAATATTGCACAAAAAGAGCAAAGAACCACCCTTCACCTCGTCACCACAACACATATCCATCACTGTATTCCCAACATTTGTTTTCCTGGTTTACTGAACGACCGTAGAGAGTGATAATTTCTTTAACTTCCCTTAACTTCCCCAGATACGAAAGTTCAATCAAATATGCGAAACTTCAAATTTTCTGCGTTAATATTTGTTTAAAAATCAGTCCTTTTTCGGTATCGTTAACTTCTTTTATCTGATAATTGTTTAACACAACATAAGACGGGATCCCCTACCCCACTCGCTTTTCAAAGATTTCAGCGGTAAGAAAAGAGAAAAAATGGGACCCTAAAAAAATGGCACCTCTTTCGGAACCAAAAATAAACGCTTAAAATATGTAAAAACGGGCCAAATTCTTAAAATATGTTTATAAAAAGCGAAAAACACCCTTCACCACCCTTCACCCGTAACTATTTGACACATAAAACGTTAAATAAAAAGGTGAAGGGTGAAGGTTTGAAAACTCTTTTTTATATATACGCGCGGCAAGGGAAAAAATCCGTTTTTTCATTTTTCTGACTTTCTGGATTTTCCAAAAACCCTAAAAAAAAGAATATATATATAAGATTTAAAATATACCCTTCACCCTTCACCTCGTCACCACAACACATATCCATCATCGTATTCCCAACATTTGTTTTCCTGGTTTATTCTTCTGAGATATTCTGCTATCTATCGGAGATATTTTCGTATTCTTCGGAGATATTCTGCTATCTTTCGGAGTAATTTTCGGGTTAATGAGTTCAGAAATGTTATCGTTTGACAAGCGGAAGAGCCAATCCGTTATCGCCCACAACAAACTAACCTAATGAGAATCAGAACAAAAAGTAGCGAATTAAGTTTATTTAACCCTAAAAGACAACTAGTTTTGAAATAATTTCATTAAATTTGCAGCGTCTAAAAGCCACTTGTGAGAGTATGCGAGACAATGATGATCGAACTACCCCAAAAACATCGAGCTTAAGGACAAGGATATAAGTAAATGGTATAAAGAGCAAAAACTAGAAAGTACAATTTAAACTAAAATAGATATGAAAGTATTCAATTCTAAGCTTGCTGCCATCGGTTTGGCGGCATTCGTATTCGCATCATGTAGCGACAGCAACAGTGATCCAGTAGGTCCAGGCAATCCTAGTTCTGTAGATGTTACTACTCTTGATCTCACCAAGGGCGGCGAGTCGTTGATGTCTAATGTAATCAACTACAAAAACACCACAGCTAACGCTCGTAAATTATTCGGCACAAGAGCAGCCGGTGACGCGAATTTCGTCACGGACCTCAACCAGGACGAAGAGAGCACTATACCTGTGCAGCCTGCTACAGCTACTCAGGCTTTAGGTAACGACAACCTGGAAAACGGCATTTTCTACTTAAAGAAATCTGCTGGCAAGTGTGACTTTACCAAGAACACTATCAAGAATGCAACTATCTTCGTAAATGGAGGTGCAAAATTAATATACTCTGCAAATACTTTCGAAAACGCAAAAATCGTTGTAAAGCAGGGAGGTTCTCTGATTTTCAAAGGCACAGGTTCAATGATCAAGCAGGGGGTTACCGTCTATAACGAACTTGGTTATGTCAAAACTGAAGATCCTGCAGCAGACATCGTCATCGAAGGTAATCTGTATTCATCTTGGAGAGGTATTACCAGCGGCCTTGATGAAAATGGCAACGCTGTCGAAAAGAAGGAACTCAAGTCTGGTTTAGGACAGCTTACAGAAGACAAGACAAGCCCTACACAAAAAATCACCTTCAAGGCTGGTTCAAAGGCATGTATCATCGGTTCTATCCGCGGTACAGAAGTAAATATCGAAGAAGGTGCTAACATATATGCATCAGCTCACGTTTGGAATGCTACCACTGTTAACGTCAATGGTAACCTGCAAATCGGTGGATTCCTGAAGGCAGCAGACCTTAACCTCAATACAAACGGTTATCTGAAGGCTGGAGACAACAGTGCCATCAAGGTTACCAATGCATTGACCATGAATGCCGGTTCACAGATTGATGCCAACTACATCAATGTTACCTTGAACGAAAAGGATACCCACAAGAAGGTAACTAAGGTAGGTGAAGCACAGCTCATCCTGAAGGGTGCCTGCAAGATCAACATTGCGGACAAGGGCGTTATCAATGTTAACAAGCTTATCTCTTATAACGATGCAAAAGGACAGATCAGCCTGGAAAAAGCTGGCGGTTTAGCTATCGTTAAGGCAGACGAGTTCCACAACGATGGTGCAGAAAACATCCAGACATTTGATACTCCTGCAGAAGGTGCTACCTTCCTGTTCCAGTTCACAAAATGCTTTAATGGCGAGAACCAGCTTCCTACAGCAGAGGATCTTGACATTGCAGCATCATACCTCGACTATGACAAAGCTACCACAGGTGATTTTGTTAAGTTGAAAGATGCTGATAACAAGCAATATGGTTATGAATTGACTGCAACAACAGAGAACTTGAGCAATAAGCCAAAACTGGATTTGTTCTCTGCAGCTGGAGTTACAGAGAATACCCTCTCTGCAACATCTATCCAGGCTGCTAACGACAAGTTGTATGTTACATACCACACCCAGGGCAATGATAAGAGTCATATGGGAGGCGGATTGGAAGTTGCTCATATCGACGGTAAGAACCTTATTCTCGATCAGGCTGTTTCAGCTCAGGGAGGATTGGATGTAAACTATGGCATGATTGACGGCAACCGCTTCTACGTTGCTGCTACATCTTACAAGGAAGGTGCTTTCTTGGGTTATGCTAATCTGTCAAATGGTCAGTTGAGCGACACCAAGCTTGTTACCTACCCTATTGATAAGACAAATCCAAACACTGGCATTGATGCCAATAGCGTAGTCAAGTATAAAGACAACTTCGTTTTGGCAACAAACAAGGGTTATCAGGTATACAACTCTACATTCACCCTGCGTACTCCACACCTCACAACAAATGACGTGAAGTTCGTTGCTGTTGGCAATGACAAACTCTATGGCTTGGAGGCAAATGGTACAACTACAGGTACTGTCAACATCTTCGACAACATTAATCTGGAAAATCCTCAGAGCTATGCTACAGAAGGTAAAGTGGGTGTTGTTGATGGTAAGAACACCATCGCAGTAGATGGCACAGACCTTTACGTATGCCAGGGTGACGGCGGACTTGTTCGCTACGATGCAAATGGTCATGGTACAGTATTGTTCGATGCTCCTGTAGGCAACGAAAAGAACAAGATTATCGGTCGCGTAAACGGTGTTGCTGTAGATTCAAAATACATCTATGTTGCATGTGGCGGTTACGGTCTCGTTGTATTGGACAAGACCAAGGCTAAGGGTGAGAACGTTGTAGCCCGTCGCCGTGCATTCTATGATGGCAAGGAGAGCTACAACTCAGCTAACTATGTAACCCTTTACAAGGATTATATCTGTGTAGCTTACGGTCGCAGCCGCGTTCAGATCTTCAAGTTGGTTAATACAAAGTAACCAACTAAATACTTCTGTTCTCCCGCCCCCCAATTAACGGGTGCGGGAGAACAAACCTTTAAAGGCTAGAACAATAGCAAAAAGGTGAAAGCTAATTTATACACAAAAACGACAAAAGAAAGATTAACATGAAACATCATTTTACAAAACTTGTTACTTTCTCTTTCGCAGCAATGCTTCTGGCATCTTGTAGCGATTCGAATGACACACCATTCATTCCAAATCCTGGTGAAGTCACAAAAAATGTGGTAGGTGAAGAAGTAATTTCCATCACCGACCCTCAGGAATTAGCTGGTAGCGTTATCAACTACAAAGCGAAAACAGCAACAAGAGCTGCAGGCGCAACTACAGCCAATCTGAGCGACGTTTATGAAATGCCTAGCTTGCCTAGCCATGACGGAGCTATCGAAATAAAGAATAACGATGGATGTAAGGGACTGGATGGTTCCAAGACCTACATCATCAAGAAAGGCACTAAAATCAACAGTGAACTCAACCTGCAAGGAGCCACTCTATTTATCGAAGGCGAACTGAGCACAAAGAATGCATGGGGATGTCAAGCCTGGATTAATGGTGCCAACAAGAAAGGAAAAATCTACATCCTCGAAGGAGGAACATTACATATAGACAACAATAATACTGCTCTTTTCCAGAATTCAGGCGTATATTGCTATAATTATGGCGGAACCCTTAAAAAAGAGGGCAGCAACATGTATTTGGAATCGAATGATGCCTACTATACTACTGGAGATATTAAAGTAGATAACGAACTGAAAGTTCAAGGACTGCTTTATGTAGGCGGAAACGCCACAGTAGGTAAACTGGCAACAGAATCAAATGCAAAAATCAATATCCAAGGTGATTTGCTCGGTACAGAAAACCAGGATATACAGATAGATGGCTGCATCGTGAATATCAACGGAAAAGCAAAAGCCAACAAGTTGACCATCCAAGGTTCTGCTTCTAAGCTTTACGCATGCTCTTTTGAAGTGACTGGTAAGACCTTCCTCAATTCAAATGGAGCAGAGTTACACGTCAACAATCTGAAGACGGGAGCTATCGATCAGTGTGCAGGAAGTACCATCTATCTGGTAAATAACAGTGTTATCGACTGTCAAGGCACATACACAAATGATAACAATGGTCACAACCAGGATGACCCTTCCGCAGCATGCAGAGTAGTTCTTCAAGGAGACAATGCCAATGCCATCTTCAGAGCAGCAGAGGTGAAATACAATGGTAATAATGATGCTGGCAATATTCTCATTGCTCCGGGAACATACGCCTATTTCTCGACCTGCTATATCTTCCGGACTACCGGCAGCGGTGGTGTCATTTATATGGATTGTGACAAGTTTACCAACAACGGCAAATCGGCTACTTACACATACGCTCCAGGTCTTTCTGACTGTACAAAGAGATATGAATTGTATAATAATCCTGTTGTTCCAACATCATGTGATGGTACAACACCAGACCCAACTCCTACCCCACCAGAACCGGGCAAGAAGATAGATGTGATTACTGTTATCGATTATACAAATCATACTCACGACATCTCTGCAACATGTATTCAGCCATATAATGGCAAATTATACATGTCATACCACACCAATGAAGAGAATCAGGCAGATCCAAGCAAGAAGACTGGCGGTTGTATCGAAGTGTTTAAAACAGAAAACAACCAGACAACCATGTTGCAGTATCTGCAAGACAAGAAGGAACTCTACGACTTCAACCACCTCATGGTGGACGGCAAAGATGCAACAAAGTATGTTTATATTGCAGGTCACTCTACCAACGGTGGTATGATGGGTAGAATCGCATTAGATAACAACGGACTTCTCAACACAGAAGTAACGGATATCGATGAGACCACTACATTGAACCCTCTCACCATCGTAGATTGGGAACATACAGGTCTGGCAAAATCTGACGAGAACTGCATCGTAAGAGACGGAAACAAACTGATAGTGGCATCTACCAAAGGATACGGAGTATATAATGCAAACACGCTGGATTTAATCGGGAAGAAAGAAACACCAGGCAAGGCTAAGCACATCGCACTAAACAACCAGTATATCGTTACACTCCACTACAACAACCAAGTAGAGAGCGACGACGAAACTGTCAGTGGTACACTGCAAGTCTTCCCATTGGGTGCCGACATTCTTACAGCAACACCAGCAAAAACCATCAACGTAAGTAGCATTGCTCCTAACGATGGTAAGAATACAATTGCCATCGATGGTAACCACATATACGTTTGCCGAAGTGCCAAGGGATTGTCTTGCTTCGATCTTACCACAGGCGAAGAAGTGTGGAACTGGGGGGCTCCGCTCACTGCGAACACCAAGGTTCCACAGGGATATGCAAATGGTGTAACCTACGATGCCAATTACATCTATCTGGCTTGCGGAAGTTATGGACTGGTAGTTCTTGACAAGAACAATATGGAAAACGGCAAACCTGTAAAGGTTGTCAAGAAGAGAGCAGAAGCAGGAATGTCAGCCAACTATGTCACACTGGATGGTGGCTATATCTATGTGGCATATGGTAAGAGCCGACTCCGTGTAATGAAGCTCATTGATAGTGCCGTATCTGGAAATGATACCAATTACGGTACAAAGTAAGTGATTAATCAGATAATAAGAAACACGAGATGAATGCAGCTGCAACAGCTCGCAGCTGCATTCATCGTGTTTAATTACTCATTATGAAGCGAAAAATATTACTATACTCAACTACAGCTCTGCTACTTCTCATGGCAGCACAAAGCGCTATGGCTCAGACGAAAGGCAAAAAGCCAAATAGTTTCAGCCCTAAGATGCTCGTATATGAGAACCTGAAGAACGATAATGTACTGAGACACTTCAAACAGCGCTTCGCACAACTCGACACTCTCATCAAAAACCCTATTTGGGTGAAAGCACCAGTCATAGAACTGGGACTCAATAAACAGCATCACGCTGATATCAATAAGACCGACTCTCTGTTCTGGTCGAAAACTGCACATGAGCACCTAGCGCTCAACAGACACAACGGTCTGGAAGTGACCGGACAGGTTTATGCCCGACCTGACGCGTACTTCGATTCTGATGAAGACGACGCAAAAGAGGTATCAAAATATAAGATGAAGGTTCAAGCCGAACTGGGTTGGAACATCATCAACTCGAAGTTCTACCAAGGCAAGGAGAAAAGAACAAAAATTGCTCTTGCCAATGAACTCGACCGCTTGCAAATAAAAAAGCGCCAAACTGCAGACATCTATGAAAAGGCAGCCGATGAGCTGACCGAACAATATAATTTCTATATCGGTACTGTCATAGCACACAGACTGGACAACCTCGACATCATGAACGAAGCGTACCAGTTTATGCTGGAAAAAGACCGAATCAGCAACGACAAGATGCTGAAAGTGATGAACGATAAGCTGGAGGCTGAATACGACATCTCCGTGCTCTGCACAGACAGAGATATCAGCAACAAGCCTATCTACCGCATCAAACCAACCAAGATTGTGGTAGACACAACAGCCCTCTGGAACCATCTGAACCAGGAAAGTCTGGATGCACGCATCATGATGGTGAAAGAACAGATTGCTGACAACGACAGCAAGCTGACCAACTATTTAAGCACTACCCGACTCACACCATTCGCAAGATGGTCGAGCTACTGGCAGAGCAACAACAAGATTTCGAACAATGCCGACGTGGGCGTAAGATTCACCATTCCTATCTGGAACGAAACGCCACGCAAACGACAGGCACTGGAGACCCAGAAGGAAATCATACGCAGCAGCCGCAGTACCGATGTGAAGGAAATAAAACAGTCGGTAGGCATCCTGCTCAAGAAGATAGACAACCTGAACAAGGCTATAGCCACCGAGGCTTTCCATATAGACCAGACCGGCAAATATATCGAAATGCGGCGGTTTGCCTACCAGAACCAGAAACAGGGATACAACTATCTGATGCGTATGGACGAATATACAGGACTCCTGGAAAGTATGGAGCGTATGTACAAACTGATGCAGAACCGCGCACTCGCTATCATCAATATCGAGAAAGCCGTGAGCATCTATGACAACAACAACATCTTCAAAGAAATAGAACTTTGAATGTAAGGAAACCAGAATATGAATGAATTCCAATATAATGGCACGCCACAAGAACAGGCGATGGCAGACTTGCTGAAGACACAGGGTCACCGCCTTGCCAGACAGCAGATTATCTTTGCCCTGATCTTCCTGCTGGTTATCGTGCTTGCCGCCTACTATATTGTCACTCGTATGATATGGGCAACCTTCGACGGTTATATAACCCTCGATGAAAACCATATCAGTGCCGTTGACGACATCTATATCCTTAAGGTGAACAAAGAAATGGGTGAAGTGGTGCATAAGGGAGATACGCTCTACTCTTATGTACTGCTAGGTAATATTGTGAACCAATACGACCCGAACATTCTGCCTTCAGCCGTAAAGGAGACTCACGACATGGAGGTACAGGCTAAACTCGCCCAGCAGGAGATTCCGGTGCTGCGTACCCGACTTGCCGAACTGAGAAAACAGAAAGCATCTGAAAGTTCGGACATCTACTACGGCCTTACCGACAACACCAAGCGAAATGAACTGGATGCCGAGATTGCCGAGGTAGAAGAAGAACTGAGAAAGCAGGCTAAGAAGGTGGAAATCTACGCACAGGCTAAGAACACCACCTATAACTTCATGAGCCGCAGAGGAGCCGGCACGACAAATGCTTCCATGCCTTACTCCAACACCAGCATATACAACCCTGGTCTGATACACTACTGCTGTGCACCAGCCGATGCCTTCATCTCAAAAATCAATGTGAGCGACAAGACACTGGTGTTCAAAAGCGAGGAGGTGATGGTTATCCAGCACACCGACTATGCAGACTGTCATCTGGGCGTAATCGCATACGTACCCAACGACATGGTGAAGTATATGGAAAGCCCTGACGATGCAGACATCATCATCAACAAAGACCTGGAACTGAAGGCTAAGTTGCAGATGGTAGGTCTGAGAGTAGAGGAAATACCAAAGCATCTGCAGAGTAACTTCTCGCATGATGCCAACGCAGTGGTTGCCGTCTTCACCCTGAACCCGAACCAGAGAGTTCCGGCATGGGTAATGAGCAACAGACTGCCGGTAAGAATAAGAGTGAACAAGATTGGTGCCATGCTCGATCCGAAGCCGCTGCCGATGTACACCGTCCCAGTGGGCAAGAACGAAAACGTGAAGCGAAGCAACATGATTTCGAGCGACACCAATAATCATCAAGATAAAACGAAATAAAGAATGATTGGACTTAGAAGAAACAAACGTGGAGATATGGTGCTCACCATCGATAGCTATATAGATATTGACTCGACACCGGACATCCAGCCCGACTACTTCGATTGTATTTACATCAATACGAAGAGTGAGCGTGCGTTCCATGCTATACTGTTTGGAGCCAGTCCAATCTTATCGTGGAAATGTAGCTACAAACCGATATTCGTCAATACGGCGTTATCGGGAAAGGGACAGATCATCGACTATATCGTCGATGCCTATGTGAGCGACATGAACAATGAAAAGGTATATGAGATTATTGACAAAATCAAGCTGGCAAGACAGAAGTTTGGTGTAAAAAGCGAAACAAGCCGTCCTACACAGCCTAACCAGATCTTTGCCAACATCCTGAAATACCTGCTCTCAAGAGACCAGCGAATCATGGGACACCGACTGCTGGAGAAATCGTCTTTGGGATATATCAACCCAATCTTCGAGCACTATCACAGTATGAGTCTCTTCCATCTCAACGAGATGTTCATGTTCATCGACACTATGGTGGAGTTCGGATCACTGCGCATTCACCGCTTCCTGCTCAAGGAGCACCTCTGCCCTAAGTGTAACCACTCTCACCTGCTCTATACGGAGTGCTGTCCGAAGTGCGGAAGTTCGAACCTGAAGATACAGAACATCATCCACCACTTCAGCTGCGCCAACGTATCGCCAGAGAGCAGCTACAATGTGGGCGGTATGCTCATCTGTCCGAAGTGTCACAAGAAACTGCGCCACATCGGTGTTGACTATGACAGACCAGCCGTGGTATATACCTGCAACGACTGCGAGAACTCGTTTACCTCGCCTATCACCAAGGCAACCTGCTGCTATTGCGAGAACACCTATCCGGTAAATGCCCTGGTGCCACGAGACGTAGAGGACTACGAGATAACGGAAGAAGGAATCAGAACACTGACCAGCGGCAACATCATGTTCAGCAACATGGTGAACATCTATGATAACTTCATGGAATATTATCTGCTGATGAACCGACTGCGACGCCAACTGATGGAAACCTACCGCAAGGATGAACTCTCGGTCATGGTAGGCAAGATATGGATTATAGATGATAACAAGGATACCGTAAAGATAAAGGAAAGCATACAGGGCAAGCTCTGTAGAATCTTCTCCAATCACAAGGTGTCTTACTACAACAATATCTTCTACATATCCTCTACCCTCTATGAGCAGGGAGAAACGGTAGAAGAGGCTCAGCAGAAACTGAGCAAGGAGATGTCGGTAGCCATCAGAAAGGTGGCCAACTCGATAGAACCGGACGAGATTATCTGCAGCATGCTGGAAACCAAGGCGAAGACCATCGCCAACAACTATGACGAGTTCTTCAACAAACTGCAATATGTGGATATGACTCCAGACGACTACTGCCGCTACTCAGAGGAACCTCTGATGAAGGAAGAAGAGAAAGAGGTGCAACCGCAGGAAGAGCTGCTTGATACGGAGCCGAAGGAAGATGAAAACGACAAGATACAGAAGCGCATCGTACTCTACAAGAAACTTGTTGCCATCCTTGTCACCATCGCAGGTATACTCATAATCATGGCCCTCTTGGCGCTCACCGTGCTGAGATAAGCCATCAAGAAGAAAGGGAAAAGCGTATGTTTAGCATAGCAGAACATCTGAACGATTTCTTCGACTGGATCAGCACGCTATCGTTTAGCAGTATCGTGAATACCTACTGGTTCCTCTTCTTCATCGAGATGCCAAGATATTATATCCTGGAATATCTCGTAATCGGAAACCGACTGATGAAGAGAAACCAGATAGATAAAGAGAAAGAATATGCCAAGTACTTCCTGTACCGCGAGAATCCGCTTATCAGCATCCTCGTACCGGGAAAGAACGAAGGAAAACATATATTCAAAATGGTGAACTCGCTGGCTGAGCAAACCTACCGCAACTACGAAATCATCGTGGTAGACGATGGTAGCGACGACGACACCAAACTGATTTGCAACGACCTCTACCGAGCCGGGTATATCACCCACTACCTGAGGTTGGATACAAGAGGCGGTAAAGCTGCCGCCAGCAACTATGGAGCCCAGATGGCAAAAGGCAAATACATCGTATGCCTAGATGCCGACTCTTCGCTCGACCGTGATGCACTGGAGAAGATTCTACTCCCCTTCTACATCGACGGAATGGTAAAGGGCGTAGGAGGATGTGTGAAAGTGCGCAACTACAAGGAGACCATCTGCTCATCGCTGCAGGCTTTCGAATACCTGAAGCGAATACAAGTGGGACGTATCGTAACCAGCGAACTGGGTATCTACCACATCATCTCGGGAGCATTCGGAGCCTTCGAAAGAAAGACGCTGAAGGAAGTGGGCTATTGGGACATAGGACCGGGACTGGACGGTGACTTGACACAGAAGATCCGCAAAGCCGGATATAAAGTGAAATTTGCCGAAGATGCCATCTGTATGACCAATGTTCCTACCAAATGGTACAAGCTGTATCATCAGCGCATCAGATGGTCGCGCTCGCTCGTGAGATTCCGTCTCCGCAAGCATGCCGACATTTTGTTGCCTACAAAGAACTGGAGTATCCTTAACTGGTTATCCAACATGGAGAGTGTGGTTTTCGACTGCTTCCTCAATTTTCTGTGGTTGTGGTATATCATCAAGCTCGCCATCACGTTTAACACGCACATCATCGAGGTGCTGGCGCTGGGCTACTTTATCAGAGTATGCTTCTCGCAGCTTGCCTTCCTCCTGGTGCTGATGGTTTCAGAAAGAAAGAAAGACGTGTGGTTCCTTTACAGATATCTGCCACTGATGTCGCCTTATACAGGTTATTTCCTGCGTATCGCCCGTCTGTCGGCTCATCTGCAAGAGATCTTCTTCCGACGTTCATACAAGGACGCATGGAACCCTGAGAAGACTTCGCGCTATGCTCAGCTCGAAGGAATATAAAAGGTCTGAGCTACTTGCTGTAACATACATACAGCAGGGTGCTCCCAATAAAAGAAATAACATTATAAAACATAAACATAATAGTATATGATAAACAAGTCTTTTGAGTTTAAGATTGGAGTAATAGGATTGGGGTATGTAGGTACTCCACTAGCATGCTTATTCTCAAAGAAATACGATACATGGGGTTATGACATCAAAGCTGAGAAGGTAGCCAAGTTAGCCAAAAGCACGATGGAAGACAACAGACCTGTATCCAAAGCTTTGGAACAGGGACTGAAACTGACCAGCAATATTGATGACCTGAAGAAGTGTAATGTGTATATCATCGCTGTACCGACACCGGTGAACAAATCGAACAAGCCAGACATCAGTTGCGTGCGCAATGCTACAGCTGAGGTTGGCAAGATTCTGAAAGAAGGTGATATCGTAGTCTACGAGAGTACCGTTTACCCAGGTCTGACAGAAGAGGTCTGTGCTCCATTACTGGCATCTACATCAGGATTGAAGTTGAACCAGAGTTTCTTTGTAGGCTTCTCGCCAGAGCGCATCAACCCGGGCGATACTGTTCATACCATCGAGAACATCGTGAAGGTTACCAGCGGTTCTACACCCGAAGCAGCAGCTATCATCGACAGCCTCTATGCTTCAGTACTTACCCATGGCACCTACAAGGCGAAGAGTATCAAAATAGCAGAGGCATGTAAACTGATGGAGAACTGCCAGAGAGACATCCAGATAGCCTTCTTCAACGAGATGGAAAAGATTTTTGACAAGATGAACATCAACATCGAAGACGTAACGGCGGCAGCTAGCACAAAATGGAACTTCGTGCCAGCTACTCCAGGACTCGTTGGCGGCCACTGTATCGCGGTAGACCCATACTACCTGATTAACAAGGCACAGGAGGTTGACGTGGTACCATCGCTGCTCTCTACAGCCCGCGAGGTTAACGAGCAGATGGCGGTATGGATGGCAGGAAAGATAAAGAATGCATCTGAAAGCAGAAAGTTCAAGGCTCCGGAGACTAACGTGCTGATCCTCGGCTTCTCGTTCAAGCCAGACAGCGATGATATCAGAAACACAAAAGTAGCCGATCTCTATATCAACCTGGTAGGAGCAGGTTACAAAACCACACTCTACGATCCATTGGTAGACGCAAAGGAAGTAAAAGAAGAATATAACATCAAGGTGACAGATGATCCTAAAGTTCTGGAAAAAGAGTATCAGATTGTGGTAATCGGTACTCATCACAAGATGTTCGACAGTATCAACATGAACAATCTAATCACTGATAAAGGATTCATGTGCGACATCTACGGCATTCACAAGCCAAGAAACTAGATCTTCAAGATCGGAAAGAACCTACATAAAATAGACCAGTGAAAAATGGAAAAGAACAAAGTGCTAATCGTCGATGATATTTCAGAAAATATTAAAACTATTTCTGAAATGATAAAGGACTTTGACATCGACGTGAAAACTGCAAATGGCGGAAAAGAAGCCATTGAACTGATTGACTCATTCAAGCCGGACGTGATACTGCTCGACTTGATGATGCCACATGTAAATGGGTGGGACGTAATAGACCATGTACGCTCTAAATACTCGAAAAGTGAAATGGTCATCATCGTGGTTTCCCTGTTAAGCAACAAGGATAATGTGGATGAATGCTATGAGCTTGGAGTAAACGACTACATCACAAAGCCTATCATCAAAGCCCGTCTCACCAGCTCGCTAGATGCTCATCTAAGCAGTCTTGCAAGAGGCTAAAGTGCCTCTTGCAAGATTGCTTCTGCATGAGCAATGCGATCACTAGTAGGAGGATCTATGCCTTCCAGCGGGTAGGCAATACCTAGTTTCTCATACTTGTAGATACCCATCGTATGATAAGGTAAGACATCTATTTGCTCAATGTTTGAGAGTGTTGAGAGAAAATCGCGCAGCTGATAGAGGTATTCATCCTTGTCGGTAATACCTGGAATCAGGACGTGACGAATCCATACTGGTTTGTGTATCTCGCTTAAATATCGTGCACAATCCAGTATGTTTACATTAGAATGGCGGGTGAGTTTACGATGCTCTTCATCGTTGATATGCTTGATATCAAGAAGAACAGTATCTGTGACGGCCATCAGACGCTCGAATTTATCGAAGAAAGCACCCTCTTTTCGGAAGGGTTGCGCTGATGTATCAAGACAGGTATTGATGCCACGCTGATGGGCTTTCTCGAAAAGTTCGATGAGAAAGTCTATCTGCATCAGGGCTTCTCCACCGCTTACGGTGATGCCACCCTTGTCTCCCCAATAACTCTTGAATCTCTCTGCCTTATCCAGCAGGTCATCGGCACTCCATACCTCTCCTACTCCCGTCTTCCATGAATCCGGGTTATGGCAGAACTGGCAGCGCATCGGACACCCCTGCAGAAAAATCAAAAATCTGATGCCTGGTCCATCTACAGAACCAAAGTTCTCTATGCTGTGAACAAATCCTTTCATGCGCCAACTTTCTTTTCTTGGTAATTATCCCAAAGAATAAAAGCAAGCCCAGGAACGACTATAAGAGCAGTGACGACACCCAAAAAATCAACTAAATCCATAATTATTTTATCTTTTTAGAAATGATTCAAAACAAGAAGCCCACTTAAGCCTGCATTTTACGATAATCAATATATGCCCATAGGGTAAACCCACCTGCAAGCAAAGCAAAAAATCCCATAAATACTAATAGTTCCATATTTATTTTCCTTTCTTATTTTTATCTTTAGACATTAATATTAAAAAGAATCCACATACAGCTAGAAACATTGTTATTAGAGCACCAAATACTAAAAGTTTCTCTGTATCTATATCCTTTTTCATGATACTTGCCAAGATGATACCACCAAATATTAGTTTGGCTAAATCCAGGCAAAACTTTCCTCCTTCACTCCAAAGAGTTGTTTTTTGTTCTATATTCAATTTCATACTGCAAAATTAGTAAAATTATCAATATCTTGTTCTATTTTGCAGTTAAATAAGCTAAAATTGCCCGCTAAATATCCTCGGACAGAAAATCTAGCGGGCAATATTTATTTATCTAATTGATTAGAGTCTCTCGTGAGCCTGACGAGCGATTACGTCGAGCTGCTGCTCACGTGTCAAGTCGATGAACTTAACAGCGTAACCACTTACACGGATGGTGAAGTTCTGGTACTCTTCCTTCTCTGGGTGCTCCATCGCATCCTTGAGCTTGTCGATACCGAATACGTTCACGTTCAGGTGGTGAGAACCCTGGTTGAAGTAACCATCCAATACACCTACCAATGTCTGGGCACGCTCCTCATCGTTGTGACCGAGAGCACCTGGACTGATGGTCTGAGTATTAGAGATACCATCAAGAGCATACTCGTATGGCAACTTAGCTACTGAGTTCAATGAAGCCAAAAGACCGTTCTTCTCTGCACCGTAAGATGGGTTAGCACCTGGAGCCAAAGGAGCACCGGCTGGCCGACCATCAGGCATGTTGCTGGTGTACTTACCGTATACTACATTTGATGTGATAGTCAGGATAGATGTAGTAGGCTCTGAATTGCGGTATGTATGATGCTTCTTGATCATGTTCATGAAGGTCTTGAGCAACCATACTGCAATCTCATCAGCACGCTCATCATCGTTACCGTAACGTGGGAAGTCGCCCTCGGTCTTGAAGCTGAGAGGGAAACCGGTCTCATCACGGATGATGTTAACCTTGGCATACTTGATAGCTGAGATAGAGTCAACCACGTGGCTGAAACCAGCGATACCTGTAGCGAAAGTACGACGAACATCTGTATCGATGAGCGCCAACTCTGCTGCCTCGTAGAAGTACTTATCGTGCATGTAGTGGATGAGGTTCAATGTCTTCACATAAACGCCAGCCAACCAGTCCATCATATCCATGAAACGTGGCATGAACTCCTCGTATGTCAATACATCACCCTCAACGGCGCGATACTTAGGACCACACTGCTCGCGTGTCTTTGAATCAACACCGCCAGATACAGCGTAGGTCAAGCACTTAGCCAAGTTGGCACGTGCACCGAAGAACTGCATTTCCTTACCTGTCTGAGTAGCAGATACACAGCAGCAGATGCTATAGTCGTCACCCCAAACTGGGCGCATTACGTCATCGTTCTCATACTGGATAGAACTTGTCTTTACAGAAATCAAAGAAGCGTAGTGCTTGAATGCCTTTGGCAAGCGAGAGCTATAGAGTACTGTCAAGTTTGGCTCTGGTGAAGGACCCATATTCTCCAATGTGTGGAGGAAACGGAAATCGTTCTTGGTAACCATTGAGCGACCATCCTGACCCATACCACCTACTTCGAGAGTAGCCCAAACTGGGTCGCCGGTGAAGAGCTCGTTGTAAGAAGGAATACGGGCGAACTTAACCATACGGAACTTCATGACCAAGTGGTCGATGAGCTCCTGAGCCTCATCCTCGGTAAGAGTACCCTCGTTCAAGTCGCGCTGGATATAGATATCGAGGAATGTAGAGATACGGCCTACAGACATCGCAGCACCATTCTGAGTCTTCACAGCTCCGAGGTAACCGAAGTACAACCACTGAACAGCCTCGCGAGCGTTCTTGGCAGGCTGAGAGATGTCGTAACCATACAACTGAGCCATCTCCTTCAAGCCCTTGAGAGCCTTGATCTGCATAGAAACCTCTTCACGAAGACGGATAACGTCGTCAATCATCTCACGGTCGCCCATGTTAGCGAGGTCGTTCTTCTTCTCCTCGATGAGAAAGTCGATACCATAAAGAGCCACACGACGGTAGTCACCCACGATACGGCCGCGACCGTATGTATCAGGAAGACCGGTAAGAATGTGGTTATGGCGAACGAGTTTCATCTCTGGAGTATAAGCATCGAATACGCCATCATTATGAGTTTTGCAATACTTGTGGAAGATTTCGTGGAGCTTCTCTGATGGCTGATAGCCATATGTTGTACAAGCCTGCTCCGCCATCTTGATACCACCGTAAGGCATGAAGGCACGCTTCAAAGGCTTATCAGTCTGAAGACCTACCACTTTCTCCAAATCCTTTGTACCTTCACCGATATAAGCAGCACCATAAGCTGTCAATCCTGAAACGATTTCTGTTTCCATATCAAGCACACCACCCTTGGCGCGCTCCTCCTTCTGGAGTTCCTTCAACATACCCCAAAGGGTATTAGTTGCCTGAGTTGGTTCTGCAAGGAACGACTCATCGCCGTCATAACAAGTGTAGTTGTTCTGAATGAAATCACGAAGATTCACTTCACTCTGCCACATGTTTCCTTTGAAACCTCTCCATTCTGTTTTCATCATTTTGATACCTTTTTTTTATAAAGTTAATAATTATATATTTTGCACACACTATCTATTTTGAGTTGGTTTTACACCTATTTATATATAGTAAAATTAAAAAGCCCGAACACGTTTGTGCCCGGGTTTTTAAGCACCTTTATTTGAAGGTGCGTATATCATGATGTTATCGTTCTTTCCAACAGCATCTGTTTTTCCTATATATCCTAAGTTAATTCCCACTATTAATTTCATGTCTTTTAAATTCATTATTTGTAATTGGCTTGCAACAGTTTTGCAATGAGGATGCAAAGTTACAACAATAAAATGAGAAAAGAGAAGAAAACCTGAACTTTCTTCTCTTTTCTCATGCAAAATCATCATTTATGAGTATCATTCTACTGATTCTCAAAGAAATGATTGAGATTTTCCATGAATAATCCGAAACACTTGTCATGAATCTGACGTGTCATGGTAACAGGGTTCTCCGCATTCAGGATGGTACCGCTCATTGCCACACCGATGCCCAATTCTGCAAGCGGATCTATATCGTCTGGAGTCAAACCTCCGATGGCTACCATAGGCAGAGAGATTTTATTCTCCCTCATCTGCTCAATAATCTGGCGGTAACCTTCTATACCCAACACCGGAGAGAGTTTCTCTTTGGTAGTAGTATAGCGGAACGGACCGCAACCGATATAATCAGCCCCCTGTTCATGCAAACGGCGAATATCATCAAATGTATTGGCTGTTCCTCCGATTATGAATTCATCACCCAGGAGCTTACGGGCCTCATCAACCGGCATATCGTTCTTGCCAAGATGTACACCATCTATCTGTAACTTCTTTACCAGTTCTACACGGTCGTCTAGGATAAAAGTTGCACCGGCACCCTCACAAGCCAACTTTAACTTACGGGCTATAGGCTCAACCTCTTCATCGGTAGCCCCCTTCATGCGAAGCTGAACCCAATCACATCCTCCGATAAGTGCCAGATAGGCTCCTTCGAGATAAGAGAAGCGCTCGTTCTGATGCGTGATAAACTGAAAGCTCGTCTGAAAATGAGCTAATGCTAAAGACTTGTTCATACGTACTATAAAATATAAATTCGCTTGCAAAGGTACTACATTCACACGACAAAATCCTACAATTTACCTTTTTTAAACTTCGTCATTTGGAAATGGGGAAAGTCTTCCTTTTTTTTATTTTGTTTTTTTATACATTCTTATTTTAATATATGAATACTTTTCCGTACCTTTGCACTCAAAATACAAAACATTACTTTTTATGTTGACAGATATTGAAATAGCTAAATCAGTAAAAATGCGCCCTATCAATGAAGTGGCAGCAGAACTTGGAATCCATGAAGACCAAGTGGAAAACTACGGCCGTTACATCGCTAAGATTACTACGGACAAGATTGACACCAACAAGTTTAAGAATCACCATCTCATCCTTGTGACAGCTATCAGCCCTACAAAGGCTGGTAATGGCAAGACCACCGTATCCGTGGGTCTCGCCCTGGGTATGCAGAAGATTGGCAAGAAGGCTGTAGTGGCTCTTCGCGAACCATCCCTGGGTCCTTGCTTCGGCATGAAGGGTGGTGCTGCAGGTGGCGGTTACGCCCAGGTCTTGCCTATGGATAAGATTAATCTCCATTTCACTGGCGATTTCCATGCCATCACAGAGGCCAACAACATGATTTCTGCCCTTCTGGACAATTACCGTTTCCAGCACGAAGCAGAGGGTTTCAAACTCAAGAAGATTCTTTGGCGTCGCGTCATGGATGTGAACGATAGAGGTTTGCGCCGCATCATCACCGGTATAGGAGATAAGAACGGCATCGAGACAGAATCTGGTTTCGATATTACGCCAGCTTCTGAGATTATGGCTATCATGTGTTTCGCAACAAGCATCGATGATCTTCGTCGCCGTATCGATAATATCCTCCTGGGCATCACCGAGGACGACAAGCCATTTACCGTAAAGGATATGGGTGTAGGTGGCAGTATCGTAGCTCTCCTTCTCGATGCTTTGAAGCCAAATCTGGTTCAGACAACAGAGGGTACACCAGCATTTGTTCATTGCGGTCCTTTTGCCAACATTGCTCATGGCTGCAATTCCGTCATGGCTACAGCTGCTGCTCTTGAGTATGGCGACTATGCCATTACAGAGGCAGGATTCGGTGCAGATCTCGGTGCAGAGAAATTCTATGACATCAAATGCCGCAAGACAGGTTTGCAACCAGACCTCACTGTTCTCGTTGTTACCCTCCAGGCGTTGAAGATGCATGGTGGTGTAGCTCAGGAAGATATCAAGAAGCCAAACATCGCAGGAATGGAAGCCGGTTACTGGAACCTCGACAAGCACGTAAAGAACCTGCAGAGCTTTGGTCAGACTGTAGTGATTGCATTCAACAAGTTTGCAACCGATACAGATGAAGAAATTGAAGTATTGCGCAAGCATTGCGAGGAGATGGGTTGCGGTTTCGCCGTAAACAGCGCCTTTGCCGAAGGCGGAAACGGTGCCATTGAACTTGCCAACCTCGTAGTGAAGACCATTGATGAGCGTCCATCAGCCCCTCTCTATTTTGCTTACGATGATAACGATAGCGTTGAGGAGAAGATAGAAAAGGTTGCATTCAATCTTTACGGAGCAGGCAGCGTGACATTGAGCGATTCTGCCAAGGCGATGATTGAAGAGATCAAGAAGCTGGGTGCTGAAAAGTTCCCTATCTGTATTGCCAAGACTCAGTACAGTTTCTCTACCGATGCCAAGGCATACGGCCCTACAGAAGGTTTCGAACTCCACGTTCGCGACATCACCGTAAATATGGGTGCCGAGATGGTTGTAGTCATCGCTGGTCCTATCATGCGTATGCCGGGCTTACCAAAGAGCCCACAGGCTGAGCGCATTGATGTAGTAAACGGTGAGATTACAGGTCTTTCTTAAAGCACTACAGATTTCACAGATTCTTATAAAAAAGCCCAGGGCGTGATGTCCTGGGCTTTTTCATTTATCTCATACTGAATTCGCAACCACAATATAACTGATTATAGAATTCATTGATTCTCAAGAGTTCACCTCGGCGATTCTGCAAACCACCCTTCCGCCAATTCATATCCCACCATTCTACATCAGGATAAGCTTCAACGGCAAGATGACCGGCAGTATCTATCTGCCTGATATTCTTCCAGCGCGAAGATGCCAACGTGGTAGTAAGAAGGTGAAATCCATGCTCCTGCGCATACTTGGCTGCATGAGAGAGGCGGAACTGAAAGCAGACAGAACAACGGCTGCCACGTTCGGGCTCATCCTCTAAACCCTTAATAACAGAAAGCCATTCCTGATGGTCATACTCATCCTCTACATAAGGTACATTCTGGGCTTCCAGGAATCGTTTCAGTTCATGTTTGCGTACATCATACTCCTGCTGAGGATAGATATTACTGTTACTGAAATATACAGTAGGCTTCATGCCATTACGAAGCATACATTCTACGATAGCCGCCGAACAAGGTGCACAACAAGCATGCAACAAGACAGCCTGACCTTCAGCCTTGCTTCCATCCGGGAGAGTAAGTTTTACGTATTTATATTGTTCTTCTACAGGAATCTTCATTATTATCAATATTAAATATAAAATTTAAAATGTGAACAGCTACTTCTGTTACGAAGTATTTTCGCCTTGTTTCAAAAAAAACAAATGGAGTACAATCTCACGACACCCCCCATTTGCCCAAATATATGCGAAAACTAGTGCAAAGGTACAATATTTATTCGAACCACCAAATTTTTAACACGTTTTTTTCATCACAATGGTTCAAACGGCTAATATTTAACTATGTTTTAACACTTAAGCACCAGTTTTGTTATCTTTAAGAACTATAAATCACGTTTCAGCGTGATAACTGTCAGTTCAGGCCATGCGCCTAGGCGGAAAGGGAAAGAACCACCAATACCCGATGATACATAGAGCATCTGCTCACCAATCCGGTAAGCTCCGCCCCACTCTTTGAAAGCCATGCGGGCAGGTGTCCATTTACCTATTTTCAATTGTCCGGCATGCGTATGTCCCGCCAAAGTAAGTTGTATCTTCTTACCAACTACTTCTCTGCGCCAGTGGTGAGGATCATGACTCAAGAGGATTTTAAACATATCTGGATTCAACCCCTTCATCGCTTTCTTCAGATTACTGCGATTGGTGAAAGGAGGCTGACCGGGATTCTCTACGCCTATTACAGCGATAGATGCCATACCATGACTCACCACATGATGTTCGTTCATCAGCTGATGCCACCCCAGACTTTCCTGATAACCATAGAGCATACGGCGGTTTCTCTTCAAAGCGCCAATAGAATGATTGTTGCCATATTCACAATAATCATGATTTCCCCAGATAGAATAGATGCCATCTGACGCATGAAGCTGCCCCAGCGTATCCAGATAAGGCTCCACTTCGCTGGCTTGGTTATTGACCAGATCGCCTGTAAAGAGAATCATATCGGGTTCTTCATTGTTGGTCGCATCCACCACCTTCTGCACGAAATCATTGCCGGGAGGAAACGAACCGAGATGAAAGTCGGTAATCTGTACCAGACGGTAACCATCAAAATATGGTGGCAAATCGGGCGAGGTAAAGGTAATATGTTTCAGTTCTAACCGCTTCCAACCCTCTATAAAGCCGAAGGCAAACCACCCCATTACACCCAAAGCAGGAATCAGAGCAAAGAACCAAGGAAGAAATGCATCGAACAGGATGAAGACAACCTTAGGGAATGCCGAGAAAAGTATGGTAGTAAAGAGTACACGGACTGACAACTTATGGAAGAACCCCATCTGCAACCCCACTTCGGCAAGAACAAGTAACAACGAGGGAACCCACCATAAGATGGCTAGCAGCAAAGGCCACTCACTCACCCCGATATGCCAAAGCCAGAAGTCGGGCAGGAATGCCAGAACCGACATGACTACTATATAGAATATGGATCTTAATACCTTTTTTAATACCTTCTTCATTGTTTTTCTTTATAACTGGGTACAAAGGTACGATAATTCATAGACAATACAAAATAAATTTAAATATATTTTCAATGTTTTGTTATTTGAGAAGATTGCAGTATCTTTGCATAAGATTTGCTGCACTCGGCAATCTGAAAGTAAACTTTCATTGCACTCGATTGCAAAATCTTTGCATAAGAAAATTAAATAAAATGGCACGACGACTAAGAAAAAAACGCATAGCAATCATATTGCTTACCTTTACAGCAATCGTAGGATGGACTACACACAGCTGTGTATCTCGCTGTACATCAGCATCAGACAAGAACAAGGCGGCAGATTCGCTCCCTAAGGTTCATATCAACGATTCCATCTCAAATGCCCTGACAGAGGGGAAGGAATATCATGAGATGGACTCGGTAATAGAAAGGTATCTCAAGAGATGGGAAATCAATGGAGCCCAACTCGTCATCACCCGCAACGACTCGCTACTCTATGCCCGCGGATTCGGAATGGCGGATAAGGAGCGAGGCATCAGAATGGAGCCTAACATGCTGATGCGCTTCGCCTCGGTATCGAAACTGATTACAGCCGTAGGTATCATGAAATTGCAGGAGATGAAGAAACTCAAGCTGAACGAGAAGGTGTTTGGCGAAAAGGGAATCCTGCGCGATACCGTTTACAACAACAGTATCAAGGACAAGCGATATTACGACATCACCGTAGAACAGTTGCTGCGCCATCAGGCAGGTTTCAACAACTATGCCGGCGACCCGGTATCTTCCACCCGCTACATCATGATGCAGAACCATCTTAAGACGCCACCTGATCACCCTACCCTGCTCAAGATTCTCTTGAAACGCCACTTGGGTTATACTCCTGGCGAAGGCAAATGCTACAGTAATCTGGGCTACATGATTCTCTCCATGATCATAGAAAAGAAGAGTGGCATGAAATACGAGAACTTCATGCAGAAGTATGTGCTCCAGCCTGCCGGCTGCTACGACATGCATATTGCGGGAACTTACTTAAAGGACCGCCGCCCCAACGAGACGAAGTACTACATGCACCAAGGCAGCATCCCTGTGTATGAATACAACAACAGTGGACGACTGGTAGAGAAATGCTATGGAGATACCGACCTCCCTCGCCTTTCAGGTGCAGGTGCCTGGTGTGGTTCGACTGCAGAGTTGAGCCGCTTTATTGCCAGCATTGATGGTTTGCCACATGTCAAGGATATCCTCAGCAAAAAGAGCATCCAGTTTATGACAACCGAGCAGCCCGACCATCAGTATTCCATCGGTTGGAACTATACACCAAAGAGCAACAAACCATGGATTCGTACCGGTTCGCTGGCTGGCACATCAGCCATCGTCTTGAAATATCCGGATAACCAATGCTGGATTCTCATCACGAACACATCTACATGGAAGGGACATGGTTTCTCTAACGATACAATGGCTTTCTTCGAGAAACTGAGAAAGAAATATATGGCAAACATGCCAAAGAAAGACTTGTTCTTATAAAACCAAGAAGATGGTGAATCATTTACTTATGATTCACCATCTTTTTATATTAATGATATGTTGTCTGAAGAGATAGTATATGTTGTTAGAAAATATAACATAAGTTTTTGAGACAGTAAGTATCTCCGGTCGCACAACAGCTGTTGTGCGCTTGCATAACAGCTGATATGCGCATGCACAACACCTGTTGTGCATGCGTTAGTCAACTGTTATGCGCCAACTATTATCTAAACTTTCTACATACCCTTTTATTGTTTATACAAAATCTTTGTTAATCTCGATTCGTATATACCTTAGAATGTATACTTCAAACCAATCTGACCACGCCAGCGGCTGTAGTAATCGCTATAGCTCTTGTAAGCATAAGCACCGGTAAACTGGTAAACACCACCACCCTGATAGTTAACAGGAGAATAGTAGGTGCCGAAGCCATCACCATAGGTATGACCCCAATCCTTGTTCAAGAGGTTGCCCACGTTGAGGATATCGAAGGTCAACTCGATGGAGTTAATCTGACCAGCTACCTTGAAGCTGTACTTCTGACCGAAGTGAACATCGAAATGATGCTCGAATGGCAGGTTATCAGCATAACGCTCGTAGTACTCGCCACGGTGCTTGCTGAGGTAAGAATCCTCTGCAATCCACTTCTTCAACATCTCACGCTGCATCTCCTCGGTGAGCTTATTGCCATGGTTATCGCCAAACATGCGCTTGGTGAAGGTATTGTTGTTATACTTGGTTTCCTCGAAACGCATCTTGTCAATCTGTGCATCGGTTGGGATGAAGAACAGGTCATTACCCCTGGAACCATCCTCGTTCACATCACCATAATAATAATAGGTGTAAGGTGAACCGCTCTTAGCCTGGTAGATGATACCCAGGGTTGTCTTCCACTGCTTCTGATGACCATAGTCGATGTGGTAGTAAGCAGATGCCTGGATACGATGAGGCACGTTGTAGGCAGAGTTTCCCACCTCCAAGTCGTTACAGTCGCGATGAGTATATTGATAAGTCCATGAACTCTTAGCCACAGAAGAACCGCCATTGGCAGCACTGCGAGAGCGGGTCCAGGTGTAACTTGCCATCAGGTCGAGACCGAAGTCGAAATGCTTCTCTGCCTTCAGAGAGAGGTTGATGGTATGACCCTTCGATGTATTGCCCAAGGCATAGACACCTGCGATAGGAGTACCCTTCACTACACTCTGATAGAGCGGACGGTTGTCCCACTCGTAACCATACTTCTGAGAGTAGGTTTCACCACTCTGCTCCTGAGCCAGGTTCTTATAGAGAATATCATTCAATGTCTTTGAGTAGATGGCCTCAGCAGTCCAGTCGATGCCCAACAGTTCAAAGTCGAAACCGAGGTTAAGACGGAGGTTCTGGGCAAACTTGAAGTTCTTGCTGCAAACGGCAATATTCTGGTTACCGGCGCTCACCTTCATCTTATCGGCATTGGCGTTCTGCTTGCTTGGGTCGAGGATAAGCTCCAAGCCCTTGGTAGAAGAGCTGTTGCTGTCGTATGAAGAAAGCTGCAGACCTGTGCCTGAGAAGTTGTTGCTTACCCAAACGAATGGGATGCGACCGGTGAAGACACCTGCACCACCACGGAGGATGAACTTACGGTCGTTATTGATGTCCCAACGGAATCCCACACGAGGAGATACCATAGGAGAGAAGTTGAGCTTATCATTGGTCTTCATGCCCCAACCCATCTTCTCTGACAAGGCGTTGAACTCGGCATTCTCCATCGGAGTATCGAAGAACACAGGAATATCCAGACGGAGACCATAGGTAAGAGTGAAATTGTTGCTGGCATTCCACTTATCCTGCGCATAGAAACCGAACTGACCAGATGAGAATTCTGACGCCCAGTTAGGGTCGCCGGTTACACTTGTGTTAGCCTGTCCATATTGATACTGATTCATGTAAGCCTTGTTAGGATCCAATGTTCCAGCCATGTAATCATCGTAATAAGCCTTGAAGTTGTCATAACCCTTGAAGGTATAAGAACCGAACTTATCAGAGATGTACATGTTTTTGAAATGGTAGAACTCATTGTGGGTACCGAAGATGAAGGTATGGTTGCCATGGAGCCAAGTCAGGTTGTCCTCAATGGTCCAGATATCCTGGTTTAGGTAGTTAGCCTGAGAGTTACGTTCTGTACCGATGTTCACCGTTCCGCTGCCCACACCTGTGATGGAAATCATAGGGAGGTTGGCCTTGATATCACGGCTATCGCGTACTCTTACGAAGCTGACACGTGCCTCATTGCTCACACTTGGAGAGAATCGGCTCTGAAGCTCAGCGATGAAAGAGTTGGTATTGCTCTTGAAAGGAAAACTGTAGGCATAGGTGTTCAGGCTGGATGCACTACCGCCGCCACTCAACTGCTCAGCCTTGACGAGACTCCAGCGGATGGCAAACTTGTTGAACTCGTTGATGTTCCAGTCGAGTTTCAGTCCTGCCTTATCGCTCTTGGTGTAGATATCCTGGTTGCTGAAGTAGTCATTGAATGCTACGCCCTGCTTCTCAGCCATCTTCTGTAGCATGGTCAGAATATCCTTAGCCTGCTCGGTATTCACCTTGGAATTGCCGGAGTCTACACCATAGAGATTAGGATACTCCTTGTTGGTGCGCTCGTAGTTGGCGAAGAAGAAGAGCTTGTTCTTGATGATAGGTCCTCCGAGGGTGACACCCATGTTGTACTGAGTCTGCTTCTGATACTTAGGCGCATAACCCGTTCCATCCAGATAAGGATACTTGGTACCGATGAGGTCCTGGTTGTAGCCATAGTAATAGGCAGAACCGTGGAACTTGTTGGTACCGCTCTTGGTGATGGCATTGATGGCACCACCGGTGAAACCGCTCTGTCGCACATCGAAAGGAGCTACAGATACCTGAATCTGCTCGATGGTCTCCATAGATACAGGCTGAGCACCTGCCTGACCACCGTTGTTACCGCTGGAAGCCAGACCGAACACGTCGTTGTTGGCCGCACCATCAATCATGAAGTTGTTGTATCGGTTGTTGGTACCGGCAAACGACATGTTACCCGAATTTGTAACCGTGAGCTGAGGGTTCAAGCGAGCCACATCGGCAATACCGTGGGTGATACTAGGCATATTGTTAATCTGCTCTGCCGTCATACTGGTAGCAGCACCTGTACGGGAAGCAGCGAGACCCGCCTTGCCGGAAACCACCACTTCCTGGAGCTGGTGGGCATCTTCCTGAAGAGAGCAAGAGAGATTTTGGCTTTCACCCAAGTTCAGACTGACATTGTTGAAAACCTTGTCCTTATATCCGATATAAGAGATACTTACCTTGTAAGGACCACCTGGACGCATACCCTGAATAGTATAGCGACCATCTACATTTGTTACAGCACGATACACAGTACCAGATGGCTGGTGTGTAGCAGTAACTGTAGCCCCAATAACGGTTTCGCCATTGGAAGAAATTTTACCACTGATTCCAGAGGTAGTAATCTGAGCCATTGCCGAAGTCACCACGAAGGCGAGCAAAGCCAGAAGTAGTTGCAATCTTTTCTGCATGTTGTTTAAATTCTTTTGTGAATAAATAAAGAGAGAACCGCGCACCTCGTACCGTGAGCATTCACTCTTATAAACAAATATGTTGCAAATATAAACATTATTTTTGAAACAACAAGCAAAAAACAGAGAAAAATGATAGAATATACCAAAAAGATGCAAATAAACGAAAAAAAAGATGCACTTCCCTCGAGAAAGAGAAGTGCATCGGAATGATATTATACTAATGTATAGTACGATAGTCTACACAGATTCTGATTCCCAGAACTCACCCATTAATTGAAAATGTAACGGATAGAGAACTGGATAGAATAGGTAGAGTTGAAGCTTGTCAAGTTAGTGTAAGTCTTGCTCAATACATTCTTACCATCCTTTTGGAAATTGAAATGAGCAGGAGTTACAACACCTGTGTCCTTATCCTTATACTCAGCAGACCACTTCAAGGCAGAAGTATTCTTAACACTCTTGTAGAGTCCCCAGCTACTATTGAGCAAGTTGGCCAAATTCTTGATATCTACACCAAACTGAAGCGTATTCTTCTGACCACCCACATTGAGATAGAAGTTCTGGTTGAACTTGAAGTCCAACTGATGATGCCAAGGCATAACTGCACCACCACGCTCAGCATATTGTCCCTTGCGGTTCTTCAAGTAAGAATCCTGGTTGATATAATTCCAGAAATCATCACGCTGTGCATCTGCAGTATATGTAACCTCACCTGTCTTGGAATTAGTAACATCCATGAAATTCCAGTCATTGAGAGCCTCACGAGACTCTGGCACATACATCAGGGCATTAGAACCATAATCATTAACAACATTTGTACCCAAGTTATAAGAATAGCGTGTGCAGCTGTAACCATCAGCATAACCGATGTTCATGCCTTCATAAATCAAACCTACTTCAGAACCGAAATGCTTTGCATAATCCTTCTTGTAGGAAGCAGAGATAAGCAAACGGTTAGGAGCCACGTATGTACCATAACCCAACTCCATCTCGTTGTTACCATTTACAGAGTAACGGTTGTTATAGTATGCTGAGTTAACCTGATCGCCCACACCATCACTATAAGATCTAGCCTTTGAATAGGTATAAGATGCAGAGAGGTTCAAACCGAAGGCAAACTTCTTAGCCAAAGATGCAGTAATTGAGTAATAGTATGCTTTATGACCAGCATTGGTAATCATATAAGCATTCTGATACTTATTATCCTTATTGCCACTTGCACTCAATGAGTAGTAGCGACGAGTGTCACCAGGGGCAAGCTTAATGTTTTTTTCGCCTTCATAACAGTAACCCTTGTTGACTACGATAGCAGGATTAAACTCACGGCTATAGATACCCTCCAACGAGAAATCGATGTCGTAAGGTAACTTTACGTCAACAGCCAAAGAAGATTTCCATGTAGCGTTCATCTTCAAATCCTTGTCGATAATGGTTGGATTTTGAGGAGCTGGCGTAGTAGTCAACTGGCTGATTGTAAGCTGTTTCAACTGCTCATCACGAGAAGGGTTGAAAGTAGGTTCACCGAAAGAAGGGTTAGGTCCCTTTTTAGGGTCAGAAACCGTATTATAAAAATATGTGTACTGACCACAACCAGCATTACCAACAGAAGAAACTAACCATACATTAGGCAAACGACCGATAAAATAGCCAGTACCACCACGAAGAACGATCTTATGGTTACCAAGGATGTCCCAGTTGAAACCAACACGTGGAGATACAGTCAATGAAGCATCAGGCAACTGATCGGTGGCATAGCTTTGCTCTGATCCATCGTTTTGCTTAAACTTGATGGCAGCAAAAGCCTTGTTGTAATTATTCTTAAGAGCTGGATAGATAGGTAATTCAAAACGTAAGCCACCAGTCAAGCGAAAACGCTCAGAGAAGTTTACCTGATCCTGAATATAAGCAGAGAACTGATTGTATTTCATCTTAGACTTGAACTGGTCACTGCCATCCATTGGGAATGTAATTCCATAAGCTGCAGGCTTACCACCGGCCTTGAAGTCTTCCATAGAACTATATACGTAATAACCAGCACAAGCTTGACCGAATCCATTGGTAATATCATTTACTTCGTATTGAAGACCAGCTGTAATATTTTGTATTCCCGCAGACCAGGAAGCCTCATCGGTAGCAACGAATGTCTTCACTTGACGAAGGTTACCCTCTGTGAATGGGTCTGGACCAAATCCCATATAATAAGCCCCATCCTTCAAGATATCAACCGTAGGGAACATGTCACCCACATATGAACGTGGCTCATCCTGATAAGAGTAAGTCGCACGAAGCACATTGTTTACGCTACCCCACTTTGAGTTCCACTCTGCAGCCAAAGAGGTAAAGTTCTTCTCCTGATAATAACGGGAACTCTCAAAATACAAACCAGAATTAGCTGTACGACCAGACTGGGATTTACCACCAGTGATAGATACGCCATCAGAGTTTCCACCTGGATAAATGTAACTATCTTTTAATGGTGTTGTCGAGCTAGAAGGAGAATTAGAATCCTTATCGTGACTCTTAGAGAAACGGAAGTTCAACTTGTTGTTCTCATTGATGTTCCAGTCGATACGAGCCAGAAACTTATAAGAAGGGGTATCAAGAGAATATCCCTGATAACGACCAGGGTTGTAACCATAGGTCTTATTGAGGAAACTGAGCATATCATCCATATCGCTCTGCAATGGGCGATGAACTGTACCAGATGCTGGAGACCACGCATCTGTAGCATTCACACGAGCTGTACCAGAAGGACCGGCAGAGATGTTGCTCTGATACTCACCATTGGCGAAGAAGAACAACTTATCCTTGATGATAGGACCACCGAAGCTGGCACCCCATGTAGTAGAGTGAGACTGGAGACGATTCAACTCATAATCGCTTACCTTGTTACCACGCAAGTGAGAGTTGGTAGTGTACATATAAGCTGTACCCTTGAAGTCATTGGTACCGCTCTTGGTCACGGCGCTGATAGCACCGCCTGTAAATCCGCTCAAACGAACATCGTATGGAGAAGAAGATACAGAAATCTGATCCAATGCATCGAGAGAGATTGGAGATCCGTTACCAGGCAGGTTACCACCAATACCGAAGGCATTGTTGAACGCAGCACCATCGACAGTAACGTAAGACTGACGGTAGTTACCACCACCTACAGAGAAACCGCTACCAACGTTGGCACCCTGAGGAGTCAACTTCAAGAGGTCGTTCATGCTACGAGATACGGTAGGAACAGCCTCGATTTGGTCGGCATTGATACTTGTTGTAGCACCAGCACGGTCGGTGCGCATGTTGTTGTTACGATTGGCTACAACTACCACGTCTTCCAACTGAGCTGCATCCTCAGCCAAAGTCTCGTTCAAGACTGTATTCTGACCAAGAGAAAGAGAAATGCCCTTTACCTGCTTGTTTTTGTAACCCACGTAGGTTACTTCCAGAACATAAGGTCCACCCGGGCGCATACCCTGAATAGAATAACGACCATCCATGTTGGTCACTGCACGATAGACTGTACCAGAAGGTTGGTGAACAGCCTTGATTGTTGCGCCAATGACATCTTCGCCATTAGCTGTAATTTTACCACTAACGCTAGATGTAGTTATCTGCGCCATTGCTGTGGATACCATAAAGGCCAGCAAAGCCACTAATAAATGCAATCTTTTCTGCATACCTTTTATTATATAAAATTTATTAAAACTTGGGGATATGACCCCCTCTTATATTGTTATCGGTTGCAAAAGTAATAAAAAAATTGCTTTTATTTGTTACAAAAGCATGAAAAATAGTGTTTTATAACATAAAAAAAATCTGCGTTAAGCAAATAACGCAGATTTCCTTTAATTTGTTATTTATAATGGGGGTTTGCTTATAGTTTTTTCGGGGCTAAAAGCGGGGGACTGAGCTTTTATGACAGGCGATGGAATCGCCTGGAACGGAGGCTAGGTGCCTTACTCCTTTCGCTGCCAGATGCTCATCACCTTGCGGCGGATGGCTACGATGTTCAGGATAGAAACTATCAGGAACAGGAACAGACCTAGGGCGATGGCTGGGAGCATGGTGCCCTCGTCGATATCAGGGAAGAGGGTTTCGATGAAGCCCATGTAGTAATCGCGGAGGAAGAAGAGGATGATCCACGCGATAATGAGTACCACGATATTCAGCGCGATGGTGAGCACCTGATATGGTTTTGCTACATTGTTCGGACTGTAACCTATCAGAAGAAGATTCTCTAACTTAGAAGAATTCTTCTGAACCAGCAGATAGATGCTGAGCATCAGAATATAGAAACTCAAGACAGAGATAACCAAACCGATAATCATCACCATCGATACCATCATGCGAAGGAAATAGGTAGTTTTCTCAGCATCCAGCTTGTCTGTCTCTACCTCATAACCATTATCATCCAGGTATTTAGTGATGTTCTCGTCTCCCGGGTTACCTACCTCTACGATGAGGCGGTTAGGATCGCTCTTCTGGTTTGGAGCGAATTCCTGGTTACTCCAGTCCATGAAAGCCTGTGGAACGAGGATGGTGTTGAGTCGCGAAGAGAAACCGATTACCTTTCCCTTGAACTGCTCTTTCTTGCCACCAGCCTGAATCTGGATATTGAAATCGATCATGCCCATCAGTCCATCGCTGATTTTAGGAAGCGAATGACTCTGGGCGAAACCGAAGTTATACATATTAATATAGGTACGCGGGAGGATGATTGGCACCTCCTGAGTTCCCGGCGTATATTTCCAGTCCTTGAGCGGCACATCAACAAAACCGTCAGGCACACTCTCGAAGAAGAGTTCGCTGTTCAGAACGTTCACGCCGTTTACACCCATCTGGGCATCTACCTTATATTCAGTAGAGGTGAATTTTCCAATCTTCTTCACAAACTTCTGGCCTCCGATTTCATCGATTTCAGAACCCGAGAAGGTATTGGAACGGCCGCTGATAGTATTTCCCATACCTATCTTCTTGCTCATGATGAGGTAGTCGGCTTTCATGAAACTGTCTTGCTGAGTGAAGACAGGCAGCACGTCTTTATAAAACTGAAAGCCGAAAAGAACGATGAGCATACCGAAGAGATTGGCGAAGGCAAAGCCCGCAAACTGAGGTATGCTGATATGCTGACGCAATAATTTCCAAACGAGATTCATAATCTAAATATATGTTCATAGTTTAAGTCCATGTGTTTACCTATACTGGTTACGATGACGCCAGCCCCCTGCTCCTTCGCTTCGGTCATCATGATATCAGCCATGATGCGCGAATTGTTGTCGTCGAGGTGACTGATAGGCTCATCAGCCAGAATGAAATCGAAAGGCTGACAGAGCGCACGCATCATTGCCACACGCTGCTGCTGTCCGAACGACATTCTGCCGATTTTGGCATCTACCTTATCAGCAATACCGAGCATATCAAACCATTTAAGTATCTGCTCACGCGTCTTGAATCCGGTTATTTTGTTCTTAATTTCTACATTCTCCAGGGCAGTAAGCTCAGGGAAGAGACGGAGTTCCTGAAAGAGATGGCTGATGTGACGCTTGCGCATCTCTACCCAGTCTTTCACCTTATAGTTGGCGGTAACATCATTGTCGAACATCACGCTTCCGCTGTAGTCGTGACGATAGCCGAGCACATAGCTGCAGAAAGTACTCTTTCCGCTGCCACTCTCTGCCTCGATAAGATAAAGATGACCTTTCTCGAAGGTAACATCCTGCTTCCATATCTCCGAATCCAGGTCGTTGCGCTGGGCAAAAACCTGTGGGAGAACGGAATGAAGCTGAATCTTTTCCACTTTTTTTATGTTTAATGTTTAATCTTTTACCTTTAAAATTAGGACTTTTTTTTTTGGGGGGGGGGGGGACTAGCGATAGAATCGCTAGGAACGGGGGCGCAAAGGAGGGAGGGGGTAAGGTTCTTTTTACCCTTTTACCTTTTTACCCTTTTACCTTTAAAGTATAGACCACCGAAGTAAGATTTCCGAAGACTGGGGTGAGCAGACCGGTTACGGTAGAGATGGCATCATCCTTGCCCGAGCCGTCACTACCAGAACTCTTGGCGAGATTGATGACCATTGCCAGTTTCTGACCGACGATGAGTTTCTGAATCTTTGCCTCTATCGGATGATTACTTGGTTTCACGGCATATTGCGCCATCAGCTGGTCGCTGCCGCTAAAGAACTGCTTGTCATCCGTCACACCGAAATAGAACGAGGTCTTGCCATCGGTATAGAAGTAAGCATTCTTTCCCCAATTGGCTATCTTCGCACCAGCCGGACATGAAGTTTTCCAATAATCAACATCGCCCAACCACTTGGCATGCGACAGTTTAGCAGCCATCGTCATCTGCATATTGTTATCCGTAAGCGAAGGCATCACGATAGCCATATCTCCATCCACACTACGGATGATATTATCCATATCGATAGCCTGGTTGATACCCATCAGGAGGGTCTGAAGGCTGCGGTTGCTCTGCATCATCGGCAGGAACTGCTCGCCCTTTACGTTCATGAAGATACCCGCCAGGGCATCAGCAGGCATCGACTTAACGTAGCTGCCTTTAATCGGACGATAGGTTTGAGCCGCCTTCTTCAGAGCCTCATCTATTTCTTTATTAAAGGAGAAAGTTTCTCCCTTCACCTGCAGGATACCGTCTTTCACGTCCATCTCAGCAGCAATCACTACCAGCGAAGGGTCGGTATCTTTAGGAGTACCAAGGGTAAATGGAGCTACGAACTTCTCCGGCAGCGCCTGAGCCTGAGCCACCATAGCCATAGGCGAAGTGATGGTTTCCAGACGTTCAAACATAGGCGATGCGGTAATACCTTCGTCCTCATCAGCCTTCAGATATTTCACCATCTGCTGCTGGAGCTGGGCCTGCGCATCGGCTACAACCGGTCCCATAACGAGGAGTGCCTGATCAGAAAAGCCGACCAGCCACGAATTTTTCAATACAGAGAAATGAAAGCCTTTGCGCTCCTTCACCTCTGTAGCGATATGCTGTTTGGCAAGCGAAGCAAGCCAGTCTTCCACATCGCCCTCATCGCTCACCTTGGCACAAAGTCCGAGGTTGCCATCAGCACTCTCAAAGAGGAATATCTTCTCTGAGATGTCGATGCCACACTTCGATGCATCCTCAACGTGCAGCAGAGACTTGAGCATTCCCGCCTTGTCTTCATCGCTTTTGCCGGATGCCATCTGCTGCATGTCAACAGAGATGAGCGCAGTACTTTTCTTTGGAATGGCATTGAGATAGTCAGTGCCCGAGCATGAGCTCAGCAATCCCAATACGACAGCCAAGCACATGAACATCAAACTCTTATACAATCTTTTCATCACACTAATAAATATTATAAAGCTCTTGCCAAATGGCACATGTTGACAGCCACCAATCCTGCTGTTTCCGTACGGAGGCGACTGGTGCCAAGCGAAACACTCTCATATCCGTTTTCCAGGGCCAGTCTCACCTCATCGATAGAGAAATCGCCCTCAGGTCCTACCAGCACGGTGATGTCATCGGCACCCTCCTGGGCTGCTCCGGCAGAATCATCAGCTGGACATGACTTGGAAATCTCGGCAAAAAAGTCTTTCTTTTCTATCTCCTCATAACAATGGCAGATAAACTTTCTGCCATTACGGGGAGTAGTAATAAAATCTTTAAAGGTCTGCAGTTCGTTGACCACAGGTTTCCAAGCCTTGTGGCTCTGCTTGACGGCAGAAACCACAATCTTGTCTATGCGGTCTATGCGGATGACCTTGCGTTCAGAGAACTTGCAGTTGAGGAAAGAGATTTCATCGAAGCCGATTTCCGTAGCCTTCTCTGCCATCCATTCAATGCGGTCCATCATCTTTGTCGGGGCGATGGCCAGATGAATGTGTCCGCGCCAGGCAGGCTGCTGCGGCATAACCTCCTTCACCTCATAGATGCACCGTTTGTTGGTAGCCAGCGAAACTTCTGCACGGTAGAACACCCCCTTGCCATCCATCAGGAACAATTCGTCCCCCGCCTGGATACGCAAAACCCTGAGTGCATGAGTAGCCTCTTCCTGAGGCAGTTCTGTCTGTGTAGCCGCATCTGGTACATAGAAAAATCTAACTTCTTTCATTTCCTCTTATTGTTACTTTTTCTTCTTAATTTTCTGTTATTCCGTAAGAATATTCTTTAATTATTCACTTTTTTTGCCTTTGCGGCGCTCTATCTCATCGCGAATGGCTGAGGCAGTTTCGTAATCTTCTTCATTAATGGCACAATCCAATGCTTTTTCGAGCATCTGGTCTGGCAAAGCCGAAATAGGTACCGCACAAGAAGTCGAACTCATATCATTTTTATTAAAAGGAGTAGAAATTTCCTTTATAACCAGCTCTGTTGTATACATTTCTATATCCGCAGCCACAGACAGCAACACAGCCTGGTCAGTCTTGATGCTCATACGTTCATTTGTGATTTTATTCACAAGAGTAGCAAATACTCCCCTCTCTGGCGTAGCATCGAATTCGAGATAGAAATCGTCTACATTTTGCCTGTCAAATAGTGTCCAAAGTACAGAGATCACATCATTTTTAAAATCAGAAGTTTTCGAATTACATGCCTTCAGCTGCTCTGCTACATATTCATTAGTCATAATAGACAAAGCTCTTTTTTCGGATTCGTCTACCAAACTAATAATACATGTCCCGGAAGCTTCCGGAATGCCAAAGCAGGCAGCGAGTTTAAGTTTGTACAACATCATTATGTACCCTTTCTTTATTTAAATTTATTTATATTCTTACGTAACATTTTGTTTTTACTCTCGCGTTGAGTATGACCTTTTTCTTCCTTATTTCTGTTCTTTCTTCGGACGGAAAAGGACAGCAAAGGCTACAGCTACCACGAGCGCATAACCAGCAAAGATGAACCAGCAGGTTTTCCAGTCACCCATCAGGTAGCCATCATCTGTCCAGTGGCAGTAATGGTTGATGACCATACCTGCGAGAATGGTTCCGATAGATGCTCCCAGACCGTTGGTCATCAGCATGAACAGACCTTGAGCCGATGCTCTTACCTTCACATCACATTTCTGGTCTACAAACAGACCACCCGACACATTGAAGAAGTCGAAGGCTACACCGTAAACGACGCATGAGAGGATGAAGAAGGTAACACCTGGGAATGCAGGATTGCCCAATCCGAAGAAACCGAATCGCAAAACCCATGCCATCATGGCGATGAGCATCACAACCTTGATGCCATAACGCTTCAGGAAGAACGGAATGAGAAGGATGCAGAGCGCCTCGGCCACCTGAGAGATGGATACCAGGAGCGTAGCATTGTTAGCTGCAAAAGTATCGAGCATCGCAGGATCGCCCTTGAAACTGGTAATGAACGGAGTGGCATAGCCATTGGTTACCTGCAGACTCATACCGAGCATGCAAGAGAAGATGAAGAACATCGCCATCTCACGGCTCTTGAAGAGTTTGAAGGCATCGAAACCCCATGTCTCTACCCAGCTCTTTGTCTCTTTCTTCACGATAGGACAGGCTGGCAATGAGAAGCAATAGAGGAAGAGAAGAATGCTGAGCACACCCGATACCAGGAACTGATAATGGGTATACTGGAACTTATGGGCGTTCTCGCTCAACAGGAACGAGAATGAACCGTTGTCCCAGGTAGCACAGTTCACAATCCACATCGTGAGGATGAAGCCCACGGTTCCGAACACACGGATTGGCGGAAAAGCCTTCACGGTGTCGAGCCCGTTGCTCTTCAATATACTGAATGCCGAAGTATTTGACAATGCCAATGTAGGCATATAGAAAGCCACGCTGAAGGTGTAAACGGCAATAAACATTGCCTCATTAGGAGTCTGACTAGCCTGTCCCATACCGAACAGACCTATCATGGCTGCTCCTGCCAAAAGGTGACAATAGCCCAAAAGACGTTGCGGCTGGATATACTTATCAGCAACAATGCCCATCAATGTAGGCATAAAAATAGATACGATTCCCTGGATGGTATAGAACCAGGAAATCTCGGCACCCATCCCAGCCTTGCCGAGATAGTTGCCCATAGACGTGAGATAAGCTCCCCAAACTGCAAACTCCAGGAAGTTCATCACTGCTAGGCGTACTTTCAGATTCATAGTTTAATGTCTTTTTATTATAAAATATTAGCTGCAAAGATACAAATTTTCGGGTAAAAAGCACACGATTTTGAAGATTATCCGCATGAAAGCTAGCATATTTAACAAATTATGTGTATTTTTGCAGCCGATTTCAACAGATATAAGAGAAAAATAATATAGAAACAACAGATATGTTAGTAAAATTTTTCCTCACGTGCAATAAAATCGGGGCTTTCACGCTAGGTGGAGGCTACGCCATGATACCGATCATGGAACAGGAATTTGTAGACAAGAACCAGTGGATGAACAAGCAGGAGTTCATGGATATCATGGTAGTGGCTCAGACCACTCCGGGCATCTTCGCCATCGACATGGCGAGTCATATCGGCTATAAGCTGAAGGGAGTCTGGGGAGGCATTGTGGGTGCCATAGGCATCGCCCTGCCTTCTATCATCGCCATTCTCATCATCGCCATGTTCTTCCAGCATTTCAAGGACAATTATTGGGTGGGTAAGTTCTTCATGGGTGTGCGCCCTGCCGTGGTAGCGCTCATTGCTGCGCCTTGCTTCAAGATGGCAAAGACGGCAAACATCAACCGCTACAACATCTGGATTCCCGTGGTTTGCTGTCTGCTGATTGCAGCTTTCGGTATCTCCCCTATCTACATCATCATCGCAGCCGGTGTGCTGGGCTGGCTCTATGGAAAGGTAAAAAAGTAAAAAGGTAAAAAAGTAAAAATATAGAGATTATGCTATTTCTAAAGTTATTTCTGATATTTACCAAGATTGGTACATTTAATTTTGGTGGCGGATATGCGATGCTTTCGCTCATCCATAACGAGACGGTAGTGAAGAACCATTGGCTTACCAATGCTGAGTTTACGGATATTGTGGCTATCAGCCAGTCTACACCGGGACCTATCGGCATCAACTGTGCCACCTACGTAGGTTATACCGCCTGCCTTCACGACGGCTATCCTACCTGGGCAGCCTGTCTGGGTTCGGTATTGGCTTCGCTCTCCATCATGTGGCTGCCTTTCATCATCATGATTCTCATCAGCCGCTATCTGATTACGCACAAGGATTCTAAAATCGTAAAGGATATCTTTGCGGGACTCCGCCCTGCCATCATCGGACTGATAGCTGCTGCCGCCGTTCTCCTGATGAATAAAGAGAACTTCGGATCACCAACCGACAATTCGTTTGTCTTCGGAGCAAGCATCGTGCTGTTTCTGGCTGCTTTCTACTTCACAAAATTCAGAAAGACCAACCCTATCCTGCTGCTTTTCATCTGCGGTATCATCGGAATGGTTATCTTCTAAACATCGCCCTGCGGCCTGAACCAACGGCCTCCAGCCGATGGGAAAGACAAGGAGCTGATGCCTTCAGATAGGGACAAAAAAAATTGATTGTCTCACGACAACCAATCTTTTATTAACCTTAATAATCTAATACCATGAAAAACACGATGCAAAGGTACAAATAATCTTGTAACCTGCAATAGTTTATAGCAAAAAACTTCAGGAATTTAACTCTCCTTAAAAGTTCTACCATCCCAATTAAATTTTCTTTGCACTTTTATTGCATTTACAGCCTTCTTATCGTCAGCAGGCAGGAAAGGTAAAGCCAAGCGCACTACGAGGCTGTTTTCATGTTGCAGGAGCAGAGCACTCACGATTTTGAGTTCAATTTTCCCCTTGAGTTCCTCAAACTTAGCCTCGCTCATCGTATCGGGTTTGGCAACAAGTCCGGAAGTCAGTTGCTGCAAAGATTTCCCATCGAAAATCCTGCTGGCATCCTGCTCCTGCCAATCCTGATTAAAGAGATAGAGTTCACTCTCCTTCTCTACTCCGGCAAAGGTTTTTACCACGCAAAGCAGCGAATCGCCATTAACCGATGGCAGTTTCTTCATCTGCAAAGTAGCGCTCTTACTCGTTCTCAACTGAGCGAAATCAGCAGTCAGCGTATCCATCACACTCGTTTCGCCTAAAAGATTCTTCACTTCCGCCTTCACTCCCATCTCCTGCAGCTCAGTAAATTCCAGCCGCAGGTTGTGGTTGAGATAAGGCACAACAGAATCGGGCATCGAAACCAGCAAGTCCTTCATCGACTTGGCTTCCATGCCCATACTTGCCATCATCAGGCAAGCACATAATATATATTTTATCTTCTTCATCACTACAATTCCTTAGACCACTTCTTTCCCCAAGGGGTAAAGAGCCATGCAAGAAAGGCCAATGCTACTATTGAGCAAACGGCAAAAGTTAAAGCTAAAGTATTCATATATTTATCTTTTAGAAATTAACAAACCTATTATAAATAAAATGACAGTTAAGAAAACACCCCAAAATATCGCCCAGTAAGAATCTTCCTGATTGGTCTGAACTATACCAAACAGAGCCGCCATCCCACCTAATACCATTACAGTAAAAGTGGATTTACTCATATCAAAGAAATACTTTACTACTGTTTCTCTGACAAACTTTGCCTTTTCCTTTTCTTCTTTTGCTGCCATATTTCTCTATTTTCCGACAAAATTACGGAAAATAAATGTAACTTGCAAATGATTTGCTCATTTTCTTTCGAAATTTAACCTAAAAAAGACGAAAAAGAGGAAAGCGCTTCATTACGAAACACTTTCCTCTAATTATCTAATCATTAATCGTACAATCTTCTTTCAGAAGAGATTTACTCCTCAACAGCAGCCTGTGCCGCAGCAAGTCTAGCGATTGGCACGCGGAATGGAGAGCATGATGCGTAGTTCATACCGACCTTAGCACAGAACTTAACAGATGATGGCTCACCACCATGCTCACCGCAGATACCTGTGCGGAGGTTAGGACGGGTAGCACGACCATTCTCTACTGCCATCTTGATAAGCTGACCAACACCCTCCTGGTCGAGAACCTGGAATGGGTCAACCTTCAAGATCTTCTTCTCCATGTATGCAGGGAGGAAGGAAGCGATGTCATCACGAGAGTAACCGAAGGTCATCTGTGTCAAGTCGTTAGTACCGAATGAGAAGTACTGAGCCTCCTCTGCAATCTGACCTGCTGTAAGGGCAGCACGAGGAATCTCAATCATGGTACCAATCTCAAATTCTACCTCTACGCCGTACTCAGCGAATACCTCCTTAGAAGTAGCGAGAATGATAGACTTCTGCTGCTTGAGCTCCTGAACGGTACCGATGAGCGGAACCATGATTTCAGGACATGGGTTGTAACCTTCCTTCTTCAACTCGCAGGCTGCACCGAGGATGGCACGGGTCTGCATGGCTGTAATCTCTGGGAATGTGATACCGAGACGGCAACCACGATGACCGAGCATAGGGTTGTTCTCTGCCAGAGAGTTTACACGCTTCTTGATTTCCTCTACGCTTACGCCCATCTCCTTAGCCATGGTCTGCTGACCAGCCAAATCGTGAGGTACGAACTCGTGGAGAGGTGGGTCGAGCAAGCGGATGTTCACGTGGCAGCCATCCATTGCCTTGAGAATTCCATAGAAGTCAGCCTTCTGGTATGGGAGGAGCTTGGCAAGTGCCTTCTCGCGACCCTCAACAGAGTCTGCCAGAATCATCTCACGCATAGCTACAATCTTCTGATCATCGAAGAACATGTGCTCAGTACGTGTCAGACCGATACCCTTGGCACCGAATGCACGGGCTACCTCAGCATCGTGTGGAGTATCTGCATTGGTACGGATTTCCATCTTTGTATATTTGTCGCAGAGATCCATCAGCTCCTTGAAGTCGCCTGAAAGTTCTGCAGCCTTTGTCTCAATCTGTCCTGCGTAAACCTGACCTGTAGTACCGTTCAGAGAGATGTAATCACCCTCCTTGTAAACTACACCATCAATCTCAACAGTCTTAGTCTTGTAGTCAACGTTGATAGAGCCGGCACCTGATACACAGCACTTACCCATACCACGGGCTACAACGGCAGCGTGAGAAGTCATACCACCACGAGCGGTAAGGATACCCTCAGCAGCAGACATACCAGCGAGGTCTTCAGGAGATGTTTCGATACGAACCATGATCACCTTCTTGCCGTCCTCATGCCACTCCTGAGCATCGTCAGCGTGGAATACAATCTGACCGCAGGCAGCACCTGGAGATGCAGGGAGGCCCTGTGTGATGACCTTAGCCTTAGAGAGAGCCAGCTTATCGAATACTGGATGCAAAAGCTCATCAAGTTTCTGAGGCTCACAGCGCAGGATAGCAGTCTTCTCATCAATCATACCCTCGTGGAGGAGATCCATGGCAATCTTTACCATAGCTGTACCTGTACGCTTACCATTACGAGTCTGGAGGAACCAGAGTTTGCCTTCCTGTACGGTGAACTCCATATCCTGCATATCGTGATAGTGGTGCTCCAGCTTATCCTGCAGCGCGTCGAGTTCCTTATAGAGTTCAGGCATAGCCTCTTCCATAGAAGGATACTTGGCAGCACGCTCCTCTTCAGAGATACCTGCACGCTCAGCCCAGCGCTGAGAACCAATCTTTGTAATCTGCTGTGGAGTACGGATACCGGCTACCACGTCCTCACCCTGTGCATTGATAAGATACTCACCATTGAAGAGATTCTCACCATTACCAGCGTCACGTGAGAAGCAAACACCTGTAGCAGATGTATCGCCCATGTTACCGAATACCATCGCCATGACAGATACGGCAGTACCCCACTCATCAGGAATACCTTCCATCTTGCGGTAGAGGATAGCACGCTCGTTCATCCAAGAACGGAACACAGCGCAGATAGCGCCCCAGAGCTGATCGATTGGGTTGGTAGGGAAATCCTGACCGGTCTGCTCCTTGATGGCAGCCTTGAAGAGTTCAACGAGCTTCTTGAGCGACTCTACAGAGAGGTCCTTGTCAAGTGTAACGCCCTGCTCTTCCTTCACCTTTTCGATGATAGCCTCAAATGGGTCGATATCTTCCTTGTTTACAGGCTTCAATCCCATAACGACGTCACCGTACATCTGTACGAAACGGCGATATGAATCGTATACGAAATGAGGATTACCGGTCTTCTTGACCAATCCCTCAGCTACTTCGTCATTCAAACCGAGGTTGAGGATGGTATCCATCATACCAGGCATAGATGCGCGTGCACCTGAGCGTACTGATACGAGGAGTGGATTCTCTACAGAACCGAACTTGCTGTTCATCAATGCCTCAGTATGAGCCACAGCAGCCTTCACTTCGTCCTGAAGAAGTTCTTTGATTTTTTCCTCACCCACTTCATAATATTCATTACAAGTGTCTGTTGTAATGGTGAAACCTGGAGGAACAGGTACACCAATCAGGTTCATTTCGGCAAGGTTTGCGCCTTTACCACCAAGTACTTCTCGCATTTGGGCATTGCCTTCTGCTTTTCCGTTTCCGAATGTATAAACTCTTTTTTCGTTCATAATTGTTATAGGTATATATTTTATTTCGTTTTACGTTGCTAATTATTATTAGTAATGCAAAGATACGATTTTTATTTGATACTACCAAACTTTTATACGCTTTTTTGCTATCCCGAGATTACATTTTATACTGTTGACGCACACACGGGCAGAAAATTAACAATCCCGTATACGATAGAAAGATATTTGACGAATCTGAAAGTGCGTCTCTCGGGATTGCAGCCTGCATTTTCGGTGTTTTTTACCCCCTCCAGATGCATCTGAAACTGCGTCACGACGTAGCGATGGCTACGTCCCGACGCAGCGCCAGACACGTCGCGACGTAGCAACGGCTGCGTCGGGACGCAATTTAAAGGTAAAAGGGCGTTTAAAGGTAAAAGGGCGTTTAAAGGTAAAAAAGTAAAAAGATTATCTGGCGATAACAAAAGTAACAGGTGACCTCTGATGTAAAAATGTGAATGTGAATGTGAATTTGAAATGTAAATGAAGAAAAAAGAATGTATGTAATGATATAATATCATTTAATTCTAATATAATAAGGTACGCGCGTACGTACCATTAAAATATATACTATCAAAAATCATCAATAAACAGCCTTGACAAAAGGATACACATGACAGTCCGTTTTCTTCACTTACATTTCAAATTCACATTCACATTCACATTTCATCCCTTTACAACCACCGAATATTACCTGTTACTTTTGTTACTTTTGTTATCGCCAGATAATCTTTTTACTTTTTTACCTTTAATCGCCTTTTTACCTTTACTCGCAAATAATTTGGGACAACTCTTGCATTTCTCATAAAATTGCAGTATCTTTGCACCCATAAAAAAATACAAAACATTATTATGGCAAGAAAACGTAAACCATTACCTCTGTTAGAGAACATCACCATCGAGGCAGTAGCAGCCGAGGGTAAGTGCATCACACGCGTAGATGAGCAGGTCATCTTCGTACCTTTCTGTGTGCCAGGAGATGTTGTCGACTTGCAGGTAGTAAAGAAGAAACATAAGTATTGCGAAGCCAAGGTGGTTCGCTTCATCAAGAAGAGCGAGGTGCGACAGGAGCCTATGTGCGAGCACTTCGGCATCTGCGGCGGATGCAAATGGCAGAACCTGCCTTACGAAGAGCAGATCAAGGCGAAGCAGAAGCAGGTGGAAGACCAGCTCACCCGCATCGGAAAGATTGAACTACCTGAGTTCCGCCCTATCATGGGCAGCGTGAAGACCCAGGAGTACCGCAACAAGATAGAGTTCGGATGCAGCAACAAGCGATGGTTCACCGCCGAGGAACTGGCTCAGCTCCCTCAGAAAGAGGATGATACCGTAACATCGCTCAAGGAGCGCCACGCCCAGAACGCCATCGGTTTCCATATCACCGGAGCCTTCGACAAAATTTATCCTATCAAGAAGTGCTGGCTGATGGATGACCTCTGCAACGAAATCCGCAACTTCGTATTCGAATATGCTGATTCTCACGACTATACCTTCTACGACCTGCGTGAGCAGCACGGTTTGCTCCGCAACATGATGATCCGTAATTCGAACACCGGAGAGTGGATGCTCGTCTTCCAGTTCCACTACGATGAGGAGGGCGATGAGCAGAGAGCATTGGAGCTGATGCAGCAGGTGGCTGACAAGTTCCCTCAGATTACATCGCTCATGTATGTAGACAACCAGAAGGGAAACGATACCATCAACGACCTGGAACTCAGCCTCTTCAAGGGCAACGACCATATCTACGAACTGATGGAAGACCTGAAGTTCAAGGTGGGTCCGAAGAGTTTCTACCAGACCAATACCGAGCAGGCTTACCACCTCTACTGCGTGGCCCGCGAGTTTGCCAACCTTACCGGAGATGAGCTGGTTTACGACCTCTATACCGGCACCGGAACCATCGCCAACTTCGTGGCTCACAAGGCAAAAAAGGTAATCGGTATCGAGTACGTGCCAGAGGCTATAGAGGATGCCAAGGTGAATTCTCAGGTGAACAACATCGAGAACACCCTCTTCTATGCAGGCGACATGAAGGATATCCTGACCAACGATTTCATCGCACAGCACGGTCGACCTGACGTCATCATCACCGACCCACCACGTGCCGGAATGCACCCAGACGTAATAAACGTGATTCTGAATGCAGCACCAAAGCGCATCGTATACGTAAGCTGCAACCCGGCTACCCAGGCACGCGACCTGCAGCTGATGGATGCGGAGTATAAGGTAGCTGCCGTACAGCCGGTGGACATGTTCCCTCATACCCCTCACGTAGAGAACGTGGTATTGCTCGAAAAGAGATAAACCTAGAAATCAAAATAGAAACAAGATGAAGAAAACCATCATCATGGCGCTCATGGCTGCAGCTTCGGTCTCAGCCAACGCCCAGCAGAAGCAGACCATCGAAATACCATCATGGTTGAGCAACGTGAAATTGTCGGGGTATGGAATGACCCAGTATCAGTACAGCGGACAGAAAGATGCAGAATCCAACTCATTCAATATCCGTATGGCCCGTATCTCTCTCGAAGGTCGCATAGCAGGCGACTTCTACTGGAAGACTCAGATTCAGTTCAACGGCAACACCTCTACCCTCGGTTCCAGTCCGAGAATGGTTGATCTGTTTGCTGAATGGCAGAAATATGAATACTTCAAGGTGAAGATCGGTCAGTTCAAGAACCCGTTCACCTTTGAGAATCCGATGCACCCTATCGACCAAGGCTTCATGGGATATTCACAGAACGTGAGCAAGCTGGCAGGTTTCAGCGACCGTGCCGGAGAACATGCATCCAACGGCCGTGACATCGGTCTTCAGTTCCAGGGCGATTTCCTCAAGAATGCCAACGGCAGAAACCTGCTGCACTATCAGATTGGTGTGTTCAACGGACAGGGAACCAATACCAAGGACGTTGACCAGCAGAAGAATGTGATTGGTGGTGTATGGGTAATGCCTGTAAGCGGCATGCGCATCGGTGCCTTCGGATGGACCGGTTCTTATGCAAGAAAGGGAACCTGGACCGACGAGCATGATGCCTCCTATACTGCCGACATTCAGGAACGCTCTGGCGTTCGCAAGCTCAGCCAAAACCGCTATGCCTTCTCATTCGAATACAAGCAGGATGGCTGGACCGTACGTTCTGAGTACATCCACTCTACCGGCAAGGCTTTTGCCAAGAGCATCACCAACTTCAACGATGCCAACGCCAAGGACTGCAATCTGAATGCAAACATCGGCGACAAGGCACAGGGTGTATATGGATTGGTTATCGCCCCATTGGCTCAGCTGCCAAAGAACAGCCGTATCGACGTGAAGGCGCGTTACGACATGTATCAGCCTAACGGCAAGAGCAACATGCAGAGAACCCAGTATGAGGCAGGTTTGAACTTCCACATCGGCAAGCGAATCTCTATCCTTACCGAGTATGCGCTCATCAACGACAAGACACTCGCGAAGCATAATTACTCCATGGCAGATGCCGAGGTTTGCTTCCGATTCTAACAGATACAACAAAGGCTCGCTCCTGCTACAGGAACGAGCCTTTATTGTGTTTACTGTCAACTACTTATCTTAGAACGAATAAGAGAAACCTACTGACATGAATTCCTTAAACTGCCAGTAGCTCTGGTCATCCTTGCGCTTCACACCATCGTCGAAACGCGGATAGAGGAAGATGTTGGTAGAAATATAGCGGTTAAACTGGAAGGTAATGGTGTTTTCCCACTCTATTTCAGCACGCTTGTAAGTGGTGTATCCCCAGAGACGGGTCTTCCACTTGATATTATCCGCTATCTGCCACGACAGGTCGAAAGTACACTCAGAACCGTAATCGGTCATGCCATGCTTCCCCTCATCCAGTCCGTACCGCGTAGCCAGCGACGCTCTGCCCACATACTTCCAGTTGAAAGCCAGAGGAGCCAGATGGGCACTACCCTTCAGGCGGTGATGGAACCAGTCTACATTATAATCCATACCGACAGAGAGGTTCAGATTGAATGGCGAGAAGAAATCGGAATAAACCGTCTTGTCATTACTCTTGTAACCATGCGTAAACTGAGTCTGGCCAATCAGCTGGATGGTATAATACCACTTTCTGGAAGCCTGCAGACCGAGTTTTCCGGTGTATCGTATCATATCATCGCTCGTCTTCAGCGTATGAACCGTATCACCCTTCGAAGTCTGATAACCCAGGCGCATCTCCACCTTATTATCCCATTTTAGCTTCTGCTTGTTATTGTAATTGGCAAACATCGTCACTCTTCCGAGCACCGAATAATTACTCTCACCACCCTTATACCAGTTGTCAGAAACATAGTTTTGCAGGAACTGCAGATAATAATCGCCACCTATGGTCCAGAAGTTAGGACGGGTGATGACGATATCCATCGGCGCCGCATCCACCTCAATCGCCTTCGGAGCCACCTGCTCTACGATATCAGGATGATTCTTCTTCGGTTTGCTCTGCGCAGCCAGCGGTGCTCCCACCTCCTTGAGATGAGACTCAGTATTGCGCACCAGGTCGGGACGCTTGAGATATACCTCCATCAGCGTCTGGTCGAGCATCGTTCCGAGCGAATCCTTCACCCCATCCTGAGGCTTGAGTCGCAACATGCGGGCTGCCGGCCCATGATAGAAGGTGAGCGGCGTAAAGAGCTGGGCATATCTGCTATCCCCGGAATCCATCTTCATGGAATCGATGCGCTGACGGCACATCAAGAGCGAGTCAGCATAGATTTCAGCCAACCTGTTCTTCGATGCCTCTCCGGGCGCCACCTTCTTCAATTTGCGCTGGGCAGAAACAGGCGTCAGAGCCGAAAGGAACGCAAGAACGAGTAATCCAAATTTTATTTTCATACCTTAATTTTATAAATTTGGGCACAAAGGTAATAAATAATTCATAAATCTATGCCCTTTATTAGAAATATTTTTGCTCATTTCACAAAAATGTCGTAACTTTGCACCCAAATAATTCTAATTTAAATTATAAATATCGTGGCTGAAACAAAGTACATCTTCGTAACTGGTGGTGTGGTTTCTTCTTTGGGTAAAGGAATCATATCTTCATCCATCGGTAAACTTCTTCAAGCAAGAGGTTACAACATTACTATCCAAAAGTTTGACCCATACATCAACATCGACCCGGGTACGCTGAACCCGTATGAGCATGGTGAGTGCTACGTAACGGTAGATGGTATGGAGACCGACCTCGACCTCGGACACTACGAGCGATTCACCGGCATTCAAACTACCAAAGCGAATTCTCTCACCACTGGTCGTATCTACAAGGCAGTCATCGACAAGGGGCGTCGTGGCGATTATCTCGGCAAAACCATCCAGGTGGTGCCTCACATCACCGACGAGATCAAGCGCAACGTGAAGCTGCTCGGCAAGAAGTATCACTATGACTTCGTGATTACCGAGATTGGCGGAACCATCGGCGACATCGAGAGCGCCCCTTACATGGAGGCTATCCGACAGTTGAAATGGGAACTGGGCAAGAACGCCATCAACGTTCATCTTACCTATGTGCCTTATCTGAAGGCAGCAGGCGAGTTGAAGACAAAGCCTACCCAGCACTCCGTGAAGGAACTGCAGAGCGTAGGTATTCAGCCAGATATTCTGATTCTCCGTACCGAGAAGCATCTCGAAGAGGGAATCATGAAGAAGGTGGCAAGCTTCTGTAACGTAGACCTGGATTGCGTAATTCAGAGCGAAGACCTTCCTAGCATCTACGAGGTGCCTGTAAACATGCAGAACCAGGGCCTCGACACCGCCATCCTCCGCAAGATGGGCGAGCCTATCGGCGAAACACCTGCGCTGGGTCCTTGGAAGACATTCCTCGACCGCAGAAACAAGGCTACAGAGGTGGTAAACATCGGTCTCGTAGGCAAGTACGACCTGCAGGATGCATACAAGAGTATCCGCGAGAGTCTCTCGCATGCCGGCACCTACAATGACCACAAGGTGAAGATTACCTTCATCAACTCAGAATATCTCACAGAAGAGAACGTGGCAGAACAGCTGAAGGGACAGGATGGTATCGTCATCTGCCCAGGCTTCGGCCAGCGAGGCATCGAGGGCAAGATTATCGCCGCCCACTATACCCGCACCCACGACATCCCTACCTTCGGCATCTGCCTGGGTATGCAGATGATGGTCATCGAGTTTGCCCGCAACGTATTGGGCTACAAGGATGCCAACTCACGCGAGATGGACGAGAAGACTCCACACAATGTCATCGACATCATGGAGGAGCAGAAGAACATATCAAACATGGGTGGAACCATGCGTCTCGGCGCTTACGAGTGTGTGCTGAAACAGGGTTCACGCGTGTTCAATATCTATAAGAAGGAGCATATTCAGGAACGCCATCGCCACCGCTATGAGTTCAACAACGAGTTCCAGCAGGAATTTGAAAAGAACGGCATGATGTGCGTAGGCAGAAACCCTGAGAGCGACCTGGTAGAAATCGTAGAAATCCCAGGCTTGAAGTGGTACGTAGGTACACAGTATCATCCTGAATACCAGAGTACGGTGCTGAAACCACATCCACTTTTCATGGATTTCGTAAAGACAGCAATAGAAAACAAAAAGTAAATATTAGGAGTTAAAGGAGTGATCCCCTTTACTCCTTTAATTTCAAATTTTAAAAATGAACAAGAACAACATTATCGGTTTCCTCCTGATTGCCGTAGTGCTGATTGGCTTTAGCTGGTATAACCAGCCATCTGCCGAAGAACAGAGAACGGCATTCGTTCAGGACTCCATCGCCAAGGCTAAACATGCCGAGATGGAAAAGGCCAGCAAGGCTGCCGCTGCTAAGCGCCAGACTAATGCCAAAGCAAAGGTTGAGGCAGACTCAACCGCCCTCTTCTATTCGGCACTCAAAGGCCAGGCTAAGAAGATTGTATTGAAAAACGAGAAGGTAGAATTAACACTCAACACCAAGGGTGCTACTGTAGAGAAGGCTGTCATCAAGGGCTATGTGGGACACAACCTGCAGGTGAAAGACGGTTCGGCTGATGCCAAGGACGTAACCCTCTTCGACGGTAACGACCAGAGCCTCAAGTTCATGCTCGAGGCTAAAGAAGCCAACATCATCACCAGTGATCTCTACTTCACTCCATCCAACGTGACCGACAAGTCTGTCACCCTGACCGCTGTGGCTGGTGAAGGCAAGACGCTCACCATGACTTATACATTGGGCAATGACTACATGCTGCACATGAGCCTGCAGGCAAATGGCATGGCGGGGCTGTTCTCACCTAATTATAATAAGATGGATGTTGACTGGAGCGACAAGGCACGCCAGCAGGAACGTGGTTTCATGTTCGAAAACCGTTACACTACCCTCACCTACCATAATGCAGAAGGCGGTACCGACCACCTCAACGAAGGTAGCGAGAAGATTGACGAGAAGATAGAAGAAACCATCGACTGGGTATCTTTCAAGAACCAGTTCTTCTCTGCCATCATCGTAGCTAAGGATAACTTCGAGAAGGATGCATTCATGACCTCTATCCCTCAGGAGAAGGGTTCGGGCTATCTGAAGCAGTTCCAGGCTAAGATGAAGACAGCTTTCGACCCAACCGGTAAGAAGGCATCTGAGTTTGAGTTCTACTTCGGTCCTAACGACTTCCAGATTCTGAAGAATACCGAGAAGGAAAGTACCTTCGGCAAGGACTTGGAATTCCAAAAGCTCGTATACCTGGGATGGCCTGTCATCCGCTGGATCAACCGTTTCTTCACACTCTACGTATTCGACTGGTTGAGCAACGTGTTCCCAATGGGTATCGTATTGATTCTCATCACCTTGCTCCTCAAGCTCATCACCTACCCTATGGTGAAGAAGAGCTACATGAGTTCAGCCAAGATGCGCGTGCTGAAACCAAAACTCGAAGCTGCTACAGCTCAGTATAACAAGCCTGAGGACCAGATGCAGAAGCAGCAGGCAATGATGGCGGAATATGCCAAGTATGGTGTAAGCCCATTATCCGGTTGCTTGCCTATGCTGATTCAGATGCCGGTTTGGGTTGCGATGTTCAACTTCGTGCCTAATGCCATCCAGCTTCGTGGTGAGAAGTTCTTGTGGATGAACGACTTGAGTACCTTCGACCCAATCATAGAATGGAACACCAACATCTGGCTGATTGGCGACCACTTGAGTTTGACCTGTATTCTCTTCTGTGTTGCCAACCTGTTGTACTCTTGGATGACCATGCGTCAGCAGCGCGACCAGATGGTAGGTCAGCAGGCAGAGCAGATGAAGATGATGCAGTGGATGATGTATCTCATGCCATTGATGTTCTTCTTCATGTTCAATGACTACTCAGCCGGTCTGAACTTCTACTACTTCATCTCATTGTTCTTCAGTGCCGCTATCATGTGGACCCTGCGCAAGACAACCGACGACGAGAAACTCCTCGCCATCCTTGAGAAGCGCTATCAGGAGAACAAGAACAACCCAAAGAAGGCAAGCGGCCTGATGGCAAGAATGCAGGCTCTCCAGGAGATGCAGCGCAAGCAGCAGGAAGAGATGATGCGCAAACAGGCAGAACTGAACGAGAAAAAGAATAATCTCGGAAAATAAAGTTTTCTAGATAAAAATGAAAGCGTAATGGATTACCCGGAAAAGGTGTTCATTACGCTTTTTTTGTCCCCGAAAAGGTATAATTTGTTAAATGATATTATAAATTATACCTTTTCGGGGGTATTTTCATTTTTTATTCGTATATTTGCCCCCGAAAGGGTATAATATAATATTATCCCATATATAATATTACCCGATAGGGTATAAAACAACAAGAATATGAGCAATACATTATCATCATACGTCAAGGAAATGCGCAAGCAATTCGGATTGACGCAAGTAGATCTGGCGGCGAAATCGGGCGTAGGACTCAGATTCGTAAGAGAACTGGAACAGGGAAAGGAAACACTACGACTCGACAAGGTAAACCAGGTCCTCCTCCTATTCGGTCAGGAAATAGGCCCCGTTCCTATCAAAAATAAAAATAATATATCATGAAACAAGGAAAAATATATCTCTACGACCAATACGTAGGTCTGCTGACGGAAGACGAAACGGGCTTTACCTTCGCCTATGATTCAGATTATCTGGCATCGGATGGTGCGGAAGCCGTAAGTCTGACTCTTCCCTTATCAGATGAGTCCTACCACGATACCGTACTGTTCCCATTCTTCGATGGATTAATCCCCGAAGGATGGCTGCTGAACATCGCAGAAAGCAGTTGGAAAATCAACCAGCGCGACAGAATGTCGCTCCTCCTTGCCTGCTGCAAGGATTGCATCGGAGCAGTAAGCGTCATTCCTACAAACGAATCTCAAGCAGAAGAAACGAATGGTTCACCCCAAAAACAGAAAGGAGAATAAGATATGGAGAAATGTCTATATTGTTATAAACCGCTCAAGCCTGGTCAGGTAGATTACCATCCTGCCTGCGCACGCAAGCTCTTCGGCACCAAGGAAGCCCCTGTCCTACCCTACGTTAGAAAGGAAATAGGCGACCTGGCAAAACAGGTAGTGCGTGCCCAGACCACCCTCACCGGTGTGCAGGCGAAGCTCTCGCTCGATGTAAATCCGGGCGGAAAGAACGAACCATCCCGCTTCACCATCGTAGGTCTTTGGGGAAAATATATCCTCAAGCCACAAACCGACCGCTACCGCTGTCTACCGGAAATAGAAGACCTCACGATGCATCTCGCCGAAGCCGCCAAGATAGCTGTGGTTCCCCACGGACTGATTCGCTTTGCCGATGGTGAGCTCTGTTATATCACCCGGAGAATAGACCGACTGGATGATGGACAAAAGGTACCGATGGAAGATATGTGCCAGCTGTCAGAGCGCCTTACCGAATACAAATATAAAGGTTCCTACGAGCAGATAGCCAGACTCATCAAGAAGTATTCATCGTTCTCGCAGCTCGACCTCGTGAACTATTGGGAAGTGGTCATCTTCTCATGGATTACGGGCAACGCTGACATGCACCTCAAGAACTTCTCGCTCTACAACAACCGCAAGTTGGGTTATGGCTTAACTCCAGCCTACGACCTCCTCTGCACGAAGATTGTGATGCCAGAAGATACCGAGGAGCTCGCCCTGACACTCAACGGAAGAAAGAGAAAGATTCAGAAATCTGATTTCGTCAAGGTAATGACCGCCTCGGGCCTCAGCGAGAAGGTAATCAACAACATCGCCAAAAAGTTCCGCCGATCCATCGTAAAATGGCTCGACCTGATAGAAGCCTCCTTCCTTCCGGACAGCATGAAGAAGGAATACAAGAAACTGATTCTCAGCAGAGTTATGGCATTAAGATAATGTTTCTGTATAAAATAAAAACAAACACCCCCGAAAAGGTATAATTAATCAATCTACGAGATTAACTATAACTTTTCGGGGGTATATTGTTTAAAGCAAATTTGCTTCTTCAATAGTATCCAACCCAAATTTACTTCTTCAATACCGGCTCGCAGGTGATATCCACACCGAGCTTCTTGAAAATCTTCTGGTCTACATCACTCAGCATCACGGTGCAATGAGCCTGGCAGCCGCGAAGCTTAGGCAACTGCTCCAATGCCTTCCTGCAGTTCTCATCATTCTCTGAAAGAACAGAAAGAGCTACCAAAACCTCATCCGTATGAAGACGAGGATTGTGACCACCGAGATAATTCACCTTGGTATGCTGGATAGGCTCAATCATCGACTGAGGAATCAGCTTCAAGTCATGGTCGATACCTGCCAACTGCTTGGTAACATTCAGGAGCAAGGCGGCACTACAGCCCAGCAACTCGCTGCTATGACCGCAGATAATGGTACCATCCTCCAACTCAATGGCAGAAGAGGTATGACCCGTCTCCTTCTTATGATTCTTGGCAGCTACCGTCACCTTGCGGTAATCAGTAGTAATCTTAGCCTGATTGAAGAGCATCTGAATCTTATTGATCTCATCTTCATTGCAAGCACCAGCCGCCAACTTGTTGGTAGCCGCATAGTAACGGCGGACAATCTCATTCTTGGATGCCTCGCAGCAAGCCTCATCATCAGAGATACAGAAACCTACCATGTTCACACCCATATCCGTAGGCGACTTGTATGGGTTGCTACCATAGATACCCTCGAACAGCGCATTGAGCACAGGATAAATCTCTACATCACGGTTATAGTTGATGGCTATCTTGTTGTATGCCTCCAGATGGAACGGGTCAATCATATTCACATCGTTCAGATCGGCAGTAGCAGCCTCGTATGCGATGTTCACAGGATGCTTCAATGGGAGATTCCACACAGGGAATGTCTCAAACTTGGCATAACCGGCACGCACACCACGCTTGTTCTCATTATAAAGCTGACTCAGGCAAACCGCCATCTTACCGCTGCCAGGACCCGGCGCAGTAACAATAACCAGCGGACGCTCTGTTTCTACATAATCGTTCTGACCGAAGCCCTCGTCAGAGGCAATCAGACTCACGTTGTGAGGATAGCCCTCGATGAGATAATGGCAGTAAGTCTTGATGCCCTCGCGCTCCAGACGCTGCTTAAAGGCGATGGCGGCAGGCTGGCCATTATAATGAGTGATGACAACAGAACCCACCATGAAACCACGGTTTTGGAACTCACCACGAAGACGCAACACGTCCTCATCGTAAGTAATGCCCAAGTCGGCACGCTTCTTGTTTTTCTCTATATCGGCTGCACTAATCACGATAACAATCTCGATGCTATCGCTGATTTTCTGGAACATGCGCAGTTTACTGTCAGGCTGGAAACCCGGCAAAACTCTGCTGGCATGATGATCGTCAAAAAGTTTACCGCCCAATTCGAGGTAAAGCTTTCCGTCAAACTGTGAGATTCTCTCCTTGATGTGTTCTGACTGAATCTTCAGATACTTCTCGTTATCGAAACCTATCTTCATACTACTTTAAATAAAACTATATCGCTATTATTTTGCAAATTTGACTGCAAAAGTACAAAAAAAACTGGCTATAGAACAATGTTTTACGCAAATTATTCTTAATTCTCAAGGATTTGCCGTATCTTTGCATCTTGCAATGGGCAGCATAACATGTCATATCGCAAAAACATGAAGTTTAAAAGAAAACATAACCGACAAATGAAAAAGAATTTACGTACCGCCTCTATCTGCGTGCAGGGAGGCTATGAGCCAAAGAACGGCGAACCGATTGAAGTGCCAATTTATCAAAGCACTACTTTCAAGTATGACAACTCTGAGGAGATGGCTATGCTCTTCGATCTGAAGAAGGAAGGCTACTTCTATACCCGTCTCCAGAACCCTACCAACGATGTTGTGGCTAAGAAGATTGCCGAACTCGAAGGTGGCGTGGGAGCCGTATTAACCAGCAGCGGTCAGGCTGCCAACTTCTATGCAGTATTCAACATCTGCGAAGCAGGCGACCATATCGTTACATCTAATGAGATTTATGGTGGTACCTTCAATCTCTTCGGCGTAACCCTGAAGAAACTCGGCATCGAGTGTACTTTCGTGAATCCGAACGATAGCGAAGAAGAAATCCAGAAGGCTTTCCGCCCTAACACCAAGGTTGTTTTCGGCGAAACCATCAGCAACCCGGGCTGCGCAGTACTCGACATCGAGAAGTTTGCACGCATTGCTCACAAGAATGGGGTGCCTCTCATCGTTGACAACACCTTCGCTACACCTATCAACTGCCGCCCATTCGAATGGGGTGCCGACATCGTTACCCACAGTACCACCAAGTATATGGATGGTACGGCTTCACAGGTAGGTGGCGTTGTAGTAGACAGCGGCAACTTCGACTGGATGGCTCATGCTGATAAGTTCCCTGGTCTCTGCACACCGGATGACAGCTACCATGGTCTGACCTATGTGAAGGCTTTCGGCAAGATGGGTTACACCACCAAACTCGTGGCTCAGCTGATGCGCGATCTCGGCAGCATCCCTGCCCCAATGAATTCGTTCATCCTCAACCTCGGTCTTCAGAGTCTCCACCTCCGTATGCGCCAGCATTGTGCCAATGCACAGAAGGTGGCAGAGTTCCTGCAGAACGATGAGCGTGTGGCTTGGGTTCATTATAGCGGTCTGGAGGGCGATGAGTATCATGCGCTTGCCCAGAAGTATATGCCAAACGGCACCTGCGGTGTTATTGCCTTCGGATTGAAGGGAGATCGCGAGACAGCCATCAAGTTTATGGATTCTCTCGACATGATCAACATCGTAACCCACGTAGCCGATGCCCGCACCTGTGTGCTCCATCCAGCCAGTCACACCCATCGCCAGCTCAGCGAAGAGCAGTTGAAGGAAGCAGGTGTTGCGCCAGATCTGATTCGCCTCTCCGTAGGTATCGAAGATGTAGAAGACATCCTCGATGATATCAAGCAGGCTTTGGATCAGATTTAAGTCCAATAGGATACATAACAACAAAGCAACATTATAACAGTAAAATTAGAAACATGATTAAAGCTATGATTTTAGCTGCTGCGGCTCTCACGATGAGCACAGCAGCTGATGCACAGACTATGATTCAGAAAAATGACATCAAGGTAGAAAACCACCTGATGACTCCTGAGGCTCTCTGGGCAATGGGACGTATCGGTGGCGCCGAAGCTTCGCCTAACGGCAAGCAGGTTGTGTACCAGGTGGGTTACTACAGTGTAAAGGAGAACAAGGGTCATCAGATGCTCTTCATCATGGATGCCAACGGCAAGAACCAGAAGGCATTGACCACCGATGCAAAGAGCGAAACAGATGCTGCCTGGATTCAGGGCGGACAGAAGATTGCCTTCATCCGCGACGGACAGCTCTGGAGCATGAACCCTGACGGTACAGGCAGAAAGCAGCTCACCAACGACAAGTTGGACATCCAGGGCTTCCGCTTCTCTCCTGACGGCAAGAAGGTAATCCTCATCAAGGAACTCCCTTACCACGGAACCATCAAGGAGAATCCTTCTGATCTCCCATTGGCTACCGGCCGTCTCGTAACTGATATGAACTATCGCCACTGGGACCACTACGTAGAGAGCCTTCTCCATCCTTTCGTGGCTGATGTGGCTGAAGACGGTACCATCAATGCCGGCGAAGACATCCTGAAGGATGAACCATTCGAGTGCCCTATGGCTCCATTCGGTGGCATCGAGCAGCTGGCATGGAGTCCGGATTCCAAGACCATCGCCTATACTTGCCGTAAGAAGGAGGGCGTTCAGTATGCCATCTCTACCGACTCTGATATCTATCTATATAATATAGGTACGCGCGAGACAAAGAACCTCTGCAAGGAGGCTGGCTATGTAGAGCCTAAGATTGATGCTACCAAGAGCATGAAGAACCAGGCTGTCAACGCTCCTGAGAATCTGAAGAACAATCCGGGTTACGATGTAAACCCTCAGTTCTCTGCTGACGGTAAGTACATCGCTTGGCAGAGCATGGCTCGCGATGGCTACGAGAGCGACCGCAACCGCCTCTGTGTTTACGAACTCGCTACCGGCAAGAAGAACTATGTATCAGAGAAGTTCGACTCTAACGTAGAGGGCTTCGTATGGAACAAGGACAACAAGAGCCTCAGCTTCATCGGTGTATGGCACGGAACCCTGAACCTCTATCAGGCTAACTTCAAGGGCGAAGTAAAGCAGATTACCAACGAGTGGGCTGACTACGGAAGCATCTCGCTTGCCAACAACGGCAACAAGCTTCTTGCTACCAAGGCTAGCATGAGTCATCCTACTGATATCTACATTGTAACTCCAGGCAAGGATGCCAAGAGTACCAAGGTAGAGCAGATTACCCGCGAGAACGACCATATTCTGAACCAGTTGAATATGGGTAAGTGTGAGCAGCGCTGGGTAAAGACTACCGACGGCAAGCAGATGCTGGTATGGATCATGTTGCCATCTAATTTCGATGCCAACAAGAAGTACCCTACCCTTCTCTTCTGCGAGGGTGGTCCTCAGAGTCCGGTAAGCCAGTTCTGGAGCTACCGTTGGAACATCCAGATCATGGCAGCCAATGGTTATGTAGTCGTATTGCCTAACCGCCGCGGTCTCCCTGGTTTCGGAAGCGCATGGAACGAAGAGATTTCTGGCGACTGGACAGGCCAGTGCATGAACGATTATCTTTCAGCTATTGATGATGCTGCCAACAATCTTCCTTACGTAGACAAGGATCGTTTGGGTTGTGTAGGTGCCAGCTTCGGTGGTTTCTCAGTATACTATCTCGCCGGTCATCACAACAAGCGTTTCAAGGCATTCCTCGCTCACGATGGTGCTTTCAACCTGGAGAGCATGTACACCGATACAGAGGAGGCTTGGTTCTCTAACTGGGAATACGAGGATGCTTACTGGAACAAGGACCAGACTGCCAACGCCAAGAAGACTTACGAGAACAGTCCTCATAAGTTTGTAGACAAGTGGGATACTCCAATCCTCTGCATCCACGGCGAAAAGGATTACCGTATCAATGCCAACCAGGGCATGGGCGCCTTCAATGCAGCCCGCATGCGTGGCATCCCAGCCGAGCTCCTCATCTATCCTGATGAGAACCACTGGGTATTGAAGCCACAGAACGGCGTGCTCTGGCAGCGCACCTTCTTCGGCTGGTTAGACAAGTGGTTGAAGAAATAACATATAAAAAGGCTTGCTTCGAAAAATGAAGCAAGCCTTTTTTATATATTATAATTCTAAGATTTAGCTTACGCGATTCAACTTCTTGATGATAGAGAAGATGAAGAGAGCTGAAACCAGGCAGATACCTGCGAGAACACCCCAGATGGCAATGAGGTTGAAGTTCTGACCCCACATGATGCCAGGAATCATAACCAACTGGTTACCGATGGCTGTTGCACCGAACCAGAGACCCATCATCAAACCAGCATACTTTGGAGGAGCTACCTTCGATACAAATGAAATACCGATTGGAGAAAGCAGAAGCTCCGCGAATGTAAGGATGAGGTATGTAGAGATGAGGAGGTTAGCACTTACACGAGTACCCTCTGTAGCAGGATTGCCCTGTGTCAAAGGAAGCTCCAGCCCCATAGAACCTACAGCCATCCATACGAAACCGAGAGCTGCAACGAGCATACCCAAACCAATCTTCTCTGGCGATGTAGGCTCCTTGCCAATCTTGTGAAGCCATGAGAACAAAGCAACGCTCACTGGTGTCAATGCCACTACATAGCATGGGTTGAACTGCTGGAAGATAGGAGCCTCAACATCTACGGCACCTTCAAGGTTGCTGTACTTGTAGAAGAGGAAAGCGATGGCAGCAACGATGACACCAAGAGAGATGCCCTTACCCTTGCCAGTCTTGCTCTGTGCCAGACCGAAGCAACCGTAAACCACGAAGATGCAGGCTACGAGGTTGGTAACATCGAATGCCATAGACTGCAGACCCTCTGAAGTCTTCTGTGTATAATCGCGGGCAAAGAGTGTCAATGTATTACCGTTCTGGTGGAAAGCCATCCAGAAGAAGATAACCACAGCGAATACGAGACAGAGGCAGATGATGCGCTCCTTGGTCTCAGCCTTAGAAAGTTCGTTAGTCTCCTTAGCAGAAGTCTTATCATCCTTACTCTTGGTCTCTGAAGCAAGAACATGCTTGTATGTAAAGCTGAAGGCATAGTAGATAGCGATACTGAAAATCAGTGAAGCACAAGCCACGGCGAAAGCGAAGTGGTATGAATCTTCCACCGACACGCTCAGGCTCTCCTGCGCCCACTTCATAATCTTGATGGCAGCAGTAGGAGCAAACATAGCACCGATGTTGATAGCCATATAGAAGAGCGAGAAACCGGAATCACGGTTGCTGGCATACTGTGGCTCGTCGTAGAGACGGCCTACCATCACCTGCAGATTACCTTTGAACAAGCCAGTACCCAAAGCGATGAGGATAAGTGAAATGCCCATGGCAGCAATGGCAACGGTGTCCTTGCCAAGAGGAAGCGAGAGAACAAGATAGCCAATGAACATGATGAAGATACCTGTGGTAACCATACGTCCAAAGCCAAACTTGTCGGCTGCGATACCACCGATGATAGGAAGGAAATAAACCATCATCAGGAATGTAGAGTAAATAGTACTTGCCAATCCGGTTTCAAAACCGAAGTTGGCCTGCAAATAGAGCAAGAACACAGCAAGCATGGTATAATAACCAAAACGCTCACCGGTATTCGCCAAAGCTAAGGCCCACAGACCTTTTGGTTGATTCTCAAACATAATTTTTTGTTTTGTTGTTATTTTATTATTTAGTTATTCTTTTCTCGCAATTTTTGTGCAAAGATACATAAATTATTCCATATTTCAAACTTATTGCACCAAAAACCGCACTTCACATAGCATTTTTCTACTAGGAACCGGCTAAATTTCTAAAAAACAGACAAATCAGATAAAAAAAATCCGTTTATATTACAACGTAATTGCATTTTTTTTCGTACCTTTGCACCCCGAAACCATGAGGAGGTTTCGGGATACACAAAAATACTTCAAAAAATTCTAAATAGAAAGGTAAAAGGATATTTATGAGACAACTTAAGATTAGTAAGAGTATAACCAACCGTTCCAGTGAAGCACTCGACAAGTACTTGGTGGAGATTGGTAGAGAGCCTATGGTCTCTATCGATGAAGAAATCGAACTTGCCCAGAAGATTCGCAAAGGCGGTCGTGAGGGAGAACGTGCCAAGGAGAAATTGGTAAAAGCAAACCTTCGTTTCGTTGTATCTGTTGCTAAGCAATATCAGCACCAAGGTCTTTCTCTTACCGACCTCATCGACGAGGGTAACATCGGTTTGGTAAAGGCTGCTGAAAAGTTTGACGAGACCCGCGGCTTTAAGTTTATCTCATACGCCGTATGGTGGATTCGTCAGAGCATCCTGCAGGCTATTGCCGAGCAGAGCCGTATCGTTCGCCTGCCTTTGAACCAGGTAGGTGCATTGAGTAAGATTAGTGCAGAAATCAGTAAGTTTGAGCAGGAGAACCAGCGCAAACCTTCTGTTGCTGAGCTCGCTCAAATCACAAAGATGGAAGAAAGCAAAATCGACCAGACTATCAAGGCAGACAATCACCACATGAGTATCGATGCTCCATTCGGTAGCGATGATGATGACAATGCGATGGTCGACGTGATGGCTTCGGGTGATGACAGCCGTACCGACAAGGGTGTTGACTTCGAGTCTATGGCGAGCGAGCTTGACCGCGTTCTCAACTCTGTATTGAAAGACCGTGAGCGCAAGATTCTGTGCTACTGCTATGGTATCGGTTGCCACGAGAAGGGTTTGGAGGAAATCGGTAGCGAGTTCAACCTTACCCGTGAGCGTGTTCGCCAGATTCGCGAAAAGAGTATCATCAAGCTCCGTGATAGCGGTAAGATCAAAATCTTAATGAAGTACTTGGGATAAGTTAAGTGAAGAGTGAAGAATTCTTTTGCTTTTCTTCACTAGGGTTTGAAGACGAGAGAAAAATAGATAAAACCAAGTTGCTCATAGCAACGAAAGTAAAAAGGGGCAATCAGTTGGTTCATCCCAATCTGATTGCCCTTTCTCTATTAACTATAAACTGTTAACTATTAACTATTCACAAAGTTACCAGTCTTGTCAAGAAATCCGTTCTCGCCATCTTTTGATGCTTCGAAGTAAGGATATTCATCACGCAAGCAAATTTCGTCGTAAAGGAAATCCGCCACTACCGTATCGTTACCATCCGGCATTACCAGTCCCATCTTGCCATTCTTCTCAGCTATTACCGGCATGATGCTCAAGTCATCATTATAAATGTAGCAGGTGCGCAAGAAATCATAAATTGGCGAGAGTAAGATGTTGCCTTGATGATCTTTCATACCGAACTTTCCATCCTGCTCAAATACTTCATGATATTGAATGTATTTCGCCTTGATGCGCTGGTAATAGAAAACCATCTTGCGCTTATCGTTGACAAAATCCAGCATATACTGGAAGGTGTCACAATAGTTGGCTACCGAACGGACCAGAATCATCTTCAAGTCAAGACCATCCAATGCTTTTCTGTTCAGATCAATATACTTGGCTATCGCCTTCTCCTTCTCTGGTACAGAGAGGCTGGCTAGCCTTTCCTCAAATTTCAACATAGCTTGCTTGGTACCCGACATACCCTTGATATACCGGTGTATCTGTCTGCCCATCTCAGAACATACAAACTTGTCAATCTCCTGCTGCTCTATCGGGTCAGCATAATCCTTAATCAATGATTCAGGTGTCGCATTCATGGTTATTTCCTTTCTTTTAAAAATTATACTTTCAAAGATTTAGAAGGACAAAGAGCAAACGGATTCTACACTCTTCGTTTTTTACTCTTCACTCAATTTGCTCTTTGTTCTTCGCTCTTCACTTATTTCACATTAGGCTTCTGCAATCCATATCCCTTTCTCTTATCTTCAAACAAGAGGAGGAAAGAGATGATAATAGCAATCACACCGAAGGCTGCAAAGATAGTCATCGTCTGGGTATAGTCGATAACACCATCAGCACCCGTGTTAGCCTGGTTCACCTTTCCAATCCATACCGGAATGAGAGCCAGTCCGATGTTCTGGATATAGAAGATAAGGGCGTATGCAGTTCCTAAGAGTTTCATTGGGATAATCTTTGGCACAGATGGCCACATGGCTGATGGTACCAGTCCAAATGCAATGCCCAGGATGAGCATCAGCACGATGGCAAGCACCCATGAGTTGATTGGCAGGGCAAACATGACGTGCACAAAGGTCAGGAGGCAACTGCCGATAATCATCAGCGTAGCACCCTTGCCATACTTATCGTATATACTACCGAAGAGCGGTGTGAGGAAGATGGTACCGAATGGCAACATCGCAGGAATCAGACCTGCCAAATTAGCATCCACACCATACTTGAAAATCATCAGTTTGGTGGCAAACTTCAGGAATGGGAATACACCGGCATAGAACATCAGGCAAAGGAATGCCACATACCAGAAACCTGTTGTCTTGAACAAACCGCCCAAGTCTGAAAACTTGAAACCTTCTTCCGGTTCTGTAGCTACAGCTGCTGCAGAAGCATCCTCCTTCTTGTCCATCACGCAATAAACCAGATAAACCAGTACACCAGCGCAAAGCAATACAGCGCCTAAAGCAACAGAAGCAGAAACACCGCCCATTGCCTTGGCAAAAGGAAGAGAAGCACTCAGAGCTGCAGCAGTTCCCAAACGAGCCGTAGCTACCTGTACACCCATTGCCAGAGCCAACTCATGACCCGTAAACCACTTCACGATAACCTTGCTCACTGTGATACCGCATATCTCGCATCCTACACCATAGATGGCAAAGCCAAGTGCAGCTATCACTACCTGTGTACTATAAGTACCGAAGAATGGTACAGCAACCATTCCGTCAAACTCATGACCTAAAGCATACCACTTCAACAAGGCTCCACCAAACATCAGGACGGTAGAAAGGATACCAGTGAAACGGATGCCAAACTTATCGAGGATAAGACCACCGAAGAAGAGAAGCAGGAGGAACACATTGAAGTATCCGTAAGCTCCAGAGAAGAAGCCGTACTCATCCGAATTCCATCCGAGTCCGAGACCATTCTCTGCTCCCTTGGCTGCTGTCAAGAGAGGCTCCAGTGGAGACATCACATCTGTAAAAAAGTAACCGAACATCATCGTGATACTCACGATGAGGAGGGCGGTCCAGCGAGCTGACTTAGAGTCGCTCAATTTCATCTGCATTTTTTCTGTTGTACTCATTTTTTTTCAAAACATAAATGATAAACCCGTTATCATTATTTATTATCAATTATTAATTATCATCTATTTCCGTTTCACGTTCTTCGTTCTGGTGATATCAAAGAGATAAGAGAGTTTCAGAACAATCTGTCCGTAGTTACTCTTTCCGAAAAAATCACGCTTAGAAGCACCGTAGATATTTCCCAAACCATAGTAGTATCGGGCTTCGGCAAGGAAATGCCCCACCTTCGGAATACTGTATTCAGCACCCAGACCCAGGGCGATACCATAATCGAGCTTGTTCTTGACTGCCATTGTATCCTGAGCCACCACCGGACTTACACGGTTATTGTCGGTTGCCGGCATGTGCTCTACCGAGAAGTTGGTCTTCTGCGAATCACTCAGATAGAGACCAAACTGCGGACCGGCATTCACGAAGATATTCAGTCCTCTTGTCTCCCTACCCCATGCCAGATGCGCAAAGATTGGCACCTGAATATAGTTGATGGTACGCTTGTAAGCCATCGCCTCTTTGGTTTCGGTGATAATCACCGGATTATTCTCCATATCCAGGATATCCTCTTCCCATCCTGCCTGCGCATAGTTTACTTCGGCATAGATAGAACAGATGGTCTTGAAATATTTCTCGCAGGTATATCTCATCGAGAAACCGCCCGTCAGTCCGCCGTGCTGCTTCTGCTGTACCTCGGGTGTGAATCCTACGCTACTCATCATATAGCCCCCATTAAAACCGATGGCGAAATCACTACGATGTTCTCCTATCTGTGCCGAAACTGGAATTCCGAAGATGAGCATCAGAATCAGCAGCCCAATATTTCTATTCATTATCAACTATAAATTGTAAACTATAAATTGTAAACTATAAACTAGTACTTCACCGCCTCTATCTGATGATTAAAGGTATAGTGAATCAACTGGAAACTCTTGTTCTTGTATCCTCCTCTACTGGTCTTCTCGAAGCGGAGTGGAGTCTGCACAGGCTGGTAAGTCATCTGCTGGCGCTCACCTGTAAAGTTCTTTCCGTATCTCTTGACGCCCTGAATCAGATACATTCCGTGATCGAAACCGGTGATGGCGAATCTTGGCTGTGCCACCATCATAGGCTGATGGAACCAGCGCTCATAACGGCTCTCAAGCGCCTTGGTCTGTGCTGAGTTCGGGTTATAATAGAAGGTGGAAGGGATATAAGTATCATACTTATAGAATCTTTCCAGATTATACTTGGCATACATCAGCCATTCGGTATAGCCGAAGAGAGAGATGGCTGCACCCGGATACTTCGCATCAAATTCGTCGAGCTTGTTCAATACCTGAGTCAACTGTGGCGAACGTCCCGTATTCAGGATTATCACATTCTGCCTGGAAGGCATGAAAGCCTTGGCAAACTGCTCGATACTTGAATTCACATTGGTGATGCTATAATTGATTTTCCTACGTTCCAGTTCCTTGCGCAGACCGAACGTAAAGTTGCCCTTTCTCGAAGTAGAATCATTGCAGTCTACAAAGATAGGATGCACATTGGTAAAACGGCTCAGGAATGCCTTGATGGTCGCATCATTCAGCGCATCATCGCTCTGATAAACCTGGAAAATCTCTTTGTTTCTTTCTACATCATCTCCGCTGATAGAGAACGGAATCACCATTTTGATGCCGTAGGTCTTGCAGAAGTTGGTCAGCGGAGTCACCTGCTTGGTATAAAGTGGACCAAAGATGATATCGCATTGGTTAGCGCCTTCCTGCAAGAGTGTATTCCGGATATCAGCATCAATAGGAACGTTCCAAGCATGCACATCTATATCAGCGCCCTGCTGCTTCAGGGTTTCGCAAGCCAGCAGCAAACCGCGGTAATACTCCACCATTCGCTTGCCGTCGCCATCAACATTATGTAAAGGTAACATCACGCCTACCTTTACCGCATTTCTGGCAACAGCAGCCTTTGAAGTGGTCGGAGCTGTAGCAGTTTTCTGAACCGTTGCCCCATTCCCCGACTTCTGACCGTTCACCTGATTAGGATTCTTCTGGTCTTTGGTGTATGGAATAAAGAGCGTAGCTCCCTTCTGCAGCATGTATCCCTCACGCTTCATCTCCGGATTGGCATCCATCAGTTCAGGAAGGCTCAATCCATATTTATTGGCGATACCAAAGATGGTATCTTTCTTCTTAACCGTGTAAATGTCGCGCCATTTTACAGTCTGCGCGCTAATGCTGACACTGAGCAGAAGCCCAACGAACAGCAGGAAATATCTCATTTTTTGTCTCATATCTCAAGATTTATTTAACGATATCTTCAAATATTTCATGTTTTCATCTGCAAAAATACAAAAAATCTTGCATCTGACGCAATATCTCTCATCTTTTTATTATCTTTGCACAAATTATTTTAGAAATGAGACGAAAAATAGCATTACTTTGCATCATGTTGCCACTTTTGACGTGTCAATTACACGCTCAGGAAGTCAACGACGACGAGGAGGACAACACAGAAGAGACGACCAAGGTCAGTTCTCTTCTCATGCCGAATGCCTTCTCTCCAAATGGCGATGGCATCAACGACATCTACAAGCCCAAGGATGGTTACCGGAACATTGAGGAGTTCCACGCCTATATATATAATAGGTGGGGACAGAAACTCTATGAATGGACCGACCCTGCCACGGGATGGGATGGCACCTACCGCGGAAAACCGGTCAAGGAGGGTGTCTACTTCTGTCTCGTCAAGGCGAAGGGGGCAGATGGCGTGGTGTATAACATCAAACGTGATGTCAACCTGCTCAGAGGTTATACCGAAGAGCAGAACAGTAACTATTAGGCAAACAGCAATTAGCAGAATTGGAATATGAATTCAGAAGAAAAGATAAATGTATGGGGCGCACGGGTCCACAACCTCAAGAACATAGATGTGGAGATTCCGCGTGATTCCCTCACCGTGATTACCGGACTCTCGGGTTCGGGCAAGAGTTCACTGGCCTTCGACACCATCTTTGCCGAAGGTCAGCGCAGATATATCGAAACTTTCTCTGCCTATGCCCGCAACTTCCTGGGTAATATGGAACGCCCGGATGTTGATAAGATTACGGGATTGAGTCCGGTCATCAGCATAGAACAGAAAACCACCAACAAGAATCCCCGCTCTACCGTGGGCACTACCACCGAGATTTACGACTATCTCCGTCTACTCTATGCCCGCGCCGGTACTGCCTACAGCTATCAGAGTGGCGAGGAGATGATGAAATATACCGAGGAACAGGTCATCGACATGATTCTCAGCGATTATAAGGGCAAGGCTATCTTCCTGCTCGCTCCCCTCGTACGCCAGCGCAAGGGTCATTATCGCGAACTCTTCGAAAGCATGCGCAGAAAGGGGTATCTCTACGTGCGACTCGACGGCAACATCCTCGAAATCGTTCCCAATATGAAAACCGACCGCTACAAGAACCACAATATAGAAGCTGTGGTAGATAAACTGGTGGTGAAGGAAGAAGATGAGGAACGTATCCGCAAGAGTGTGGCGACGGCTATGAAACAGGGCGACGGCATGGTGATGGTTCTTGAGAAAGGTGCCAAGGAGGCCAAGACTTACTCCAAGCGTCTCATGGACTCTGTAACGGGTATCGCCTACCAGAATCCAGCTCCTAACATGTTCTCCTTCAACTCTCCCGAAGGTGCCTGTCCGCATTGCAAGGGTCTGGGAAAGGTGAACCAGATTGATATCAAGAAGGTAATTCCCGACGATAAACTCAGCATCCATGAAGGCGGCATCGCTCCGCTCGGCAAATACAAGAACCAGATGATTTTCTGGCAGATAGAATCATTGCTCAGCAAGTATGACCTCAACCTGAAAACACCTATCTGCGAGATTCCGGGCGATGCCATGCAGGAAATTCTCTATGGCTCGCTCGAAAACGTGAAGATAGAAAAGGAAAAGGTGCATACTTCTACCGACTACTTCTGCGCATACGATGGCATCATCGACTACCTGCAGAAGGTGATGGAGGATGACGAGAGTGCGGCGGGCAAGAAATGGGCCGACCAGTTTATCTCTACCATCGAATGTCCTGAATGCCATGGTTTGCGACTCAAAAAGGAATCGCTCTCTTTCAAGATCTGGGATAAGAATATATCCGAAGTAGCCAGTCTTGACATCGATGAACTGCGCGATTGGCTCGAAGAAGTGGAACAGCATCTGCCTTCGATGAAAGCGAAGGTGGCCCACGAAATCATCAAGGAGTTGCGCTCACGCGTTACCTTCCTCCTCGATGTGGGACTCAATTATCTCTCGCTCAACCGCCAGTCGGCTTCTCTCTCGGGTGGCGAGAGCCAGCGCATCCGTCTGGCTACTCAGATTGGTAGCCAGCTGGTCAATGTACTCTATATCCTCGATGAGCCGAGCATCGGTCTGCACCAGCGCGACAACGAACGTCTGCTCAACAGTCTGAAGGAACTTCGCGACCTGGGCAATACCGTTATTGTGGTGGAGCACGATGAAGATATGATGCGGGCTGCCGACTGGATAGTAGATATCGGTCCGAAGGCGGGACGCAAGGGAGGTGAAGTTGTCTTCCAGGGCACTCCTCAGGAGATGCTCAAGACCAATACCATCACCGCCCAGTATCTCAACGGCAAGATGGCTATTGAGGTGCCTGCTCTCCGCAGAGAAGGCAACGGCAAGCATATTACCATTCACGGAGCTACGGGCAACAACCTCAAGGGGGTGGATGTTGATTTTCCACTCGGCAAACTCATTGTCGTAACGGGTGTCAGCGGCTCAGGCAAATCTACTCTCATCAACGAGACCCTCCAGCCTATTCTCTCTCAGCATTTCTACCGTTCGCTCAAGAAACCAATGCCATACGAGAGCATCGAAGGTATCGAGAATATCGACAAGGTAGTGAATGTAGACCAGAGTCCTATTGGCAGAACACCTCGCAGCAATCCAGCTACCTACACAGGCGTGTTCAGCGATATCCGCTCGCTCTTCGTAGGACTTCCCGAAGCAAAGATCCGCGGTTACAAGCCGGGCAGATTCTCCTTTAACGTGAAAGGTGGAAGATGCGAGGAATGTAAGGGTAACGGATATAAGACCATCGAAATGAACTTCCTGCCGGATGTCTACGTACCTTGTGAGGTATGCCACGGCAAACGCTACAACCGCGAGACGCTGGAGGTAAGATACAAGGGAAAGAGCATCGCCGATGTTCTCGACATGACCATCAACCAGGCGGTAGATTTCTTCGAGAATGTTCCTCAGATACTACAGAAGATCAAGGCTTTACAGAATGTAGGTCTCGGATACATCAGGTTAGGACAGAGTTCCACTACCCTCTCTGGCGGTGAAAGTCAGCGCGTAAAACTGGCTACCGAACTCTCGAAGCGTGATACGGGCAAGACGCTCTATATTCTCGATGAACCGACAACCGGTCTGCATTTCGAAGACATCCGCATCCTGATGGATGTACTCCAGAAACTGGTAGACCGTGGCAATACGGTCATTATCATCGAGCACAATCTCGATGTCATCAAACTCGCCGACTGGCTCATCGACATGGGTCCGGAAGGTGGACGAGGCGGCGGTCAGCTCCTCTTTGCCGGTACACCAGAAGAAATGGTGAAGCAGCAGAAGGGATATACCTACAAGTTCCTCGCCCCTTTACTGAAGAAATCAGGGAAACCTGAATAAATCAGGATAGGAACAAAGACTGTGACAGAAGAAAAAATCCCCCAACCTACTTTCTTAAGCGGGTTGGGGAATTTTTATTTCAATATAAAAGATGACGATAGCTACCCTTTCATCTTTACAAACATCAAAGGCCCAATCCTTGTAAAGGAGGAAGACATGGATACTTATATCAGAAACCACGAAGATGACTTCATCGGCCAAGCCGAGGAATCCTTGCCAATCAAATCCTGCAGAAGATTATTTGAATTATTCGACATAGATACCGACTGGCTGGATAGGTAGTGTTCCGCCAAAGTACATGATAACAGGAGTACTTTGGCGGTACAGTCTCGGACTAGAAAAGAGTAGAATAGTCTTTTCGTATAAACATGACGATAGCATGGCATCGATAAAATCCACAACAGATTTGTTTTCTAATCCATAATGGAATTGTTGAGTATTTATTTTCTTTTTTCTGATATTTCTTCTGCAACCTTCCAAGCTTCCTCCATCTCTGGAAGTTTATATGGTTTGCTAACCAAGCTGGCATTTTCTTCTTTACAAAGCCTAACATAAACTAAGGAGGCTATAGCAGATGCCTTTTCTCTTTTGGCTTTATTACTCGGTATTGAAGCAAATTTTGAAATGACAACCAACCGATGCTGGAGCCTATTTGATGGTTCATACTTTGGCAAAAACAAATTAGACTTTTTCAAACTAAACCCATTCGTCTTAAATGTGGAGTGAATGTACTCATGTACAATACTACTATTAAGAATTGCATTAATATAGTGTGCCTCATCCTCACTTATAAAATTACCATCCACATCTTGACTAATAATAATAGTATGTTTCACACAAATGGCATGCTTATACTCTCCCCATGGCGTCAGCACTGGTGTTATAACACTAGAACAAAAGTTAGAATTATCTCTAGCTGCTACAATATGCGGAGCAAAAGTATACGGTCCAATTTTAGATAAAGCATAAAACTCATCTCCACGATGCATCACTTTACTTTTGTCAGACTGTTTATCCAACAAGTATTTATGCTTACAGAAATACAATGCGATTTCCTCATTTGTTGCAGCCAATTCCTCCAAAGATATTGGGGTTGACGTATTCGCTTTCTCGTATGGAATTAAATGAAAATTATTCTTTGTATCAAAAGCAAACGGAGTAACAGCCGGTCCCTCCACCATTGGATACAACAAATTTACGGGGAAATCCCATCCTTCTGATGGAACATCCTCGACTTTATATTTCGATGTCTTGAGAAGCTTGTTTTTGAAATGATAGTATCCTATTTTATTAGACTTCCCCACACCTAACATCTTAAATATCTCAAAAGGAGTTGACTCTACACCTGTTCTGTACAAATATGCTGTCGAACCTATTATATCCGTAAAATCAAATTCCTTAGACACATATGTAAATTGGGTGGAATTAGAAGCCAATTGTTTTGCATACTCCTCCTTCTCTACAAGATATGTTTTAGCTTCTTCATAAGACTGACATTTGTTGACAACCAGGTCGTTGATACCTTTTCGCTTTGAAATCGCCTTAACCCTAACGCCTATATTATAGTTTACAAACGAATTCGAGTAATAATAAGTATTAAAGTCTTGTGTAACAGATTTCTTACCAACCTTAAATGGTCTCAAAGGAGCACACCAGCGATCAAGTTTCTGCAAATAAAGTCTCTTATTTTTCTCATAGTCTATATAGAAATTACGAAACTCCTCATATGAATTTTGCGACATGATACTATCTGGCATCAAAAAAGCTAAGATTCCATTTTGCGCCAACCAATTTGTCGCTGCCACATTAGAGATAAGAGCACAGATATTTAATTGGGCACCACCATACATTCCATCATTACAGAATATGTGTCTGATGTCACAAAACTCCTTTATCTTTCTTGTATATACAGCTGGCAAATGCTCCCATTTCACCCATGGTGGGTTTCCTACGATAAGATCATGTTTGTGCAATCTTGCAATCAGCATGAAGTTTGTAAGAATTCGTATCCAAATTCCGTCCCACTGATTTTTATGTAAATTCACCAGTTCTTCTGAGAGATTTCGGATTGCATCCATCAATAGAGTTGAACTACGCTCTTTTTCTGTAAAATGTTCTACAATCTTATCAAAAAGAATAGAAGGACATTCTGCTTTAACAAGAGCTTGTAACTTACTCATTAACTTTCCAAAGTCTTGTTTGTCAACAAAGTCCTTAGGTAAAAGAACCTTCAAAGCCCCATTCCTGTTATTGTTGATAGAATAATAATAACAATCAATATCATCAACCAATTTTGAAATTGGCACAATTGCAGAATCTCCTAAATAAATAGGTATTTCAACATCTTTAATGTCAGTAAATTGATGAATAGCGAAATAATAACTCACTCGGGCAGACAATACCGACAAAGGGTTTATATCTATGCCGTGAACTCGCTCTATGACTGAATTAAGAAGCACTTTTCTTTCTACATCAGAAAGTTCACTAACATCTATATCTCCAACCACTTTTTTGATTAATGCAATAATGAAGATACCCGAGCCACAACACGGATCCATCGCCTTCCATTCTTGTTTTTGAATACCATTCAAAGCCTCAGAAATAACTCTATCAGCCAACCATTCTGGCGTAAAATATTCTCCCATAGAATGTCTAACAGATTGAGGTATAATACTCATATATAAGTCCTTAAATACATCTACAGGATTATATTTTACGTTGAAAGAAAATGTAGAGTATTCGTCTAATACTATAATAATTTGCTTGATATTCAACCAAAACTCCTCTGACCATTGGTTTTCATCAGCATACCAAGAAAAGAAATCTCCCTCTAGAAAATTTCTTATTCCTTCACTTGTATATGAATAGCCATCCTCAATTTCTTGAAAAAATCTCTGCATTTTATCAGAAGGAAGAATAGACAAATCATGATAATCATGCGCATCTTCGTTGAAATTTAATCGGTCAACAACTTTACAAGCAATCAACTTCACTATAATGGCATATGTCGTTTGTAAAGCAAAAAGTGCTTTATATTCTTTTTCTGTGTCGGAAATGTCACAAGCGAAAATCTCAGACAAATCCAGTCTACGCTTTGCAATATCACTTCCCTTACCATTATCCTCAACGGAAAGGTGCATTAATCCTTTCCACTCAGAATACAACATATTAGATTTTTCTGTCATATGCTCATTGAGTTGAGCAAATAAGATTGTAGCAATAGTCTTGGATACAGAAAATGACATTGGTGAAATAGAAAAGTCTTTCACAATATTGACCGGTTCAAACTTTTTGGTTTGATTATTCAAAATTGCTTTGATAATTCTATCAATATCATCAACAGACAAGTTGCGTAACGTGGTATGTCTCACGCGTTCACCAACAAACTGGAAATAAGCCACCTTGATGCCATCTGTTAATATAGCATCATATTTAAGACCTTCCTTGTTAAGTAAGGCTTCCATATAATCTTTCACTTGCTCAAAGGCTGACGTAATCTGTTTCTCAGATTTTAGTTTTGTATGATGCTTATATTCTATTATCATATTATTCACCAAAGCATCCAAGCGACCACAACCACTATTTCGAGAAGACAAACCTTGGAATTTATGTACAATTCCTTCCACAGGTTTCTCTTTACAAAATGAAAGTTCAAATCCTAATTGTTTTCTAACAAAATAGTATATTTCTGTTTCGAAAACAGATGAGGTTTGAGCTTCGCTTTCGGAGTGTTCACATCCTCGTATAATCTTAGTCAAGACAGAATCGATTAGGGAACGATACTCACCGCTCCGCAACCAACTTGAAACATTTATAGCTTTTACCATATAATATTGATTGATAGTTTTATGGCACCCAACTATCAATCCGCTAAAACACAAAAAGGGCGTGATGCCTCTTATCGCGTTTAGCACGGGGCGGCGTAGGAATGGAGCCCCAGGTCGATTATAAGAATGCATCACGCCTATAGCGTAAATGCATTTGCCTTATCAATCGACTGGAGGCTACATATATATATATACGAACCACCTATCACATATTATTTCCGTGCTTGTTATTCCAAATTGAGTTTCCTACGCTCTTGGCTAAACGCGAAATAATAGCGAATGCTTTTGTTTTTACCCACAATGTCTTTGGCTTTTCCTTAGTAATAAGGAAAACCTAAGTGCAAAGGTAATAAAAATTATGGAGATAATTGTAGTTTTTTTGATTTTTCTTCTTTTTTATTGGAATATTTTTGTAATTTTGAGGCAAAAATATTGCAATATGGAATATATTTTTTCTAAACTTAAAGTAAGAGTGCTGGAACATCTCGCAGATGGAGAACAGCATAAGGAGGCACCGGCTGGATTGACGGATGCCCAGTATAGTGTGGCACTTAGCGAACTCAAAGCCTGTGATATGGTCAAAGTAAATGTTGACGAGGTGGGTGAAGTGCTTTCTTCGCAGATTAAAATAAAAGGACGTGCTGCTTTGGATGATTGGGAAAGTCTAGAGAAAGCCATGCTCAACCATATTCTTTAAAAAAAGGAGTTGACAAAGTATAGCTATGGTATTCTTGTTCATTATAAAAACAAAGAAAAGAACAAGGGCGGCTTTAAGGCTTTGCTGCAATTGTTGATGGTAATATAAAAACAACATGAAATGGATTATAAAGATGTCGCTAATTCTTTCATTACAAGACATTAAATCTCACAGGCTCCTCGCCTGTACGTAATTTGTAGTCTTCATAAAGCATCTTCTGCATCTTGTCAACCATGGCTTTCTTTGTGACCTTGGCAGATTTCCAACGTCTAAGCGCCTCTTCTCTTGTTAATTTATTCATATCCAATCCTCCATTATTAAATTATGAGCATCCCAAATGTCCGCTCTTACTAAATATCATTCTACCAGATTAAGCATTCAAGAACTACTATCGGGAAGAATACGACTGCAAAGATACGGATTATTTTTGAAACTAAAGCATCTTTATCCTAATAAAATGCAGATAAATTTTATTTTAGCAACACGGCTGCAAAGAAACAGTATCTGGTAGAGTGTAGTGAGAAAATCGTGAGGGATAATCCCAAATCGTGATGGATAGCGTGAGGGATATTTCCGTTTTTGAAGTATCTATCACGCTATTCAAGTATCTGTATATTAACATATTAAGATGTATGATACATGCAAATCGTGATGGATGATAGATGATTACATAAAATGAGTTCATATGAAGGCTGCGCTGGGTTACGAATGTGGCTGCGCTGGGTTACGGATATGACAGCATCGGGTTACGGATATGACTGCATCGGGTTACGAATATGGCTGCATCGGGTTACGAATATGGCTGCATCGGGTTACGGATATGACTGCATCGGGTTACAGATATTACTGCGTAAGCTAACGGAGACGTATCTGTAAGCTTATCGAGACGTCTGCATTAGCTAACTGAGACGTCTGAACTCGCTTACAGAAATACTTGAATTGTCTTACTGAACTACTTGAGTCACTACCCTTCCACTGGACTTACCGAACCCAGACTTGCTCTTTTGGTAAAGTGAGGGTGTGTCATAAGTTTATGATTCACCCTCTTGACTTTTCCTGATGCACAAAAAAGCACGGAATATTAAACTCCGTGCTCTTTGAATACTAAAATAATTCTATGTCTCTCAACATACCACTTCCTCCATCCTCACCAACTTACCTGCTACAAACTGCATGATGATTTTATGGAGCATTGTACCCTGGCGCAGCGCCTCGACCCTTGGAGCTGCGGCATATCGCTTGATTTGTTCCTCAGCCTCTTGCCATTGTGCTTCTGCCTTAGAAAGTTTGCCAACCTCTGGCTTTGACTCGTAATCTTTCTTCGACAACACCTTCAGCTCCAGGATATAACTATGCTTCGTAGCATAATGAGTAAGATTTGGCAAAAGGAAAAAATCACAATAGCCATGGTTCAACTCTAGCTCCGGTGCAGTATAATAGTAATTGTTCAAATTCAGATATGCCATGAAGAAACCTTGAAGATTACGCTCCGACTCTATGCCGTCACGAACTGACGATACCTTGGAATAGGCATCTGCCATAAACTGTAATCCTTCACGCCACTTACCCTCGTACGCCATATCATAATAATAATCAGTAAGTTGATTGGTATCTACGTATGACCTTTCCTCATACAAGTCCATCAAATAGCCATAGTACTGCTTACGGACATTATTGTTTGGAATACCCAATATCATCTTATCGCCACGAGTTCCCTTGATGGTCAACATACCATAATAAAACAGCAGACTCGTAAATATCTGAGGGTCGGTCAACCTATAGGCAGAAAAGGTTTCTGTCAAAGGAGCCACAATCTGCCCCGTCTCGGCTATCGTGCGGATAACACCTTTGCGGTCGCCATCCAACTTATCCAACTGAAGAAGTTTCTTCATCTTGTTGTAGTCAGTCTTTGTGTTTGGGTCTATCATCTGCTTTGGAGCTTCTCCCCTATCTATATAATTTCGGAGATAATAGATGACCATATCACTATTGAACACCTTACTCTGAGTATGCAGAGCATCCTCAGAAAAACAATAGTTATCATACCAAGGTTTCATCTCGTCTATCATCGCCTCGATATCGCTTGCTGCAGGAATACCTCCCACTTCCTTGTAATAAGCAAACATCTTGCGTACTTCCTCCATGGAGAAGCCCAACATCTGATTGAACTCTGGCTTGGTGGAGATATGCCAGCCAATATTGAACCCACTCGTCACATCGTCCAAGGTAACAGGACTGACACCTGTGATGAAAATACGTTCAAACATACCCTTGAACTTCTTGAAGACATCACGGTAGAAGCCATCGGCATGGGTGATTGCCCAATATACATTCTCACCCTGCTCATTGAGCAAAGTATTGGTGAAATTGTCATATTCATCGATAATCAGATAGAGAGGAAGGTTCTTGGTGGCAGTCTCATCCTGAAGCAAAGCTAATTTCTCCGTAGCAGAATCAGACTTAAAGAACTTCTCCTTAACATCTTCTGGATAAAATTCCTGATAAACTCGCATGAAGCCATCTAATTTGACACGAAGATACATATTGAAGTTTTCCTCCAACTTGTCGATACTACCACCTACATACGAGAAATCAAGGTGAAGAATCTGAAACTTCCCCTGTAAAGGAGTAGGATGCTTACCTACCCATAAATCACCGAAAAGAGTTTGAAATTTCTCTTTCTTGCTACAGTCGTAATAAGCATGGAGCATACTCAGGAATATGCTCTTACCAAACCGGCGTGGACGAATGAAGAAGATGTTACTAGGTTGGTTTTCCAACAAAGGCAAATACATCGTCTTATCCACATAATATTGATTTTGCTCTATAACAGCCTCAAAGTCATTGATGCCGTAAGGCAAACGTTTCATATTCTGATTCATGATTGCTCCTTTTAATAATTTACCTTTGCAAAAATAAGAAATTTATCTGAATATGCCAAAGAATCTGTCTGTCTTTTCTTTGTATTGCTAAAAATTATTGGTATTTTTGCAATATGAGCCCTATATAACCTCCTAATAGTTGAATTGATTTGATGGCTATGGTGATTTTTTCCGAGACTCATTTGTTATAACACAAAAAAGCACGGAATATTAAACTCCGTGCTCTTTTTTGCTTTTATATTTTATCTTGTCAAAACCTTCACCATACACACCGATAACGGCACTCTGACTGACAAAGGCATGGGGATCTATCTCGCTGATAAGACGGAAGATAGCAGGAGCCTGACGCTGCTTGGCTAACACGAAAAGCATCTTCACATCCTGACCGGAATAAAAACCGCTGGCATTCACCACCGTTACTCCCCTATCAGCATCTACATTGATGCGCTTGCCTATCTCCTCATACTTCTGTGAAATGATAAAGAACTGTACGCTTCGTCTTCTGCTGTTTACCACCTGGTCGATGCAGAATGCCTGAACGCAAAGAACTACATAACCATATAACACCTTCTCCCAATCGTGTACCACCAGATAGCTGGAACTGATGATGAAGATGTCGCATATCATAATCACTCTACCAAGAGAAATGTCGCGATACTTGTTGACGATGGCTGCGATGATATCCGTACCACCCGTACTTCCACCAACCGAGAAACCGAGTCCGATTCCGCAGCCACAGAAAACGGCACCCAGGAAAGCAGCCCATAAAGGTTGGTTTTCCAAAAGATGAACATCACCTAAACGGCTGGAGAAGAAAGAGGTCAGGATGGTTACCACTATAACGGCATAAACAGTCTTGACACAGAACTTTGCTCCCAAAATCTTAAACGCACATATTAATAAGGTGGCGTTGACGATAAAATACGGAATTTGCACAGGGCAACCGGTTGCCCAATAGATAATACTGGAGATACCAGGAAGTCCGCTTGCTGTTACATTGGTTGGCAAGAGGAACACGTTCCATCCAATAGCGTAGGATATCATACCTATCGCAATCAAAACATAGTCTTGTACAGACTTCCACAAGGGTCGAGGAGGAGTCATAATTAATTTATAATTTACAATTTATATTTTTTTTAAAGCTTTTGCCCTTACAGGGCGTTTTAAATGCAATTATATTTACCCAGGGTGTTGCCCTGGGCTAGGAGCTTCTGCCCTTACAGGGCGTGCTGACTATACTTTTCTGAGCGTGTGGGTTTTACCAGAATTTCTTCTGCTGCTCTGACCACTCAAATCCTTGGGTAGCCATTTTGGCTTCTAATGCCGCACGGTTCACATTGAAGTGATTACAAATCTCATCGAGTGTTTCAAACTCGTGGTCACGAAGCAGGAAGTTGATGGCGCTTACGAGCATCGGAACATCATTCATTGGTAACTTATCCATCCTTTTTATATTGATTAATTAATATTTATTATTGATTACTTGAGGCACCATGCCTCTTTCGGGGTGCAAAATTACTGCAAAATTCAGACAATACCAAAAAAAATCCCAGCAATCTTTTACCGATTGCTGGGATTTTTATAAATTATTGATGATTTACGCATTCACTGCAACTGAAATCCAGTCAAAGACGAATGAGCAAATACCGAATGCTACGATACCTACGGTACAGATTGCAAGCGCCAACTTGGTTGAGCATGCACTCTGGAAGGTAGGAAGCGGATTATCACTGTGCTTGATGAACATAGCCTTCACGATGAGCAGATAGTAGTACAAGCTGATAACTGTGTTTACCAACGCGATGAATACTACGCCGTATGCCCAGGCTCCCAATGTGGTGTGGATGTCGTGAGTTCCAACGGCTGCCATGAACACGAAGAACTTCGAGAACATACCGGCGAATGGAGGAATACCACCCAATGAGAACAATGCCAAGGTCATCAGGAATGCCAGACGTGGGTTGGTCTTGTACAAACCATTGTAGCTGTCCATCTGAACTGTACCGTTGTTGTGCTCCTCAATAGATGAGATGATGGTGAAGACGCTCAGGTTGGCTACTACGTAAATCAATACATAGTAAGTCAGGGCGCTCACGCTCATGGCTGAGTTACCTACCACTGCCAACATGATATAACCTGCCTGAGAGATAGAAGAGAATGCCATGAAACGCTTCAGGTCGCTCTGACGGATGGCAAACAGGTTAGCGATAGTGATAGAAAGTACAATCACGATGTAAAGCAACACGGTCCAATACTCTACCATTGGCTGGAACACCTTCATGAGGATAGCGCAGAGAGTGAACGCTGCAGCACCCTTAGATACTACTGACAAGTAACTTGTAACAGTAGTTGGTGCACCCTGGTATGAATCGGCTGTCCAGAAGTGGAAAGGAACCAAGGAAATCTTGAAACCGAGACCACTGAAGAAGAATACCATACCGGCGACGGTCAATGGAGATGCTGAAATAACCTTTGCTACATCATCGAAGTACAAAGTACCACAAGCAGCATAGAGCAGAGAGATACCATAGATCATCACGCCACTTGAGAAAGTAGCGGTAAGGATGAACTTAGCACCTGCCTCAGCAGAATTGTGACGGTACTTATCGAATGCTACCAAGCAAGCCATTGGCACAGATGCCATTTCGAGACCGAGGAAGAACAGGAGGAAGTGGTTGGCACTAACCATCATGTTCATACCGAGCAAGGTAGAGATAATCAGCATATAGAACTCACCCTCCTTGAAGGCTGTGTCCTTTCGGCTCAACCACTCCTTAGCCTGTACCATCACGATGAGGGTACCCAGCGCCAGGATAGTCTTCAAGACACCGACAGCAGGACCTGTTGTGTACATGCCGCCAAATGCCTCTGTGGCTTCTGTTGGGAAGATATTGATGGCAATGTGAGCCACCATCAAGAGACATACCAGAGGATTGAACCACTTACGGTCTGCGCTCTTGGAACTGCAGAAGTCAGCAATGAAAGTGATCAACAGAACTACCATCAGGGTAGCTTCTGGAATCATATTTAAAAATTGACTGTAATTCATTTCTTCTGATATTTATTACATGATTACACTAAAGATAGGACCTACAGCGTCCATGATAATCTTCTCTGCCCAGAGTGGGAACATACCGAGACCTGCAACGCAGGCGATAAGACCTGCTACAGCGATACGCTCATCCCAGGTAGCATCGTGAAGTTTCTCCAACTTAGGACTAGGAACCTTCTGATAAAGGATCTTACCAACACAACGCAAGATGTAAACCGCTGTTACTACGATAGAGGTACATGCGATGATGGTACATACACGATGGAACATATCTGCATTCTGGAAGGCACCTACGAAAATGGTCATCTCGGCTACGAAACCAGAGAAACCAGGCAAACCAAGGTTAGCCAAACCTGCTACTGCATAACCTACAGAGAGGAATGGAATGATCTTCATCAAACCACCCAGATAACGTACGTCACGTGTACCAGCCTGATGATAAATCATACCGATAACGGCGAAGAAGAGGGCGGTCATCAAACCGTGAGACAACATCTGGAGGATTGCACCAGTAGCAGCTGTCTCGGTCATCATACAGAGAGCGAAGAGCACCATACCACAGTGAGATACTGATGAGTAAGCGTTGATGTACTTCAAGTCGGTCTGTACACATGCTGACAAAGCACCATATACGATAGAGATAGTAGTCAGTACGAGGAACACCTTGATCCAGAATCCGTGAGTAGCAGCTGGCAAGAGGAACATGGCGATACGGAAGCATCCGTAACCACCAAGCTTCATCAATACACCGGCGTGCAACATAGATACGGCTGTTGGCGCACTGGCGTGACCATCAGGAGACCATGTATGGAATGGGAACAGCGCACCAAGGATACCGAAACCGATGAAGAGCAATGGGAAGAACACGTTCTGCACGCTCTCTGGAATCGCATGAGCACCATTAGTATGGTGAGCGATATCGAGGATTTCGAAGGTCTGAGCACCACTGTAGAAGTAGATTCCCAGGATACCGATAACCAAAAGGGCTGAACCACCCATCAACATCAAAGTCAACTTCATGGCTGAATACTCCTTTGCACCACTACCCCATACACCAATCAGAAGGTACATTGGGATAAGCGCTACCTCATAGAACATGAACATGGTGAACATGTCGATAGAGATGAAGAAGCCATATACACCGATGCTCAGGAGTGTGAACCAGAGGAAGTATTCCTTCTTCATTGGTTCCATCTGCCAGGAAGCAAATGTACCGGTGAACACGATGATTGAAGTCAGGAGAAGCATCACCACTGAGATACCATCCACACCGAGTGAATAGTTGATGTGCAATGGTTCAAACCAAGGCACACAGTAGGTGAAGAGCATCGGAGCTTGGTCGGCTGGCATTGTCTCACGAGCTTCGAGAAATGCAAACACCAAATAGATGGAGAGACCGAGCAATACGCTGGCACCTGCTACCATCACACCACGAACCTGCTTGTCGTTGCGTGCCAACCAGAGGCCGAGCAACATCAGGAGTGGTACTATGACGAATATACTTAAATTCATTTCTTTTCTATTTACTTAATTGTGAGACTTTCATTAAAGAAGTGCGAGCAGGCACAATGTCAATGCTACGGTACCGGTGAGGAACCAGATAGCATAGCTGCGAACATCACCACTCTGCCATGGGCGGATGGTTTCACCTGCCTCCTGTGTACCCCAAGCCATGAAGTTGAAGGTACCATCGATAACGCGACGGTCGAACCATGCGATTGGCTTTGAGAAGCAACCGAAGACAATCTTGTGAGTGAAGAACTGCCAAGCATCGTCGATATAGAAACGGTTCAAGGCTGCCTTGTGCAACTTAGGCATCTTCTTAGCCAAAGTGTCTGCCAATGGAGTCTTCTTAGGAGCATACATGTAAGTAGCCAGACCGATACCGATGATAGCAACGATAACAGAGGTTGTTGCCACACTCATGTCGATATGGATATCGTAGCTCTGACCTGTAGCAGATACGAAGTGACCGAATGGAATCAAACCGCAGAGGCAAGAGATGATGGCGAGGAATACCAATGGACCCCACATCACGAAAGGAACCTCCTGTGGCTTGCGACGGTTCTCAGGATCAAGCTCATAGTAGCTCTGTCCCCAGAAGATAACGTAGTAGAGACGGAACATGTAGAATGCAGTCATACCGGCAACCACTGTCATGAACCAGCCCATGAATGGAGAGAACTGGAAGCATGCTGAGATAATCTCATCCTTTGACCAGAAACCTGCGAATGGAGGAATACCTGCAATCGCCAAGCAACCGATGAGGAAGCAGATGTTGGTAATAGGCATGTACTTGTGCAAACCGCCCATGTAATCCTTGAAGTTGCTGCCGATGATGACGATGATGGCACCAGAGCAGAGGAAGAGCAATGCCTTGAACATAGCGTGGGTAAACAGGTGGAAGATACCTGCCATGTAACCCAAACCACCATGGTGGTTATCTACTGCGAAGCAAACGCCGAGAGCTACGAGCATGTAGGCAATCTGAGAGATAGTAGAGAAAGCCAGACCACGCTTGATATCACGCTGGCAGCAAGCTACGGCTGCTGCATAGAATGCGGTGAAGGCTGCAATGTAAGCTACATAGTGAAGAGTCTCAGGAGCATACTGTACCCAGATTGGGAAGAGGCTGGCTACCTGATATACACCGGCTACAACCATGGTAGCGGCGTGGATCAACGCAGAAACAGGAGTTGGACCCTCCATCGCATCTGGCAACCAGATGTGCAATGGGAACATCGCACTCTTACCGGCACCACCGATGAACATGAGGAACAACGCTGTTGGCATTACCCAAGCTGCACCTGCCAAAGCAGAGTTGAGCTCTGGCTGAGCATTCAAGTCGTAGTTGAAGGTTCCTACGTAGAAGCTGTAGAACAGGATACCGATGAGGAAGAAGAGGTCAGCGAAACGGGTTACGATGAACGCCTTCTTGCTGGCATGTACTGCAGCATGCTTTGGATAGTAGAAACCGATGAGCAGGTATGAGCAAACACCCACCAACTCCCAGAACAGATACATTTGGAAGATGTTGGTAGCTACTACCAGGCCCAACATAGACATGGTGAAGAGGCTCAGGTAAGCGTAGAAACGCTGCATACCCTTCTCGTATTCCTCAACCTTGTAGTTCTCATCACGCTCTGCCATATAGCCGAAGCTGTAGATGTGAACCATGAAACTGACGGTGGTAATCACGATGAGCATCAATACGGAGATTGGGCTCAGGCGGAAACCAATGTTGAAGGTGAGCAACTCAGTAAACTTCAACCATGTGAAATTAAATACGGTAACAGTTGGGTACATACCTGTAGAGGCATCACGACCCACTGCAAAGAAGTACTCGTATGCTGTATAGACAGACATCGCGAATACACAGCCCATCAATACGGTACCGATGAGTGCTGCTACCGGTCTTTTCATCTTCATACCCACAAGTCCCAGAACCAGGAAGCTCAGGAATGGCAGAAGAAGTATCAAAAATGCATAATTGTATTCCATTGTCTTTTAGAATTTCATGTTTTCAATACTGTTCACCTGGTCACTGTGATAGTTGCGGTAAACGTTGATAATAATAGCGAGTGCTACGGCTGTCTCAGCTGCTGCTACTCCGATAGAGAACAATGTGAAGAAGAAACCTTCCAACTGTCCTGGGAAGAGGATGCGGTTGAACACAGCGAAGTTCAGGTCGGCTGCATTCAATACAAGCTCGATGGAGATGAGCATGGCAACGAGGTTACGGCGTGTACAGAAGCCATAGACTCCGATGAAGAACAAGAGTGCTGAGAGCACGAAGAAATATTGTACTGGAATCATTTCTTATCCTCCTTTCTTGCGATTAAGATACCACCGATGATACATGCCAACAGGAATACAGAGATAAACTCGAATGGCAATACATAGCCATACTTGTCAGCACCTACCAGTGCAGAACCTACCTGGTCCATTGGCACCTCGGTGTCGGCTACGGTTGCAGCCATATCAATAAAGTGATTCTTCAACACGATGACTGCCAGGGTAACGAAACCTACGAGGCAGACGAGTGCGCGGCCCAAGATCTTGCTACCCTTGACATGCTCCAAAAGACCCTGGAGGGTACGCTTTGAAACCAACTGGATAGCGAAGACATAAAGCATGGTGATACCGCCGGCATATACTGAAATCTGAGCTGCACCCAGATAAGTATAGTCGAGCAGGAAGAACATGCCTGCTACACCGAAGAGTACGAACAACAGGAAGGTTGCCGCACGCATGATGCGCTTGGTGAACACGCACATGATGGCTGAGCCAAGGATGACTACTGCCAAGATGACGAACATAAATAAATTTGCTGTTATCATTGTCTAAAGTCCTCCTTACTTAGTCTTGGTGTTAAACTTACCGATTTCCAATGGGGCACCACCATCGATGAGGTTAGGAAGGCTTCCGCCCTTATAAACCTCCTTGTCAAGGTGCATCACCAACTTGTTGCGGTCGAAGACTGCATTCTCGAAATCGTTGACAAACTTGATTGCACCGAAGTTACATGCGTTCACACAGAGTTCGCAGAACATGCAGTCGCCCAAGTCGTACTGGTAATCTACCAGCTTGCGCTTCTTCTTGCCTGTCTCTGGGTCCTCCACCATCTCGGTTACGATCTTGATGGTATCGTTAGGGCATGACTTCTCACACAATGTACAACCCACACACTTGTAAGCCTCGTTCTCATCACGAACAAAGACCAGGCGACCACGGAAACGTGGAGATACGTGGAGTGTAGTCTTGCGGTTCTCAGGATACTGCTCTGTGCTCTTTGGTGTGAAGTACTCCTTCATGGTAGTCTTCATACCGATAGCGAGGGTCTTCAAACCCGCTGCAATACCGCCGAAATATGAATTGTTAGACATACTTTCTTATTATTATAATAATGTGTATTAAAGATTATCCGTGGAATCCGAATGCTACGCATACTGTCATCAAGATCAGGATGACCAGTGACAATGGCATCAGATACTTCCACTCCAACTTCAGGATCTGGTCGATACGCAGACGTGGGAATGTCCAACGTACCCACATCAGGAGCCATACCACGGCAAAGGTCTTACCGAAGAACCAGATGAAACCTGGGATGAGGTTCATCAGATTGTCGAAGCCCTCGATACCGATGTTCAATGGCGCCCAACCACCGAGGAATACGGTAGAAGCAATACCAGAAATCACGAAGAGGTTGAGGTACTCTGCCAGGTAGTAGAAACCGAAGCCCATACCTGAATACTCAGTGTGGTAACCTGCGGTCAACTCACTCTCAGCCTCAGCCAAGTCGAAAGGACCACGGTTAGCCTCAGCATTACCTGCTACGAGGAATACCAGGAAAGCCAGGATAGCTGGCACATGACCCTTGATAATCAACCAGTTCCAAGCACCAGTCTGTGCCTCTACGATACCGCTTACCTGCATGGTGCCGGTAAGAACTACTGCAGAAATCAGACAGAGACCGAGAGACATCTCATAAGAAATCATCTGTACGGCACCACGCATGGCAGATACCACAGAGTACTTGTTGTTAGATGCCCAACCTGCGAGGAACACACCCAGCACGCCGATAGAACTTACGGCTGTGATGAGGAATACACCTACGTTGAAGTCAAGAATATGAGCTCCCTTGTTCCATGGAAGGAATGAGAAAGTACCTACAGAGGCAATGATCACGAGGAATGGTGCTATGTAGTAGAGCAGCTTGTCGGCTCTATCTACAGCGAAGATCTCCTTGATCAACATCTTGAGCACGTCGGCGAATACCTGGAAGATACCCCAAGGACCTACACGCATAGGGCCAAGACGGCACTGGAAGTAGGCACACACCTTACGCTCCATGAAGATAAGTACGATAGCGATGAGGGCGTATGCTGTCAAAATACAGATACCCACGAGCACGCACTCAATCAGAATCGACAGGAAGTCGCCCAAACCCAAGGTCTGGCGAAGCAGATTGTCGATGAATGTTGTTACTATACTAAAATCAAACATAATTATCTATCAATATCAGGGATTACGAAATCGATTGCTGCACCTGTAGTGATGAGGTCGGCGATCTTCTGACCACGGAGCATTGGATCCAAAGCTCCTGTGAGTGAGAGACCCATCGGACGCATCTTCATACGGTATGGACTCTTGTCACCCTTTGAGTCGAGATATACACCAAACTCGCCGCTGGCACCCTCTACAGAGAAGTACCACTGTCCCTCTGGAACCTTGATGATTGGCTTCTGCTTGATGTAGTACTCACCCTCTGGAATGTTGTCAATCAACTGCTCGATGATGTCCAAGCTCTGATACAACTCCTGGATGTGTACATAGTAACGATCCATAGAATCGCAACCGGTAAGGGTGATTTCCTTCCACTCTACCTTGTCGTACATATCGTAGGGATGACGCTTGCGGGTATCGTTCTTCCAACCTGATGCACGACCGGCAGGACCGGTTACAGCATAGTTGATACAATCCTCATAGTTCATTGGACCTACACCTTCGAGACGGTTGTGAGTAATCACGTTGTCACCGAATACGTCGAGGTATTCCTGAATCATCGGACGGAGATACTTGCAAAGTGTCTTCACGTTCTGAACGAAGTTAGGGTCGATATCTGCCTGAAGGCCACCGATACGGTAGTAGTTCTGAATCAGACGGCCACCGGTTGTCTCCTCCATCACGTTCAATACGTGCTCACGGTCGCGCATACAGTAAAGGAATGCGGTCAAGGCACCCAAGTCCTGTGCGGTACAGCCGAGATAGAGCAAGTGAGAGTCGATACGCTGCAACTCATCCATAATAGTACGGATGTAGCGGATACGGTCTGAAAGTTCGATACCCATTGCCTCCTCGATAACGCCTACCAAAGCGTGGCGGTGCATCATCGCTGAGAGATAGTTCAGACGGTCGGTCAATGCCAAGGTCTGAGGATAGGTCATGTTCTCCCACATCTTCTCGATACCACGGTGGATATAACCGAGGTGTGGATAGATGCGCTTCACGGTCTCACCATCAATAACAGTCTGCAATCGGAGCACACCGTGGGTAGATGGGTGGTTAGGACCGATGTTGACAACATAGTCGTTCTCATCAAAGCGACGTTTCTCTGTAGCAACGAGATGTCCGTCCTCGCTCAGGGAATACTCCATGGTGAAGTCATCCTCTGGCTCATCAGTACAAGGGAACTTGTTTGCCTCAGGACTCATATCGAAGTCCTTGCGCAATGGATAGCCTTGGAAATCGGTGCGGAGGAAAAGACGGCGCATATCTGGGTGACCCAGGAACTTGATGCCGACAAAATCGAATACCTCACGCTCCAGGAGGTCAGCTACCTTCCAAAGGTTAATAACTGTAGGAATCACATCACTGCCATCCACCTTCTTGGCGATGGTCTTAACAGAGCAACGCTCGTTGGTCTGAGTATTCTCGAGAATATAGATACATCCGAGACCTTCCTCACCGAAGTCTTCACCGATGATGGTAACAAGGTAGTCGAAATGCTTCTCGTTCTTCAACTTCGCCATTTCAGAAGCGAAATTATCAAAACTCAATTCAATATTATTCAGTTTCATGTTCTTATACCTTATTATATTAATCAGTTAGACCTTTCTGAGGGTCGAAATCCTCAGGTACTTCAGTTACGATGATAGGCTCCTTGTGTCCGAGCTTCTCGCTGTCAGAGAGGTTCTCGTTGCTCAAGCCGCGAAGACCACCCTTGCTCATAGAAAGTTCCTTCTCATCCTGAGACATCTTGTGGTTAGCACCACCGAAGAATTTCTCAACCTTTACCTTACGCTGCAACTGCATCATACCATAAAGGATAGCCTCAGGGCGTGGAGGACAACCAGGGATATAAACATCCACAGGAACCAACTCGCTGATACCACGAACCACATTGTAGCTCTTCTTGAACGGACCACCAGAGATGGCGCATCCACCCACAGCTACCACATACTTAGGCTCAGCCATTTCATCGTACAAACGTTTGAAAACAGGTGCCATCTTATTGGTAATAGTACCGGCACACATGATCAAGTCAGCCTGACGTGGAGAGTTACGGGTTACCTCGAAACCGAAACGTGAGAAGTCGTAACGCGCACAACCTACAGCCATGAACTCGATACCACAGCAAGAGGTACCGAAGGTCAAAGACCAGAGTGAGTTACTGCGTCCCCAGTTGATGGCAGCATCAAGGGAACCGACTACCACGTTAGCACCACCCTCATTGAGCTCCTGCGCAATCTTTTCGAGGGTATCATTGTCCTTAAACTCGTCGTAAGGAATACTCTTGATAGAGGCTCTTTTGTTTACTTCCATTCCAATGCTCCTTTCCGCCAAGCGTATGCAAGGCCAAATACCAATACCAACAGGAAGAACCCGATGCTCACGAGAGCCATTGGTCCAAACTGCTTAACTACGACTGCCCATGGGTAAAGCAATACTGTCTCGATGTCAAACATCAGGAAAAGGATGGCGAAGAGGTAGTAGCCGATGTGTGATGGCAACCATGAGCTGCCACGAGTCGGAATACCGCACTCAAAAGGTTCACCCTTTACCGGATTGTATGAACGAGGACCGATCAACTTCGCGATGACATAAGCAGCCACCACCAAGGTTACAGCCGTCAGCAAAACGGTGATAAATAGTGTAAAGTTCATAAATTTGTTATAACGTTATTTTATATAAATGCTTCTAAGCGGCTGCAAAGGTAACACTTTTTTCTGAAAGAGCACATTTTTTTATGGTTTAATTTACATCTAAAGTGAAAAAACTCAAAATACAGCCTGATTTCATCAGTTAACAGACAGTATTAACGAAGGTTCGGAAACAGCTAAAACGAGCGTATTTTGTAGCAATAAGGAACTGAACAGTAGGAATTTTTACCCAAAAATTCATCCGCTTCGACATTGTTTCCGGCACAACTTTCATCGCCTCTCCTACCCTTCATAAGAAGGATGAGAAAGAGATTATCTATAATCTCAATGGCCAGCAAGTAGATAAGACCTCTGCTCAAGGCGGCATCTTCATCTCCCGCCAGAAAGGAAAGTTCTATAAAGCATCCGGTTCTTCCGGAGGAAGGAGATAGTTCTGCTGGCGAATTCAGATGTTTGAATAAGCAGAAGATCATGATTGAATAAGCGTATTCAGATGTTTGAATAAGCGAAAGGATATGATTGAATAAGCGAAAGGAGACGTTTCTTTGGGTTCAAAGAGACGTCTCTTTTAGTTTTAGGAGACTGCTTCCCGAGTTGAAGGAGACTGCTTCTCGAAGGTTGCCACTAGGCTCAGCAGCTCTGCTGAGCCTAGTCAGCAGCTCTGCCGACTGCAGTCAGCAGGTCTGCCGAGCCTAGTGACAACACCTTTTAATCGTACAACTACAACCCTTATAGTCGTACAACCATACACCCTATAGTTGTACAACTATAAACCCTTTAGTTGTACAACCATATACCTTTTAGCTGTACAACCATAAACCCTTTAGCTGTACAACCTTTTAGTTGTACAACCATATACCTTTTAGCTGTACAACCATAAAACGCAACCCCGCCAGGCGTTCCTCCTTTGACGCCTAGCGGGGTTGCCCTTTTTACTTTTATGATAAGAACTTGGGGGACTAGCGATGGAATCGCTAGGAACGGGGGGCGAAAGGGGGTTAAGGTTCTTTTTACCTTTTTACCCTTTTACTTTTTTACCTTTAAAAGCCCTTTTACTTTTTTACTTTTAAACCTCCTTTTCAGCAAACAGGCCGAAGAGCTCAGCATCTATCAGGTCAGTAACCTTTCGGAAGTCTTCCGGATTCTCTCCGAACTCCAGATTATCACCATCGATGATGATGAGGCGACCTTTATAATCCTTGATCCAATCCTCATAACGCTTGTTCAAACCCTGGAGGTAATCGATGCGGATGCTCTTCTCGAAATCGCGGCCACGCTTCTCGATATGCTTCACGAGCGTAGGAATACTGCTCTTAATATATATCATCAGGTCTGGGAGTTTCACCAGACTGATCATCAGATCGAAGAGATCGGTATAGTTCTTGAAATCCCTGTCGCTCATCATACCGATATCATGAAGATTAGGCGCAAAGATACGCGCATCCTCAAAGATGGTTCTATCCTGTACGATGGTCTGCTCTGAACGTGAAATCTCCACAACATCATGGAATCGCTTGTTCAGAAAGTAAATCTGAAGATTAAACGACCAACGCTCCATATCCTTGTAATAATCAGCCAGATATGGATTATTATCTACCGGCTCGAAATTAGCTTTCCAGCCATATCTCTTGGCAAGCATCTTGGTCAATGTTGTCTTGCCGCTACCTATATTTCCTGCTATTGCTATATGCATCTATGTCAATGTTGAATGTTAAATGTTGAATGTTGAATTGGACTAGCGATGGAATCGCTAGGAACGGGGGCGCAAAGGGGGGAAGGGGCTTTTTACCTTTTTACCTTTTTACTTTTTTACCTTTCCGAAAAGAGGCCGAAGAGCTTGGCATCTATCTTATCTACGATTTCACCAAACTGCTTGGGATTGTGCTCGAAATCGAGATTATCAACTTCTACGATAAGCACCTTGCCCTTATACTTGTTCATGATGAAATCTTCGTAAAGTTTGTTGATACCTTCCAGATAATCCAGAGGCATCTTCTGCTCATAATCACGACCGCGCTTCTGGATATTCTTCACGAGGTGAGGAACTGAAGAACGGAGATATATCATCAGTTCAGGCATCTCCACCACTTCCATCATCGACTCGAAAAGCTCCATATAAGTCTCGTAGTCGCGCTGGTCCATATTGCCCATCTTCCGGTTGTTGGCCGCAAAGACATAAACGCCCTCAAAGATGGTGCGGTCCTGGATGACCGTCTCTTTACTGTGTTGGATTTCCAGCAGATTCTTGAATCGCTGCTTCAGATAGAACACCTCCATATTGAGAGCCCATCGCGAGATATCCTTGTAATAGTCATCGATATAGGGGTTTTCAGCCACGGGCTCCAAGTACTGTTTCCATCCATAATGTTTAGAAAGCATCTTGGTGAGTGTTGTCTTGCCACTACCGATATTTCCTGCTATTGCTATATACATTTATTTTTAATGTTTAATGTTAAATGTTGAATGTTGAATTTTTGATGCGATACCACCCTCAATTCTACATTGGCTGCAAAAGTACAATAAAAAATCGGGATAAACAAAAAAATCCAAGCAAATATATGATTTGCTTGGATTTTTGTTTTCTATTCCTGCCTTTCAGGGAATCTGTATGTTAATAGTCACGTTCGATGAGTTCGAGACACATGCGGGAGTTGTGGTAAGGACATTTCCAGAAACCCGCCTTATCATCCTCCTTGTTCACCGTACCATCTTCCAGTATAGCCCAGTGCCACTCACCGTTCTTGTTATCCAGCAGATGCTTGGCTACATAGTTCCAGCAGGAGATGGCAACCAGAAGATTCTCTTCGGTACGGAAATACTGGTAGAGGTCGATATGTCCGATGATGTTCTCGCACTGCACCCACCACTGGCGCTGGAGATCATACTTATCTCCATCTTTCCAATGCTCATAAATCATACTGCCATCCGGACGTAAGCCTTCATCTGCTGCATCGGCTATACGACGGATGATGCGCTCTATCTTATGCAACAATATCTTATCGTCCAAAACCAGCGCGGTTTCGTGGAGCAGCCAGGACGCCTCAATATCATGACCATAGCTCTCGATGTTGCGCTTGCCCTCCCACTCGTCATTGAAGAAGAGATCGAGATGATAAGTCTCCTTGTTCAGAAGCTTATCGGTGAAGATATCGAGCAGATTGCGGATGCTTTTCTCCAGTTCCGGAGTCTTCCATACACGATAAAGATTGGTATATGGCTCGATGATATGCAGATGGGTATTCATCGTACGGGAACCATTCTCATCCTTATCAGAGAGACGCATGTCTGCAATCGGAGTCCACTCACGGGTCAATGCCTCGATATATCCGTTGTTCTCGGCATCAAAGGCATGCTTCTCTATGTCATGATACAGAGAGATGGCGATATCCAATGCTTCCTTGTCGCCTGTTGCACGGGCATACTCCGAGAAACCATAGATAGCAAAGCCGATGGCGTAAGTCTGCTTCTTGGTATCGAGCGGATTACCCTGATAGTCAACACTCCAGTAGATGCCGCCATATTCCCTGTCGAGGAAATAATCGCGCACATAATCCTTGGCACGGGTGGCAGCCTCAAGATACTCCGGCTTCTTCAAGACACGATAGGCAGCAGAAAACGCCCAGAGGATACGGGCATTCATCACTGCTCCCTTCTCGGCTACAGGATGTACCTGGTCGTTACCGTCTACACGTCCGTAAAAGCCACCGTTTTCTTCATCTTTCACTTTCGTTAGCCAATAGCTGAGGATGTTGTTCTCCAGAACATCCCGCATCGTTTCTTTAAGATTTTCCATTTTCCTTTCTTTATAGTGATTATTAGTTATGTTATCTGTGTTATTTGCGGATAGGGAACTTCCAAGACAGCACCATCAGCAGGAAGGCGATGACGGCTGGGAAGAGTGAGAACAATGACCATACCATCGTGAGCACAGAGTCGGTGACACTGGCTGGGTCGATCATCGTATTACCCATTTTATCTGTAATCATATTGGCACCTGCCCAGCCCAGGAAGAGGGCGATGAGAGAACCGGAAATGGCTGTACCAAACTTCTGACTCATCGTACCTGAAGAGAAGATGAGACCTGTAGCGGATGTTCCGAAATGCTCGGTATGGTAGTCGGCTACATCGGCATACATAGACCACATCAATGGCGAATAGATACCGATACCCATAGAGGTTAGGATAACGATAACTATCATCACCCAGATATAGGATGGATCCATCGGGATGAAGAAGAAGACAACAGAAAGTACCAGACAGAGAGCTGCTGCCCAGAAGAATGCCATGCGCTTGCTGCCTACCAGACGGGTGAACCAAGGAGATACACCACCGAAAATCATACAGGTTACTTCACCGAATGCCATGAAAACGGTATAGTTGATAATCAGTCCCTCGATGGTTACATTGCCATGCAGACAGTATTCAAACATATAGCCAGCAACGGCATAGCGGAATCCGTTGAAGAAGTTAGTACACACAGCAATGGCTGTCATATAGAGCCAAGCCTTGTTGTGAACGAGGTCGGCAAACTGCTGAAAAGAGAACTTCTCAGCGCGCTTCGGCTTCAGACGTTCCTTGGTGAGGAGTCCGCAAGCCAATGTCATCACAGCTGCTATAATACCGAGCACGGCACCAATGACAGCATACTGATGGGCGGCTGTTCCACCTACCATTTTCTGGAGATATGGGAAAGAAAGCAGGGTAACGAATCCCATGGCATAAGCACCTACCATACGGAAAGAAGAGAACTGGTTCTTCTCATCATCATCCTCGGTCATCACACCGAGCAACGAGCCGTAAGGCACATTCACCATGGTATATACCGCCATCATCAGCAGATAGAGGGCGTAAGCATAGATTCGCTTGCCCACAGGACCGAAGTCTGGAGTATAGAGCAAGAGGGCGAATATCAATCCGAAAGGAATGGCACCATAGATGAGCCAAGGACGGTAGGTACCGAAACGGCTCTGGGTACGGTCGGCAAGAGTACCCATCAGCGGATCAGTAACCACATCGAACATGCGGGCTACGAGCATCAGTACTGCCGCATCCGCAAACGAGAGTCCAAAGACATTTGTAAAAAACAGAGGAAAAGCGATAGACATCACCTTCCATACAATACCACCCGCAGCGGCATCACCCAATGCATAAGCTATTTTTTCTTTTAAACGAGCCATTGTTTTTATTGTTGAATGTTGAGTGTTGAATGTTGAATGTTACTAAAAAAGGGATTCGCTCCCCATCTATATTTGATAATACGGACGAGGAGTACGAATCCCTACAATCTTAATACCTGAAACTATTTACTTAAAGTCTGTTTATTTTTTGCTACCAAAGCCTTGATCTTCTCTACTGAGAACTGAGTGCGATAATCATCCTTTGGTGTATTCATGCAGTAGTCTACCAATCGGTCGATGGTAGAAGTTGCCACATGCATGCGGGTATCAGAAGAAGCATAGTAGATGAATACCTTGCCATCCTCATCTGCAATCCAACCATTGGCAAAGACTACGTTCATTACATCACCGATATACTCAGGACCTTCCGGTACGAGGAGATATCCACCTGGTTCTGCAATCACCTTTGTAGGATCCTCAAGAGAAGTCATGTACATATAGAGCACATAGCGGAGACCGCTGGCACAGCCACGAACACCGTGAGCCAGATGCAACCAGCCCTTATCAGTCTTGATAGGATGAGGACCCTCACCGTTCTTCACCTCCTGGATGGTATGATAGTGACGGGCATTGATGATCTTCTCTTCCTTGATTTCGGCATGAGTGATATCATCAACAAGAGCCCAACCGATACCACCACCAGAACCTGTATCGATGAAACCATCCTGTGGACGGGTATAGAAAGCATACTTGCCATCAACGAATTCCGGATGGAGAACCACATTGCGCTGCTGGCTCTTGGTCTTCAAGTCAGGAAGGCGCTCCCAGTTGACCAGGTCTTTGGTACGGGCGATGGCAGCTGTAGCTGTTGCAGCACTGAGATCACCAGGCTGTTCATCATCATGACGCTCTGCACAGAATACGCCATAGATATAACCATCCTCATGAGCTGTGAGTCGCATATCATAGATGTTGGTAGCAGGAACAACATCCTCCGGCATGGTGATAGGCTCATCCCAGAAACGGAAGTTGTCAACACCATTAGGACTCTCTGCTACGGCAAAGAAACTCTTGCGGTCAGCACCCTCAACACGAACAACGAGGAGATACTTACCATTCCACTTGATGGCACCCGAATTGAGGGTAGCATTCATCATGATGCGCTGCATGAGATAAGGGTTGCTCTTCTCATCGAAGTCGTAACGCCACTCCAATGGTGTATGTTCTGCGGTGAGGATTGGGTTCTTATACTTTTCGTAGATACCATTTCCCCACTCTACGGGTTTATTCTTACGGCTCAACAGTTCCTCATGATGAGCGCGAAGTGCTTTCACTTTGTCTTGAAATGTAGTCATATTTTATTTTATATTAATGTTGAGTGTTGAATGTTGAATGTTGAGTATAAAATGCACATTGAACTAATGCCAATTCAACATTCAACATTCAACATTTATTTAACCTTTAAAACCTCTTTTGCAAAGAGGACTTTCTTTTCCTTCTTGAATGCCTTGAAATCCTCGACGATATCCCCGTCACCGACTCCAGGGAGGTAAGCCTCTTCCTGAGGTTTGTCCCAGGCATTACGCCAGAAGAGTACATAACTCAACTGATACTTCTGAAGTACAGGCCAAAGGGTTTGGGTAAACCAATCCTTCTTGCTGGAGATACCCCTGCAACCCGTTTCGGTGAGGGCAGGAATCTTGCCAACCTTCTTGGCTGCCTCCATCAGCACATCGAGCGTAGCAGCAAGGTTCTGCTGATAGTTGGCATCGCTGTTGTCGAACTCGTAGACGTCAACACCCAGCATATCCACATACTTTTCTCCCGGGAATCGCTCCAGGAATTTTTCTACCGTCTTCTCGTCGCTGAGATTTGGTGACCAAGCCCAAACGATGTTATTGCACCCTGCTTTAGTAAGTATATTTAGGGTTTTTACGTATAATTGGTTATATTGTACAGGTGTGCAACTGCTAGCTCCCCACCAGAACCATCCGCCATTCATTTCATGCCATGGTCGGAAGATGACAGGAACCAGTTTACCATCGTTTGTCTTCAAAGAAAGGATGAAATCGGAAACCTTCTTGAGCCATCCGTCGAACTTCTGTTGCTGGGCGCCTCCATCCAGGATAGCAGCTACAGCATCACCTTTCGGATCCCAGGCATTCTCGCCAGTAACCGGATTCCAAGGATGCCAACTCAAAGTAACGATGCCTCCTCTCTCATTTTGGGCAATGATTTCTTTTCGCATACGATCGAAAGACACGCCGTCAAGGTTTTCCTTGCTGTCCAACTCTATTTTTCCAAGATCGAAACCCATCACAGCAGGATAATCACCTGTAGTGAGGAGTACATCGCTCTTTCCTTCATCCCATTTCCAAGTAGTGCCATACACCGGATCATCCTGATGACCGAGCATGATTCCCTTGTTCAGTAATTTCTGCAGTCTAACCTTCAGTTGCTCTGCCGGAGTATTGCAACATTGCTTTTTACCCTTGCAGCAGGAAGTATTGGCAGTCTGGACTGATGCGCCCGTAACACCATCAACCTGTGCCATTGCTCCTTGCATCGCCATGAGGCAAGCTGCACCAATCAAAATTCTTTTTCCTATCATATATCTATTTCTTTAATTGCTGAATTATCCAAGCCTGCCATTCATCCCACTGCTCCTGATACCAGTAATGACCTGTCATCTGATACAGACTCAATGTCTTTGGCGCTTTTACCGAATTATAAAGGCCGTAAGATGATGTTGGCGGAACCACCTCATCATTATAACCGAAACTGTACCAGCCAGGAACGGTGATGCGACGGGCAAAGTTGACGCCATCATAATAGCGTGCACCTTCGAGTCTTGCCTTTTCCAAATCCGTAAGTTTCTGCTCTTTCCATGCAGTCCCCCGCGCCTTGTCTTCCTTATAGAAGTAATGAGGCCAGCCGCCTGCAACTCCGTGAATCTCAGCTTCATAATCACACATGGCATCATGAACAGGAGCCAGGAAAGTGATTCGCTTGTCGAGAGCTGCCACAGCGATGGAAAGGAATCCACCCTGTGATGAACCCGTTACACCGATAGTCTTTCCGTTCCACTCAGGGAGCGAAGCGATATAATCCACGCCACGAACAGCACCGGTTACTACCCGTCTGTAAGCATTGCGATAAGGATTCTCGAGATTGGTATCCCAGTAACCATTCAGTTCGCCGTTGGCAAGATCATCATAAATCTTCTGCTGCATGGTAACAGGAACACCATGAATACCGATTTCCAGTACGATGCATTCAGCAGGAGCCGTATAAGTATCGCCGGCATAAGGGCGTACACCCGCACCAGGTACACGGAGCAAAGCCGGATACTTACCTTCTTTTACCGGGACACTCAGGATGCCATACATCTTAGAGCCCCATCGGTTGTTGTTATAACTGATTTCATATACATTCTTATCCTTGGTACAACGCTCAGGCAGAAGCACCTTGGTAGGATTGAGGTCATTCTGTCTAGCCTCATCCAGTGCCTTCTTCCAGAAAGCATCAAAATCCTTAGGTTCCTGTGCGAAAGGCTGGATCTTCTCTGGAGAAAACCCTGCCGTGCAAAGTCCCTCGTAATCCTTGCCATCAACATGAGCGATAACCTTGAGGCGGTAGAAGCCCGGTCTGTTCAGACTGCCGCACCATTTCATGGTTCCGTCCTTGAGAGTGGTACTTTTCTTCACCTCCGGAAACATTGCCGGTCCGGCTTCGTAATCTACCTTCACCTGATTGAGTAGCGTACCGCTCTTTCTCACATTCACCGTGAAATTAGCCTTCTCACCTACCCGATAATTCCAGTCCTGATGGTCAGGAGTTACCGTTACCACGATGTTGTTTCCTCTGATTTGTGCGCTGAGGCTTGTAGTCCCCAGCACACTCATCAGAACACCTATAATTATTAACCTAAAAACATTTGCAATTCGATGATTCATATTGTCGTTGGTAATCTTGTTAGTTAAACATTCTGTTTTACGGTTGCAAAGTTAGGCATAATTTCCGATATATCCGTGTATTATTTTGCTGAATAAACATACTTTGTTGCAAAGGCAGAAAAATATTCGAAAATATTTGAAAGCAGAAATAAGAATTGACGCACATCAAGTCAGAAAAAGCAAAGAAAATAACAAAATACACACTCTATTTAACTCAAGAATTAACCGAAAACAACCAAAGATCAATTAACAAAGCACAAAAGGTTATGACAATTCATATAATAAATAATGTACGCGTACCTTATATATAATAGACAAATAATAGAATAATCAATATAAATCAACCATCAAGTAAATAAATTGTAACGCTAACACTTAATCTTTAATAAATATGACGAAAATTACATTTTATTTTCAATAAAGCAGAAAAGTATTAGTAATCAGCAAAATATGTACAAGCTATTTTGCAAAAAATAGCTATCTTTGCAGCAGATTTACAAAATAGCCTAAAGGTTTAGAATAAACAATATAAAAACAAATAAACATAATCACAACAATGGAAAAAGTAAATGCAACCTAGAGCTAGCCTCTAGCCCTTTCTTCTCATCAGAAAAAGATGACGAAGGAATAATCAGAGAGCACTAATCCGTTTTGGATTCTTTCCCGTATCGATCATATAAGTGAAAGAGCCAAACTGTTTTAACCAACTAACAAAAATTGTATGAATTTAAAAAGTAGAGAAAAATTGTTTGCAGGTATTGCAGCGTTAAGCCTTCTAGGCATTTCGCCTCAGCAAACATTCGCAGCTCAGATCACATCGACCCAGGCTGTGCAGCAAACCAAAAAGATCACTGGTAACGTGAGCGACGCAATGGGTCCTATCATCGGTGCTACAGTGAAAGTGAAAGGCACAAAGAATGCCGCAGTAACAGACTTGGATGGTAACTACGTTCTGAATGTAGCTGCCGGTCAGACCGTGGAAGTAAGTTACGTAGGCTATGTCACCAAGACTTTTAAAGTGGGGGGGGGCAAAGCAAATATGACATTGTATTGTCAGAAGACAACAATAGCCTCGACGAAGTAGTCGTAGTAGGTTACGGTACCATGAAAAAGAGTGATATTTCTGGCTCATCCGTAAGTTTGGGCGAGAAAGCAATGAAAGGTTCAATTATCACATCATTAGATCAGAGCTTGCAAGGTCGTGCAGCCGGTGTAACAGCTGTCAGCACCTCAGGTGCCCCAGGTACAGCTTCTACTATTCGTGTACGTGGTACTGCTACCATTAACTCAAACGCAGAACCTCTTTACGTTATCGATGGCGTTATCTTCCAGGGAGGAAGCACCAGCGGTAGCGGACTTGGCTTTGGTGACAAGCTCGATAATGGTTCTGCCTCATCCGTTTCTCCTCTTTCTACGATCAACCCTGCCGACATTGTCAGCATGGAAATTTTGAAGGATGCATCTGCCACAGCCATCTATGGTGCGCAGGGTGCCAATGGTGTCGTTTTGATTACTACAAAGCGTGGTAAGGCTGGCGAGGCTAAGTTCTCATACGATGGTATGGTGGCATGGAGCCGTCAGACCAAGCGCCTTGACATGATGAACCTCCGTGAGTTCGGAGATTACTATAATGATTTCGTTGCATCAGGTATTGGTGGTTTGAAGGAAGACCCATATTATAGTGACGTTTCGTTGCTCGGCAAAGGTACCAACTGGCAGGATGCCATCTTCCAAACCGCATTCCAGCAGCAACATCAGATTGCTGCCCAAGGTGGTACAGACAAAATACTGTATTATGTATCTGCTGGTTATATGAATCAGGATGGTACCATCATCGGTTCTAAGTTCAACCGTCTCTCTGTTCGTGTCAACTTGGATGCACAGTTGAAGAAATGGTTGAAGGTTGGTTTAAGCGCTACCTATACAGACTCTAATGACGATTTGAAATTGACAGATGGTGCTGAGGGTATCGTGGGCTTTGCATTGACCTCACTTCCTGAGGCTCCTATCTACGACATTGATGGCAACTACGCATCCTTTGCTCGTGAAAACTACAGTATCCACAACCCTATTGCTAAGGCTATGGAGCAGAACAACTGGCTGAACCGCAAGAAGTTGACAGGTAATATCTATGCAGAAATCTCTCCTATCGAGCATTTAACATGGCGTGCTGAGTTAGGTTACGACATCGGCTACAGCAAGGCTGAGGTTTACAACAATGCTATAGATCTTCCAAACTGGAAGGAAGGCAATGAGAGTAGCATCCAGAAGAACAACAACACTTTCTGGCAGTTAAAGAACTATGTTACTTATAGTAATACTTTTGCTAAGAAGCATTCTGTTAATGCCATGTTAGGTCAGGAGTGCTGGGAAAGCAAATGGGATTACACTAAAATAGGTAATACCAACTTGCCTTCAGATGCAGTTCACAACCCTGTACTTGGTACAGGTACCCCAACCATCGGTGCAGGATTTGGCAGCAGTTCTATGGCTTCTTTCTTTACTCGTTGGACATATAGCTATGACAACCGTTACAATGCCACATATACCTATCGTTATGATGGTAGCTCAAACTTTGGTCCAAACAATCGTTGGGCTGGTTTCCATTCATTTGCAGCTAGTTGGCGCTTCTCTAATGAGAAATTCATCCAGAACATTGCAGGCAAATGGTTGAGCAACGGTAAAATCCGTGTAGGATGGGGTCAGACAGGTAATGCCAATATCAATTCATACGTATGGGGTATCAACATGCAGAAGGTCTACACCTCACTCGGCAATGGTTATCGTCCTCAGAACATCCCTAACCTGGATGTAAAATGGGAAAAGCAGGAACAGATTGACCTTGGTATTGACTTAGGTCTTTTCAACGACCGTATCAACTTGACTCTCGACTGGTATCAGAAAGAGTCAAAGGACATGTTGATGGAATTGCAATTGCCTAGCTATATGGGTACAAGCGGTAACTCAAACTCAAATTTGAGAGCGCCAATGGGTAACTATGGACACATTCGCAATAGCGGTGTGGAGTTAACCATCAATACTCATCCATTGATTGGCAGATTCCAGTGGGATTCCGAATTCCAAATTTCATGGAACAAGAACAAGTTGATTGCCCTCAATGGAACAGCTAGTTCTGCTATTATGGGATATGCACAGTGGGGACAGACATTGGTCAGCAAGACTGATATTGGCGAGAGTTTGTATAGTTTCTATGGTTATGTAACGGATGGTATCTACCAAGACTTGGCAGATATCGAGCGTTCACCAAAGACAGAGAAATACCCAACAAACGGCGTGTTCAATGCAGCCAATACTGTATATGTAGGTGACATTAAATACAAGGACTTGAATGGAGATGGTGTAATCAACGAACAAGACCAGACCAATATAGGTTCTCCAATGCCAAAGTTCACTTTTGGTTGGACTAACACCTTCCGCTATAAGGACTTCGACTTGAGCATCTTCATCAATGGTAGCTACGGTAATAAGGTAATGAACCTGACCAAACGTGGTTTGACCAACATGAACACAGTATGGTGCAACCAGCATACAGACGTAATGAACCGCGCTCGCTTAGAGCCTATTGATGCCAGCATTGTATATGCTGATGGCAGCAAATGGTATGATCATATAGAAAATATACGCGTAGCAAATCCAAATGCGTCACTTCCACGTGCTATTATCGGTGACCCTAACGATAACAAACGTATCAGTGACCGTTACGTAGAGGATGGTTCTTACTTAAGAATGAAAAACATCTCATTCGGCTACACCTTCCCTAAGAAGTGGATTAGCAAGGTAGGCATTGAGAATCTTCGTTTGTATTGCAACATTCAGAACTTGTTCACCATCACAGGTTACGACGGATATGACCCAGAAATCGGAGTCAGCACCATGTCACCAAATGTATATGGTGTAGACTATGGTCGTTATCCTTCGCCAACAACCTACTCTTTTGGTTTGAACATGTCATTCTAGTCAATCTAAAAAATAAGAATATATGAAACTATCAAACTTTAAATATATCGCCGCAGCTTTAATTCTGGGTGGAACCTTCACTTCTTGCAGTGATTTCTTGGATCGCCCTAACGAGGACAGCTACAATGAAAGCAACTATTATCAGAATGATGCCCAGACCAAGGTGAGCGTCAATTCTCTTTACAGCTCACCATGGTACGACTTCTTGAGTCGTGGTTATTACAAGATTCCAGAAGTTATGTCTGGTAATTTGTATATGGGACAGTCACCATATCTCACCTTTACCGTAAATGGTAGTGATACAGATATTAGCGACACCTCCAAATCTCTTTGGGCAGTTAATGCACAGGCTAACACCATCTATAAGCGTTTGCAGACAGCCAACGCCTCTGAGAGTGTCAAGAATACCGCCATGGGCGAATGTCTTGCATGGAAGGCTATGGCTTACTTCTACCTTGTACGCATCTGGGGTGATGTGCCTATAGTTCATGACAATAGTAGTGAAATTGCAGCAGGTGACTACAACAATAAATATAAGGTAAAAGCAGCCGATGTTTATGAGTATATTGTAATGACTTTGGAGAAAGCCATCGAATTGCTTCCTGAAAGCAACGACGCTGGTAGAATTGACCGTTGGGGAGCCAAGGGCTTGCTTGCAAAAGTATATCTCGCAAAGAGCGGTATCAACTGCAATGGCAATGGACAGCGTGACGAGAACGACCTAGCCAAAGCTGCTGAATATGCTAAAGATGTTATAGACAATTCTGGCAAAGAATTGATGCCAAATTACGAGGACATCTTTAAAGGTGAGAACAACAATTGCGATGAGAGCCTCATCGGTTGGCGTTGGTCTGCAGAGCAGCTCAACTATACCTGCGGTAACTGCTTATCATCAGAATTAGCACCTCAAGGCTTCAACGAATACCAAAGTTGGGGTGACTGGACTGCACCATCTGTAGACTTGGAAGACGCTTTCGGTGTAAGTCCATTGGACAATCCTGATTCTAGAGCCAAAACAGATACTCGCCGTAAGGCTACTATGATGATGGCTGGAGATGAATATAACAATTGGTATTCAGACAAAGGTGGTTTTAACTACCTCAAGTTCTTATACGATAAGACTTACGCACCAGGTTCCAACGATGGTTTACAATCTGCCACAGGTGCCAATGTTGCCAAGCACATCTATGGCGACGATGCTGACCACGTGAAGGCATTTGGTATAAGTGCCGGTAAGCAGAGTTCATCACTCAGCACCCACGTATTGAGATTGGCAGACGTATATCTGATTTACGCCGAGGCAAAGATTGGCAATAATGAGTCTACAACAGATGCTAGTGCCATTGATGCATTCTATCAAGTTTGGCACAGAGCTAGACCTACAGACTTCGACAAGCCATCAAGCATAACACTGGATCAGGTGCTCAAGGAGCGTCGTTTGGAGTTAGCTTTTGAAGGTGACTATTGGTTCGACTTGGTACGTATGTCTTACTACAATGTAGACAAGGCGATGAACATTATCAAGAATCAGAGACGTAATGGCTACTATGGATTAGCCGATCTCTACAAGGCATACTACAATGATGGTAAGCCAAATGGTCCTTGGAATGTCGACGAGAGCAAGATGTATTATGAAACAAATACACCTAAGCCAAATGTAACAAAGTCTATCTTCCAGTTGCCATTCCCACAGGGTGACGTGGTATATAACCCACACTTGATGGAAGAGGCACAACACGTAGACGTAAGAGAGACTTTTCAATATTAATAAGCTCTAACATTAAAAAAGAAAGTTATGAAACTAAATAAATTATTCGGTTGGTTAGGCATTTTCTTCATGATTATCTCAGCCACAACACTGACATCATGCGAGGATCAGCCAGACAAATTCGAGCTGACAGATGGCACTCCTACCATCAACTATATCAGAATGCCTTATTTGGCACAGTCTGACTCACTGATTTCAGAAGCCAGTTTGAAATCTATCATCTGTTTGGTAGGTAACAACTTGACAAGCATCAAGGAGATGTACTTCAACGACCAAAAGGCACAGTTGAACACTAGCTACATCACCAAGAACACCTTGCTTGTTCAGGTGCCAGAGGTAATTCCAGCCAGAGTTGATGACAAGATTTACATGATTACCAAAGATCAAGACACAGTTACATACGATTTCCACGTATCTGTACCTGAGCCTGTAATCAACACCATGTCTTGCGAATATGCTACGCCAGGTGAAGATGTGACTCTCTATGGTAACTACTTTGTAAACGACCCGAACATTCCTCTTACAGTAACACTTCCAGACGGTCAGAAAATTACGAAGTTCACTAGCATTAGCCAAAGTGCCATTTCATTCACAATGCCAGAATGTGAAACAGAAGGTCCTATTGAGGTTAGCACTGTCTATGGAGATTCAAAATCTGCATTCCATTACAATGAGTCACGTGGTATGCTGTTCGACTTTGATACCCCATGGGACGGAACCAACATACTTGGCAACCATGGTTGGCACGGAAGAGACATTCTCAAAGATGAGACTTCGCTCTCAGGCAACTTTGTGCAGTTGGGTAATGGTTCTGCCGTCATGAGCGAAGACGGAGGTTGGGATGACACCAACTTCTCATTCGAATACTGGTGCGGTTCTTGGGACACACCACAGAATATGACTTCAGGCGATGGCGTTGCATTGAACCAACTCGTAGACTTCAAGAACTACAAAAGCATGTCATTGAAGTTTGAGATGTATATCCCATCTAGCAACCCATGGAGTGCTGGAGCCATGCAGATTGCCTTTGAGGGATATGACAAGGTAACCTTATCAGGCAATCCTATCGATGGTTACACGGGTACAGTAGCTGGAGCTAACGCCAAGATATTCAACGGAGAAGATGGCATGGGTTCATGGGGTCGCGCCATGTACAGACCTTGGACAACCACAGGCTCTTATGACACCGGCAACAAGTGGGTAACAGTAACCATTCCACTGACGAGTTTCACACTCGACAACAAGGGTGCAACTACCGACAAAATTCCTTCGTCAGCAGCCGACTTCGCCAGCCTTACCATGTTTGTAACAGGTGGTGGCGTAAACGGTACAGAATGTAAGCCTATCATCAAGATAGACAACATCCGTGTGGTTCCTAATAAATAATCCTTAAATAGAAACAGACATGAAAAAGATCAAGAATATATTAGCACTGCTAGTGGTAGCCCTCATGGGGCTATCGCTGACAGCCTGCAGCGAGGATGACCTCGATACCAACCAATATCAAGGTGGAGTTCACCTCAATGTATATGGCCCACAACCTGTGATGCGTGGTGGTCAGCTCCGTTTCTTAGGCAGCAACCTCGACCAGATAGCTCAGGTTCAGATACCAGGCTGCGAACCTATCACCAACTTCGAAATTGTGAAAGCTGGCGTACCTAGCGAAATCAAGGTAGCAGTCCCTAAGAATGGCCCAGAAGTAGGTTATATCACACTCGTCACTAAGACCGATGAAGAGATTAAGACCAAGACTCAAATTACTTACTCTGAGCCTATCGTCTTCGACAAATTCTCTCCAGCTAGCATCATGCCAGGTGAGACTCTCACCATCGAGGGTGATTATCTCAACCTCGTTCACATGATTGAATTCAACGATGGTGTACAGATACCAGAGAAGGACTTTGTTTCTCACTCTCGCTATAAGATTGAAGTAGTTGTTCCAGAAGAGGCACAGACAGGTAAGATCAATCTCTTGGATGTAGACTTGTCTACAGTAGCTGACCTTTCAGAGGCATTCTACAACATCATCGAGTCTGAGAACGCTTTGACTGTTGGTACTCCTATTGTAGCTAAGTGGGCTTCTCCACGTGGTGAGGCAGAATTGTCAGGTAATGTAACTGCTAAGATGGGTGAAACCATTACTATTACTGGTGATCACTTCAGTCTTGTTAGCAGCATCAAGTTCTCTCCTAAGGAAGGTGACTTACTCGGAAAGGAATGTGAAACAAAAGACTTTACTGTAAGCGAAGATGGTAAGACTTTGACCTTTGCTCTTCCTGAGGAAGCAGCAGATGGTGATGTCAACTTGGTATGCCGCTCTGGTGTCAACGTACCTGTTGGTACATTGGAAACAGTAGCTCCTAGCGAGTGTGTTGCTTCTCCTTCTCCTGTCAAGGCTGGTGCACAGTTGGTTATTTCTGGTAAAGACCTCGATGTAGTAGCATCCGTAGAGATGCCAAATGTTGAAGGCAACATAGAATTCATCACTAACCCTGATGGAAGCAAGCTCATCATCAAGAGCGTACCTGAAACAGCAACAGAGGGCAACCTCGTATTGCGCATGAAGAATGGCAAGGGAACAGAAGTTCCTTTCACACTCGTTAAGCCTGTCGTAACTGGATATGATCATAACACTGTAAGTGCAGGTGGCGTAATCACCTTGCAGGGTACAAACCTCGACTTGGTAAAGAAAGTTGTATTTGGCGAGGGTTCTGATGAGGTTGAAGTAAAAGCAAACGAAGATGGTACAGCTATTACTGTTACTGTTCCTATGAATGCTGTTTCAGGCAAGCCTACCCTCATCTTGGCTAATGGCACAACTGTTGAATGCCCTGAGTTGAGCATCGAGGAAGCTGTATTCTGCTACATCACCGAGATGCCAGACTTCTCTGACAAGGAGAATATGCCAGAGGCTGGTAGCACATTCACTGTTCCTGTAAAGAATGGCGACAAGCTCGAAAGCGTAGAGGTTAATGGCAAGAAGGTAAATCACATCTATGCAGAGAAGACTTCTTCTTTGACTATCGGCATTCCTGCTGACGCAAGCTCTAGCTCTGTAGTGAAGTTGATTTCTTCTAACGGTTCTATCGAATATACCATCTCTGTCATTCCACAGGGTACTGTAACAAGAACATTGTGGACAGGTTCTCTTGACCTTGGAAATTGGGCAGGTAATACACAAGGATTCCTTGCACAAAACTCATTGGACAATCTGCCAGATGGAGCAAGCGTAGTACTGAAAATTCAATACACTCCTACTGGCGATGAAGTTCAGTTGAAGTCACAAGATGGTAACTGGAAGAACATTGATCTTGACAATGGTGAGGAAGCTGAGCATGTATATACATTGGATCCAAAAGCCAAAGAATTCTCTATTCCACTTTCAGCAAGCGTTATCGCTAAGATGAAGGAGAAGTCAACAAACTGGGGTGGCCTCATCATCTTCAACGGCAAGAACGCAATCCTTACAAAGATTTCTGCAGAGATTACAATCCCAATGGAGAAGAATATCTGGACCGGTTCATTTAACGGAGCCGGTTGGGCTGGCAACCAAGACCTTGCTTGGGGCGGTTACGACTGGAACAGTGTAAAGCCTGGCACAATCGTACGCTTCTACTACACAAAGAACACTGCTGGCGCATGGGCTTGCATCAGCCTTCGCCATGGACAAGGTTGGGGAAATCTCCCAGACCCAATCCCTGGTCAATATGACTTGGATGGCGACACAGGCAAGGTAGAAGTAACATTGACCAGTGATGTCCTCAAAGACCTCGTAGACAATGGCGGTCTCGTTATCACAGGTGATAAATTCACCTTGACTAAGGTAACTCTTGAGTAATAAAACAAATAAAACAAAGATAACTATGAGAAAGAATCATATATTATCAGCGCTGGCAATGGCAGCAGTGACCTTCGGGGTCACTGCTTGTGCCGACACTGACGCACAATACAGCATCCCTAATGTAGATGCCCCTCAGTTTGTGGAGTCTACTCCTACTACTGGTGCTGACAAGGTAAAGCGAGGCGACATTACTGTCACCGTAAAATACGATAAGCGTATATTCTTCGCTTCTCAAGATAAAGACAAGATTGAGATTAGCGGTGGAACCATCACAAATGCCATTGTATATGGTACAGACAGCTTGCTCACGATGACCGTTAACGCTCCTAACCGTGGTCAGGATGTAAACATCACCATCCCTGCTGGTGTCGTAACCAACGGTCAGGGGAAACCTGCCGAAGCTGTAACCGTCAACTTCAAGACAACAGATCTTGACAAGACTCCAGTCATGGCTACAAGCGCTGCTACCACAGCTCTCTACAACTTCCTTTTGGAGAATGTAGATAACAAGATTATCTCTGGTATGATGGCAAACGTAGCTTGGAACCAAGACTGCGCAGACAAGGTAAATGAATGGACAGGCAAATACCCTGCCATCAATGGTTTCGACTATGTACACATGGCTGCAAGCAAAGCTGGTGTCAACTGGATTAACTACAAGGATATTACTCCTGTTAAAAACTGGGCAGACAACAATGGTATTGTTCAGCTCATGTGGCACTGGAATGTACCAAAGAGCGAACCTAAGGCTGGCGGCCTAACAATGCCTAATGACTGGACCGGCAACTTGCAAATGACAAACGATGCAGCCAAGGCAGCTCTCGCTAATGCCAATGTTGGTGACAAGTTAGTTGTAACCATCTCAGATGTAGCAGAGGGAGCACAGGGTTCTATCAAGAATTCCAGCTGGACAGGCTTTACCGATGAGGCAGGCACATCATGGGAATACTTCGAAATCAGCGGCACTCAATATGAGATGACACTTGATGCCACTACCCTAGCAGATATGCAAGCTAATGGATTCATTCTCTCTGGTCATGACTACACCTTGACTGGTGTATATCTCGTACCAGCAGGCAAGGAGTTGGCTGAAGGCACACAAATCTATAAGCCTACAGCATCTTTGGATCCAAATAAAGACTATAGCTTTAACATCAAGACAGATGACAACGATGGTACTACATTTGACGCAGCCAAGGCTCTGACAGAAGGTACATGGGAGAACGAAGTTTGGAAAGACGACATGAAGACTCTCATCGAGTACCTTACACTCTTAAAGGAAGCTAACATTCCTGTACTTTGGCGTCCATTCCACGAGGCTAGCGGCAAGTGGTTCTGGTGGGGCAAGGATGCAGACAGCTTCAAGAAGCTCTGGATAGAGATGTACAATGAATTGAAGACAGCAGGCATAGACAATCTCATCTGGGTTTGGACTAGCTGCGGCAAGGACAACGACTGGTATCCTGGCGATGCTTACGTTGACATTGTAGCTCGTGACCTCTATGGAGATAACGAAGCTAGCTGTGCTACAGAATACTCTGACCTCTCTGGTACATACGGCAACAAGATTGTAACCTTGGGTGAGTGCGGTTACAGCACCTATACCAAGAGCCGTGTTGCCAACATCAGCAAGCAGTGGGAAGCTGGAGCCAAGTGGAGCTGGTTCATGGTATGGTATGACAATGATGGTGCAGAGAATCCACATGCCACACAGGAATGGTGGCAGGATGCGATGTCACAGCCTAACATCATTACCCGCGACATGGTACCAAGCATGAAGTAAACTGACAAGAACAAGAAATAAACTATAAAATTATAAACGCAGAGACACGAACAGATATAATAATCTTCGTGAATCTGCGTTTATTATTTACAAACCATTCTCATACAAAAAATAAGACAATCATGAAGTATCTAAAATGTATCATAGCTTGCATGCTCGTATGCTGCCTTTTCTCTTGTGGAAAGAAAAAAGCAGACGATCCTATGGGAGACAATGGACATACCAAGCGAACTGAAAATCTGCTCAGCAACCTATCAGACATTTCTGCCAAGGGTTATCTCTTCGGTCATCAAGACGCTACGCTGTATGGTGAAGGATGGGCAGACGACAGCGCCCACTCTGATGTGGAGGTAGCAACAGGAGATATGCCAGCCTTGGTGGGATTCGAGATAGGGGGCATCGAGACTGATGATTCACTGAACATCTACTCCACTCCATTCGACAAAATCCGAAAGGAGATTATCAATCAGTACGACCGTGGTGGCGTTATCACCATCAGTTGGCAATGCAAAAATCCGACAAAGGGCTCTAACTTAAACTCCATCATGGAAGACGGAGACAAGCATGAAGAGTTTCTGGGATGGATAGACAAAGTAGCTCTCTTTATGAAATCGCTCGAAACCCCATACGGAGTAAGAGTACCTGTCATCTTCCGACCATGGGAAATAAATGGCGACACTAAATTCTGGTGGGACAAAGATGTTTGCAGCAAGCAACAATACTTGGCCTTATGGCAGATGGTAAAAGAAAGATTTGAAGACAACGATGTGGTGAATGTACTCTTTGCCTATTCTCCACAGGCTACGGATGATGCCTCAGAAAAGGCATATCTAGACCGTTATCCAGGAGATGACAACATTGACATCATGGGTATCAATGCCTATTGCCACGCCGAGGAAGGCGACAGCACTGCACTTAGTACATTTGCAGAGGAACTGAGCATGAATCTGAAAATGCTAACTGAGCTGGGCAAAAAACATAACAAGCCAACAGCCATCACAGAGACAGGATACAGGAGTATACCATGTGACAACTGGTGGACCCACACCCTATCCCAGGCTATAGGCAACTACCCCATCAGCTATGTCATGATATGGAGAAATGCTCACGAAGTGACTAATCACTATTACGTTCCATTCCCAGGTCAGCGCTCCATCGAAGACTTCGTGGCATATTATAATGAAAAGCGAACGCTCTTCCTTCATGACATCAATGGACTGTATCTAGAGAAAAAAGTAGATAATTCTAAACAAAACAATAAATAAACAATGAGAAAAATCGCATTCACATTATGCCTGCTGCTAGGCAGCATTACGATGCATGCCGACAACGGAAAGTCACTCTTTGTGACATTCTTGGACGGCAGCAAGATTGAGTTTGCGTTAGCAGACTTACCAGAAGTTTCTTTTGGTGAAGACAAGATGAAAGTACAGACCTCTAAGACCACTGCCACTTATGAGCTTGGAACCGTCAAGACTTTCACTTATGCCACCACTACCGGTATTTCACAAGTAATCAACGATAAGCCATTCAGCATGGAAGGCAATGCCTTGATCGTAGATGGCACAGCCAACAAAATCAGCTGCTATACAGCAAATGGCGAGCTTATCACCTTACAGCTGAGCACTGCAGATGGCAAAACTATCATCAGTTTGGACACTCTCAAACATGGAGTATACCTTATAAAAATAAATAATAAAACTATCAAAATCGCTAGACAATGAAAAAACTAATACTCTCACTGTTCACCCTGACCCTCTCGCTAACAGCTCTGGGACAACAAGCGGGTGATAATTTCGTTATCAAGACATCAGAAACTGGCAAAACTGCAGAATGGAGCCTTGCTGGAGGCAGTAAGAATGGAGACATATCTACCATCAAGCACAAAGGTAACCAACTCATCCTTTACGCCAAAGGCTACGAAGGCATAGAATGGGCAACATACGATATCGACAAGATAGAAAGTATTACCTTCAATGTATTCCATAAAGGAAGCTATGTTGAGGAAAGCGCAGCGCAAGCTGTGAAGAACATGGGCATCGGTACCAACTTCGGCAACTGCACAGATGTAGTTGCCATGTGGATGAACATGAACAGCAACTCGGTTACTGATTTCGAGAAAGCTTGGGGACAGGAGCCAACGACCAAACCGATGGTAGATTTCCTGAAGAAGAACGGCTTTAATTCCGTCCGCATCCCAGTTACCTGGTTCCAGCACATGAAGGCTGACGGAACAGTAGATGAAGCTTGGATGAACAGAATACAGGAAATCGTTGATTACGTGATTGATAACGGTATGTACTGCATCCTGAATGTTCACCATGATACAGGTGCAGACGATAAGGATGTGAAGCACTGGATCAAGGCTGATGAAGCCAACTATAAGGAGAACAAGGAGAAGTTTGAATATCTCTGGATCCAGATTGCCACCCGTTTCAAGAACTACGACCAGCACCTGCTCTTCGAAGGTTACAACGAGATGCTTGATGCCGACAACACCTGGAATGCACCAAAGAGCGCAAGCAGCTATAAGGGTTTGAACGGATATGCCCAGAGTTTTGTGAATGCAGTACGTGCTACCGGTGGCAACAACGAGACCCGCAACCTCATCGTCAATACCTATGCAGCAGCTAACGGAGACGAGGTTTTGAACAACCTCACTATCCCTACCGACAAGGTAGAGGGGCATATCGCCGTAGAAGTTCATACCTATGCTCCATGGGATTGGTTTGCACAGAAAGGCAAGTGGGATGCTTCCTGCAGCAATGAAATCAAGAATATGTTCACCCGCCTGAAAAATAAGTTCATCAGCAAGGGCATACCTTGCATCATCGGCGAATACGGTACTCACGGAAGCAAGAGCGTCAGCAAGAACAGTTCTGCCAGCGAGATTCAGGCTGCTGCCGACCAGGCTGCCGACATCGTGAAGCAGGCAAAGACTTACGGAGTAGCCACCTTCTACTGGATGAGCATCTTCAGCGAAAAAGACAGAACGGTTCCTCAGTGGACACTCCCTACAGTAGTGGAAGCTATGAAAAAGGCTTATAATGAATAACGGATTATATCTTGAACATTAATCAATGTTCGAAACGGATAAAATCAAAAAGAGAGGGCATTCACATACCCTCTCTTTTCTTTTCAACAAACTAAAAATATAACTCTATACTATTTCTGAACATACTTTTTACCATTCTTGATTACTACACCCTTATAAGATGCATTAACCTGCTGACCAGCAAGGTTATAAACCGGAGCATTAGTGTTTTCCTTTGGAGCTACAACAGTGCCAGAGATGCTAGTAGGAACAGCCTTAGTATAAAGATTTGCACCTGCAACTGTCAAGCACTCACCCTTAACTACCAAACCAAACTCCTTAGCTGCAGCAACAATCTTATCATCAAATACAACTACCGTCTCTGATACATCAAAGACATCTATAGTACCGGAAACAGACGGGCAGTTCTCATCAGCTGAAGCCAACTGAATCTGACCACGACGAGTCCAAGACTCGCCCTCCTTATTCACCTCTTTAAAATCCTTAATAGCTATATGCAATTCATCACCTGCTTGTACATTTGCAAAGTTCTCCTTTGCCAAAACAACACCATTTTCCCAAACACCTAAAGCTGTCTCTTCTACATTTATAACAGTTTTGTTTGAAGGTAAATCAGTTTTCTGACGATACAACATAGCCGTAGCAGAAACAGGGAACTTTGCACCCTGATAATACCACTGAGGGCTTTCGGTTGAATTAATTTTTTCAATATCAGCTGCCGACAAAGTCTGAACAAAGAACATTGGGATATTCCAACCACTGAGCTGAAGTTTACCCATATTATACTGGAAATTACCTTCATTTCTAATTGCATCCTCGGCTGTAGTCGTAACTACTACGACATCACCAGCTTTAGCTAACTTAAAATTAGCACTTGGAATTGTGACTCCTCCACCCCAAGCAGCCGTTGTTGGCTTATCTGCGGAAGACAAATCCAATGTCATAAAATCACTAGCAGGCAAAACTGATATTTTAGAAACAGTTATTTTCTTGCCAAGTACTGCAGGCCAAGAGCCACTCTTCTGCTGAACCGCACCACCGAGTTTAAAGCCTTTGCCTGTTATCTGTGCCAAAATTTCCTTTGTAACTGGTATCGTGACAACTGAGTTTGGAGCAGGATTAAATGTACTTCCATAATACATATCACTGCTATCAGCTTTTTTAAACTGCAAAACATTCTGTTCACCAGAACCTGCCTCAGCATCTGTAACAGTCAACTTCAAGAAGTCATTCACTGCGACATCAGAAGCCTCAAGAATAATAGCTTCAGTTTCTGCCCATTTTAGACCATCTTCACCTTGAGTTGCCTCAATGGTTATTGGAGTCGTAACTAAATCTTTCTCAACTGCACTAACGCTAAGACTTGCACATGCAGCAAACACTAGAGTAAATAACTTTTTCATAAGCTTTATATATTTTATAGGTTTAAATATTGTTTTTAGAATCAATACGTTAATTGGTTCTTTTCGATGGCAAAGATACGACAAAACGTCGAAAACAGATGATATTATCTTGCTCATTATCAATACTATTTTTTCTACATGCCATTTTTTTAAGAATTTGATGCAATTTATCTAAACTAAACTTTCACATGTGATTTAAGTACGGGCTGAAGGCCGTTTCTGTGTTGGTCTCATGTTTGCCTTCAACTCTGCCTTCTTCCATACTTCCGGGAAAAGTTGCTGAAAAAGTTTTATGGTTGCATGCAAGCACATGAAGAAGAATACTCAAGTGGTTCAGTCAGCTAA
>UMKF01038578.1_pt1 | contig 92590 bp, 90 predicted proteins | sample 1966251 | NCBI WGS metagenome assembly UMKF01 (sample SAMEA4836171, study PRJEB28245) | human gut metagenome | biome: gut microbiome; material: fecal sample | place: Denmark | collected 2008
TTCAGAAGCCTCGATTACGAAAGTAGTCGGGGCTTTTCTGTTTTTGCTTGATTTATATCAAACCTAAGTGTTACTAAGTGTTTAATTACGTAAAAATGCGCTGATAATCAGCCAATTACTTGCATAATTCGATTTTTTTTTGTATCTTTGCAAACGATAAGAATAAGGATACCAGTATCTTGTGCTTTTTGTTGTGTGAGAAGGTATCCATTAAGGTATCTAACGGGACTGAGGTGAGTAGCCTTTCTTTTTCTCACAAGTTGCCACCGCGAAATCTCTGATGTTGTATTTCAGCTTTTCAGGTTCCATAAAACAATTAATATGAAGAGAATAACAATGGTATTAGTTAGCATGTTAATGCTGACATTAGAAATTCATGCAGCGTCGGCTGCAACATCAGGAAATGTATCCTCTACCAGCGAGATGGACTGGACTCCAGTGATGGACGCTATCATTCAGGTAGAGAGTAAGGGTGATCCGAAAGCTAAGAGCGGTAACTCTGTAGGTGTGATGCAGATCACTCCAATTTTAGTAGCAGAATGTAATAATATTCTGAAGCGCAAAAAATTGAAGAAGCGCTACACTTTGGCTGATAGATATAATGTAGCTAAATCTAAAGAAATGTTTCTATTGATTCAGAGTGTCTACAATCCTCTTAATAGTATCGAGCGCGCAATCCGTTCATGGAATGGCGGTAATCATTACAGTAAGAAGCGTACTCAGAGATATTTCGAGAAGGTAATGAAACTTTTGAAAAAGTAATTCTTTTTCCATAAGGCCCGATTGTTCTGAAAAAGTGCAATCGGGCTTGCTTTTTACTCGTTTTCGCCTCTTTTATGTACGTTTTGTTGCTATTCTGTTTAATAACTGTTAAATATATGCAGATTTCTGACAATTTGTTTGGTGGAGTCGGAAAAAAGTCGTACCTTTGCACTCGCAATTCAGAAATGAGTTGATTATATCGCGGTGTGGAGCAGTTGGTAGCTCGCCAGGCTCATAACCTGGAGGTCGCATGTTCGAGTCCTGCCGCCGCAACAATGATCGGGTAAGAAGTTGGTCAACAACATCTTATCCGATTTTTTTTATACCCTAATTTATTAATTTAACATTAAATATTTGTTTAATTCGAATTAAAGTGCTACTTTTGCACAATAATATTTTTATGTGCAATTAATAAAAAAGGAAGGGCTTCAATATGTCAGTATCCAAAACAAGACAAAAACTGGTAGATGTCGCACGACAACTCTTTGCCAAGAATGGTATAGCAAATACTACAATGAATGATATTGCTGTAGCTTCTGGTAAGGGAAGACGTACGCTTTATACTTATTTCAGTAGGAAGGAGGATGTCTATTACGCGGTGATAGAATCAGAGTTGGAGCGTCTTTCGGATAAGTTGGACGAGGTTGCTAATTGCAAGATGCGTCCACAGGATAAAATCATCGAGCTTATCTATACTCACCTCAGTATGATCAAGGAAACGGTTGTAAGAAACGGTAACCTCCGTGCTGAGTTCTTCCGGAATATCTGGATGGTTGAGAAGGCAAGAAAAAACTTCGATGAAGACGAAATAGAGATTCTCAGAAGAATTTATGCCGAAGGAAGAGAAGATGGTGAGTTTGATATTGATAACATCGATCTGGTGGCCGATATTACTCACTATTGTATCAAAGGTCTCGAGGTTCCATTTATCTATGGACGTTTGGGCCATGGCATGAATGTGGAGTCGAGCAAACCTCTGGTTGCCAAGGTGGTTTATGGTGCCTTGGGAAAGTCGGGCTTGAAACTCTAAATAAAAGATAGTAAATACGTAACTAATTGATAATTAATTAAATAAGAAAGAAATGGGATTATTAAGTGGTGTCACGGCTCTAATAGCCAAACACCTGATAATCAGCCCTAAAATGGGGTTTTTCTACTGCGCCAAACCCCTAAAAATGGGTGAAATGTGGTGTGTTTTGGTAGGTTTAGGCGCAAAAATCAGCAAATTTTCAGCAAATTTTTAAGTCTGGCTTATGGCAAAATCTCGTTTTCGCTTAGACGTTCGTAGGGCATTGAAAGATGGTACGTACCCAATACAAATTATAGTCGGGCATAGTACTAACATCTATCTTGGTACTGGTGTCTATGCTTCGGTGGGTGAGTGGGATGCCCGGACACAACAATATATCGGCAAAGGGGCACGGCGCATTAACGCCGCCCTTGTGTCTATGCTCGCTATGGTTACTAACCGCATCATGGAACTAAAAGAGACTGGGCAATGGCCGAAATTATCACGTAGGCAAATCAAACAGATGCTTACCGACTTGGAATTGGAAAAGCCCACCATTGATGTACCTACACTTAGTGACGTATTTTCGTCTATGTGTGAGGGGCGTGCCGATCGCACTAAGGGGATAACCAAAAGTGCATCGTTAAAGATACAGGCATTTGGCTATGATCCGGCAAAGCTGCACTTTGAGCAAATAACGACTACGTGGTTAGATGATTTCTATATGTCGATGTCTGGACTATCCGTTAATACGAAAGCGGCATACATGAAAGCTATTAAGCGTGCGTTTAACTGGGCAATAGACCACGATATAACGACTAATGACCCTTTCAGACACTACCGTATTAAGATAGAAGAAACTCGTATGAGGGATTTGCCAATAGAGAAAATGAGGCAATTATTAGACTTACCATTACAGGGGCTTTATCCTGAATATCGTGATTTGTTCATGCTTACCTTTTACCTGATAGGCATTAATACGGTTGATCTTGCCGACTGCACGTTAGATAGCATCGTTAATGGTCGATTGGAATACCGCCGACACAAAACAAATAAGCTATATAGCATTAAGATTGAGCCGGAAGCAATGGAGATAATAAACCGCTATAAGGGCACAAAGCACCTTATACGCTGCTTTGATAGGTACAAAGACTATAAAGCCTTACAGGGCAGCGTTAATAACGCTCTGGCTAAAATAGGGCCTGCCCGGTTGGATGCTAACGGCAATTTCATATTTACCGGAAACCATCGAAAAGAAATGCAACCTTTGGAAAAGGGGCTATCTTTGTATTGGGCACGCTACTCCTGGGCGACGTATGCCGCCGACTTGGATATACCTAAAGATACCATCAGTGAAGCTTTGGGACACTCCCACGGCGCAAAGGTTACAGGTGTGTATATTAAGTACAATAGAGATAAAGTGGATGCCGCAAACCGCAAAGTTATAGACTACGTATTGGGTAAAGCAAATCGCCCGGGCTAACCTCTCGGTCGGCTCCGGGCTTGCACTATTCAGAAAACAGATTTTATTTTTTTCTCCTTAGATATAAGAATATAGCGTAAATAATCGCCGCTACGCAACATAAAAAGCCGATATGGTAAATTGTACGCTGATACCATTTTAAGGCTTTCACGCCTTGTTTCTGTGGCTCTCTGTTGGCTTGTTTGCTGTCTCGGCTCTGCATCCCATTTGCTTGCAGCTTATGGGTGTCGGTACTGTCCTTGCTCTGGGTGATACTCTCGGCTTTCTTCTGGGCGGCTTTCTTGCCGTGTTGGTATGACTTTACACCCTTGGCACTGATTAAGCCCCCATCTATGGTTAGCGTGCCGCCGCTGTCGGCAAACTCGATGTACCCCCAATCGTTGTAAATCGTTAGGGTGGTTCGGTTCTCCTGCTTGGTAGTCGCCTTGTGGATGCTGTCGGTTACTAACTTGGTGGTGTCGGTTCTTTCACTTGTGATGGATTCCGATACTACCTTTTTTTGTGTCTTGCAGCCTATCAGCCCCAACAGGACTAACAGGCACATACAGATAGTTATAAACTTCTTCATTGGCTTTTACTCTTACTTGATATTCTTGTACTCGGTCGTAGCGTCAAAGGATGGGCACGCCTTGGCTGCAAAGTCTCGGTGTCCGTGGATCGTGGCGTTAGGGTAACGGTGCTTTATCTCTGTAAGCAACTTTACCAAAGCCGCCTTTTGCTGTGGTGTTCGGGTGTCCTTTGGTGTCTTCCCATCGGATGCCAAACCGCCCACATACACCACACCAATACTATTAGCGTTGTGTTTCAGGCAATGTGCCCCCACCTCGCTTTCTGGTCGGCCTGGTTCTACCGTTCCGTCCAAATCTACTACATGATGGTAGCCGATTCCGTTCCAACCTTTAGCCTTATGCCAACGGTCGATGTCTGCCGCCTTAAAGTTCTTGCCCTCGGCGGTTGCCGTACAATGTACGATGATCTCATTAATCTTTCTCATATTAATAACCATTTTGTGGGTCACGTTTCGTGCAACCCTTAATTACACACTTATAGCGTTGTAGGTCTAATTCTAACTGCGCCTTTTCCTTGTTGAGCTGCAAAATATCTAAATTCTGCTTTCTCACTAAATCGGTCTGCTCTGCAAATCTTTGCTCTTTGTCTTTGAGTTGAGTTTGCAAAAAGTCCATAGCCTCACGCAAAACGTTAAATTCCACGTTGTCGGCCTCGGCTTCCTCCTTTCGGCGGTTGGTCTTTCGATTCATTACATATTTAATCATTTCCCAACCGCCCAAAGCGGTAATAACCGATACTACTATTTCAATTATCTGCATAATGCTCGATGCTGTTAAGTTCATAAATCACTTTTCCGTCTCGCTGCTCGGTCACTACTACATACCTTGTAAGTAGCAATCTAAATAAGTCCATATCTAACCTATCGGATGATAGGGTAATGGGGTCTTTATAAGTAGTCGCCATTTCTAATTCTCTGCATTGTTTGATACCTCAATTTATGTTTGTTCTTAATTGCCAATACCTCGTAGTGCCCTTTGATGTACACATATTCTTTAAATACGTGTGGCTTGATCATGTTAAGCACTTTGCGACGTGTGGCGTACTCGTTGGTATGTCGTAGCAAACCTAAATATGAGTTGATGCTACATACTGCGTGTAATACCTGACGCTCGTTGTTTGCCTTGTTTAGTCTTCTGACTGCTGCAATAAAGTTTGTTATCGTGCGATTACATGTATAGACTCGTCCGGGCTTAACTATTGACCCGGTAAACTCCACGCCTTTGCTGTAATGTTGCAAATAAAACTTCTTCTCATTCAGTCTTAAACCCAACTTGGCTAATAGCTCACGTATCTTAGGCATTAACGCCAATAGCTTTTCTTTGTCCTTATGGATGTAATAGAAATCGTCCACATACCTGCCATGATGTTCTATACCCTCATTTTCGATAAACCAATCAAGCGTATTAAGTAAGAAGTTTGCGAATATCTGGGCAAACAGGTTGCCGATGGCTACGCCCTTACCCTCACCATTTGTAAATAGCGATTTGTTCTTATCCAACTTCTCCCAATAGCTCAAAGGGCTGTGCCGTTCACAATTCTTTTCGGGGCTGTGTAAAATAACGACACGGCAAAGGTAGCGCAAATCGTCTATGTCTTCGCCCTTGTAGTACTCGACTATAAAGTGATCTACCATTTCGGCCAATAACTTTTTGTCGATGCTCATAAAGAAACCTTTTAAATCAAGTTTCATAATGTGGCAATCTTCCGTATAATTATTGCTGCACTGCCTTATATCTTCTTTCAGCGTATTAATACCATAAAGCTGCCCTTTGCCTTTCCTACAATTGAATGTACGCTCGCTAAATATTTCCTCAAATAGTGGCGTTAGGCGCAAAGCTATGTAGTGGTGTACGATTCTATCCTCAAAGGATGCTGCAAATACCTCTCTGTATCTTGGGCGTGTTACGACAAAGCAAATAGACTTACCCGGTTGATACGTTCGGTTATTGATTCTATCACGCAAAGCAATCAAACGGCTTTCGTAGTCCATTTCGTAAACTATTGCACTTGCTGTTCGTCTTTTGCTATGACGGCAATCAAAGTAAGCATCTAAAAGCCACTCTGTCGTTACCATTGTATATTATCATTTGTCACGTTTCTGTCTTCTGTAAATAGTGCTGACACTGCCCTAACTCTGTTCGTGTTGCTGGCCTTAGTGTTCCAATTGTTCGTATTACCGTCGTTGAGGTTCAGATTCCATGCGTTGGTAGCACTGTTCTCGGTGGCCGCAATCTGTGGTTTATTATCTTGTTCTTAGCCGTAAATGATGGCATAAACCCCATTTATTACGGAAAACTGCGCTCTCGGTCTGTCGTAACATTCCGATTCTGGCTACAAAGCGTATTAACTACTTTGTTTTTCCACGCTGACGATTGTTTACCTATTTCGTCCATTAACTCGATGATACTTGCAAATTTTCCTCTGCCTTTTATCCATTCCCTTTCTCCGGCAATTCTCATTAGCGTTTTCATTGTCTCAAACTCTGCCTGAAACTCGGTTAGGTGCTTTACTGTCTCGGCTTTGTCCTTATTGATGTACGCCGCCGCTATCTCCTGCATCAGATTAACGCCAATTTCTTGCAGCTTTGCCCCGATGGTGAATTTGTAGGCACGTGGGAAATTGGGCACTATATCCAAAATGATGTCTAACAACTTGCGTGCATCTAAATAAATCTTTGTACTTGAAACTAATTTTACCGCCATTGCTTGTTTATTAAATTGCCTTATAATGGTACGGCTTTCGCCGTACCTAAAGGTTAAAGACTAAGAAATTAAGAATTAAACAATAAATGCTGACACTGCCCTAACTCTGATCGTGCCGCTGGCCTTAGCGCCCCAATCGCACGTACCACCGTCGATGAGGTACAGATACCATGCGAAGGTAGCACTGCTCTCGGTAGAAGTCCAATACCAATCTTCGACTAACTGGGTGGCTCCGGTAATTAGGGACAAAGCGTAATTGATTTTTGTCATGTTGGCATAAATCATAAACATTTCGCCCAACGATGGCAACCACCATTTACCTGCTGTCAAACCCTTACCATTAGCGTTTGCACGGCTATACAGATTGCAGTAGCCCGGTGCATACTGCGCCGTATTGGTGATTGCATCGGCTTTGCTTGCCTTGATTGTGGCCGCCGTGTTCGCCTTACCGTTCCAATCGTTCATCGCTGTAACACGATCGGCTGTTGTCGTACCGCCTCCGCTGATAGCTGCGCTACTCCACGTTAGCTTAGAAGTTGATTCGGTAGGGGCTACAACTAAGATTTTTCCGCCCTCGACCACTACCACGCCGTCGGCAATTTCGCCGCTGTTCTGTAACGATGTCCACTTATGAGGCTTAACCATTAGTGGGTAATTATCGCTCTTACGGTGGTACATGATAAAGATACCATCGTATAAGCCGTTAAGGTTCATACCTGCCAACAAAGCGGTTTTGAGGTTAGCCAATGAAATAAGCGTAACCTTTCCGTTTGCGTCCGTTACCGGAAATTTCTGGTCGTTGTTGATGGTCGTTACTGTTGCCTGACCGCTCAACTTTTTTGTTTTCTTTACTGCCATAATTACTACTATTTTAATATGTCAAAATCTGACCCATTATAAATTATAAAATCAAAGCTGCCATCGTTTCGGCTTACATCGTCTGATACGACTACATCAAAGTAACCGTTACCCAATGAGTGCATAGTGGCTTTTACTGGGCTACTTGCACCGTAGCATACACCTCGCCCGGTTAATATTACACGGCAATTACTTGTATAAGTAAACCACGTACTCGGAAAAAATACCCGGTAAAGTCCTTCAGATTGTCGGGCTACCGTTAGTTTGCTGCCATCAAACGTATTGCTCGTTATTGATGTGTTGCTACTACTGTTTCCACCCGATACCGTGCCAAATGCCAAAGCCTTTAAACAATGCCCATATTTTTGACTTGTCATTAAGTCAATACGATTTAGCACGATCCAACCGTAGAATTCCGTGGTAGTGCCGTAGCCTATCATTTCCACAATTTCACGGCTAACTTTTAACTTGCTTTTTTGGATTCCGTCCTCAAAGAAGTATTTGCCATTTGGTGCACTAATTTCGGCTTGACCTTGCGCCATTGTGCCGCCCCATTTGTAGTTTACAATGGTTAGTCGTCTTCCATTCTGGCTTACGTCCCACGGCATAGAATAGGCATCTAACCAACCGCCACCGCTACTAAGCATAGCCACATTATCGCTGTAATCAACATCAAAGCTATCGTTAGCCAAATTGAACGGATTTCGTATTGAGCCGATAATCTTTACATTTGTGAACGTGCCATTTGTGAACGTACCACTATTGCAAGTAACGTTACCATCTTTCGCCTGAAAGATAATGTTACCTTTACTATCTTTCATGTCGATAGCCTCAACACCCAAATTTTTAACTAAAGCGTATTGCGCTAATAGTATCTTTGTCGCTACTATTTCCAGTTTGTCGGCTAACTTCCAAAGTCCACTATTGGTGTCTGCCGTACTTCCTGGGTTGTTGTCTGCGGTCTTGGTGTGTGACTTGATACATGAGTAATAGTTATCGCCATACAAAACTACGTCCTTGTATTCCTCGCCGCTTGCACCTGATTGGAACACATAGCCTACGGCGCAATCGCTCCACGCTTGTGGGCCTCGTAGTGCCGGGCCTCTGTCGCCTTTGGCTCCAGTCTGCCCATCGGCTACAGTCTTAAATGACACGGTGCGTTTATGCGTTACGCCCCTACAAACAATAGATATTGCTATATTTTTGCTTGGATTGGAATTTGCTTCTACCACCAAAATAAGCGTATAAACATTTGTGCCTGCTACTGTGTTACCTTTTAAACCCGTCGGGAAATTAGATGTATCCACGTTACACTTAAAGCTGCTTCCACTGCCGTTACTACTTATCAGTTGCTTTGTACCCTCAAATACTTTAATGGTAACTGCGTATGAGGTATTGGTGGCCGTCTTTTTGTGTAAAATGATCGGCGGCGTAATGTCAATGGTTATTGCATCTTTGCCATCGTTTCCGTCTTCTCCATTCTCACCACTCGCAATGTAGTATAGTGATTGAGCCGTTATTATAGCTCGGTTGGTGTCAATCGCCGTTACTCTGCCGTAAAGACTGATGGTAATACCCTGTTTGTCCGATACCGTGCCATTAATAACCATCGTGTCGCCTACGGAAAAATCAGATACATTTATGATTCCGTCCCAATTGACTGACCGCCCACTAAGTCCGTAGAACTGCGTCCATTCCTTATAGGTATAGTTATATACGTTTCGGGATTGGGCGACAATTACGCCCTTTCCCTTGCGTATAAATTTAACATACCTTGTTACCGAAACTCCCATAGGCTTAACTTTCTGATGTTATCGTTACGCTGATGTCTCCGCCACTTTGCAAACACATAGCACGTGTTACGGCACAGCTTGAAAAAGCGGTTTTTCGGTCGCTGTCGCTATTCAGGTAAACACCTGCTGCATCTTTCACAACAAAGAAAAACTTAGCGTCTTTGATTGCTTGCGTGTTAGTTCCACGCTTAACGATCCACGGCGTATAGGTTACTTTGCCGTTGCCGCTTTCGTCCTCGCTTATCGCTTCGTCTTCCGGTGTTGGGCGTGCGTCGATGTCGTAGGGGTCGGATGCGTCCATAACGCCCTGTATGTCCTTACCGATTTCAACGCCACTACGATTAACGGTTACTCGATACTCGCCGTATGTGTCTATGCTGCTGCCTGACACTGTAAGCGTCTGGGCGGTCCGTCCGTTGATTACCTCCCAACCACTGGCCCCCATCTTCTCCCACACGTAGGTTAAATCTTTGGTGATTTCCTCGTAGTTCTGGTATGCCATCGCCTTTAAAACGCAACTGCCGCCCTTGTCGGTAATAACAAGGCTCTTGTTATCTCCTGCGACGATGGTAACACGATAACTTGTACCTGTTGCTTTCTGCACTGGGATTGTATAGGTAGCTTGGATATTATCGCTTTGCGTGCCATAACTTATATCTGCCACCATTTTGATAGTTACCGGGGCAAAACCTGCGATTTCTACCAAATTCTTAACAATCTGCAAACCATAGTAGATGTTGTCGCCACTTGGCGCAAACTTCTTAAAGTAGCCTGCAAAAATGCCGCTTGACGTATCGCCGTTAAACTCGATTTTCGTACCATTAAAAAAGTACTGCATACTATCAGGCGTTGCCACTCCCTCGGCTACTCGGCTACTCATGCAGACAAAGTTAAGTTTCGGCTTTGTCTGTTCAAAGTTAGGGAACACCTTAGTAACGTCGGATTCCGTGCCCTCCCATTCTTGGTAGATGTCACCATCTGGGCACATGATCAATGCCGTATAAGTTCCTGCTTTCGCAATAAACTTAATCGTTCTGGTTGTACTCGCTTTGCTCATAGTTCCTTACTTTTTGGTTTCACTTTCTGTTTGCTCACTCTCTGACGCTTCCGGCTGTTGGCCGCCCTCTGCATTTTCCTCGTTGGCCTGGCCCTCTGCATTTTCCTCGTTGGCCTGGCCCTCGTCACCATTGCCGCCGTTGTTGGTGCTTTCGGTGTTCTCGCCCTCACCATCTGCGCCCTGCTCGGTGTTAGTACCGCCTACGATAGCATCATTAGCGTTAGCCTTAATAGACTGCTGAAAGCGTGCATCGGTCGCCATTGGCAAAGGTCGGCAAATAGTGCCGTCCTGCTCGCTTCTCGCCTCATGCGGCATAAGTGCAATACCTCCAATCTTAACCAATATGTCGTTAAGTTGGGTTAGCGGGCCAAACTTCAACATATCATTTTGCCAAAAAAGATAGTTGCCATCACTTACCATGTTACGGTCATTCTCCAGTTGCAAGTATCGTGCAACCAATGGATTTGCTTTAATATATCTTGCCATAATCTTATATTGATTAAATTGTTATTTGATTAATATTACGTTATCGTCTGCATCAACGAATACTGCGCCGTCGCAGTCTTCCCATGCACACGCCGGGCCAACGTCCTTAACGTCCAAACCATAAACGCCGCCCAAAGTCTGGCTAACCTTTCCAGTTGAAAGCGTCGGTGTCATTCCGTGCGCTATGAGCGAATAGTTAAGCGTTCCTGACTGTGCGTTGGTCGCAACATACCAAAGCGGCAATAACTCACGTTCCGGGTTGTCGATCGTGCCGTTAGTGTTCCAAATCTTAGCCGTTGGCGCAATCTCTAACAAACCGCTTGGTAGGTTGGTTGGTGTGTCGCCGATGTCGTACTCAAATTTTGGGATTCTACGGATAAATGCCACTAACTTAGTAGGGGCGTTGTCCGATAGTGTTACGCTGCTCGGGTTTCCGTCCGGGCTATACTTCGCCCTGCATCGCAAATAAAGTTCTGTACCCATGAGGCTACGATTAACGGTACAACTGTTTCCGTCTGCTGCTACCTCTACGTCATAGTCTAACGTGGTATCGCTGCCTACGGCGGTAAAAGTTCCGTCTTCTCTCATTACCTCCCATACAAACAAACGCTTATTCTCCGGGCACTCATTAACGCCCAATTTCAATGATGCGTGTACCGTCTGGGTGTCCGGGTCGCTCAATGGGTTGTAGATAGTTTGGGCGGCTGCGTCCAATACCAGAAGTGGCGTGTACGTTGTAGCGTTCTTACATTGCACTTGGTATGGCTTGATGATGTGGTGTACCTGATTAGTACGTGGGTCTTTGTAGTCCGCTTCAAATCGTAGATTCATAGGTATCTGCGGTTTGGCGTTCTTCTTGATCCTGATACGTCCGGCATTCGCTCCCTTGCTGACTATCTCAAAGTCGGGGTTAGTGCTGCCTATCACCGTGTCGGCTGCTCCGCTGTTCACCTCATACCAATTTATGTTGGTGAGGTCTTGATTAATCAAGCCCGGCGTTAAAATCTCGTCTTTGTCAAGTCTGCCGATTTCCGGCTGCACTATCAAGTTAGATGCGTCTATGGTGTAATCGGGCGTATATGTGTCGGTGTCTGCGTCGTAGTTCTGACTATCCGATACGCCACCCACAACTACCATACTAACATTAATTTGCAGTGGCTTAAAGTTGAAATCAAATCTTTTTGTCTTCATAACTGCGCTAGGTTTAAATTAATACTCGTAACTGACTGCCGCCGTTGCCGCTTCGTTGTCCATACCATCACGCAAAGTAACGGTAGCCGTAAAGCGTATAACTTTAGGCATTTCGCCGTTAAAGTCCATGTCCTCGGCTGTAAGGTGTAAAGACTTTCCGGTATTGGCGTGGCGCAAACTCCAAACGTTGTCGCTTGCCGTTCTCTCGTTGCCCTCTGCGTCCTCGCTGTATCTCGTCCACATTACGTCTGCGTCCAAAATATCGTCTGTGATATTCATATTATACAGGGTCGCCACGATGGTTAGCGTGAGGTCTATTTTGTCCGGATCTAAGATACTTTCAGGCTCTTGGAAATCTACGGCAAAGTCTGGGTTTCCCTCGATCATCGCCCAATCGGTATTGTTCCATGCCGGGGCGGTCGTTGTGAGGTTCTTGCAACATCTGTACTTGCAGCCATTAAACCAAACGTCTGATGTCTCATACTCCCCGGTGTCCGGGTTGATGGCATCACAATAGTACTTACCGCTTTGCGTCCATACCCCACGATCCACATACGTAACCAACGGCTTACCAGTCCACTTGTTAAGTCTGATAACGTCCATTGTGACGATACCCGGTATATACATATAGTCTAAACCGTCACGTATCGGCAAAGGGTTGCCGTTATCGTCCAATAGCTCGTACACAAATTCGGGCAAACTGCCGAAAGCTGCACCGTAGTTGGCATTATCCAAAATCGGCTTAGTCACTCCCTTTAGCTTGACGATTCGCCCCTCTGTGCTTGATAGGTACAAACAATCTTGCCGTTTCGTGTCCGTTTGGTTTCCCCATCGTGCAATCTTCATCATTTCGCACGGTGGGTAATTCTTGCCGCTTGGTACTTCTGTGTCCGGGTACTGCGTCACCTCTATGTAGTTGTTAGCGGTATTAACGCTATTAACTCTAAACCATGCCGTGTAATACTTGCCGCTTCCCTGCGCCAAAGTATTGATGATACCCTTTAATACGTTGTTCTCGGCTTGGGCGGTAAAATATCCGTCCCACTTGCTTTTCAGGTGCAAACCAAAACAACCATCGCCCAAATCGTCCACGCTCTCGATTGTGTCCGCTTCCGTTAGAAGTTGGTCGCCCTCGATTGCTGACAATCGGTTTACTATCAATTCCAGACACTCAAAGTAACTGCGCACTCTCAGGCTTTCCACCTCGGCGTTACCTTGTGCGTCAATACCTGCGCCCTTACCTGCATACAGGGATTTGACAAACTCGCCAAAGTGTGCGCCGTCCTTGAATACTGCCAAACCGATAGCCGTTAAGCCCTGCTGAAAAGTAATATGCCCTTGCGCTATGTCGGCGGTAATCTTCGACAAAAAGCGGTCGTTAATCGGGCTATCCTCTGCAACGTCTCCGGCTAAATCAGCATATGCGGCACGGCTCGCATATCCGGCACGGTTGGCGTACTCGGATTGCTCGGCGTGTGTCGCTATATCGGCTTTGGCTGCGTGCTTGGCTTCGTCGGCTGTTCTGCCGATACCGCCGTAACCGCTGCCCCCTCCGGTGGATGCCCCACCGTTGCCGCTGTTCCTGGGTTTTGCTATCTGCTTAACGTCGATCATGTGCCAATCTCCTTTAATGTGAGGTCGGCACGTCCCTCAATAAGGTTTCTGCCGATGCCCTGCACGAAAAATTCTTTGTTCAAAGCCTCGTGGCGGTAATGGTTAAACAGGCTAACAACATTATCAATGTCTCTTAGTTTCTGTTCCATCACGATACGTGGCCTATGGTATTCAGTATAATAACTATCTACGTAGATTTGTTCGGGCTTCGCCTTAACGTTGCCGTTTCGGTCGTACACCTCTAACACTCCGTCCCCGGTTGATATATTCAGCGGCGTGGATAACTTCATCGTATTGCTAACTCCCAACTGGGCGCATTCCGTGGCGGTCAATGCCGAATTTATCTTAAACTCCAAATCGTCCTTTTTGTTCACAAAGGCTTCTTTGGTATCACTCATATAGATAATATCGTTATCATCGTTGCCATTGCTGATTAGTCCGTTATCGCTATAAACTTTAACCTCAAACGACTTTATCAGGATGCTACTAACATGCGCTAAAAGCGGTACTGATGAGCTGCTCCACTTCGTGTGTCTGAAAAAGGTAGGGTGGCGGCGTGTGATAACGTCCCATGTAGCGTTTACAGGGCCTAATATCATAAACCTAACCTGCCCACTTATCTTGTCGCCCTTGGTAATCGGTATTGCTATACCCTCCGCATCAATGCCCATTTTGTAGTCGATGTTGTTTTGGATGCTGAACTCTGTGCCCACCAACTTGTCACCTATCTTAGGGTCAAAACCGATAGTAAAGCATTGCTGATAATATTCATCATCGCTTTGGCACTCGCTCCGCTCCTTATATTTCTGCCAAACAAAATCGGTTGTCTGCCCCTCGGTTCCGGTCTCCACTACGCATTTATCACCGATAACCAACATACAGGCTAATACGGCTACCTTACTGATAGTGTCGGTACTGTCACCTACTGCGCTGTACTTAAATTCGTATTCCTCCGGACCTTCCCCGGTATATGGATAAAAGCCGCTATCTGCGCCCTCATGCCATGATACTTCTTTGTCCGGTGTCTCGGCTTGCCAATACTGCCGGGTGTAATACCTGCCATCGCCATTGTTACGGCTCGGTACGGTCTGATGCCATACGTAAATCTCGTTTTCCTTTAGCCCCATAGGTAAACCGCTGTGCCATTCCTTATTATGTAGGTTGGTGTACGTATTGGTCTGCCTCATTATAGGGTTTAAAACAACCTTACCCGACAATACTATATAGTTGGTGGTTTCCTCGTCTGACGGCGAAAAAACGCCCCCTGCCTTGTTACCAGTGTAAACGGCATACGGTATATTTTTCTGTATGTCTGCCACACTCGGATAGGTCTTGTTTTCGTCATTATCCACGCCATTGCCATTAACCGACACTACCAAATAGTTAGTCATATTCACCTTAGATGTCGGGCTATTATCATCATTGGCCGTGTTCATCTTGACGCTGCCCAAAGCCATGATAGCCGCCCCCGGTGCTTGCCCTAACCAATCGGGCAAAGCGTGTTGTTTTGTGCCCTCGCTGCCGAAATAGTCCACGATGTCTATATCTGTGTTGCCCTTCATCGGGAACGTCCATTGTTTGTTACGCATCACCTGCACGTACCAATCAGTAATAGCACCTGCGCCATACGTGGTTTTTTGGTCGTGGGTCATAGCGTAAAAGGCCTTATAGGCTGTCTTTCCCTCTCCATCGCTTGAATACTCGGTGAGGTACTTTTGCTTATTGGTGTATGGGCTAACCAACAAATCATCGTCCAATGGGCTTTCTATTACGCTTTCGATGTCTTCCACCTTGGCGGTTAATAGAAGTTGGTTATATACGTCGCCTATGCTTATCGTGGTATCACAATCGGCTACGTTAGTCAAAGCGATTGTTACGGCTTGCTGCGCCGTTGTCTTGGTGCTGTTGGCTACGATGTCATGCCAAATAATCTTATCAGGTGTCGCCTTGACGGATTCCCACGAAAAGATATAGAAGTTAAAGCCGTCCTGCACGATATGTAAGTTAAGGTACTTCAAAAGTTCCTCCAACACTTCATCTTGCTGCCAAACGTCGCTCTCATCGTCACCCAAAAACAACAAATCAGATATTGAAAGCTGCCTAAATACCTGATAGCGGTTGGCGGTCTGTGCATCAACTGCCTTGCTGCCATCATACCAGAATTTAATATTTTGGTTACCCAATATATCCAGTCCCTCGGTAACACCTTGCAGTATCTCGGTTGCAATGTCATAAAAACTACGCTGCGCTGCCTCTGCCTTGACGAAAGCATAGATAACACCCAATGCGCCCACGTTCTTATACTTGCTATACTGCAAAGCACTAAGCACATCAATGCAATTTAATTCCAGTTCGTCCCATCTGTTGTTATATGGCTGCGACAAAGTTTGTGGCTCTATGAACCCGGCAAAGATACACGTATCGTTTTTGTAGATGTTTACGACGGCATCACGGCATGAGGTACTAAAAAGGTTTGTAATCAGGTTGCCGCAAAGCAATCTTATTTTAGCCGAATTTCTCAAAAGCACATCGAAAGTGTCGTTTACCTCGTTTTCGATTTCTGCCGGATCATCGCTAAAATATACATCTGCCTTTTCTGTACCTATTTCAATAGTCTGCGTGCGATCGTTCCCGGTAACGATGTGTACCGTTATCGTATCGCCCTGCTGACTTAGAAAACTGCCGTGTATATACATATTAACTGAATTTTATTTGTTACACATTATAGTTCTTGCCGCTCTTTTTCGCCACTCGCTTAACATCTGTAATCATGTCAAGTATCTTGCGTGCGTTGGCATTCATATTGATGTTTACCTCCGTGGCTGTCGGTTCAATGTCGTTTGTTATGTTCTGCATCGTTACCGGCTGTAACCTCCGCTCCGTAAAGGTTGGCGGCTGAAACTTGCCGTCGATCATGCCGAACAATCGGGCTTGCTGAAACTTGTTTAGTATCATCTCGCCGCTGTTCACTCGGGCAAACTTCTTGTCTCCCGATGTAGAAGTACCGCCGATAACACCACCAGTGGCAAATCCCGAAACTGCTGCGAGTGCCGCAATAACTGCCGCCACACCTGCCGCAATCGCTACCAGGTTCAAAGGGAACGGCATTTTTGCACCGCTCGCCGTGGCATTTGCTACCGCTTCGCCGCTCTTGGCTGCCGTGTTGGCTGTAGCTGCTGCCGCTTCTCCTGCCGTTGCTGCTGCATCGGTAGTGGATGCCGCCGCGTGTGCTGAGGTCGCCGCCGTGAGCATACCGAACAACTCCACAATACCCTGTATGCCCTCGGCAATGGAAATGAAGCCGTTAATAAGTCCCGTCACCTGCTGCCAGGCATCGCCGTTGCCCTCCAGCGCATCACTTATGCCCTGAATGCCGTTGCCTACGCCCTGGATGCTTCCCCAACCGCTTTTGACGTCGCCAAACACCTTGTCAAAACCCTTGCTGTCAAGTTCAATCTTTATAGGCTTCAATCCGATTTCTGCGAGTTGTCGGTTTATCTCCTCAATCTCTTTCAGTGCCTCGTCCTTGCCAATAATTCCTATCTCGTAGTCGGTTTGTATGCGGCTTGCCTTATTCTGGGCGTTGCTGTGGCTCTGCCGCTTGTCGGCTGCGCTTCCCTGTACGATGTATGCCGGTTCTGTCTCGGCTTCAATAGATACCTTACCCTTTGTAGCTTCGTCTATCTGCCGTTGTATGTCGGCTATCTTGGCATCGGCTTTCACCCTTGCATCTATTGTGGTGGCTTCCTCAAACTCCTGCTGTGCGTCGTGCAACTGTTCTTGCAGTTCCTCGATGTAGGTTTTGAAATGTACCTCTATCGGCTTAACGCCCAACTTTTCAAGCTGCTTGTTAATGTCGGCTATCTGCCTTTCGGCATCTTCCTTGCCGATAAGTCCTATTTCAAAGTCCTGCCTTATTCGGTCTATGTTGTGTTGTGCATTGGTTCGGCTCTGTCGTTTGTCGGCATCGCTTCCCTGCACAATGTATGTCGGTTCTGTCTCTGCCCCGATAGATACCTTACCCTTTGTAGCTTCGTCTATCTGCCGTTGTATGTCGGCTACCTTTGCATCGGCTTTTACCCTTGCATCTACGGTCATGGCGTTGCCCATTTCCTTTTGTGCCGCCGCCAACTGCGCCTGTAGTTCCTCTACGTGGGTTTTCGGTTCATCTTTCTTGTCGTCCTTGATGGTCGTTTTCTTCGGGGTATCCTTGGCATGTGGGGTAGTCGGCGTATCAGCCGTAATAAAACTACGTGCCGTGTTCAGTCGTGTGGTGAGCTGCTTTTGTGTGTCACCAATCTGTCGGTTTACGGATTCGATTTCTTTATCTACACTATTAATCTGTGTGTTTCCGGAAACATTCGTACCGTTGTACCTCTCCGCTCCAACCTTGGTAAATCTCCACTGCCCATCGCGGCCAACCTTGCCGTAACGATCGCTACGCCAACTTTCGGGCACGATGTCACCCTCTTTGGCGTGTCTGCCTCCCTGCTTGGCATCGTCGGCAATAGTCTTGGTGATCTTCTGCTTTTTATCAAGCAACTCAATTTGACGCTGATACAAAGCCGTGAGTTTTGCCGCATACGCTGCTGCCAATGCCCTTTGCTTGAATGCCTCCACCACTGCATCGGTCTTGCGGTTAAATATGTTCTCGGCTTCCGTCACGTTACCGATTTTCAAGCGCAATTCATTGAAAGCACTTTGGTTATCCTTTATCCACGCCATTTTCTGCTGCTCTGTGGATAATGCGCGCCAACCTGCTTTCAGTTTCTCATATTTCGCCATGAGGTCGGCGTATGTGTTCTTTAGCGCACTGTCGTAGGCGGTTTTTATGTCGTCGGCTGCATCACCAATGCCTTTCATGCTCTCGGCTGTGTCCTCGGCCTGGGTCTGTGCATCTGCCGACTTTGAGGTAAATGCCGCTATAACCTCAGTAAGCTCAACGATAGCCACGCCAACGCCTGTAGATATTAACAAACCCTGTATGGCAAGTTTCAGCGTTGTAGCACTCACCGCCGCACCGCGAAATGAAGCTGTCATTACTTGTACCAGGGCATTCATACGCACCGATGTAGCGTTCCATACAAGCGAAGCGGCATTCATTTCCATTGTGCGAACCTTGACAATAGCCTGTATCTTTGCAAGATTCTTCAAACCGCTAACCATTGCAGAAACGGCAATCACGGTATTGCCAATCTGTGCCGTAATGTTGAGTACCGGCATAATGCCACCCATCGTTGAGGCTATAGCGTCGCCCACTTCTGCAAACTTGTTTTTGAGTATCTGCAAACTTGCCGCTCCGCTGCTGCTCATAATGGAAAAAGCATCGTCTATAGTTCCGGCACTGCCTTTCATCGCTTCCACGTTTTCATTAAACTTGGCCGCGAGTTGTCCGGTGAGTGGTCCCAATGCTCTCAGGCTCTCGGCACTGCCGAATAACTTACCGTAGATTTCCTGCTCCAGCATACCGCTCTTACTGGCGTATGCCTTAACGTTCTTATCTAAGTCGGTGAGGAAATTACGCATACCTCCTGCCGCCTTGATAGCTGCCGCATCAAACTCGATACCCATTTGCTGTGCCATCTTGCTTGCCTCGCTCGACGGCTTCACCAAAGCGGTAAAGATAGCGGCTAACTGGGTGGAAACTTCTGCCGTGTTACCGCTCACGCCCGTAAGCGTTGCAAAGGTCGCCATAAGTTCGTCAATGCTTACACCCAAAGTGGCGGCATTGCTCGTAACTTTCGGTAGGGCTTGTGCAAGCTGCTCGAACGATGTTACACCATTCTTGGCTGTGAGCTGTATTTTATCCTGCACGTCGCCTGCCTTGTCCCACGACAAACCATAATTCTTGATAATGGTAGATGTAACCTTTACAGTCTCGCCCAGATCAGCGATACCGCCAACGGATGCTTTAGCCGATTTCTGCAAAAAGGCTATCCAGTTGTCTTCAGGCACGCCATTGCTGATAACCTGGTACAATCCGTTAGCGAGTTCGTCACGTACTACCGGAATGTTTTTTGATAACTCGGCTACCTGTCCTTTGAGTCTGGCAAAGTCCTCGCCGCTCTTTCCTGCCATCGTGTTAGCGGCGTTCATGGCTGCGCTGAAACTGCGGCTTTCCTCGGTAACGCCGTTGAGTGCTCCCGAAATCTGCGAAATGGCATTGGTAACGTTATTAGCCGCCATTACCGCCTGGTTGAAATTAACCAAAGCCGCGTTTAGTTTTTGGCTGCTCGTCTTGGCAGAATCAAGCACACGGCGCAACTCTTCCGCTGTAGAAGTAGCTGTAACCAACTGCTCTTTGCCGTCAACAACCAGTTTAACGTTAAATTTTATTTCTTTTGCCATATTTTCAGCGTATAAGTAACTAAGTAATCAATATTTTTTGTATCTTTGTGGCGAAGCATTCAAACTAAGCGTTATGGAAAAGGATTATAAGAACATCAACCGCATACCAAAAGCCGCAACCAACGATGTAGCGAGTAAGCCCGAAAACGAAATCAGGGCAGAACTTGTTAGTGTCGAAGTCGTAGGCGAGGATACGCCGCACAAGCATTCAAACAAATATGAGGCTTGGGGCGTAATAGCCTTGTTGTCTCTTGTTGTCTGGGTTATCTGCCTGACGTATTTTGCTTTCAATAACCAATCGGTCAACGGCTTGTTAGCCCTTGGCGGCTCTACCGCATTGTTCTTCTTGTCTATTGGGCAAATGGTGCTTACAAGTTCCGAAGAACTGAATGGCGAAGCTATTTAGCCTTTTCCCACTTTTCCCAACACTTCCTCAAAACGCTTTAACGCATCTTCCTTAGATACTGCCGGGGCTGCTTTTTGCTGTGGCTTTTTCTTCTCCCATGGAAAGGGTAGAAGTCCGTGGGGCGTTAGCCCTTTCTTTGCATACGGCTGTATGGTGATAGCCGCAAGCATACGCATACGTTCCCAACTGTCTTGATACTGCGCCGTTCGCTCCTCGCTGTACGCCTTGTATATGTGGCTGAACTCCTCGGGCGTGAGGGCGCAAAAATCATTGTAGGGCAAACCGATGTTGCCAACGGCTATGCCCAGAATGTCGAAGATGCCTAACTTTTTTTTTCGCCCTCCGTGCCGGTGTCCTCGGGTGCCTGGCCTGCCGTGGCGTTCACGGTGTCCGTCCACTTGTTGAGGTCTTCGGGCGTGAGGCTGTCGGCAAAGTCCATAAGCGACATATCGAACTTTACGCCATCGTGCTTACAGGCTGACGCCACGCAACAAAACAGATAGGCGCACATATCCGATAGGCTGTTGCCTAACTCCGTCACCTCTTTGTCGGTCTCTTTCTTAAAGCGAAGCATAGCCCCCATAGTCTGCCTACAGGGGTATGCCTTGCCGTTGATCATGATTTCAATCTTTGACATAAATCAACAATTAACAAATAGTTCAACAAATCAAACATTTATATTAAAAACAATATGGCCTTTGTTTCATGTGGGCGTTACTTGCTCACTGCCTTGCCGGTATCGGTTGCCTGTGTCGCTGTCGCATCCTTGCCCGGGTAGGCCTCAGGCTCGCCGTCGTTCTCCAAAGACACGCTGTAAGTAGCATCGTCCTGCGCCGGGCTTGTCTCCTCCAATGAGGCGATAACAAAGTTACCCTTTACATAAGGTGTCTTGTCGCCGCCTCGCTTGAATGCCTCAACCTCCACACTTGCGCCCTTGCCCCAAAGTGGTGCAATCTGCTCGTGTCCGTTCTCGGTCTCGCCATAGAAGCGCAAACCCTCGGCACTGATAGAGATAGACAAACCAGTCACTCCCTTGTCCTTCCAAAGTCCGCTGCTCTTGGCGGCACTCGCTACAGGCTTGACGGCACGGTCTTTTGTCTCGCTGTTGAAAGTGAGGGTGTGGCTTGTGCAATGTCCCACCGCCTTGCCTCCAACCTTAAGCAAAAGGTCACTACCATTGATATATCCAGTATCTTCCATAACTATAAAAACTAAATGGTTCTAAATTACTTAAATTCTGACTTGATAAACAAGCTGCTGCACAAAAGCATCATCCTCGTAGCCCTCTTCGCTGTCGGCAAGCGTACAACTGCGCATCTTCACGCCGTCGTGTTCTCCGCTTGCGTAGTCGAGTGCCTGGCGCACCGCCTCGGCAAGTTCCACGCCCTCGGCATACTTTGCCGTATAGCAAACCACCTCCATAGTCACGGTGTCGGCTCCCGGCATTCCCTGCTTAGTGGGATTGTGTGCCAATGCCGCACGGCGATATAATATATAAGGTAGTTGGGCGTTGTCTATCACGATGGGGAAAACCTTGTTTGTTCTCCGCTTCACTTCCTCGTTAGATAGAAGAATATCGCGAATAATGCTGCCCGCACTTAATGATGTCTTTTTCTGTGCCATAGCTATATGTTATAAAAGTCCCTGCTTTCTTGCCGCCTTTTCCACGTTGTTCTGCAAGTTGTTGAAAAGGTTGGTTTCCACGCTGTCGGCGGTCTGCTGCTCTGTCTTGGCGAGAAAAGCGTAACGCTTCATCTTGCCGCGGCTCGCACCGCCTCGTAGATACTGCCTTATTTTCTTGCCCGTGAACCTGCTTTTACCGAAAAACGATGAAATACGCCGCCCCACATGTCTTTGGCGTGTTCCGTCCTCTGCCCACATCAAAACAGGCTTTTCCATGTTCTGACGGTTGAGGTGGATGCCCTTGCGCCTACCATGTGGCTTAACGCTTACCATGAAGCCCAGGCCGTAGCGATCGGGGTAGGTACGCACATAGATGCCGCTTGAAAGACTGCGCTTTGTGCCACTGCCAATGCCGCTTTGTCCCAGATTGGAGACTGCCGCCTTTTTCAGGCGGTTGCCCTCCTCGCGCATGGCACTTCGCATAGCCTTGCGTTGGTCTTTCACGTCGAGTGCCTTGTAAACATCGGCAAACGGCTTGTTGATGTCGGTAACGGTTTCTTTCATCGTTCTGGCTGCATATACATTAAGAAAACAGACTATTGCAAAATCTGACTACTCGTTTACTCGTTCACAAACTAAAGTGTTCATACCCCTATCAATGTTTGGGATGATGGCAACAACCGTATAAAGATAGCCGCCCAACTGCTGCACCCTCCAGTTTTCTTTAACCGGGTGTGCATCCCTCACATTAAATTCGGCTCGATAGTCGGGGAAATGTTCGCCCACTTCCTCGCTACGGTTGCCGCTCTGCTTCTTCCTCTCTGCCCATACTGTGCGTATAGGCTCGTAGGTTGTCGCTTCCTCGCCGTAGTCGTTTGTTGTCGCCGTTGGCTTCAACAACTGCAAACGATATTTCATTTCTCCTGCTCTCATTCCGCTAATTTCCGATAGGGTTTAATTAAGGCTTGTAGCGAATCAGGCACGGCGTGCATCTGCACGTTACTCACACTTTCACGCTGATTGTACCAATGTGCGCCCAACATCATTATAGCGTGTTTTATGGGGGTAGGTACATCATTTCCGTTACCCATCTGCGCCAATTCCTCTTGGGTTCTATTGGTCGCCGTGATAACTGCGCTTTCTGCTGTATCTAATAGATGCTGCAAATACTCGTCATCATCGGCGAAATCATCAGCCCTTACGTGCTTCTTAAAAAGTGCCAAACTCACTACTGCCATAACGTTAAAACTTTAAATTGTGATTACTTACTTAACCCTTGGTGCCTGCTGCCGCTGCCGGGTCCTTAGACAACATGGCAAACGCCTCCTCACGCAATGTGGTAATAGCGTAGTCGGCATTGAGCACGAAGTCGATAGAGTTCTTACGTGCGAGTGTATAAGGGTCGATGATGATAGACATTTCACCAAACAAGCCCTGTGGGGCATACTTGAATGAGCCGAACAATACCGAACCCTCAGCCACGTATGAGCTACAGAATACCGGTACACCCGAAATCTTGCCGTTCTCGTCAACGATAGCCTGGTTTGCACCGCTCCACTTTGGCGTACCCTCCAAAAGTGCCTTTGTGGTCTCTGTCATTACGTAGCAAAGTCCCTCCGGCATGATGTTGGCACCCAAAACAATGCCCTTGAGTGCAAGAAGCTCGGCGAGGGTAGGTGCTTCACCCTTATAAGTCTTCTTGTTAGCTGCCTTGAGGTTGACGAATGGGCCTACCAGATTGGTAGCCTTTGCCACCTTTGCGGTGCTGAACATGATTTTGTTCATAAGGGCGGCTGCCGCAACTGGCATATACTGGGTACATACAAGCTGCAAAAGGTCGTCGGTCTCGTTGAGTGCCTCGCGTGTGATAGGCACGGCTACACCCATACGCTCAGGCTTTGCGATAAGCTTTGTAACATCAATCTTGGTATCGCCCAGTTTAACGCCCTCATCGTTGATGGTAGCCTCGAAAGTCTCGATTACAGGCCACTGATAGTTGCCTTTCAGTCCGGTGAGCAATGGCGAACCGATTGCCGAAAGAATAGTCTTTGCGTACAATGGCTCTACGATGTCGCCCATGGTGACCGGTGACGGATTGGTAGAACTGCCAGGGTTGAGATAACCCGAAGTGTTGCCGCCGAAGTCAGAAGCCACGGCGCGGCTGATCTTCAACTCAAAACGCTTGCCGTTCTTGATGCACTCGCGCATCTGCTTGTTAGCCTCCTCGATGTCCTCACGGCGCATAACCTCAATAGTAGGGGTAGCCGCCTTGATCTTCATTTCGAGGATGTCCATTTCACGGTAAAGGGCTTTACGCTCTCCCTTTTCCGCATCTGTGAAGTCTTCGCGCTCCTTGTCGTTCTCCAGGCCCTGCGCAATTTCTGCGAGGCGGTTTTTGATTACGTCCATGCGCTCGTAGGCTTCACGAAAATTAAACTTTCCTTTTTTCATTTGTCAATGATTAAAATTAGTAACTAAAAAACATATATATAGAAGCCGCCTCTACAGATTGCGGCCAACACTTGCTATGCGCTCACGCACCGCATTGATACGTTCACGCTTCTTGCTCTCGTCTATCTGCTTGGGCTTCGGCTGCTGCTCAAACTTGATGCCTGCCGCTTCCACCTCACGTTTGCTTACGTCGGTCTGCTCATAGGCGGGATCGGTGGTAATGGTGAAGTCGTAAACGTTGTCAATACGCTTCACGTGGCGCAAAAGAATATCCTCGCCGTCGTCGCCTTTCTCGTCCAGACGCTCGTAGCTCACGGCGTTCTCGCTGTCGCTCTCATCGGTGGAATAGATGAATGAGCACCCGGCAATATCGCCACGGCTTACCAGTTCAAAAGCCTTGTCGCCGTCAACCGTGTGCGGCATTTCTGCCCAGAACTTAACGCCCACCTTGTCAACCTCGTAGCTTAAAGTGCCATTGCCCTTGTTGCTGCGTGCCAAAACCAACTGTCGGTCGTGGAACATCGTAAGTTTGATGTCCTGCTTATCCAGCATCTCGCGTGTCACGCATCCAGGCTCCAGCACCTCGTAATAGTTGTTCCACCAATCACATAAAAGGCGGCTACGTACACCGAACTTCAGCGCATAGCCCTCAATCGTGCGGCTTTCCGCTCCGTCGGTAGCCTCACGAATGCGAAGCCCCGACACAATAGCTATTGTTCTTTTCTTTTTCATTCTCCGTTGTTTTTATCGTTGTTGTCATTTCCCTTTGCAGCTGCGCCCGATAGCTTTTCACTGCCCAGCGGTGCAAGATTGGTAGAAAGATAAACCGTATCGCCTCCGTCGATGGTAGGTTGGTTTTCCATCCTGCGCCAATCGTTCACGGTGTAAATGCCGCTCCCGATCGTCTTTTTCTGATAGTCGGCGAGTGACTGCAAATCCATTGAGTAAATACCCCGGCGGTCAAACAGAAAACGGCGTTTACAGCACAAAGACCGCGGTATCAGCTTTCGGGTCAGTTCGCATTCTATACGCTTCAATATCGGGTTGAGCGTGTTGGAAAGAAAAGCCACGTTTGCCATTTCGGCACTTTTGTAGTTGCTGCTCGTATCATCGAACACGAAAGACGGGTGAACGCCAAAGAAACGGCATATCTCGCGCACCGTAAACTTTCGGCTCTCCAAAAACTGCATATCCGTGGAAGAAAGCGAAATTTGCTTAAAGTCCACCTGCCCCGGCAAACTTACTATACGCTCGCCCCGGCTGAAACGGCTATCCACGCTTTCGGCTGTCTTCTCCAGTTCCTTGTCCTGATACTCACCAAATCCCGTAGTGGTCTTGTCGTTGCTGATAATGCCGCGAACACTGCCGCCATTGGTAAACCGGTTTTCCGTCTCCGCATCTCCTGCCGTGGCAATATCCATCGTGCGCCTTGCGTGGGTTAATACGCTTTCGCCCCTGCGCCCGTCTGAGGAATGCAAGTAAAGATGTATGATGTCCTTTTCCTCGAATGTGCCGAACACTCCATTATAGGCATCGGCTATGTAGTAACGGCTGTTCAGTGGGTCGTGGGTCACGGTGTGAGGTCGGCAAAGCACTAAGTCGGTCAACTCTCCCAGTACATAGCGTGGGTAGATGTAGGCATTTCCCTCAATGAGCATCAGGCGCACCGCCATCGTCCAGAAGTCAAACGCCGACATTTCGGGTTGAGGCTGCACGGTCAGAAGATAATGCAGATCACTTGCCGTGTCTTCCTGATAGCGTCCATCCCTGCACCGCATATACTGCAAACGTAGGCTCGCCACGCTCTCGCTTAGAAGCGTCACGCACCGATATACCGCTGCAACCGTCATGGCATCGCCGCCCCAGGCTGAAAACACCGCCACGCCGCCACCAGTCCTTACGGTGGTGGGGCGCGCGGTGCCGGCTGTGTCAGCACCTGTTGCCTCACGGCTGAAAAATCGTTTTATGTTGTTCCAAAATGTTGCCATCTGTCGTTTCATACAAAACCGCCAAAGCTACGACAATTTGAATGCTGTCAACTATCTTACTGTTTTCGCTCCGGCGGTGTTCTGTCCTTTAATTATGAGTAAAAAATCCGAAGCTCCCACGCCAAACGGCTAATGAGCCGCTACAAAAATACAATCGTATTTTGCAAAATCCAAATGCCGTTTGGCGCATCGTGGCACACGTTGGCGCAACGTGGTAAAATTATTAGTTTTTTAAGAAAATAGTTTTTGGCTGTTAGGCTAAAAGGCACAAAAAAGCCGCTACACCATTACGATGCAGCGGCTATGTATGTGAGTTTTGGTAATGTCGGGATCGTGTCCCTATGGCTTGTTGGTCACCGTCTTTATAACGGCATCCTCGGTGAGCCATTCAAGCGGATACATGGCATCAAGCAAACCGTGTATTCTCAACTCGTAGTCGGGTGGCAGTTCCTCCAACAACCATTTCACGTAGTCGCGTGTCTGCCTGATCGCATCACGGAACGTGTCGGCATTATATACCGGCATTCCGTCACGGTCTGTTATCACCAGACTTGTAACTTTCTTAGGCTTCTTGTATCTCATATCTGTGTCCTCCCTTGTTTTACTCGTCCGCGTCCTCAATCCAACAATAGTTCATAAGATACTCCAACGTGCCCTGCACGCTTCGCACCTTGCTCGCACTTACCTTCACGTCCTCCGGCAAACCTGCCATAAGGTCGTTAATGAAATCGTACACCTCGGCGATGTTCTTCTTTAAATCGTCGGCATCTGTATTAATCTGGCTCTGTACTGTAATAGTATCCTTGTGCTTCTTATCTGTAACTATCATATCTTATTCTCCTTTATTCATTAAGTTCATTAAATTGTCTGTATCCATTCCCATCATCACGCCCATTGCCTTTACAAAACGCTGCATAAGGTCTGTAGGGGTCTGTGGCATCGTTGCCGCTGCTGCCGTCGGCTTGCCCTGCTGAGGCTGAGGCTTTGCCGTATCGGTCGGTGTCGGTGTCGGTGGGGTGGTAGGGGTCCTGTCCTCCTTTGCCTCCTTTGGATGCTGTGGCAATGCAAGCTGCTCACGGCTCAACCCTGTGTTGTTGCCGAATGCCGCCAATACCTGTTTGTGTACCTCGCTGCTGATGGACCACGTACGCTTACACATGAGGGCGAAGCCGCCAACTGTAATGTAATAGCATCTGTTGGCTCTCTTGCAATTGGTCTTCTTCGCCCAATCGTCCGACTTGATAAACATACGGCTTGGGCGGCTCGAATACTTGAACATACGCTGCACGCTGTCCATCACGTCGCCATGTCTGCGCCCTGTCAGTCTTGCCAACGTGCGTGAACTGATTACACGCTTGCCGTTCATTACCTCCACGATGCCGCCATCTGTTGTGGTGGCTGGCTGCTCGGTGGTCTGTGGCTCGGCCTGGCCCTTTCTGCTCTTGGCTGGCGGCATAGCTGCCACGCGTGCATCAATCGCCGCCTCCTCTCGTTCCTCACGCTCCAGAAGCTTCTCGTACTCGATGGCTTCCTTTCTGTCGTGCTCCTCAATGGCTTTTGCCATCTGCTCGGCTCTTATCTTAGCCTCCATTTCGTTGAACGCCTTGATGTAAGCCTCTTTCCACTTAGCTGCCGTCTTTCCGGTAAAACCCATAACAAGAAACATGAAGCCATCACGGGTAATGTAATACATTGGCAACTGCTTGCTACCATTGTTTGGTAATTGCTTGATAATGTACGACAATCCAAAATTGGATTCTCGAAAACTATCGCTGCATTCCAACGCTTTAATGTCACGCAAAACATGGGCGTGGCTCTTGCCGAAAATCTCGGCAATCTTAACAGAAGTTGTTACGACTTGGCTATTCTCTATTTTTACGAGATTAACCATTTCGGCGTTAGGCTCTTTGTTTGCCGTCTCGCTGACCTGTACAACAGGATTTTGATTTAATTCATTTGTTGCCATTGTAGAACGTTTTGGCATTAAAGGGCAGAATAAAAATACGGCTGTCCACTTCCCGCCGTTCTACACCTGATGAGGCAGTGGGTGCATTAACACTCCACACGGGGTTAGACAGCCGCAATAGTATATATTGCAACGCTTCGCAATCAGACACAAAAATAGCCTGCTCGCAAATTGGCTGGCAGGCTTAAATCTCTTTTGCCCACCTCATCAGTAATGTAGAACGATGCAAAAATACACAATAATTCTTAATTTACCAAATATTTTCAAAGAAAAGTTACTTACTTATACCAAATTTTTGTATTTTTGCAGTATATTTACATAAATTCAATAATAAATATGACGAAGAAACAAAAAGATTCTCCATACGGTTGTGCGTGGTCTTTTATAATATTTGGTGCTGTAATGATGTTTATAGGCTCAAAATATGGCATCTATATTTTAGGTATTGGCATTCTGCTCGGACTTTTATTCTTATGGGATGGGACGGAAAATAAGGGCAAGCAAAATAAGCCTGTTGCCACGGTAAAAGAAAAACGTACTAAGTACGAATTAAAAAATGAATCCTATACACTCGGCGGCATAGGCGGCGATAAAATATCAGAGTCCATGTTGGGTGTTTATGTTGGATATGCAAGGGCTTTGAAGCCCACTGACAAACGAAAATACCCTATTGGAGTATATGGTGAGGGCAATAAGAAAATAGGGTATATACTTGAAGAAAACGAAGAACTCTATAACTATATAGCCCAGAATATAGATAAAATGGTTAGTGCTCGTGGTGAATTGGAAAAAGTAACGGACGAAAACGGAAATATCAATTATAATGGCACTGTTGTCATTACTAAACATATTAAAATTTCCGAAGAAACGGTAGATGTTCCTGTAACTTCTTTGGATAATCCAAGCTACAAATATCCAATAAAAGGCATCTGCTTCTACAATATCGATGGCACTATGCTTGGTGATTTTATAGGTAGTGTCCGTGCGTTAAAAGCTAATCCGCACGATAAATATGCAATAGGTGTGTATGTAGATGGCAAAAAGGTCGGACATCTGCCAAGAGGTAACAAGGAACTTCACGAAAAGATAATGGCTATCGGTGGAACTGCTGGGGCTGAGGGCTACATAGCCAAAGGCGAAAGTGAAGATGGTAGATTGTTCTACTATGGCAAAGTAAATGTATTAGGTGTCTAATCAATAACAAAAGATATGAGCATAAAGAAAATTCTATTTTTATTGCTTGCCGTTACGTTGTTCTGCTGCTGTTCATCAGACGATGGCGACGGCAACAACCTAAACGGCTTTGAAAAGTATGAGGGAACTTGGGGGCCTGTGGTATATACGGTTAAAGGCGAAGAACATTTATGCAATCCCGAATACCCAGATATAAATAATATTCCTCGCCTTATATTTCTAAAGTGGCATGACAATGAAATCATAATGCGTACCGAACACTATTATAAGGGCGAATGGAAACACGTTAGTGATAAATCCCTATTTTGGTACAATGGCGGTTTTTACAAAGTGAAGTTGGTTGGCTCTTCCAGCGTAGAAATGGGCGAACCATATACAGACGTGGTGCTATCAGGCGATATTTTACAACTGCAAAGCGATCCAGGAACAAAATATAAAAAGATAAAATAATAAACAAACCCCGATAAGTGATTGAACCTATCGGGGTTTGTTCGCTAATTCGTTATCAACTATCGCCCTTTACCAATTCGGCGTATTCCAATACGTCGGGGCCTATCTCGTTAAGATGCTTGATTTCTTCCCAGTCTTTATTTAACTGTTCCTTTGGTGTGTTCTCAAAATACGCCTTTAGGCTTTCATATATTCCTGCCATTGTCATTTTTGTTTAAACATCCATTCCCGTAATATTGAAAATCTTTATTTTTGCCCTATTCTGTAAACCTTTCTCATGTGGGCATCAATAAATCCGCATGAGGCAACAAGCGGCAAAACCTTTGCTTCGTCATCTGCTGTGAGGTGTCCGACACGCTCGGCTTTCACTGCCACACTCTTTCTTGCTTTCATCGAAAAAAGCTGCGCACAATCCAAACGACTGTCTTTCTCCAATACACCTTTGTAGTCGGCGGCTTTCAAAATGTACTGAAAGCGCTGCATATCCGGAACGTCCTTGTAAAAATCCAAATCCGAATTTATCAGGCAAAGCCCTATGGCATCGCCCTTTGAGTTCTTGCCGACTATAACAAAAAACTTCAACCTATCATCGTAGCCCTTGTTGAGTACCAAGCCATCGTTTCTGTCCATGTCCTGATAAACAATATCGCCCACGTTGAGGTCTGTGCCCGACTTTATGCGCCTGTCTTCCTGCATCTCGGCTTTGAGTGCCGCCAATGCCCCTTTAGCCTCGTCAATTAACATGCCATTGATTCCTTGATAATCTGCACCTGGCGAATGTGGTTTACCATTGCGTCCGACGCACCGCCTGCGCGTGCAATGTCAATGAGTGTAAGCACGTCTTTCTGTGGATCGTCTTTCATTCGCTCGCACACTGCTTTGTAAGCATCATCGTGCGACAACTCCGAAAGTTGCTTTGAGTCAACGCCACCGTATCGGGCTATCGTCTTGTCCAATTCCTCTTTTTCCATATCGGCTATATAGTCCATGTCCGGTGCCGCCGTGGCATAAACCCTTTGGTTTTCGTCCACGCGAATAGAAGACGTAAAACCTTTGAGGTCCGCCGATTCGTCGCCGTTCTCTACCATCTTCACCACCTTGTAAGTGAGTGATGGAACGGGGCCTAACTGACGTGCCTTAAACGTGTCCTCGGCAATGGTCAAACCATAGGTAGCCAAATACTCACGTTGTGCAAAATACATGATTTTGAACAACTTGATATAATCCACGCCGTCCTTGAAGTGCTGCAATATGTACAGTACAACTGCTGCTATCTTATTTATCTGCTCTGGTGATTTCATTTCGTTATAACGTATTGTTCCGCTGCAAAGATACTGCTTTTCGTGCAAAAACACGTAATTAGTTACTTACTTATATGGTATTTTAACACAAAGTGTCGTGGATTTATCATAAAACCGCACGAAAACGCCAAATTATCGGTACGGAAAACGACGATTTCCATACGGCAAACCGCCGATAACCGTACCGATAATCTCACGGCTCACCCAGGGCATCCACTATCAGGCGCACTTGTGCCGGTGTAAAACTGCGGCTGCGCTCTGTGTAACCAATGGCGGCAAGCTGCTCCATAAGCCCAGGGTATAGGTGCATCCATCGACGGAATTTCTTCCACGCCGATTCGGGCATGATGCAATTACAGTACTTTGCCGCAAGTTCCATGCGGCCGTACTCCCTTATCTTGAAATTATCTTTGTTCTGTTCCATGGGTGCAAAAGTAAGGAAAACAAACGTGAAAATACAATTAATCGCCGCCTACAACAGACGGTAACAGGACTCAACGGCACGCATCCGGATTCTTGCCAAAAATGGCTGCTATCTTTGTGGCGGCAATAGTGCCAAACAACCTTTTAAACGCAAAAAGTATGATACGTTACAAGAAGTACAAAAGCAATCAGACGGGCGTTACCAAAAACAAGTGGTACGGCCGTGCCGTTACCGAACTTATGGAGTTTGAGGAATTTGTAAAGCACATGGCAAACCATCACTGCGTGTTCGGTGAGTCCACAATCCGCGGCGTGCTGATCGAGATGCAGATTTGTATGCGTGAGCTGCTGTTGGAAGGCAAGGCGGTGCGCCTCGACGACCTCGGCATCTTCCGCATTGGCCTGGAAACCTCTGCGGCTACCACCGCCAAGGAGTTTACCGCCGACAACATCAAGGCTGTGCGCCTTAACCTCTATCTCGGCAAACGCTTCCGTGCTGCGGATCTCTACAAAGATGCCAAGTTCCGTGAGGCCGGCAAGTATGATGGCGGCGGCGACGATGGCGGCGAGACTGCCGACACCCACGATGAGGGCGGCAATACCAGTGGTGGCAATACCAGTGGCGACAACACCAGTGGCGGCAATATGTCGGATGGCAGCGGCTCCACCGATGATTCAGACGATGTGGTAAACTTGGTACTGTAGTCGTGTAATGGCTTCCGTAATTAGTGGCGAAATATCGTCAATAATGCCGTTTTTTGGCGTTTTGGCGGCATTTCGCCACTTTTCCGTATAGTTTTACCTCTCGTAGGTGTAAAGTAGCCCTAAAGTCATTAGCATTGTTATCGCTCCATCTATCTTGCGGTATTGTGACACTTTGAGCGGCTTTTTGTTCTCCAGATTGTCGGTATCTATCACGCAATTTTCTAAGCAAAAAGCGTTAATAGGGTTGTCGTTAAACTCTATCTTTACCGGGTCACTCCATGCAAGCATCTCGAAACTTTCTACTGGTAGGTTAAAGTTTCCGTAGGTCTGACTAAATGGGGTTAGCACGTTCCTCGCTCCGACTGACTTTAAGATACTCGTCAGCTCCTGCGCCTTGTAAGCATCATAACCGATACGGATAATATTAACCAACTTACTGCGGCGTAATATATCCTCGGTAATCATCGCCGTGTCTATCTTCTGCCCTTTGCAGAAAATAAGATACCCTTTTTCATTCCAAAGCCTATAAAGCTGCTCGTTTGGATGCCCTTTTAACGCCCCCTCCGGGAAATAGTAATCAGTATGCGTGTAAAACTGCTTTGTGCCCGATAGGTACACGGTATAAGATACTGCGCTGAAATCATCATGCACCGACAAATCAAACGCCACGGCACAATCTGGGCGGCCCTGCACCTGATCTATACAGAAATTGCCCAATAATTCTTTTGCCTTTTCGTGGGTAAACCACGTTTTTTCGTCATTTATCGTGAAAATATTAAGCAATTTCGTGCGAAAAGCCAACATATTTTCGGCTGATAACTGGGCGGTCTGATACTCATTTTCGTAGTAGTCCGGTTGCACCGTGATACCCAAATGTGGCTGCACCTTTGCCCACGTCTCCGGGCTATCCTCTGCATCGTCCACATCAGGCATGAATATAGATGCAAACATGGTGTCGCTCTCTGCCTCACCTCGTAGTACTGCCATCACTCCGTCAAGTTCGTGGGCAAATGGGCCATCTACCACATCGCTTGCCGTGGTGATAATGATTGTTAGCGGCTCACGTCTTGGCCCCATTGAGGTAGTCAATACGTTTTTGAGGTCTGCGCCGTTCTTGCCTGCCGTGTTTCGGGCCTGGGCGTACTCGTCCATTATCACCAATGAGGCAAACAAACCATCTTTGGTTTTGGCGTTGGCGGTCAAACATTGTATGAGGCTATCACGTCCACGGTCTTTGAAAGTAATCTTTTCACGATTAACCCTAAAGTGCTTTTCCTTAGGGTCAATATCAAACATGATGTTTCGTATCTCATCAAAACAGATTTTCGCCTGATCGTAGCTATTTGCGCCCACGTATGCCTGGGCGTTGTTATCGCCGAAAAGCATATCATAAACCGCCAAAGCTGCGCACGATGTCGTTTTACTGAACTTTCGTGGCACGAATAGGTAGGCGGTGCGTATCAGTCTGCGCCCATCTTCTCGGGCAAAGCCGTAGATATTGGCAAACTGGTAGGCTTGCACCGGGGTTAGCTTGTAGCGTGTGCGCCCTCGGATGCCGCTAAACCGCAAAGCCTCGTAGAACTTGAAAAAACGCTTTACTCGCTTGGGCTTCCAATCGTACTTATCAAGCATCTGCAAAAAGCGTCTTACTCCCAATATCTCATACAGGTTGTGTGCGTCTGAATGGTCTATTACTCCAAACACATAATCGCCGATACGCTTATCTGTTTCAATAAGCGCACGGCGGTAGCGGTCGGCGTATGTACTGCGCCCCTGCTGCAACTGCTCTGATACCTCGGCTTTCAGTTGTCGAAATCTTCCTTTTTCTTCCTCTGTCATTCGTCGCCCTCCTGCATCGCTGCCATAAAGTCGTTAAAACTATCGTTGTCGCTCTTTCGTTCCTTGCTCTCGGTGTTCATGCCTAAAGCCCTTAACGCTTTCTGTCCCTGCTGCAACAACTCGATATATAGCTTTTCTTTCGGGTCGATCGTCTTGCGCTCGTTGCCCTCCCTGCTATATTCCACGTTTACGGCCTGGTGTCCGTCTGCCATGATCTCATCGCCCAAAATGTCGGCACGTACCAACAACTTAGCCGTAATATCCACTTGGTATGTAAGTTCGGCGGTGTACTTGCCTTGCTTCTTCAACAACTTAACGATATACGCTTTTTTGCTCTTAATCTTGGCGGCTATCTTCTTGTTGTCTTCCTCGGTGGATGGCTCCGGCAAAGTCTGGCTAACTGGCAATGGGTCGGCGGTCTTTGGCTGTGCCTTATCGCTGTAACCTCGCTTCTTGCCCTTGGTCTTCAGGTAGAAGATAATAGCCGTTGTGTCGTTGGCGTTAATCGACTGCATCAACTTACTTTCAACAAAATCTACCTGCGTCTCGGTGATCTCGTCCACTTTCTCCTTAAACTCTGGGTCGGCGTTGTACCATCGGTAATAAGTACTGCGCCCTATGCCTATCGCCTCGCACGCTGTGGCTATGATGCCGTAGCCCTGCGCCAAAGCCTCCAAAAACTTTTGTTTCTTTTCTTCCATGCTGCGTTACTTTTCAAATGAGCGGATGCCGTCGAAGTAGCCTTTGTAAAACTCAAACAGTCCCTTATCAACTGTTATACTTCCCTGCTCCGTTCTTGGGTTAGTGTTAATGTTTGCGCTTGTCTGTATGCCGAAATAAAAGCCCTCATCGTAGTTGCACCCTGCGTATATCTTGCTGTGGTTCTTGAATACTGCGGCACGTCCTGCCTCTGGGTGTTCCTGATAGAACTTTTGCACCATCTGCCACTCAATCTTATAGCTGCCCGGGAATATCTCGCCCAAATACATATCAAGTTTCTTAATGCGCCCTTGCTCGTACCATTGTCGTACCTGCAAAATATCCTCTGCCGCCATGCACCATGTCGATAACAAACAATAGTCCAAATCGTGCTGATTAAGCACCACTTTCAGGTAACTAAGGCTATCCACGTCCCCCGGCGGTGATAAAATTGTAGGTGGTATGGTCTTGCAGCTTGACGTACTGCATTGCCTCCAATAACTTGACCTCACTAAATGCCCGGCGGTACTCGTAGCGTTGCGATAACTCGGTACACTCCTTTGTACGTCTGTGCGCTCGCTTTGCCTGGGCGGTTGTCTCGGCTGTGGTTTCTTCCGGCTCCACCTCATCGGGTGGGGGGCTTGGGCCTGACCTGCGCCAAAGCTGCCAAATCCAAAGCCTGTGCCATCTTGGTTTCCAAACTTCATAAATATTGTTTTTAATATTAACCTACGCACGTGGGCGTTTTTATCTTGTGCCAACTATGCCGGGGCTTTGCATCTGGGCAAAATCCCCCACGGCCAAAAAATCGGCTCACGTGTGGAAAAGGGGGTTTGTGAGGTTTAACCGGGGGTGTACCCCATTTAAAAAATAGGCCCCCGGGTCTCACCTTGCAACCTCATTTCAAAAATTTATTCACAAATCTTTTCAGGTGCTCTTTGGCTCTGTTCTTCGCCTGAACTTTGCCACACCTGCCCATGTCCGTATGCACCTTAACGTGGCATTCGTGGCATAGTGCTTTGAGGTTAAAGTAATCAAACATCAGGCGTTCTTTTTCCTGCTTCGTTAGTCCATCCTCAACCGGAATAACGTGGTGTACCTCGGTAGCTGCTGCCACTCTGCCCAATTCCTCGCACCTCTCGCATAGTGGCGTATCGTTGAGTTTGTCACGTCTCAATCGTAGCCACTTGGCTGTATGTATCAGCCTTATATAATCTTTATCCTTTGCCATACTCTAATATTCGTCTTTGATGGTTATTGTTGTGTGATACTTCCTTACCAAATAGTTGAGGCTATCCAACAAAGATTGCTGTACACCCTGCTTACCGCTTAGTGCCGTGTTGGCTCTCTCATCTACGGTATTGGCACAAATCAACTTATACACCTGTACTGGGTGCTGCTGCCCCTGTCGGTGTAATCGTGCGTTGGCTTGTTGGTATAACTCCAGATTCCAACCTGTGCCAAACCATACGATATAGTGCCCCCCCTTGCTGCATATTCAAGCCAAACGCCGTGCTCATAGGGTGGGCCAATAGTACGTCTATCTTTCCGTCGTTCCATTCTCTCAACTCCTTTTCACCCTCGTATGACTTGACGGTATAGCCTTTCAGTTTCTTGGTGATACGTGTTACATCATGCTTGAACTGATAGAAGACTAACACATGATTGCCGTTTGCAGCTTCCACGATCTCGGCTAACTTATCCAACTTCTCATCGTGTATTTCGTGTACGTCCTTTGCCTCATCGTATATTGCACCGTTGGCAAACTGGCTTAACTTATTCATCAGCCCGGCGGCACTATTCGCTAAGATATTGGCATTTTCTCCGGTATGCAATTCGGTAAACTCCAAAACCTTTTCTTTCTCAAACTTGTTGTATGCCTCCATCACCTTTGGCGACAAAGTAAGTTTGGTTTCGTGGGTGATCATGTCCGGCAACTGCAAATAGTCCTTTGCCTGCATTGATAGACAAATATCAGAAATCTTGTTTTTGATGATGTCCTCACACCCCTTTTTGATGTCGCAACGTACTATTACGTTGTTCCACTTGTGGGTCTCAAAGTAGGTTTCACGATACTTCGTTACACTCTTGCCTAAACGCTCGCCCATGTCTATACAGTACATTTGTGCCCATAGGTCTATCAGTCCGTTAGGTGCTGGCGTTCCTGTAAGTCCGATAACTCTATTAACCGTTGGTATTGCTGTACGCATCGCCTTAAATCGGTTTGACTTAGAAGATTTGAAACTCGTTAGCTCATCAATCACCAACACATCAAACGGCAACTGACCGCCATACTTTCCGACTAACCAAACAAAGCTATCACGTCCGATAACGTAGATGTCTGCTTTAGATGCCAACGCCAAATTACGCTGCTTCTCTGTGCCCATTACCTTTGCCACTTTCAGGCTTTGCAGATGATCCCACTTTTCTGCCTCGGTAGTCCACGTTGTTTCGGCTACCTTTTTCGGTGCTACCACCAAAGTACGGCTTACCTCGCAATCATCCATCAATTGTTGTACTGCCGTTAAGGTCGATACCGTCTTACCTAAACCCATATCCAGAAACAAACCGCATCGTGGGTGGTCTAATATCCACTGCATCGCTGTTTTCTGATACTCGTATGGTCTGTACTTCATTTCTCTGCCCTCCAAACTTTAATTAATTCGTCGATCGTCTGTTTGTTGTCGATTGTATAGACTTCGTGGCCCATGCTTACCAACTCATTTTGTCTTATGGTTTGTATCTTCGTTGGCTTCTTGCCTTTACTTTTCAACTCCACCCAAACAACCTTACCACCATGTAGGCATACCACTCTATCAGGATAACCCACCATGTTTGCATTTGAGTATTTGAGGCAAATGCCGCCAATGGCTTTCACCTCTTGAACTAAATATTTTTCTATCGCCTTTTCCGATACCTCGGCGTGGCGTGTTATTGCTTCCAACTTCTTCATTCTATCTTATGCCGTTTGTAAACATTCTACTTTCAACATTCTATACATATATACTTAATACCCCTTTATACGTATATTTATAGTATATAACTATATATTACTACTTATACTGTATTTTATGTTTATTATGTTTACATATATAGTTAAGTATTGATAATCAACCTTTTAGGTGTAAACAAAGTGTGTAAACAAAGCTGTAAACAAAATAAAGTGTTTACGCATTTTGCGATATTTGCTTTTTGCTGCTTTGCTTGTAAACAAACCCTGTAAACATCACTTTGTTTACATATTCCTACGCCCGATTGATGCCTTAAAGGTCGCTTTCGTCGTCTTCTGTTGGTCTGCTAAACCCTCGCTGTGTCCCATATATCGGAAATCTTGCAGACGATAGTTTTAACCAACCAATTTCGCCCAACACCTTATTAACCTTTCTTGCTTCGTACTTGTAATCTTTGCTGCCAACGTCTCGCCCTAACACCTCGCAAAGAAACTCGGCGGCACATACCTTGGTACGTGTTTCCGTTCCTGTCTCATCCAGTGGGTCGGGGTTCTTAATGTATGCACGTCGGCGGTTTAAGTCCCATGTACTCCAGTCGGTCGGCAACTTCATATCTAAGTATGCCTGTATCATTCCCGGTAATGGGTCTTCCTGATTATCGTTAAACTCGCCCTGACGCTTTCGGGCTTCTGCCTCCAAAGCCTCGCTAAGATACAACTTTTCGCCGTCCTTATAGCGTTGCACGGCTTCGGCCCATAACTGGTTACGGTCTGCCTCGATCGCTTGGCGTGGGTCTCCATGCTTACGTAGTTCGGGGTTTACACTCATTACCCAAAAGCGGCGGTTTCCGGTCTCACCTTTCAAGAAATATGTTTCGTTGGTCGTACCACAAAAAACACATTGTCTTGGGTGGGATTCCATTACGCTGCCGTATGCCGGGCGGTACATATCATTCTGACGGCTTATGTAGGCTTTCACCTGCTCCACGTCTGACCGCTTGATACTGCCCAACTCCGGTAACTCAATAACCCAACCGTTCCGGGCTTGCTCCATGCCTTTTGTACCCTCCATCGTTACCAAACTATCGCTAAACCAATCGCCGCCCATCACATTGAAAAGCGTCGATTTACCGATACCCTCGGCTCCGGCGATAATCAGGCAATAATCATACTTGCACCCTGGGTTCATCACTCTTGCTACTGCCGCTGTAAAGTGCTTACGTGTCATAGCTCGGTTTAGCTCATTATCTTCTGCGCCTACATAGTCAATAATTAGGCGGTCTAAGCGTGGCACGCCATCCCACGTTAGACTATTGAGGTAATCACGTATTGGGTGTACTCTGTGACGTGTAACGACGGCTACCAAAGCATCTTTGATTTTGTCCTTTCCAGTTACTCCGTACTTCTCATCTAAGTATATCCTTAGATTTGCGTCATCAGTATTTCCCCATTGTGTTGCCTCAGCATTCCACGGCAAACCACCTGTTATGTAGTTAAACCCATTAAACAGATTTTGCCATATATGGTTTTTCAACCTTGGGTCGTTCTCCAGTATAGCAATAATATTGCTTGCTGTTGATTTGATGCTGCCTTTCTTGTCAAAGTCTAATTCAGCCATCCACTTATCTGTATTTTCAGATACTGCGCTGTCCCCGGCTTCCTCTGCTTCGATGTCGGCAAAATCATCTTCGGCCTGGCCCTGTCGTTCCTTAGTAAGTAAGATTCTTACTTTTTTGTCCTTGGCTACGAAATCCTGCATTTTCAGGTACGACGGTAAACGTGTGTTGTCTGTTATCTTCGTGCCCTCATCCTGCACACCAAACAAATGTATTCGGCAAAGGTCGAAAGCGTTGCAAAGCTGCTTACTCGCCGGGTCTGTTTCGTGGTTGCTGTATGCAAACTTACCCTCATAGCAAACCAAACCTGCCGCCACGCTGCCATTAATGTAGGTGTATCGTCCATCGTGGGCGGTCTTCTCGTACACATCAGGTAGAAACGTGTCGATTGCATCCTCTATTGAATAGGCACGGCAAAAAGCACCAATTAAGCCGGGCTTTTCGGTCGGATCACTTACCTTTTTCAATTCGTGTACGATGATGTCACCCTCTCGGCTCGATACTGGCCAAAGTGCCACATCTTTATAGTCGTGATACTGTTTTAGGAACTCATCAACGTTGCACGCCTTGCCGTCTTGGTACTCAAACACATATTCGCCGTCTCTGCTTGTAGATGGATAATAAAACAATCTCGCTAACTGATAGGTGGTATCGTCGAACACCTCAATATTTAGTTTGCTTGCTATCATCCTGCAAAGCGGCTCGTACTCATCTGGGCGTACCTGACGGCTTAGTGGGAACACCAAACGAAAGCGTGGGTTTTCCGGCGTGTGCTTGTGCGTGCTGTATAGCATCGCCGCAAAGTCAAAGTTTAGTGTGAACTCATCCCAAAGGTCGGGCGTACCGTAGTCAATATCAAGCGTGGCAATACTTCGCCACATCACGTTAGCGGTCTTTCGTGTTCCGCCTGATAGGTAGCCACCGACAAAACCGCCCACGTCCTTGATACTGCTTTGTTCCTCCCTGCTCATCTTGGCGTACTCGCTTACGCTTTCCGTGGTTCGCTTTGTTTCGCTGCATCGCTCTACCAACTTCGCCCATGTGGTTGCTTTGTTCTTCCACTTCTTAGCTATACGGCTATGGGCTGTTGCTATGTCGATCGGGAAATCATTGTTTAACTTTATCTGTACCATGTGCCAATATTTCTAAAGATTCATACGATAACTTATCTAAGATACCTTTAAAGTACTTAGCATCTTCCTCGGTGCTCGCCTTGATAGTAACCGGGCGCATACCTGTTTTGCCTATTGGTGGGTGTACCACTAACTCAAATGGTCGTGGCTCATCGTCCAACTGCTCGAAAAGGTATTTAATGTTGCTTGCCTTAAATACCATAAACCTTATATGTTTGAAATCTTCTGCCATATTGTTTTACTTTTTAAGATGATCGGGTAAAAACGAAAGTATATGCTTTATAACCTCTACCGTCCAACCATTGCCCAACATACGGTACTGTTGTGTTTCTGATACTTCCCATTTATACCACTCTGGTATAGTTTGCAGTCGGGCGCACTCTGTCGGCGTTAATCGCCTGACTTGCAGCCCCCCACTAAGGCGTTAATCGTCTGCCCTCCGTGTCCATTCATCAAAGCCGGGCTTTTGCCCTCAGCTGCATAAACTCGGTTTTGCTGGTATGGCTGTGTGCCTCCGCTTTCACGGCTTGGGTTTATCTGCTTGATTCCGTCTTTCGGCTTGCTCACTAATAAATTATTTTGTTGCCACGAATTAGCGGATAACGTAGGCGACTTTTCGGTATTGATAGCACCTTTGTTTTTGCCTCGTGGTCGTTGCATTATCAAATTATCTTTTGCCACTGTCGTTAAACAGTTGGTCTTACCGGGGTTCGGGCTTTCCTCAAAGTGTTGTGGCTCGCCTCGGTATGATCTGCCCCCTTTGGGCTACACAAATTAAGTCTTTCACACTGCGCCAATTTGATGTTAGACCAATAGATACGTTTTCTAACTTGTGCCGATACCAAAGCACTATTTATATGAACGCCTACGATACCCAAAGCCTCATTAATAACCGCCTCCCATCGCTTGCCCATTTCAACATTTTCAAGCATAAATAAGATGTTTGGGTTTGTCTCTCGTAGCTCGTTAAGTATTCTGACGTACTCCCAAAATAAGTAACTCTGTCCCTCAAACTCAAAGCCCTGTTGTTTTAATTCCAAATACCTTGTTAGTGTCTCGATTTGCTCTTTACTTTTGGTACTCATTCCTGCACGTTTCCCGGCAAAACTAAAACACTGGCATGGGCTGCCACCTATCAGCAAATCAATTTTGCCCAAACTCTTAGCGTCCACTTGTCTAACATCGCCTAACTGCACGGTGTCGGGAAAATTCGCCATCGTGTTTTGGATTGCAAACTTATCTATTTCGCTTGCGTAGTATTTATCAATCGTTACGCCCAATTCCTTTAACGCAATTTGTCCGCAACTCATGCCGTCGAATAAAGAAAGAATAACCATATTATAAGTACCAATACCGCCAATCTATGCAACCGGGGCACTGCTCGCAAACCTCACACTCTGATAGCTTACAAACTCCATAACCCGGTTTGTCTTCATCAGGATAGTATGATAGGAACGTTTTGCAGTACATCTTTTTCATAACTGGCGGTATTGGTGAATAATGGCACGGCTTTCGCCGTGCTAAAGATTAAAAACTAAAATATTAAGGGCTAAAAAATAAATGCTGACACTGCCCTAACTCTGCCCGCGTTGCTGGCCTTAGTGCTCCAATAGTACGTAGTACCGTCGTTGAGGCACAGAAGCCATGCGCTGGGCGCACTGCGCTCGGTAGAAGTCCAATACCAACGGTCTTGCAGTTTACCGCCCTTGGCAAACTCCAAAGCTGCATTGATAGCCTTTTTGTTGATAAAGATACGGTACAACTCGCCTAAAGATGGTATGTACCAATCATCGGCTAACTTTATCTGTGGATTCAGAATACTACGTAAATGGTTGGTGTTTCTTGCTCCGTCCATGTCTGCTACTGCATCGTCGTAGTTGTCTGTATAGTAGGCTTGGTCGTTTTCTTCGTCGCCATTTGCCTTTGTTGTTAGTGTGATACCATCGCCGTTAGCCCCATCGTGCAAAGCTATCTTAATGCCAAAGCTACCCATCTTCAAACCGATAGCCTCTACCTCGCTATCCATGTTGTCGTCTTTGGTGTACTCCAGTTCAAACAAAGTTGCTTTGCCGTCGGCGTGTATCAAATAGATTCCGTCCTCTATGCCGGATTTTGGTAACTGCGCCTGTACTGGCTTTTCGTCCTTACCCATCACAAAGGTATTGGCTTTCTCCGCATCTTCCACGTTGCCACACCATTGTAATAACTCGTATCTGAATTGCTGCACGTCTGATAGTGCCTTACTTGTCTGTATCTCCATTTTGTATATGCTTTATATTGTTTAATCTTTTAAATAATATGGGGTGGTGTACCCTGCACCTTTGAGCGGCAAATCTTTGCACCACGGTATAGGCTCACTAAACAAAGCCTCAACCATCGGTAACGCCTGGTCTTTCGTAGCCTCAACGATGATCTCATCGTGTATATGGAAAACTACGTTTAACCCTCGTTGCTCGGCTCTAAGTATCACACAACCCAATATGTCACGTGCCGTAGCCTGTACGATGTTCTCGGTTAGCTTACCGCCGTAGGTTCTCAATTTTCCCCACTTCTTCGTTTTTTGGTTCAAACCCTCATACTCGATAATTTCGTGGTCGCCTCGCCAACCGTCGTTTGTCTCGATTCCAACCTCTGTACGTGGGTAACAAATAGTCCTGCCACTTGGTAGGGTAATTAGCAACATACCCCAACGATACCCGATAACGGTACCCTGTTGTATTGTTATGCTTCGCCCTGTCTTAATGGCTGTGATAGCTGCCTTTTCAACGGTACGCCACAACTTAACGATATGTGGGTTACTGTCTCGCCACTTGCCTACGATGTCTTTTTCCTCGGATTCCGACAAACCTAATTTCTTACCGCCCATCGCTTCCAATGCCGATACACCACCGCCATAACCTAAACCCAAAACGGCTACTTTGCCTTTCGGTCTCAAATCTCCGTTGGGGCCGTGCCTCTGAACTGGTACACCAAACATTTTGCTTGCCGTCTCACAATAGATGTCATGCCCTTGCCTGAAAGCGTCCAACACCCATGTTTCTCCGGCTATCCACGCTATCACACGTGCCTCGATCGCTGAAAAGTCGCATACGTGGAACGTGCAACCGGGCTTGGCTATGAAAGCGGTACGTATCAGCTCGCTAAGTACTTGGGTAACGTTTCCGTAGTTCATTTCAAACTCTTCCAAATCACCCTGCTTAACCAAATAGCGTGCATCATCCAGACTTTCCAGATGGTTTTGTGGTAAGTTCTGCAACTGCACCAAACGCCCTGCCCATCTGCCTGTACGTGCTGCACCACAAAACTGCAACAAACCATGTACTCGGCTGTCCTTGCAGACACATTTTTGCATAGTTGTGTACTTCTTATTAGAAGTCTTGCCCATTTCCCTGCGCAAAGCCAAAACTTTTTGCACCTTGGGCCAATACTTAAATTGTACCTCGTAGTCGTCCAAATTCTTTTTGTTAAGGCTATCAATAGTAAACCCGGTGTTCTCGGATATGTATTGTTTAATCTGTCCGGGGCTATTGGGGTTACTCATGCCTGTAAGTTTTCGGGCTTCCGCAAATAGCTCATCTTTGTATAGCTCATCAAATCGGGCGGCGTTGTTTACCAAAACTTGGTCTATCATCACGCCACGATCGTTAATGTGCTGATCGGCTACGTACAAATCTTCGTCAAATTCGGGTGCTTCCAATCTCCTGACCTTTTTTAAGATGGCTTGCTCCACCTCCACGTCTCGGATATTGTAGGCTTTAAACGTTGCCCATTTGTCGGGCGCATCGCTCGGCTTGTGTCGGATCATCTTTGTTATGCCCTGCTTTGTCTGCTTGTTTGGAACGCTAAAGTATCTTATCAGGGCTTTGCCCTCACTCATCTTTCTGTCTTCCAGTTTAAGCACTTCGCCACATTGTGCCAACGATAGCGGTAAACCCATTCGGGCGGCTCTTACCATCGTACACCGCCATTGTCTCGGGTCTAATCGCCCTTTGATGCCCAAATACACACCGATACAAATACGCTCAAAAGCTGCATTGAAAGCGGTCTTTATTACCTCGGGGTCGGTTAGTGCTGCTTCGATTTCGGGCGGCAAAGTTTCGCCGCTTGCAAAGTCCACGCATTGCACCGGGCCGCCGTCCACGCTGTACGCAAAAAGCAATATGGTAAAGTCTTCGGCTTCCACATACTTATATACGCCACATTCTGTAAGGTTGTTGCTACTATATGTTTCGATGTCTATGCCTAATTCTTTCATACGCTTTATTGTTTGATTGCCCCGGCGGCTTCCTCTTTCCACCGCCGGGGGCTACTACATTAACATTTTATCGTAGAAAAGAATAGCTTACAAATCGTCGTCGTCCTCGTCGTCGATGCCGTCCAAATCGCCAAAGTCGCTTTCTGCTGATACTCTGCCGCCCAAATGGTCGTCGTCCTTGAACTTCATAATGTTGTTGAGGCCGCACGCTACGCCCTTGTTACCGCTTACGTCGTAACCGTAGAAAGTTACCGACACAATCGCCCAAACGCCGCTGTAAACTTCTTCTTCGTCCACGATAGGCACTTTCTTGCGATCTACCACACCTGGGCGTGTGTTGCTCTTGGCGTTCAAATAGAAGTGGTCTTCGTAAACCTCATCGTCCTTTTCGTCGCCATCACGCAAAGCCAAATCAAGTTTCTTAGGCTCTTTGCCTCCCCACTTGGCTACGATAGCGGCTTTCTTAGCTGCCTCGATTGCCTTTTTGATGGCTTCGATAGTCTTCTTTTCAGACTTCGGGATCAAAACGTTAGTCATAAACTTGCCCTCTCCGTCACCGTCTGGGCTGTGCTTCTCGAAAACGTGGGTGTAACTAAGGCGGCATGGGCCAAAGATTACCTTAGTGTCATTAACTACTTTAGGGTCTATCATAATTGTATGAATTTAAAATGTTAAACTTAAATGTCTTTAAAGTCGTCTGCTGCCTGATTAAATGCCGGGCGTTTGTCTGATTCAGGCACTAACGTTGGTTTGCCTTGTGGCTTGTTGATGTACTCGGCGCAAATCGTGCCAAAGCGTTTCTTACCTATCAGTTTTTCCAAATCGGTAATACTTCGTAGCTCGGTAGGCTTAATGTAGGATTCTTTAGCAAAACCTTCTTTGCCTAATAGTTCCATCACGGCGGTTGGGTTTGTTATCTTTCTGATACTGCGCCCCTCCACGATTTTGAAACCTTGGTATTGAACACCATTTAACGCCTGTTTCAAACTGTACTCCTCAACTCCAGTTAGCCACGTTTTGAACGTTGAAAGCAAAGGTAGTATAGTGTTCTCCATAACTTCCTTGCTAATCTTACGTGGGTCGGGGTTGGCTTGCTGTGCTTCGATGCACATAGACGATAGGGCTTTGCAGTTTGCCTTAACCTTGCAGAACTGACACCAATTGCCCGGCTTTTGCTTACCTCCGGCATAGGCTTCGTTGGCTTTTGGTTGCAGCTCATCGACTGCCCAATTAATGAGGTCGGCGGCATCTAACTCAAACTCTGAAAGATTGTCAATACGTGGTTGTACGATAGTCATGCGTACCTTACGTATGTCGTACTCAAAGTTAAATAAGTCCCATGCACCCAAAGCGTAAATCATCATTTGTGGATTTTCCACGGCTGACACCTTTACACCCTTGCCATACTTAAAGTCGATAACCTCCATCACGCCATCGGCGATAATGATAGCGTCCGACGTGCCGAAAGCATCAGGCACATAGTGGCTAAAATCTAACTTTACCTCAACCAACAATTGTGCGTCTTTGGTCTTAGCTCGGGCGGCGTTGAACTTCTCCAGTACGATAGTTTTGTACGTATCGGTGTACTCGTCCATTTCGCCGCTGTGGTATTGCTCGTCTAACTGCGCTATCTCGGCTTTTTCCTCATCTACCGACAAACCCAAAAACTCTTTCAGTTTCTTGGCGCAATAGGCGTGGGCTAACGTTCCCTCCTCCGCAAATGTGCTGCTCTTATCCTCCACGTCTCTTTCCAGAAGTGGGGCGGCTGTGCAATTCATCCATCTGTGGGCTGCACTTGGTGATAATAAAGCGTGTTTACCTGCCATAATTGTATATGATTAAATGTTGTTATTAAATGGGCAATTTGAACCGATCGTGCCATCTTCCATTATTTGCAAACCGTTGCACTGCTCAATGAAATTTGCAATCTTATCAGGTGGCAAAGCACTTGGTTTGTCTGCACCCAACAAAGCGGCTATGTTCTTGAACTGTGCCGTTAATGGCTTGTGGTACTTCTTATACAAATCGCCGTTGGTGTTCTCCTTGTAGTCTTCACCCTCGATACGTTGGCGTGTCTTGTGCATAGCTGCCCTAACGTCTTCGGCGGTTAATGGCTTCTGCTCTGCCTCTGCTTTGGCCTGGCCCTCATTCTGTGGGGCGGCTTCCTCGGCTTTGGCTTCTTCCTGCTCGGCTACCTGCTCACCGTTGGCATCGGCTTCGTTGGCTGCTGCCTCCTGCTGTTCGTCTCCGGCTGGCTCCTTGGTAGGCTCCGGCTTGTCGGCGGCTGCCTCCTCTTTCTTCTTTCTGCCTCGCTTGTTAGTAGGCTGTTGAGGCTGTGCCGGGGTGGTGTCCTCTGGCTTGTTATCTACTTGTCCGTTTCCGTCGAGTGCTTCCTCAGCGGTCGGCGCAACTGTTGGTCGGTGGCACAAAATGGCATTTACCAAAGCCACGATTTCGGGTGTTACACCCAAATTGACCTGTACGTTAATACTAAAATCTGTTTTCATCTTTGTATATGATTAATGATGTTATTTATCTTCGTTGATGTACTCCAGTAGTTCATCTATCTTTCTGTGCTTTGCAAACCACACATACAAACGTATGTCGAAATATGCGAGTGCTACGGCTGTAAACTTGGAATAGATCACTAACTCCCAATAGTTGGGGTTTCCATCGTGTGGCATCCCAATCAGATTAAAAAAAGCGATAAAGCCGATAACCACCATCAGCCAATAACGCCAATTCTTCATTACTTTTTTCATACGGCTTAATTTTTTAAAGATACATTGATTTCCAACACTTGATTATTTCCGCCCCCGTAGTTATTAAGCCTTTTCCGGCTTTTCTAACTCTGAACTTAATAAGCCCATCGTTAGCGTACCGGGCGACGGTGTGCCGATCTACATGCAACGCTTTGGCTGCTTGCCCTTGGTTATACAAACCGTCTGGCTCTACTTCGGGTTTGGTGATAATCATATAGCGTTACGTGTGATGGTTAGCGCATTGGCTGTATAGTCCGTTTTAACGCTGAACTTGCAGCCCATCAAATTTTGAAACTGATACGTTAAAGCCTTGCCGTTGTCGCACGCTCTCGCATCAGGTAGGTAAAACGTTTTCGTCTTTCCCACGTCAATTGACCGCAAATCGCTACGTGTCAATTTGATTGCTTTTCCTGTTTCGTCGGCCATAAAAGTATAAATTTTATTAAAATTACTTACTTAGTTACTTATACCTTTGGAGAAAAAGAAAAACTGCCGTATATTTGCAGTTGGGTTTATGGTATGTTGGGCAAAATGTCCGACAGCCTTTCTTGTACTCGTAAGGTTAGTTACTTACTTATTTCGAGTGCAAAGATACGGTATTTCCACGTCACTGCCAAATAAATGACGTAAAAATGGCATTTTATTAACATTTATTAATGTGTTGGTTATGTTAGAAACAATAAATGAGCGTATTAAGCACGTTTTAGATACCTTATATAAGGGTAATGTTACGGCAATGGCAAAGGCTACTTACATCAAACGTACTACTCTAAGTAGCATCGTCGGGGCGGATGGCAACACCCCGGGTTTTGATGTTATAATGAAAATTGCCGAAATAACGTCGCATCCTATTAGCATGGAATGGCTAATACGTGGCTCTGGTGATATGTTTTTGGGTGAAAAAGAAACAACGCCATTGGTCGATAATAGCGGCTCTAATAATCGCATACATGATGTTAGCAATATTAATAACGGTGATACAATAAATCGTTTGCTCTCTATCGTCGAACAAAAAGACAAACAGATTAATACATTATTAAGTATAATACAAAATAGCAAAGTTGGATGATGCAAGATAACAAAAAACAAACTGGCTGCTGCCTCGGTACGTTTTGCTTTGTGGTGCTCATTATCATAGTTTTGGCACTTCTTTACGGCGTATTAATGGGCGTTCTAAATGTGTTTTGAAACTTGCAAATTTTCAGCAAATAGTTTTTAAGTATTCGTAATTAATTATAAATCAATAAGATATGAATAATATGGGATTATTAACAGGTAAAACAGCCCTTGTAACAGGTGCTGCTCGCGGCATCGGTAAGGCTGTCGCTATGAAGTTCGCCTCTGAGGGCGCTAACATCGCATTTACAGACCTCGTACTCAACGATGATATGGCTGCCGGTTTGGAAGCTACTCGTAAGGAGATTGAGGCTCTTGGTGTAACCTGTCGTGCTTATGCTGGTAATGCAGCAGATTTCGAGGAGACACAGAAGACAGTTAAGCAGATTCATGAGGACTTCGGTTCTATCGATATCCTGGTTAACAATGCAGGTATCACCAAGGACGGTTTGATGCTCCGTATGAGCGAGGCTCAGTGGGATGCTGTTTTGAATGTAAACTTGAAGTCAGCCTTCAACTTCATTCATGCTTGCTCTCCAATCATGCTTCGTCAGCGTGGTGGTTCTATCATCAACATGGCTTCTGTAGTAGGTGTTCATGGTAATGCAGGTCAGTGCAACTATGCAGCTTCTAAGGCTGGTATGATTGCTTTGGCTAAGTCTATCGCTCAGGAGTTGGGTCCTAAGGGTGTACGCGCTAATGCAGTAGCTCCTGGTTTCATCGAGACTGCAATGACTGCACAGTTGCCTGAGGAAATCCGCAAGGACTGGATGAAGAAGATTCCATTGCGTCGTGGTGGTCAGACTGAGGATATCGCAAATGTTTGCCTCTTCCTCGCTTCCGACTTGTCTAGCTATGTAAGCGGTCAGGTTATTCAGATCGACGGTGGTATGAACATGTAATCTCTCGGCAACGTTTTGTTGATAAAACATGCAGGTAGTTTACGAAGACAACCATATAATCATAGTCTCTAAGAGAAGTGGCGAAATCGTGCAGGGCGACAAGACCGGCGACGTACCTCTCTCGGAGACTGTGAAACAGTACATCAAGGAGAAGTATCACAAGCCGGGAAATGTATTTCTCGGTGTGGTGCATCGCCTTGACCGTCCTGTTTCGGGTTTGGTCGTATTTGCCAAGACTTCTAAGGCATTGAGCCGTCTGAACAATATGTTCCGGGATGGCGAAGTTCACAAAACCTATTGGGCAATCGTGAAGAACATGCCAAAGGAACCTGAGGCTACGCTCACCCATTGGATAGTAAGAAATGAAAAGCAGAATAAGAGCTATGCTTACGACCATGAGGTGAAAAACTCGAAGAAAGCGATATTGAAGTATAAGGTGATAGGTCATACAGACCATTATACACTTCTGGAGGTGAACTTGATGACGGGTCGTCATCATCAGATAAGATGCCAGCTTGCCAAGATGGGATGTCCTATCAAGGGAGATCTGAAATACGGTTCTCCACGTAGCAATGCAGATGGCAGTATTTCTCTCCTTTCACACAGAGTAGAATTTGTTCATCCTGTGTCTAAAGAAACAATAGTAGCAGAGGCTCCGCTGCCGGATGATAATCTTTGGCGGGCTATTGCACCCTAACTCAAAAATCCATGCTTATGAAGAGGTATGCGAAATGGGCAGGAATCACGGTGTTGACTCCATTGGTGCTCATCTTGTTGTTATCCATTCTGCTTTATCTGCCACCTGTTCAGAATTGGGCGGTAAAGCAAGTGGCTGCTTATGCCTCAGAGTCGACGGGTATGGATATTTCGGTAAAGCAAGTACGCCTCGTCTTCCCTCTGAAACTGGGAGTGGAAGGCGTAAAGGTACTTCAGCCAATCGACTCACTCAAGAATTCCCCAAACTTGGCTTTAAGAAATAAGAGAGACACTGTTGCCGACATCCAGAAGATGGTGGTAGACGTACAATTGTTGCCTCTTTTCGAAAGTCAAGTCATGGTGGATGAACTCAATTTCACCCAGATGAAGGTGAATACCACGAATTTTATTCACGAAGCCAGAATCAAGGGCAATGTAGGTAATCTGCGCCTGAAGGCTCATGGCATTGATCTCGGAAAGGAGAAGGTCAGGGTGAATCATGCCCTGTTGGCTGATGCCCGACTCTCGGTAGAACTGAGCGATACTGTGCCGCCGGATACTACGCCTAGTACCAATTTCTGGAAGGTGAATATCGAAAAACTGAAACTGAAGAACACTGATTTCGTATTACACATGCCTGGAGATACCCTCCAGGTGAATGCTTATTTTGGAGATGCGGTGGCGCAGACTACCTATCTCGACCTTTATAAAGGACTTTATCAGATAGGTCATCTTGACTGGAAGAATGGCAAGGTGAACTATGACCAGAACTATATCCGTCCGGTATCGGGCATGGACTTTAACCATATCGCCCTGTCGGCCATGACTTTGAAGGCAGACTCTTTCTATTATTGCGATTCAAAGATAGATGTCAGGATTCGTGAAGCTCAGTTTAAGGAGAAAAGCGGTTTGCAGGTAGACCAGCTCTATGGCAGATTCGTGATGGATTCCGTGAAACTGCAGTTGCCTGATATCTGTCTCCGTACCCCATACTCCCAATTGCAGGCAACGGTGGATATGGATATGAATGCCTTTGATGAGGTGAAACCTGGCAAGTTGATGGCACAGCTGAAGGGAGCTTTGGGCCGTTCAGACCTGTTCCTCTTTGCAGGCGATGCCTTCCCAGACGCCATGAAGAAGAAATGGCCATTCTATCCGATGAAGATAGAAGGTTCGTTCAAGGGAAATATGCAGCAGGCATCTTTCTCGGGCTTGAAACTGTCGCTGCCTACAGCCTTCGAACTGAGTGCTGATGGAAAATTGGGTAACCTGACGGATATGAATCGTCTGAAGGCAAATGTAGATCTGAACGCCCGTACCTATCATCTGGATTTCATTACCGCCATGCTTGACCCTTCTCTGATGCAGGAGATACGTGTGCCTAGCGGTATCGGAATCCGTGGTAACATTCAGGCAGACGGCTCCAGATATGCTACCCGACTCGCCATTACCGAAGGTCGTGGCAGGATGAGGGTGGATGCCAAGATAGATGCGAAGACCCGGAAAGACGGCAGTATTGATATGAACCGTCTGGCTTATCAAGCTAAGATTCAAGCGCACAACATCCAGGCAAAGCATTTCCTGCCAAAACAGGATTTGCATTCTTTCACCGGCTCATTGCAGGCGAAGGGAGTGGGAACCGATTTCCTTTCTCCGCGTACCCGATTACAGGCTAAGGCACAGGTAAACCAGATTCAGTATGGCAAATACAAACTGGATCATGTATTGGCAGTGGCTCACGTTGCTAATGGTAAGGTGCATGCCGATATCGACAGCAAGAACCAGTATCTTACTGGACTCGTCAGCCTTGATGCACTTACGAATTCCAAGAAACTGGAGGCTACCCTGGTGGCAGATGTTCGCGATGTGAATCTTTATTCGTTAGAGGTAACGAAGGCACCGATGCGCCTGTCGCTCTGCGGTCACATGGATATCAGGTCCAACCTGAAGGACAGTCACGACATCATGGCTTCGATGAGTGATATTACGGTTCGTACGGCAGAAAAGAATTACCGTCCGGTGGGTGTTGACGCTGATGTCTTTACCCGCAGAGATACCACGCACGCAGTCATCGATTGCGGCGACTTCCATCTCAACATGGATGTACACGGAGGCTATAAGCAGTTGATGAGCCGTTTTGCCGGATTGCAGAAAGAATTGGCTCATCAGCTTAGGAACCATCATATCGATCAGGTGAAGATTCGCAGTCAGTTCCCTTTCGGTCATGTTTATCTTACCACAGGAAAGGACAATTTCATTTCCCGTTTCATCGCTTACTGCGGTTATGATTTCAAGATGGTGGATATGAAGATGACCATGTCGCCTGTAACAGGTGTCAATGGTTATCTCACCATCGATTCACTGGTAGCGAGTGGCATGCAGTTGGATACGATCCGTGCCTTGGTGAAGACTGAGGGCGATACCATCCGCTATGCAGCACGTGTTCAGAACAACAAGCATAATCCTCAGTATGTGTTCCGGGCACAGGTAGAGGGCGAACTGCAGGAGAAGGGTTCCAATATCGATGCCCGCATCTATGATGCCAAAAACAGATTGGGTGTAGATGTGGGTCTGGAGGCGCTGTTGCTGGAAAACGGCGTGAAGATTTCGCTCATCGATACCCATCCTGTCCTGGGTTACAAGAAGTTTACTGCCAACGATGACAACTATCTGATGCTGGGCAATGACGACCGTGTTTCTGCCAATCTGAGTCTGAAGGCAGCCAACGGCATGGGTATCCGCATATACAGCAATGATGAAAACGAAGAAGCGCTGCAGGATCTTACGGTGAGCATGAGCCAGTTTAATTTGGATAAAGTGCTCAGCGTGATTCCTTATATGCCGGATATCTCGGGTATTCTTGACGGCGACTTCCATATTATCCAGACCAAGGATGAACTCTCGGTTTCTTCTAATCTGAACATTGACAATTTGGTTTACGAAAAGTGTCCGATGGGAGATGTCGGTACTGAATTCGTTTACATGCCAAAGAGCGACGGTTCTCATTATGTAGATGGTTTCCTCAATTATGAGGGTGAAGAAGTAGCTACCGTAAAGGGTACTTACAAGTCGGAAGAAAACGGTTATCTCGATGCCGAAGTGGGTATGGAGAAGTTGCCTCTGCATTTTGTCAACGGTTTTGTTCCTGACCAGATTATGGGTCTGAAGGGATATGGCGAAGGAAAACTGAGTTTGAAGGGAGCCTTGAGCCAGTTAGATGTAGAGGGCGAAGTATATCTGGATTCGGCTTATCTCGTCAGTGTGCCGTATGGCATCACGATGCGTTTTGCCAACGATCCTGTCCGTATCATAGACAGCAAGTTGCTCTTCGAAAACTTCATGATGTATGCCAACAATGAGAGTCCGCTCAATATCCAGGGCAGTCTCGACTTTACGAATATAGAGAAGATGATGCTCGATATCCGGATGAGAGCACAGAACTTCCTGCTGATTGATGCCAAGGAGAATGCCCGTTCCGAGGCTTTCGGCAAGGCGTATGTCAACTTCTATGGTGCGATGCGCGGACCGGTAAGCAATCTGAAGATGCAGGGTAAGCTGGATGTCCTCGGCAATACGGATATGACGTATGTGCTGAAAGAATCGGAACTGACTACTGATACGCAGCTCGATGAGCTGGTGAAGTTTACGAATTTCAAGAGTGGCAAGCCTGTCGTTGTCGAGCGTCCGGCACTGGAAGGATTGAACATGATGTTGGGCATGTCGATAGACGAGTCGGCTCATATCCTCTGTGCTTTGAATGCCGACCAGACCAACTACATCGACCTGATGGGCGGTGGTAATCTGACGATGACTTACAATTCGGTTGATGGCATCGGCATCACGGGCAAGTATACCCTGAACAATGGCAAGATGAAATATTCGCTGCCTATCATTCCGCTCAAGACGTTTGATATCCAGGACGGCAGCTACATAGAGTTTAACGGCGATCCGTTCAACCCGACCCTGAACATCACGGCAACAGAGAATGTCAGGACAACGGTAAACGAGGGACAGGGAACCGGCCGCTCGGTGGATTTCATTTGTGGCGTAAAACTCTCGCAGACATTGAATAAGCCAGGCATCCAGTTTATCGTTTCCTCACCAAACGATGCCACCTTGCAGGATGAACTGAACACGATGAGTATTGAAGAGCGGGGTAAGATAGCCATTACGATGCTGGCTTCGGGCATGTATCTTGCCAACGGAAATACCAATTCGTTCTCCATGAACAGTGCCTTGACCTCATTCCTCAACTCAGAGATCAATAATATTGCAGGTTCAGCGATGCGTTCTGTGGGTGTGGATGTCGGTATGTCGGTAGATAACTCCACCAATGCAGCAGGTGCCATGCACACCGATTACAACTTTAAGTTTGCCAAGCGGTTCTTCAACAACCGCTTGAGTTTCAGTGTGGGCGGCAAGGTTTCTACCGGTGCAGAAATGGAGAATGCAGCCAACAATGATGATGCATTCTTCAACAATATCGAATTGCAGTACCGTCTCAACGAAGGTGCGAGCCAGTATATCCGTGCCTTCTACAACAACAATACCTACGATTGGCTCGAAGGTTTGATAGGTGAGTACGGTGTCGGTTTCAAATGGCAGAGAAAGTTGCAGCATTTCAAGGATATCTTCCGTTTCAAGACCGATAAGCAGCAGATTCCTGCAGCCCCAATGGAGAAGAATCCTACGGTGAAGAAGCATACGAATGAGAAGAAGGATACGATGGAGAAAGCCAAAACAAAGGACTTTGACCCATTGAAACTTAACGAAAAGTAATGAGCGATATGAAACAGCAGAACAGGTTATACCTTATTATATATGTGGCAGCATTGCTGATATTGTCGGGGCAGCTCATAACGGGTTGCTCTTCAACCAGTGCGCTGAAAGAAGACGAGCAGCTGTTTACGGGTCTGGTACCTATCGAGTATAAGAACTACGAGAAGGGAGCTTATGCTGATTCTACCATCACCGAGATGGAGTATGCCCTGGCTTCGGCTCCGAATGGTGCTTTGTTCGGAAGCAGCTATTACCGCACGCCGTTCCCTGTGCGTCTGTGGATATGGAATGCTTTCTCTCAGTCGGATGGAGCACTGGCTAAGTGGATAACCAAGGTATTCGGTTCCAAACCTAAGCTGATGGCGAATGTGAATCCGCAGCTCCGTGCCCAGGTAGCCGAGCATCAGCTCGATAAATATGGCTATTTTAACGGTAAGGTGACTTATGATGTGCTGACACAGAGCAATCCGAAGAAGGCGAAGGTTGCCTATCAGGTAGACTTCGGTCATCTCTGGACGCTTGATTCTATGGCTTATCTCAACTTCCCAGCCAAGAGCAAGCAGTTTATAGATGCTTCCATGAAAAAGGCGCTCATACGGAAGGGGAGTCCTTTCAATGTCGCCAACATGGAATCGGAACGTCAGCGTATCACCCGTCTGTTCCGCAACAGGGGCTATTATTTCTATCAGAACAGTTATGCTTCTTATCTTGCCGATACCGTGAATGTGCCCGGCAAGGTGCAGTTGAGGCTGATGATGGCAGACAGCGTGGACGATAGGGCTACCCGCCAGTGGTATATCGGAAAGATTCATGTTAATTTCAGAAAGCAGTATATGGAGGAGTTGAAGGATTCCTTTGTGCGCAGCTATCTGAGTTTCCATTATAATGGAAGAAAGATGCCGATACGTCCGGGCATCGTTTTGCAGAGTCTGCGCCTGCGTCCCCGTGAACTGTATCGGGTACGTACCGAGGAGCGTGCCAAGACCGGACTTCAGGAGATGGGACTCTTCAGCTATTCCAGCATCCAGTTCTCTCCCCGTTCGGTGCAGACCCTAGACAGTTTAGGCCATGTAGTATATCGTGATACCTTGGATGCCAATATCGATCTGGTATTCGACAAGCCATACGATTTCTATGTCGAGGCAAATGCCCGCGGCAAAACGACCGGTAGAGTAGGACCGGAGTTGGTAGTGGGTCTTACCAAGCGCAATGCTTTTCATGGAGGCGAGAAACTTACTGTCAACCTGCATGGTTCGCATGAGTGGCAAACCGTCAGTCAGGCTGGTGGAGGTTCTACCCGCATCAATTCCTATGAATACGGATCGGATGTTTCCGTAGAGTTCCCTCGCATCATCACGCCTTGGAATATGTTCAGAACGATGGAGCAGAATGAGCGCAGATACCGTGCCGGGCATATGCCTACCAAATATCGGGGTGTGCCAACTACTACCATCAAGGCTTCGATGAATGTGCTGAACAGAGCCAGCTATTTCCGACGTCATGTGGCAGCGGGCGAGTTAACCTATGCGTGGTCTACCTCTTACCAGCATCAGCATTCTTTCAGTCCGCTGATTCTCTCTTATGAGTTTATGAACAGCCGCACAGCCGCTTTCGATAGCATCCTCGCCCTGCATCCTTATCTTCAGATATCGATGCGCGACCAGTTTGTGCCTAAGATGAGTTACACCTATACTTATCGCAGTCCGCGCCGTTACCGCCATCCGATCACCTGGTCAACCACCATCAGCGAGGCAGCCAATATCCTTTCGCTCGGTTACATGGCGGCCGGAAAGGGATGGAATGAGAAAGACAAGAAGATGTTCAAGAATCCGTTTGCTCAGTTCCTGAAACTGGAGACTGATTTCGTGAAATATTGGCGTATCACCCAGGATGGTACGCTGGTGGGACATGTCAATGCCGGCATTATCTGGAGTTATGGCAATGCCGAGAATGCTCCTTATTATGAGCAGTTCTATATCGGTGGTGCCAACAGTGTGCGAGCCTTTAATGTGCGGAGTATCGGACCGGGCAGATACCAGCCAACCAACAGCAAGTATTCGTATATCGATCAGACGGGCGACATCAAGTATCTGATGAATCTGGAATACCGTCAGAAGGTATGGGGCGATCTCTATGGAGCCCTTTTCCTGGATGCAGGTAATGTGTGGACCTTACGCAACCATGAGTACAGTCCGCTCGGCAAGTTTGATGTAGACAAGTTTTTCCGGCAGCTGGCGGTAGGCACCGGTGTCGGTGTGCGTTATGACATGGGTATGTTTGTGATACGTGTCGACTGGGGTATCGGTCTGCATGTTCCTTACGATACCGGCAAGAATGGCATCTATAACATCCGTCGGTTCAAGGATGCCCAGAGTCTGCATTTCGCTGTGGGTTATCCTTTCTAGGTTTTACCTGGGAGATGTGTCCGGAAATAAGTCTGATATGTGTTACAGATAGTGCATAAAAGAATAAAAATTGATATTAATCAAAAAAAAGTAGGAAAACTTGCGGTTAACTGCATTTTTTTTGTTACTTTTGCATCGTTATTTTTTTAATAACTATCAACTATTAATAAATAAAAGTATAGACAAAATGAAACCTACGTTATTGCTTCTGGCTGCCGGTATGGGTAGCCGTTATGGTGGTTTGAAACAGCTTGATGGTCTGGGTCCTAATGGTGAGACTATCATGGACTACAGCATCTATGATGCTATTCAGGCTGGTTTCGGAAAGATCGTATTCGTTATCCGCAAGGACTTCGAAGATCAGTTCCGTGAGAAGATTCTTTCAAAGTATGAGGGTCATATTCCTGCAGAACTTTGCTTCCAGGCATTGGATGATCTCCCAGAGGGATTCTCTGTTCCAGAAGGTCGTGAGAAACCATGGGGTACAAACCATGCTGTCCTGATGGCAAAGGATATCATCAAGGAACCTTTCTGCGTAATCAACTGCGATGACTTCTACAACCGCGATTGCTTCATGGTAATCGGCAAGTTCCTCTCTGAACTTCCAGAGGGCAGCAAGAACCGTTACGCCATGGTAGGTTTCCGTGTAGGTAATACCTTGAGTGAGAATGGTACCGTAGCTCGCGGCATCTGCTCTAAGGATGCTGATGAGAACTTGACAACCTGTGTAGAGCGTACCGAGATCATGCGTATCGACGGTAAGGTATCTTACAAGGACGAGCAGGGAGAGTGGGTTGCTGTTGGCGACAATACTCCTGTTTCCATGAACGTTTGGGGCTTCACACCTGATTACTTCCAGCATAGTGAGGAGTACTTCAAGGAGTTCTTGAGTGATCCTAAGAATATGGAAAACAAGAAGGCTGAGTTCTTCATCCCATTGATGGTCAACAAGCTCATCAATGAGGGTACAGCTACCGTTAAGGTGCTCGATACTACCAGCAAGTGGTTTGGTGTAACTTATGCAGCCGACCGCCAGAGTGTTGTTGATAAGATCCAGCATCTTATCGATGAGGGTGTTTATCCAAACAAGCTCTTCTAATTTAATGTGATGGATATAAACATTAATATATTGACAGATCAGGAAGCCGCTATTCTCCGAGAGACGATAGCGGCTTCTCATCGTATTGTCGTCTGTGCACATAAGTCGCCAGACGGTGATGCCATCGGCTCTTCTTTGGGATGGGCTGGTTATCTTCGCTCTTTGGGCAAGAAAGTTGACATTTGTGTGCCGGATATGATACCGGATTCTATTTCCTGGTTGCCTGGAGCTGCCGGTATCCTGCGATATGACAGACAGCCTGAACTGGTGCAGCGAGCTTTCGATGAAGCCGACCTGGTATGCTGTGTTGACTTTAGCAGTGAGGGACGTCTTGATGAGATGGACCATGTATTATTGGGTTGCAAGACTCAGCGTGTCATCATCGACCACCATCTGGCTCCTAATCTTGAGGCTAAGCTGCTGGTTTCGCAGCCACATGCCAGCAGTGCCAGCGACCTGGTATTCCGTGTAGTCTGGCAGTTGGGAGGTTTCCCACAGATGGATCAGACCTGGGCTACCTGCATCTATTGCGGCATGATGACCGATACGGGCGGTTTCACCTATAATTCTACCCAGCCTTATATCTATTACATCATCTGCTTGCTGCTTACCAAGAACATCGACAAGGATAAGATTTACCGCAATGTCTTCAATAATGCCCGCATTCCGGCAGTCCGGTTCCGTGGTTATCTGATGAATGAAAAGCTGCAGGTAGTAGAGGGACTTCATGCCAGTTTCTATACAGTGACCCGTAAAGAGTTGAAAAAGTATGACTTTATCAAGGGCGACCTGGAAGGACTGGTGAACGTGCCTCTTACCATCAAGGGCCACAAACTCTCCATTTCTCTTCGTGAAGATACGGATATAGACAATCGCATATTGGTAAGTCTCCGTTCGGTAGACGATTTCCCATGCAATAAGATGGCAGCCGAGTTCTTCAATGGTGGCGGTCATCGCAATGCTTCTGGCGGCAAATTGCTTTGCAGCATACAGGAGGCAGAGCAGATAGCACTGAAGGCTATCCTGGCATACGCCGATATGCTGAAGTAGCCGTTTTTTTCCTTAGAAATGACGAAAAAGACAGAAAACAACCCCGTTTTGAGGCAATAGGATGATAATAAGTGATAAATAATAATAAAATCAACCTATTCCTCTCGGTGTTGTCTTATCTTTTTTGTACCTTTGCCCAATAAATCAGATTTTAAAAAGAAGAATGAAGAAATTTTTGTTTGCAATGATTGCTTTCGCGGCTGTTTTATCGTTTGCCGCATGCAATGATAGTGAGACTTATAAGGACATGCGCGACAGAGAGCTCGATTCTATCAGCTCTTTCTTGCGTAAGGAAAATATTAAGGTCATCTCCGAGGATGAGTTCAACAGACGTTGGAAAAATAATGAAAAACTGACGGATACAGCAAAGAACAACAACGAATGGGTACTTTTCAACAGTAACGGTATCTACATGCAGGTGATTGACCAGGGATGTGGCGACTATATCAAGAAAGGTACATCGGTAGATGTATTGGTCCGCTTTGATGAGTATAACCTTTCGTATGCTGCTGAAATGAGCGATAAGTGTCTCACGCTTTCAAACAAAGTTCCTGCTTATTCCTATTATATAGATAAGATAAGCGTTACCAATACTTCCGGTACATTTACCGGTTCTTTCGTTGATCCTAAAGCCAGTCTGATGGCCAATACATATAATTCATCCAATTATGGCAGTGTAAGTTCTACCGTGCCTAGCGGTTGGCTCATACCATTCACCTGGATTAAGATAGGCAGACCGAAGAGAGATGCTGAACGCATCGCTCATGTCCGCCTGCTTGTACCTCACTCTTACGGTACCACATCGGCATCGGGCAGTGTGCAGGCATGTGTCTACGACATGACCCTGCAGAAAGGAAGATAAACATAAAAAGAGATATATTTATGACACTGATTAAGTCAATTTCTGGTATCCGCGGTACTATCGGCGGTCCAGCGGGCGATACTTTGAATCCGCTCGATATCGTAAAGTTCACTTCAGCATACGCTACCTTCATTCGCCGTAGCGGTGCTTCAGAGAGTAATACCATCGTTGTAGGCCGTGATGCGCGCATCTCTGGCGAGATGGTAAAGAATGTGGTTTGTGGAACCCTCATGGGTATGGGCTACGATGTACTGAACATCGGTCTGGCTACTACTCCTACCACCGAACTTGCTGTTACCATGAGTGGTGCCGCCGGCGGTATCATCATCACAGCTTCTCACAACCCACGCCAGTGGAATGCCCTCAAGCTCCTCAACGAGAAGGGTGAGTTCCTCACAGCAGCTAATGGTAACGAGGTGCTGGGTATCGCAGAGAAGGAAGACTTCGACTATGCGGATGTGGATCATCTCGGAAAATATACAGAAGACAATACCTTCAACAAGCGCCATATCGACTCCGTACTTGCTTTGAAGCTCGTAGATGTCGAAGCAATCAAGAATGCCCACTTCAAGGTTTGTGTAGATTCCATCAACTCAGTTGGTGGCGTTATTCTTCCAGAGTTGCTCGATGCGCTCGGTGTAGCATATACTTTCCTCAATGGTGAGCCTACAGGCGACTTCGCTCATAATCCGGAGCCATTGGAGAAGAACCTCGGTGGTATCATGGATGAGTTGAAGAAGGGTGGCTACGATATGGGTATCGTTGTTGACCCTGATGTTGACCGTCTGGCTTTCATCTGCGAAGATGGCAAGATGTTTGGCGAAGAGTATACCTTGGTAAGTGTGGCTGATTACGTGTTGAGCAAGACTCCAGGCAATACCGTCAGCAACCTTTCATCTACCCGTGCCCTCCGTGATGTTACCGAGAAACATGGTGGCAAGTACACCGCAGCTGCTGTAGGCGAGGTGAATGTAACTACCAAGATGAAGGATGTTCACGCTGTTATCGGTGGTGAAGGCAATGGTGGAGTCATCTATCCAGAGAGCCATTACGGTCGTGATGCCCTCGTTGGTATCGCCCTCTTCCTGAGCAGTCTGGCTCACAAGGGCTGCAAGGTGAGCGAGCTCCGTGCCAGCTTCCCTAACTATTTCATCGCCAAGAACCGCATCGACCTGACCCCATCTACCGATGTAGATGCTATCCTCGTGAAGGTTAAGGAGATGTATGGTAAGGAGAAGGATGTCACCGTAACAGATATCGATGGCGTCAAGCTCGATTTCCCTGACAAGTGGGTTCACCTCCGCAAGAGTAATACCGAGCCTATCATCCGCGTATATAGCGAGGCCTCTACCATGGAGCAGGCAGATGAACTGGGCAAGAAGCTCATGCAGGTGGTTTACGATATGCAGTAAGATACTGAATATGAGATCATATAAAAAGAGATGAAGCAACGTAGATTTTGCTTCATCTCTTTTTTTGTGCGCCGATTTCCATCTGCAAAACTTCAGTAATTTGAAGAAAGATAGAGAAAGATTTGGCTTTCTCAGATAAAAATCGTATTTTTGTTGCGAAATTGCAGGCAATGAGGCCTCTGAGCCTTTGTTGCAGTAATGAAAAACTTGAACCGTTCCTTATAGGGAGCATAAATGAAATTACAGAATAATGGAATCTATTATAAAGCATTATCAGGTAGCCCATGTCGGGTTCAGCCTTTCTTATCCTGATTTCTCTCAGGAGATGATGGCTGTTTTACTGGAGGCTTATCAGGCGTTTGAATGCGATGAGCAGGTCGCATCTGCTGCCCTGACCTCCTTCTCTCTTATCTTGAACGAAAGCGGGGAAGAGATGAGGAAACCTGCCGGTTTCAAGGAGGAATGCAGACAGGATGAGGAGGGACAGCTCATTATCAGTGGTAGTCTGGGAGAGAAGCAGAAGGCGTTCCTGATGGCAATGACTGATATGAAATCGATACTGGTTACAGGTCATGATTATCAGCATTCCAGTCTTCTGGTTCCTGCTGGCACCTTCAGCCAGAAGTCGGCTTTCGGATCCCTCAAGGCAACCGTTGACACCTCGCTGATGCTGCTCTATGCCATGCGCTCGGCTGCCGGAGATACACTCCTGTTTCATTCTTCTACCATAGTAAAGGATGGAAAGGCTTATCTCTTCCTGGGCAAGAGCGGAACGGGCAAGAGTACGCATTCCGGATTGTGGCTCAAATATATCGAGGGCACCCGACTGCTCAATGATGATAACCCGGTGGTATATATATCGCACGAAGGAACACCCATGGTGAGTGGCTCGCCTTGGAGCGGAAAGACACCTTGCTATAAGAACGAGGAATATCCGATAGGGGCAATTGTCCAATTGCGCCAGGCACCAGAGAATAAAATCAGAAAACAGACCGTCATAGAGTCTTATGTGTCTATCAAGACTTCTGTCTCCGGCAAGGCATGGGAGAAGGAAATTGCAGATGGCCAGCATCAAACGATAGAGAAGCTGATCGGGGCTACCCGGCTTTATCAGCTCGACTGTCTGCCTGATGCCGGTGCAGCCCTCCTTTGCAGTCAGACCATCAGTCTGTAAAACCAACCGTCGGGTAAAAACCAATCGTACAATAGAATGATGAATACATCCGATTCAAAATATAAGGCAATAGCCGCGCTCGAGCAATTCATCCGTGAAGGTCGTCCTGTCAAGTTTCCGGTCAAAGGAACCAGCATGCTTCCCTTTATCGTTGGTGATAGAGATTGCGTAGAATTCTATCCGATAGAAGGCGAGTTGAAGGTGGGCGATATTGTGATGGCGAGGGTAGAAGAAGGCTATCCGGTGGTGCATCGCATCATCGGGATAGAGCCTGTTGCAGGAGCAGCATCCCCCGCATCTTTTTCTGCAGATGATTGCCGTATCGTGCTGACGGGCGATGGAAATCTCGGTTTTAAGGAGCATTGCCTGCGCAAGAATGTCATTGCGAAGGCGCATGCTGTCATCTGTCCCGACGGCAGCCGTAAGAGTCTCATCTCGCAGAAAGCGCTCAGAAACTGGTACAGATGGCAGAGGTTGAGGCCTGTGCGTAGGGTCTTGCTTAAAATAATCAAGCTCTATATCCGTTTATCATATAAAAACTAAAAAACAAGATATAATGAAGATCAAGAAAGATTTCAAGCTCCGCGAAATTTGCGGTGAGTATGTGGTAACAGCCGAAGGTATGCAGGCTGTAGACTTTACCAAGTTGATCAGTCTCAATGAAACTGCTGCGTTTCTCTGGAAGACGGCTGAGAAACAGGGCGAATTTACGGTAGCTTCGTTGGCTCAGGCTCTGTGCGATGAGTATGATGTAGTCATGGCTCAGGCAGAAAAAGACTGTGAGGCGATTATTGCCCAGTGGCAGAAAGAGGGACTGGTATGAGGAAGTATGCACTATGGTTTTTTCGCCAGATGTCTGCTGTCCGGGGACGTTTGCTGTTGCGCATCATCGCCGGTCTCCTGCAGGTAGCATTAGGTTTGTGGCTCGTCTGGCTGTGTCGCCGGTTCATCGATGTGGTGATCTGGCGTGGCAATGTGCTGCGCGAAACCATCGTGCTTTTTTCTGTCATCGCCCTGTTGATAGCCCTTCGCCAGCTGGTATTCTATCTTTCCGGCATCACCGAGGTTATCCTCCAGAATGATATGCGTAGCCGCCTCTTCCGGTTTGTGCTGGGCAGGAAACTCTATGCCGTTAAGCATCAGGCTGAGGCTGGTTCCGGAAAACCAGCTTCCGATATGCTTTCCGGAGACATCAGCCAGCGTTTGGAGCGCGATCTCTCATCAGCCTCTTCGGTAGTTACGGATATTCTGCCTACAATCGTAGTCACCCTTGTGCAGCTCTTCGGTGCCTTCTTCCTGATGCGTTCCATCGATTCCATTCTGGCATGGAGTCTTCTGGTGTTGACACCGGTGGTTGCAGTCTGTGCCAAGTATCTCGGCAGCCGACTCAAGAAGATGACGCTGGCGATACGCGAGGAGGAGAGCAGTATACAGATGATGATTCAGGAGACGGTAGAACATGAACTCACCATCAAGACCTTGCAGGCAGAGAGCACGGTTTCCGGTAGGGTAGGCAGCATGCAGCAGCGTTTGCATCATTTGGTCCGCCGTAGAATCCGTTTTACGTTGATATCACGCCTGCTCCTTGCCTTCACTTTCAGTTACGGCTATTTCGGAGCCTTTGTCTATGGTGCCATCCAACTCAAGAACGGGTTGATAACCTTTGGTGTGATGACCGCCTTCCTGCAGTTGGTGGGTCAGATACAGAGTCCTATCATGTCGCTTTTGGGCATGATTCCCCAGCTGATTCATGCATCAGCGAGTGTAGACCGGTTGGTAGAGATAGAAAATACCGAGCAGGAGGAATCTCTGTCGCAGGCAGATGCTTCTATACCTTTGCAGCGTGCTTGCGGCATCCGTCTTCAGGATGTGAGTTATTCATATCCCGATGAGCGAAAGAAAGTTGTTGTCAGTCATTTCTCTTATGATTTCCGTCCCGCCACATCTGTGGCGATAGTAGGAGAAACCGGTTGTGGCAAGACCACCATCCTGCGTCTCTTGTCGAGTATCATCCAGCCCGATAGCGGAAGGATAGTATTGTATGATGCTCTGGGCAAAGAGACAGAAGGAACCGGCATGCGTTCGCATATCGTGTATATAGAGCAGGGTAATACGCTGATGAGCGGAACCATTCGCGATAATCTTCTTCTTGCCAATCCCGTGGCTACCGATGAGCAGCTTACCGAAGCCCTTCATGTAGCCTGTGCCGATTTCGTTTTCAGTTTGCCGGCAGGTATGGATACGAAGATAGGAGAGCATGCCACCCGTTTGAGTGGCGGTCAGGCACAGCGCATCGCCATAGCCCGCAGTCTTTTGCGCGAAGGCAATATTCTGTTGTTGGATGAAATCAGCTCATCGCTGGATGCCGAAACCGAGAAACTTCTTTTCGACCGCCTCTTTGCTTCGTATGCCTATAAGACTATTATCTGTGTTACGCATAGGAAGGAGGTGGCAGACAGATGCCAGGAGCAGATACGGCTGTGATAATCGGTGGAGCAGGATGCCATCAGGGGCATCGCTGCCACGAGTGTGGTTCCAGCAGCCAGTGCCGGAATCTTTCGATGTTTTTTCTGCTTCATCATTTTGAGTTTTTACTGTTAAAATACTTACTATGAAAAATGGGATGCAAAGATAAGAATAAATATTGGTTTAAATAATCATGCTGTTTTTGGGGGCTATTTCTTGCATTTTTATAGCAGCAGAGATAAGTTATTTTTATTACGCAAGGAAACTTGCAAAATACTCTGTTTCTTTTCATAAAAATAAAGTGCCGAATAGGATAAACCCTATCGGCACTATCTTCAACTCAATTAATTAGAATTCTTTTTGGTATGCTATGGTAACAGTTGAATACTCTGATTCATTCAGATTCATAAAACTGACCATAATACTTGTTTTTTTATCTTTAGAAATAAAATTATGCAAATCGGCAAGGCCTCCATTGTTTTTCCCCTTATAGATGTAATGCTGCTTCATCCATGTTAAAACGCTTTCTTTTTTAACTTGCATAAGCATAGATGTTGCACTGAAGTACTGGCCATTCATTATCATATACATGATGGATGGACTATGAGGGTCATTATCATCATCGCTGGCAAAAGCCAACATGTCTTCATCGCTCTTCACATAGCCTGCTTCCTTCATATAAGCTATGATAGTAGCTTTGTTTGCAGACCAATCAAGAATTGGTTCGATGTATTTACGTCCATTAGGTCCGGAAATAAAATCATAGTAGCTGAACTTACTTGCTGAACCCGTCTTTAGACCTGATGCTGCTGTTCCAGCATGACCAGATACAGAAGCAGCCGAAACGGTATTCTCAGTGGAATTTTCCACTTGCATACCAGAGTCTGCTATGAATCCGCTACCACCATATACATTTCCCATAACATCGCCTAATCCTTTTAAAAGTCCCTTTTTTTCACGAGTTTTGATAGCTGTATCTATACCAGAATTTACAGAAGTGAAAATTTCAACTTCGCCACTATTTACTTTACAAAGAGTTTTTGTATCAGAAACTTCTGTTGCGGTCAATGTTCCAATATTTTTGGCTACTTGCTCTCCTGCTACGTCTTTCATGATGGCAACATCAAACTTCTGTCCCTTTTTAATTCCGTTTGATGCTCCCAGATTAATATAGACGGTCAGAGCTTTATCATCTTTAGCATTGTCAATTAATACAATCTTTCCAACCACAGGAAACACCTTTTCCATCATCTTGGTCATGCTTAACTTTACCATCTTACATGCATCAGCAATCGCATCAGCCTCGCCACTCATGCTATTACCTCTGGTTGTGAACATAAACGAAGTAGAAGATTCCTTTGAATTTGGCTTAATCATGGTAATTACATAGTTTAGGTTTACTTCTGTCAGCGTAAATCTTTCTCCTTTATCTTCTACAGTTTGGCTAGATACGGCTGGTTTTTGAAGATGACCTTTAACCAAAGTATACTGCTTGTCAGTGGCTTTACAGTTTTCTGCATCTAAAACGTTAACTCGCATAGTCTTGACTAATGCTCTAATAACATTTTCCCTTAAAGTTCGTATATCACTGTCAGTATAACCGCCTTCTGCAGTAAACTTCTCAACCAATACGTTAGCTTTCTCTTGTGCATGAGTAAATACCATTACCATGAACAACATAGATATACACAAAATAATTCTTTTCATATAATTTTTTAATGAGTTTAATTATAATTTTTCTCTTCTAATTCCTTCTTCCATATTTCAAGAGCCTGGGAGTCATTCTTCGATTTGAAAATCTTATCCATTTCATCTCTATGTTCTTTCATATTGGCATATGAGAAGTATCTTTGTAAACCCAAAATGCCCAATATAACGAATACGAAGATCCAAAATTCGGCAGAACTCCAAGTTAATATTCCATTTTTAGACCCAAAAGCTCTAAATATAAATGTCATAACAATGGCTAAAATAACTATGGTAGCACATCCAAGACCTACTTTCTTGCGTTTGTTGGTTATGTCGTCAAAATAAAAAGGATCAGTATCCCCACAATTAGGACATATCTGAGCGCTTGAACTGATTTTTTCCTTGCATGTTTTACAGTAAAGAATGTGTCCGTCATTAACTACAGTTGTTCCTTTTGGGTTAGAAGTATCTGAAAGAGTTTCTGTTTCATCCAAAACATGTGTAGGTTCATTGCATATAGGACATACCTTTGCATTTGCAGCAATAGATTCTCCACAGGTAGGACAGGTTTTTGTTTCCTTTAAGGGAGGAGTTTCATCTAACCATTCCCCACAATGTTTGCATTTCTTCGCAATTGCGAGAATTTCTTCGCCACAATAAGGGCATCTCTTTGTTTTTTCCATAATTTTATATTATTATCATTTTCTGCTGCAAAATTAAATGTTTTTTGTGATATATGGATAGAATAAACCCTAATATAGCATGGGATTTTCCCTATACTCATAATGATAGGATATGGATAAGCAAAGCTAAAAAAACTGTTTTCATCGTTTTTCTTAGCTATCTCCAGGGCTTTCTGGCTCATATCGCGTTATGCCTTTTTACTAGCTTCATACTCCCTCATTTCCTGCGGAGTAAACTTGGCTATTTCGGCTTCCTCAAAGAGACGGTCGAAGCCGAAGTCGATCAGCAAGCTGATGTATCTTTCTTCTACCTGTTTCATACGCTATACCATATTATCACTTATTTGTTCCGAGATATTCGGCTTTCTCCTAAGTCTGCTGCAAAGTTAAGACTTTTATTCGTAATAAGCAAGAAAAATGGAAGAAACTTTTATTTTATAAAAACACGAATATTTTGGAAAATCTCTTTTTTTTCAAAGAAAAGTTGTATATTTGCAGAAAACTTTCTGGATGATGGCAAAGTGTAGCTAATCTGATATTTCCAGAAGGTGGCGTAATTAACTCAATATCAAATAAAAAGACCTGAAGAAATGAAAAAGAAAGAAGAAAGGAAAAAATGGAAGGGACTGAAAATGGGGAACCTATTTGTGGGATTCGTTGCTCTGATGATGACCTGTTCTCAAACTGTTCATGCCGAGGAAATTAACTGGCAGAAGGCGGCGGAGATTGCTAAGAGATATGTCACTCTGCCGCAAAACGACGGTATGAAAGCAAAGGAGAAGGGCAGGAAAAATAAGGCTGGTACACCTTATTATATATATAATGATGCGCACGGACAGGGATTCGTTATCGTATCAGGTGATGACCAGATGGGGGAAGTGTTGGGATACAGCAAAGAAGGTTGTCTCGATACGCTCAATGCCAATCCCTGCGTAAAACTGCTGCTTTCGGGATACCGACAGACTTTCGAGGTGCTGAAAGAAGGAAAGGTGAAGGTACAAAGCCATACACGCACCGGACTTTACTCTAAAACCGTAGCGCCGATGCTGAAAAGCAAATGGGGACAGTCGTATCCGTTTAATGCTAAAACAGGATATTATTACAGCGGCTGTGTGGCTACGGCTGTGGCTCAGATGATGTATTATCATCAGTGGCCGGCTCAGGGACAGGGAAAAAACGAATATGTGGTAACCTACTACCAGGACAAGAAAAGTGCGGATTTCAGTCAGTCGCACTACGACTGGACCAACATGTTGCCCGACTACCGCTATCCGGTTCAGGCTACTCCTGCAGAGATTGATGCCGTAGCCTTACTGATGAGCGATGTGGGCGTGGCTTCTTTCATGCAATATACGCCCAGCGCAAGTGGAACCCAGGGAGTCTTCGCCTATCAGGCGCTGCAAAAGCATTTCGATTATTCGGCAGCCTACGTTACGAAAGCTGTAGAAGGACCGGGGAGGTTTGCAGAAATCCTGAGACAGGAACTGCTTAACGGATGTCCGGTTTATCTGGAAGGCAGACCAGCCGGTTCGGCTTCCGGTCATGCCTGGGTAACTGATGGTTTCGATGAAAATGGCCTCTTCCACATGAACTTCGGTTGGGAGGGACAGGGCGATGCCTATTATTCGCTCACCAATCTCAATGTTTCGCAGACCGGAAGTGAGTTTCAGGGCAAACCGCTTGCCTTTAACCGTGCCATTACCGCCATCTTAGCTCATCCCAACAACGGGAAATATCCCGAAATAGAGCGCGGACTGCTGGAAACTTCGCCGCAGCTGATGTTCAACGAGGGTGGTTCTCTCAGCCTGAAAGAGGCGTCGGGAAAGTTATTCGACCCATCACAGCCGGTAACTGTCGAGATGAATTCCTTCGTCAACAGAGGCAAGCCTTTCAGGGGCGACATCGGTGTTGCCGTTTATGATGAAGCGGGGAATCTCAAGCAGGTGGTTTATTCTGATGATCATCAGCAGGGAGGCTTTACGGAAAGACTTTATGGCGGAGAGCAGAAGGGATGGATGGGAACTGATTATCTTATCAATCAGGCTCAGAAAATCAGTCTCAGTCTTGCCGGTCTTGAAAACGGCTATTACCGTATCATCGCTATATGTGCAGCCCGGAAGGATGATGGTTCATGGGATGATTTCCTGCCGATGAAGAAGGCACCTGTTATCGGGGTGGAACTGAAAGACGGTGCCGGCCGCATCTCTGAAATCTGTTCGGAAGATGCCCGCTTCCAACTGATGGGGCAGCCAAGACTTGACGGCAAAGCTGAACAGGGCAGCAAGGTACGTGCCTTCTTCACTATCAAGAACCTCAATGGTGTGCCGCGCGACTGTTACCTGAGAGTGAAACTGCTGGATGAGAACCAGGAGGTTGTGCTGAGTACACGTGTGGACCAGCTGACCGAAATAGATGGTTTCAGCGAGACCGAAATCCCGATTCTCCTTTCGGTTCCTGCCCAGCTTGCTCCGGGATATTATCAGGTGAAACTGGAGATTACTTCGGATGAAGCCGAAACCCAGGATTGTCCGGTCAACGGTATCCACGATCAGGATGCAGCCTATATAGAGGTGGTAAAGGGAGAGGAGAAACCGCTGATGGCAAAAGCTGAAGTCTTTCTGGCTGATGATTCAAACGAGAAGATAGAAACCGGAAGCGTCGATGTATCGAAGGTATCTCTCTTCAAGATGGGTGTTTCGCTGCGTACGACAGAAGACCGCAGTTACGAGGGGCATGTTTCCCTCATCTCTGAAGATGTAGATACAAAGGAAGAAATAGAGGTAAATGGACTCAGCGATGATGTAACCGTCTCATCAGCTTCCGACGTGCCGCTTTACAGTTACTGGCTGCGCAAGAATAATCTGCCTTGGACCGACGGTCATACCTATCTGTTCAGGGTGATGGGCGAGATAGGAGGAAAGAAAGTGGAACTGAAGAATCCGCAGGAACCTTCTTATTTTCTCAAGCGAAAGGGCGATATCCTTATTCTCTATCAGGATATAGCTACAGGAATAGAAAATGCTACCATCTCTGATACTGAAACCGAGATCAGTCGCGAGGGACATCAACTCCTGGTTTCGGGCAAGGACGTGAGAAAGATTAAACTGTATCATGCGGGAGGAAACCTGCTCAGACAGGCATCTGCTACGGATGGAAAAACAGTCAGTCTCTCTTTACAGGGTATCAGACAAGGCGTTTATCTGTTGCGGGTAGAAACCGGTATGCAAAGCAAGACATATAAACTGCTGCTTTAAACGGATGTTCCTGTTTCGGAAACAGAACAGGTTATCCGATGTAAGTATAAAAAGAAAGCTCAGGGCTATCTGCCCTGAGCTTTTTTCATTATCATGATTTCTGTATCATTTACTTCTGGCATTCCTTGCAAGGAGTCCAAGGCTTCAACTGCTTGAAGAAGTCGTTGCCCTTATCATCTACGAGGATGAATGCAGGGAAGTCCTCTACGGTAATCTTCCAGATAGCCTCCATACCGAGCTCTGGGTACTCTACGCACTCGATGCTCTTGATAGAACTCTTAGAGAGAACGGCAGCTACACCACCGATAGTACCGAGGTAGAAACCACCATGCTTCTTGCAAGCCTCTGTAACAACATCGCCACGGTTACCCTTGGCAATCATTACAAGGCTAGCACCATGATCCTGGAACTCATCTACGTATGGGTCCATACGGTTGGCTGTGGTAGGTCCCATAGAGCCACATGGATAACCCTCTGGAGTCTTGGCTGGACCTGCATAGAGGATAGGGTGGTTCTTGAAGTACTCAGGCATCTCCTCGCCTGCATCCAGACGAGCCTTGAGCTTAGCGTGAGCGATGTCACGAGCCACGATGATGGTACCCTTCAAGTTAACACGGGTGCTTACAGGATACTTGCTCAACTCAGCACGAACTGCGTCGATACCCTTGTCGAGGTCAATCTCGATACCCTTGGTACCCTCACCTGGGTTGCGGAGTTCCTCAGGAATCAACTCTGTTGGGTTCTCATCCATCTTCTCCAACCAGATACCGTCCTTGTTGATCTTAGCCTTGATGTTACGGTCGGCAGAGCAGCTTACACCCATACCGATAGGGCAGCTTGCACCATGACGTGGCAAACGGATCACGCGGATATCGTGAGCGAGATACTTACCGCCGAACTGTGCACCCAAGCCAATCTTGTGAGCCTCTTTGAGGAGCTTGTTCTCCAAGTCGATGTCACGGAAAGCACGCCCCGTCTCATCACCTGTTGTAGGCAACTCATCGTAGTACTTGATAGAAGCCAACTTCACGGTGAGGAGGTTCTTCTCAGCTGAAGTACCACCGATAACGAAGGCGATGTGGTAAGGAGGACATGCTGCTGTACCCAGACTCTTCATCTTCTCTACGAGGAATGGGAGCAATGTGCCCTCGTTCTGGATAGTAGCCTTGGTCATTGGGTAGAAGTAGGTCTTGTTGGCAGAGCCACCACCCTTAGCTACCATCACGAAGCGGTACTCGTCGCCCTCTGTAGCCTCGATATCAATCTGAGCAGGAAGGTTGCAACGGGTGTTTACCTCATCATACATGTTGAGAGGAGCGTTCTGAGAATAACGGAGGTTGTCCTGTGTGTAGGTGTTGTAAACACCCAGGCTCAGTGCCTCTTCGTCCTCGAAGTCGGTCCATACGCGCTGGCCCTTCTCACCGTGGATGATAGCAGTACCTGTATCCTGGCAGAATGGGAGAATGCCCTTAACGGCAGTCTCTGCATTGCGGAGGAACTGGAGTGCTACATACTTGTCGTTCTCAGAAGCCTCTGGGTCGCTGAGGATCTTAGCCACCTGGAGGTTGTGCTCACGACGGAGCATGAACTCTACGTCGTGGAAACCCTGCTGTGCCAGCAAAGTAAGAGCTTCCTTAGAAACCTTGAGGATAGTCTTACCCTCGAACTCTGCTGTACTTACGCCTTCCTTAGAGATAAGGCGATACTCTGTCTTGTCCTCTCCAATCTGGAACATTGGAGCATACTTAAAATCTGGAGTTTTTGCCATAATGTTTTTTGTTATTTTAAACTGTTGAAATATTCAAGTCTAATTAATTCTCGTATTCTATTTCCTGGTCGAGGCTGTCGACGAAGTTGCGGAAAACCTCTTCCTCCACATCGCCCATGGCAAATTCTTTCTCAGCATCCTTTCGGATTTCTGCTATCCATGAGCGGCGTGCCTTGATATAATCTTCGTGTATGCGGTTGGCATCTTCGAGTGTGATGTCACTGATGCCGTAGTAATCGCAGATCATCTGGTAGGTCCATGCCCACTGGTAGTCGCGATAGTTGGCATTGATTTCTTCAAACCGGTCGAGCAACTGTTCTATATTCCCGATAGTTCCTTCCTTCACATCCCTAACGATGCCTTCTTCTTCAGAAACCGGGAGTAGGAGTCCCGAAAGATCATCCCAATCGCCCACGCCGACATGGCTGGCTGGAGGGGTGATGGCCGGGTCACGCTTCAGTACACGCTTCAATACGGCACCCATGTAGATGCGGAGGGCGATATCATAATATTTGATGCCCTTGTGGAGCGATGAAGCCGGTATGATATATTCGTGATAGAGATACTGCGAAACATTATCGCCCGTAACCTCGCGCAGGTTTTCAAGAATCTTCTTACCCTTCAGAATCTCGCCAACAGAATAAGGTGAAAGCCAGTCGAAGTTGACGATGCTCTTGCGGTTCTCCATAGCACGGAGATCACGCTTAGGCCATTTCTTGATGTCGCGGTACAGACCTACGGTAGTGATGTTTCTGCCCGGGATGAGGAACATCTTGTCGCCATCGGCAATGAGGTAGGCGAAAGGCAGGTTGCGGGTGTTAGGGTGGTGCATCAGCTTGCCGAAGCATACAGAGAAGGAACCCAGAGTGGCTGGCATCAGAAGATAAGCACCGCTGGCTGTCTTGGAACCGCGCTCCAGAATGCCCCAGTGCATAGGTCCCATCTTGTAGGCATGGTTGCTGAAGTTGGTGGCAGAACCGGCGTTATAGAAGGAGAACATGCCTCCGATAAGCAGACTGCTCTTATGATGAGAAGCGGTGAAAGGACCGCAGAAGGCTGCACAAGCCTCGCCATTGCTCATATAGGAGTTGGCGAAGAATACGGAGGCTGAAGCGGTAAAGCCGTTAGACAGCTGGCAGGCTTCGCCTACGAAGCAATCCTGTATCTTTACGCTGTTGATGACGCTGGCGCCTTCAGCGATGATGCTGTTTTCTGTAATAACGCCTGTGCCGATATATACGTTGCCATGAACAGAGCCCAATAGCGTACAGTCGCTCAGACGGGAAGCACCGTTCACTTCGCAATAATCATTGATTACGCAGTTGGTAATCTCCTTGGTATTGATAATCTTCACATTATTGCCAATCTGACCCCGATCCGGCATCTTGTTGTCGATGTCGGTCTTGATGAGCTGGCGGATTTTCTCCTTCATTTCCTTGTCAGGGAAATGCTTCACCATGAAGGCTGCCAGCTGGCTGTTCAGATCGCTGAAGAGGATTATGTTGCCTTCGCCCACCTCGTTGAGTACGCTCACAAGATTTCCTTCGCCGTAAGTAGCTCCCTCGGTGGTTTCCATGGTCGAGATGTTTGAGATGTAGCAATCATCGCCAATGGTATAGTTGTTGATGAAATTGCCTACGTTTTCTATCAGACAGTCGTCGCCTATGGTTACATTGCGCAAGGTGGCATTGTTGATGCCCGAATGCTTTACGAAGCCCTGGCTCACCTCCACGTTCTTGTTGAAGGAACCGATGTTTACTTCGCCATAGAGCATCACGCGGTGCATGAAGTTGGGCTTGAAATCTTCTGATACATTGACTGAGGTCCAGTCTTCGGCCCAGCAGTCGTTATGTTTAAGCACCTCGATTTCCTCGGTGGTTAAAGGTCTGTAATCATTCATAACTTACTTGTTATTGATATTTATGTTCTTACTCATAATCCTGGTACAGGAAGTCGTTGTATGGATACTTCTGTACGTGCAACTCTCTTACTTTCTTGTAGAGTATCTCGCGGAATTCGTCGATGTTCTCCTTGTTCTTTGCCGAGATGAAGAGGCAGTCCTCATTGAGTTTTGCCATCCAGGTCTTCTTCAGGTCTTCCAGCGGAATGTTCTCTTTCTCCATCGGTGTGAGGTCGTCTTCCTCTTTTTCTACCCATGAGTAGTTGTCTATCTTGTTGAAGATAATCATCGATGGCTTATCGGCGCAATCCAGTTCCTTAAGCGTATTCTCTACTACCTGGATCTGCTCTTCGAAGTCGGGATGTGATATGTCTACTACGTGCAGAAGAAGGTCGGCCTCGCGTGTCTCGTCAAGGGTACTCTTGAATGAGTCGACCAGGTCGGTTGGCAATTTGCGGATGAATCCTACGGTATCGGCAAGGAGGAACGGCAGGTTGTCTACCACCACCTTGCGTACGGTGGTGTCGAGGGTGGCAAAGAGTTTGTTCTCTGCAAACACCTCGCTCTTGCTGAGCAGATTCATGATGGTAGATTTACCTACGTTGGTATAGCCCACCAGTGCCACGCGCACCATTCTGCCTCTGTTTTTTCGCTGTGTAGTCTTCTGCTTGTCGATTTCTGCCAGTCGCTCTTTGAGGAGACTCATTCTGCCGAGGATGATACGGCGGTCCATCTCTAACTGGGTCTCACCTGGTCCACGCAGACCAACAGATCCCTTACCGCCACCAGATCCTGAACCACCGCCCTGTCGTTCCAGGTGAGTCCAGAGTCTTTGCAGACGAGGGAGCATATAGCGGTATTGCGCCAACTCTACCTGGGTTTTAGCCGCAGCGGTTTGCGCACGCATGGCGAAGATATCGAGGATGAGAGAGGTGCGGTCCAGAATCTTCACCTGCAGTTCCTGTTCGATGTTACGGATCTGTTTGGCAGAAAGTTCATCATCAAAGATGACCATACCTACTTCTCTATCTTCCTCTTCTTCGTTTTTGATATATTCTTTGATTTCTTCGAGTTTACCCTTACCCACATAGGTGGTCTGGTTAGGAGAAACCACCTTCTGCGTGAATCGCTTTACGGTGACAGCCCCCGCAGTATCGGCAAGAAATTCCAACTCGTCGAGATATTCTTTTGTCTTGGCTTCATCCTGCGTCTTGGTAATCAGACCCACGAGAACAGCGGTTTCCGCCTTGACTTCTGATATTACAAATTCTTTCATCTAATTTCTTTATATATATAATGATGTGAAAAGATAGTGCAAAGATAGTGTAAAATACAGAGAAAACAAAATATAGCATCAATATTTTAACTTTTTTATTAATGTGGCAGAAAATAGTCAAAAGACACAAAATACACAGCTGTATTTTAGCCACAGCAGCGCACAAATGGTCTTTTTGGTGCGCAAAAATTGTAAACGTTTACGTGGTTTTTTGCATAAAAAATCGAGATTTATTTGATTTATATCAATATTTGTCTTAATTTTGCACCCAGAAAAAGAAATTGATTTTCAAAAACGAACAAATCATAACTACATAAAAAACACAAACTGCTGAAACATTCAAAAACTTCAAAGGCCTCGACGTGATGTCGGGGCTTTTTGGTTTCTTCTCATTCAGAAACGATTCTTGTTGTACGCTACAGTAACAGAAGCTGGAACGTCGGCTGTACTGCGTTGCATCACAGAGAAGATAATAATTTCAACCTAAAAATAAAATGAAAATGAAGCAAAAATTTTGTATTGCTGGTATTTTGTTGCTCGGCGTGGTTTGTGCGCAAGCCAACAATTATGAAGTAACATCACATGATGGCAGATTGGCGGTCAAGGTGGAATGTGTTGATGGAAAACAGTGTATAATAAATAAAAAAGGGTGGCAGATATCTGAATCTGTCACCCTCTTTATTTTATGTTTCAATCCGTTTTTTCCGCGGATTGGTTATCTGCTGAAATTATTGGTTTTTGAAGACCAATCCATCTGCATCTGTATGATCGATGGTAATTGGTTTCTCTCTGCTAACCTCTTCTGCAAGAATCTTCTTACTCAAGTCGTTCAAGACATAATCCTGGATAGCGCGCTTTACAGGACGGGCACCAAACTCAGGATCGTATCCTACCTTTGCCAGATACTGGATAGCTGCAGGAGTCCAGCGAAGTTCAAAGCCCTGAGGCTCCAACATCTTCTTTACTCGCTTCATCTGAAGTTCTACAACCTCGGCAATCTGTTCCTGGGTCAACGGCTTGAAGGTAATGATATCATCAATACGGTTCAGGAATTCAGGACGGAAGGTCTTGTGCAACATCTCACGGCTTGCGTTGGAAGTCATGATGATGATGGTGTTCTTGAAGTTGACTACACGACCCTTGTTGTCGGTCAACCGACCATCGTCCAATACCTGCAACAGAGTATTGAATACATCAGGATGCGCCTTCTCAATCTCATCGAAGAGAACCACACTGTATGGTTTGCGGCGTACAGCCTCGGTCAACTGACCACCTTCATCGTAGCCTACATACCCTGGAGGCGCACCGATCAGACGGGTTACGCTAAACTTCTCCTGATATTCACTCATATCAATTCGGGTCATCATCGACTCGTCATTGAACAGATACTCAGCCAGAGCCTTGGCAAGTTCCGTCTTACCTACACCGGTAGTACCGAGGAAGATGAAGCTGGCGATAGGACGCTTAGGATCCTGCAAACCGGCACGGCTGCGGCGAACGGCATCACTTACAGCAGTGATTGCCTCATCCTGTCCGATGACTCTCTTGTGGAGTTCTTCCTCCAGATGGAGCAGTTTCTCACGCTCGCTCTGCATCATACGGCTTACTGGTATTCCGGTCCATCGGCTTACAACCTCAGCGATATCATCAGCAGTAACTTCCTCTCTGACCATCGCTGCGCCACCCTGTGTACTCTTCAGCTGTTCCTGAATCTTCTTGATGTCATCCTCGAGCGCCTTCAGTTTAGAATAGCGGATTTCAGCTACGCGTTCGTAATTGCCTTCGCGCTCCATGCGTTCAGCCTCAAACTTCAGGTTTTCTATCTCCTGCTTATCTTGCTGAATCTTGTTGACGAGTGCTTTTTCGCCTTCCCATTTAGCACGGAAGTCATGCTCCTGGTCCTTCAATTCTGCAATTTCTTTATCCAACTGCTGAATCTTAGGCTGGTCATTCTCGCGCTTGATGGCCTCACGCTCAATCTCCAACTGCTTCAAGTGGCGGGTAATCTCATCCAGTTCTTCTGGTACAGAGTCACGCTCCATTCTCAGTTTGGCTGCTGCCTCATCCATCAGGTCGATAGCCTTATCAGGTAGGAATCTGTCAGAGATGTATCTCTCTGATAACTTGACGGCTGCGATGCAGGCATCATCCTGAATACGTACCTTATGATGGTTCTCGTAGCGTTCCTTGATACCACGGAGGATACTGATGGCGTCTACCTCGTCAGGTTCATTGACCATGACGGTCTGGAAACGGCGTTCCAGCGCCTTATCCTTCTCGAAGTACTTCTGATACTCGTTGAGGGTAGTAGCACCGATGGCTCTCAGTTCACCACGAGCCAGGGCTGGCTTCAGAATGTTGGCTGCATCCATGGCACCTTCGCCACCGCCAGCACCTACCAGCGTGTGAATCTCATCGATGAAGAGGATAATCTGGCCGTTGGCGTTGGTTACCTCTTTGATGACGCTTTTCAGACGCTCCTCGAACTCGCCCTTATATTTGGCACCGGCTACCAGCGCACCCATATCGAGAGAATAGAGTTGCTTGTTCTTCAAATTCTCCGGTACATCGCCACGTACGATACGCTCGGCAAGACCTTCTACGATGGCGGTCTTACCTGTACCAGGCTCACCTATCAGAATAGGGTTGTTCTTGGTTCTTCGTGACAGAATCTGGAGTACTCTTCTTATTTCCTCATCACGTCCGATAACTGGGTCCAGCTTGCCGCTTCTTGCCTGTTCTACAAGGTTTTTCGCATATTTCTCCAAACTCTGATAGTTATCATCAGCGCTTTGTGATTTTACGTTCTGTCCCTGTCTCAGTGCCTGGATGGCAGCGAGCATATCTTTGGCATTTGCACCAGCATCCTTCAGAATACGTGCAGCAGTAGAGTTGCCCTGTACGATAGCCAACAGGATAGGTTCTACGCTAACGAACTCGTCGCCCATTTTCTTGGCGGTATCCTCGGCATTCATCAGTATCTGGTTAGTCTCGTTGCTGAGGTACGGCTGACCGCCGCCCTGCACACGAGGCAGATGTTGCATCTCCTGACGCAAGAGCATGGCGATTTGCTGTCCGTTCATGCCCAACTTCTGGAAGATGTAGTTGGTCACATCGGTAGCCTTTTCAAGGATACCGCTAAGCAGATGCACCGGTTCGATGGTTTGCTGACCATTTCGCTGCGCAATGTTTACGGCTTCCTGTACCGCCTCCTGCGCCTTGATTGTAAATTTGTCGAATGTCATATTAATATCTCCTTTCTTATATTATATATTCATATTTGTGTTATTTGGATGAGCGCCGGAATCTTCTCTTCGGAAACCTCCCGGTGCGTTCCTCCCATCCTTTAGCGAAACTTATGCCTATTCGTTGAAAATCAATGGTTTACTGACAATCTGTCTTATTTTGGGTAGGTAAAAGATAGAAATAAGAGATATTTCCGGACAGAATGACAGAAGAAGGCGGTTTGAGTACGGGCTGAAGGCCCAAATGCTCCGGAAGCAGCACGCCCTGAAGACCCAGGTTCCTTTCAGGGCGTGTGGGACTTACTGGCGAAAGTTCAGTACGCGAAGAAATGATAGGATTAGAATTCGCTCAGATTGCTTATTTCTTGATTTCTCTCAATTATCTTTTAAATATCCTTTAAATAATGCTATTTTATGGGGGGAAATGTTGTGTAATCAAAATAATCTTCGTACCTTTGCACCATCATAAATTATAATTTATAAGTTCAATGGCTGAAACAAAGAAAATCAAGACAGCGTTGGTGTCTGTCTTCCACAAGGATGGCTTGGACGAATTGCTCGCCAAGTTGAATGAAGAGGGTGTAAAGTTCCTGAGTACTGGTGGTACCCAGAAGTTTATCGAATCTTTGGGTTATGAATGCGAGAAAGTTGAGGAGGTCACTACCTATCCATCTATCTTGGGTGGTCGCGTAAAGACTCTTCATCCTAAAATATTTGGAGGTATCTTGGCTCGCCGTGACAACGAGGGTGACCAGGAGCAGATGAAGGAATACGAAATCCCTTCTATCGATCTCGTCATCGTAGACTTGTATCCTTTCGAGCAGACTGTAGCTAGCGGTGCTAGCGATGCTGATATCATCGAGAAAATCGATATTGGCGGTATCTCTTTGATTCGTGCAGGTGCCAAAAACTTCAAGGACGTGGTAATCGTTCCTAGCAAGGCAGAATACGGCGTTTTGCTCGATATCCTGAAGAAGAAGGGTGCTGAGACTGATATCGAAGACCGCAAGATGTTTGCAGAGCGTGCATTCGGTGTAAGCTCTCACTACGATACTGCAATCCATGCATGGTTTGCTAAGTAAACTCTCGGAAAAATAAAGTAGTTAAGGAGTTAAGAAGTGGAAGAAGTCAGGACAAGTGTCTGCGGGGATTCCATCCCCGGTATATGACAGACTGTTGCCGTGGCTTCTATGCTCCTTTAACTCCTTAACTCCTTAAATAAAAAGAAAATTTTAAGCTTAAAATAATTTAGAAACGAAATGGGATTTTTTTCATTTATTCAGGAAATCGCAATGGACTTGGGTACAGCCAATACCATCATTATCAGTGATGATAAGATTGTAGTGGATGAACCTTCTGTTGTAGCCCTTGATCGCCGCACCGACAAGATGATTGCTGTGGGCGAGAAGGCTAAGATGATGTACGAGAAGACTCATGATAATATCCGTACTATCAGACCGTTGCGTGATGGCGTGATTGCCGACTTTACTGCCTGTGAGCAGATGATGCGTGGATTGATTAAGATGGTTCATACTGGTAGCCGTCTCTTCTCTCCTTCACTCCGTATGGTTATCGGTGTACCTTCTGGTTCTACCGAGGTTGAGCTTCGTGCTGTGCGCGACTCTGCCGAGCATGCCGACGGACGTGATGTATATTTGATTTTTGAGCCAATGGCTGCCGCTATCGGTATCGGTATCGATGTTGAGGCTCCAGAGGGTAATATGATTGTTGATATAGGTGGTGGTTCTACTGAAATCGCTGTCATCTCATTGGGTGGTATCGTATCGAACAACTCAATCCGTACAGCCGGTGACGACCTTACTGCCGATATTCAGGAATATATGAGCCGTCAGCACAACGTGAAGGTTTCTGAGCGTATGGCTGAGCGTATCAAGATTCATGTGGGTTCAGCTCTGACCGATCTGGGTGATGAGGCTCCAGAAGATTTCATCGTACATGGTCCTAACCGTATTACAGCGTTGCCTATGGAGGTACCTGTATGCTACCAGGAGATTGCTCACTGTCTGGATAAGACCGTGGCAAAGATTGAGAACGCTGTGCTCTCAGCATTGGAGAACACACCTCCTGAGCTCTATGCCGATATCGTGAAGAATGGTATCTGGCTCTCTGGTGGTGGTGCTTTGCTCCGCGGTCTCGACAAGCGTTTGCAGGATAAGATCAATATCCCATTCCACATCGCAGAAGATCCATTGCACAGTGTTGCCAAGGGTGCTGGTATTGCGTTGAAGAATGTAGACCGATTCTCATTCTTGATGAGATAATCAGAACTTATTCTAATAGTAAGAATAAAGTATGCGCAACCTTTTAGAGTTTTTAGCGAAATACAACCATTGGTTTGTCTTCCTGATTCTTGAGGTGGTGAGTATGGTGCTGTTGTTTCAGTATAACAGCTATCAGGGCAGTGCCTGGTTCTCCTCGGCTAATGCCGTAACGGGTAAGTTGTATGAATGGGATGCGAATGTAGAAACATTCTTCTCACTTACCAAGGTGAACCAGGAACTGACACAGCGCAATGCGTATCTCGAACAGGAGGTGCAGAAACTTTCCGACAGTCTCGTGTGCGTGACCAAGGATAGCAGCATCTACCATCGTGACCAGTTTGCATTGCTGAGAAACTATCGTCTGATTCCGGCTAAGGTAGTGGCGAATAGTGTCGATAAACCCGGCAACCTGATGACAATTGACAAGGGTAGCGCGGATGGCATCCACAAGGATATGGGTGTAATCAGCGGTACGGGTGTTGTGGGTATCGTGTATCTGGTGGCAGAACATTACGCTATCGTGATTCCGGTATTGAACACGAAGTCGAACATCAGTTGTATGATTCAGAATAGAGGCTATTTTGGCTATCTGCGCTGGAAGGGTGGTGTGTCTGACCTTGCCTATCTGGAAGAGGTGCCACGTCATGCTCACTTTAAATTGGGTGACTATGTGGTAACGAGTGGCTATTCTGCAGTATTCCCTCCTGGAGTGAGAGTAGGCAGGATATTGCACGTGTTCAACTCCGCCGATGGACTGTCGTATCGCGTACAACTTCGCCTCTCTACCGATTTTGCCCGTCTGCGTGATGTATGTGTAATTGATGATGCCGCCATGAAAGAGCGGTTGGAGATTATGCGTGCAGCACAGGATAGCATCGAAACAAATGGAGACAATAATCAATAATGACGTATAGTAAGAGGATATAAAAAGCAATGAGTATAGATTTAGTGAAAAGACTAGCTACCTTTGTGGTGCTCGTGCTGGTACAGGGATTGGTGTTTAATCATATTCATCTATTCAATTGTGCCACCCCCTTGCTGTATATCATTATGGTACTGCATTTCCGCCGCAACCATCCTAAATGGGCGGTGTTATTGTGGTGCTTTATGATGGGGCTTTGTGTGGACGTATTTGCCAATACGCCAGGTGTTGCAGCAGCTTCGATGACTGCCGTAGGACTGCTACAACCTTATTTGTTTGAACTTTTCGTACCGCGTGACAGCGCCGACGATCTGGAACCGTCCATGCGTTCTATCGGCGTTGGTGCATATTGCTGGTACGTATTCTTCATCATTCTCGTTTATAATCTATTGTTCTTTACACTCGAAACATTCAATTTCTTTAATTGGGTTCACTGGTTGGAATGTATAGGCGGAAGTACGGTTATCACTTATATATTGGTGATGGCGACAGAAAGTTTCAGAAAGTAAGATTCCGGATAAGTGATGAGAGAGAAAAGAACACGATTTTTAGTTTGCTATATATAATAAGGTATGTTGGATTACAATCTTGAAAAACGTAGATTCGTTATCGGTGGAGTGGCCATAGCTATTGTGGTCATTTACATGATTCGTCTGTTTACGCTTCAGATTATGAGCGACGACTACAAGAAGAATGCCGACAGTAATGCCTTCTTGAAGCATATTGAGTTTCCCGCCCGTGGTGCCATTTACGACCGTAATGGTAAGCTGCTGGTGTATAATCAGCCGTCTTACGATCTGATGGTGGTCATGAACGAGGAGAGCGGCCGACTTGATACGATGGATTTCTGTAATTCGCTGGGTATTACGAAAGAGTTTTTTATCAAGCGAATGAACGATATCAAGGACCGCTCTAAAAACCCGGGCTATTCGCGCTATACCCAGCAGCTTTTTATGGGACAGCTGAGCGACCGGGATTTCAGTGTGTTTCAGGAGAAGATGTTCCGATTCCCCGGTTTCTATGTCCAGAAACGTACCGTCAGAGAATATACCTACCCTTATGCAGCCCATGTGCTGGGTGATGTGGGTGAGGTTTCGCAAAGCGATATTGAAGATGATGACTACTATCAGGCTGGCGACTATATCGGAAAACTGGGTATCGAGAAGTTTTATGAGAAGCAGCTGCGTGGTGAGAAGGGTGTAAAGATCATGCTGAGAGATGCCCACGGAAGAATACAGGGTAGCTATCAGAATGGTAAACTCGACCAGAAACCTGTGGCAGGAAAGGACTTGACGCTGGGATTGGATGTCAAGTTGCAAGCCTTGGGCGAACGTCTGCTCCAGGGTAAAATCGGCAGTATCGTTGCCATCGACCCTAGAACGGGCGATGTGCTGGCTATGGTTTCTTCTCCTTCTTACGATCCAAGACGTCTGGTGGGTAGAAACCGCGGCAAGATGCACAAGTGGCTCTCGCAGAATCCTTGGAAACCGCTCCTGAACCGTAGTATTCAGGGACAGTATCCTCCGGGTTCTACCTTTAAGACCAGTCAGGCGCTGACCTATCTTACTGAAGGTATCATCACACCGGGAACAGCATTCCCATGTAATCATGGTTTCTCTTATAAGGGTCTGCATGTGGGCTGTCATGGTCACCCGTCGCCTATTTCGCTGGTTGATGCCATCAGTACCTCTTGTAACGGTTACTTCTGTTGGGGTCTTTACTATATGATAGGTAACCGCAAGAAGTATGGCAGCGTACAGAATGCGATGACCTTATGGAAAGATTATATGGTGAGCATGGGATTCGGATATAAGTTGGGCATCGACTTGCCTGGCGAGAAACGCGGTCTGATTCCGAATGCACAGTTCTATGATAAGGCTTACAAAGGTTCATGGAACGGACTGACGGTAATCAGTATTTCTATCGGTCAGGGTGAGGTTAACCTCACGCCGTTGCAGATAGCCAACCTGGGTGCTACCATTGCCAACAGGGGATACTATTATGTGCCTCATGTAGTGAGAAAGGTGAAGGGAGAACCGCTTGATACGCTCTATACCCGACGCCATTATACCAAGGCTTCCCGACGGGCTTACAACTATGTGGTAGCCGGTATGAGAAGTTCGGCGCTGAAAGGAACCTGTAAGCTGCTCGGCCGCTACGATTTCGAAGCTTGCGGCAAGACGGGTACCGCACAGAACCGTGGCCACGACCACTCTGTATTCATGGGCTTTGCTCCGATGAACAACCCGAAGATTGCCATTGCCGTGTATGTAGAGAATGGTGGTTGGGGTGCTGACTATGGTGTGCCTATCGGCGGTCTGATGATGGAACAGTATCTCAAGGGTAAGTTATCTCCTGATTCTGAGCGCAGGGCTGCAGAGATGCAGGCCCGTAGAATCGCCTACGGATTAAGCAGTAGATAGTTTTCAGTTAACAGTTTATAGTTTATAGTTGATAGTTTATAGATTATGATCGATAATAAACAACCTAGTGTGCTTGCTTCACTTGACTGGTGGACGATAGGTCTTTATCTGTCACTCCTCATCTTCGGATGGGTGAGCGTCTGTGGAGCCAGCTATAACTATGGTGACAACGAGATATTCAGTCTGGGTGCCCGCTCGGGTATGCAGATTATATGGATTGGCACATCCATAGCACTGGGATTGGTAATCCTGCTGCTTGATGACCGGTTTTACGATACCTTCTCGTATGTCATCTATGGCGTCCTGATACTCTTGCTCTTTGCTACGATATTCAATCCGCATAGCATCAAGGGTTCCCACTCCTGGCTGGTGTTGGGACCGCTCCGACTGCAACCGGCTGAGTTTGGTAAGTTTGCTACGGCTCTGGCGGTAGCCAAGTTTATGTCAAGCTATGGTTTCAGTATGCAAAACCTGAAGCATTTCATGGCAGCCGTAGGCATTATCGTTCTGCCGATGCTCTGTATCGTAGGTCAGCGCGAAACGGGTTCTGCCTTGGTTTATCTTTCATTCTTCCTCATGCTTTACCGCGAAGGAATGCCGGGTGCCATTCTCTTTACCGGCGTGTCGATGGTGGCTTACTTCGTAGTGGGTGTGAAGTATGAGAACGTGATGATGTGGGATACCTATACTTCTGTGGGTAAGTTTGTCGTGCTTCTACTGGTGCAGATTTTTACGGCTGGCATGGTGAACTCCTATACGGGTGACAGGAAACAGGCACTGATGATTCTTGCCTATTCGGTAGGCATTACACTGCTCTTCGTGCTCTTTTCTACCTATGTCATTCCGTTCGACATTGTGTGGATCCAGCTCTTCCTGTGTGCTATGCTCATCGGATTCCTGGTTTATCAGGGACTGAGAACCCGGTTCCGGAATTACTTCCTCATCTCCATCTTTTCGTTGGGAAGTATCGCTTTCTTCTATTCTGCCGATTATGTGTTGAATCATGTGATGGAACCTCATCAGAGAGTGCGTATCAACGTGCTGCTGGGACTGGATGAAGATTTGGCTGGTGCGGGATATAACGTGCATCAGAGTGAGATTGCCATTGGTTCCGGCGGACTTCAGGGCAAAGGTTTCCTCAATGGAACGCAGACCAAACTGAAGTTCGTGCCTGAGCAGGATACAGACTTTATCTTCTGTACGGTAGGCGAGGAGGAAGGTTTCCTCGGTTCGGCAGGCGTGCTGCTGCTTTTCCTGGCTTTGATATTGCGGTTGATGCATCTGGCTGAGCGGCAACCTTATAAATTCGGGCGTATCTACGGCTATTGTGTCCTGTCGGTATTCCTCTTCCACCTGTTTATTAATGTGGGAATGGTGCTGGGTTTAACGCCGGTTATCGGTATTCCGCTGCCGTTCTTCAGTTATGGTGGCAGTTCGTTATGGGGATTTACCATCCTTCTTTTCATCTTCTTGAGAATTGATGCGGGAAGGAACTTAGTGAGAAGTTAAAAAAAAGAGTGAACAGATTGTTGATGAATCTGTTCACTCTTTTTTTATTGTATCTTGGAAATCTTGATGCCGATGTCACTCACACCGGGCAGGATTTCTCTTTTCATATCATGTCTGATGGCTACGTGTATGGAATCGCCCTGATGCATCTGATAGATGTTGATAGGGAAGTTATACTGATAGTAGCTGATACCCTGTCCTTTGCTCACGCCGTTTTTGTCAATCAGCTGGCAGTTGACCGTATCTATCTTGCATTCGCCAGGTATCTTTCTGTTTCGGTGATAAACCGTCTGTTCTACGATGAGCGTAAGTCCCATGAACGGATAGGCACCTGTAATGCGAAGTCCTAGGCTTTGCCTGTAATGCCCGGGCTCGAGTAGAGGTGATACTTCGAATGATAGGGTGTCGTTCTTCTCCCATCCTGCAATCGGTGTATGGGCATACTCATCGTATACGGTCGAACCGCTGCAGGCAGAGAGAATGTGAACGATCGCTGTCAAAACGATGAAATAAACAGTCTTTTTCATCTTTTTCTAGCTCCTATTCTTTATTCTTGTGTGGCGTTATTGCCTTGTGGGGCATTATTGCCTTGTGGCTTGTTGCCATTCTGAGGGGCGTTGTTGCCATTCTGTGGCTTGTTTCCACCCTGTGGCTTGTTGCCATTCTGCGGCTTGTAGCCCTTGTTAGGTCGTCTGTCGTTTCTTGGCTGGCGGTTGTCACCCTTAGGATGATTGCCCTGATTACGGTTGTCGCGGCGCTGGTTGTTTGGCTTGCCTTCATTCTTCTGAGGTTTGTTGTCGCCATTCTGCGCGCGGTTCTCGTTCTTCTGAGGCTTGTTGTCTCCCTCCTGCTGGCGAGGTCCCTTGTTCTTATTGTTCTTCTTCTTCTTTTTCTTAGCCTTGTCAAAGCGGCTCAAATCGGCTTCGGCAAGCAGGTCGACTGGCTTGGCTACAGGTTTTGCCTTACCGTCTTCCAGCAGACTCAATGGCTTCTCGCCCTGACGGTTCATTTCGATGATAGCCTTGGCACGCTCGATGCTGATGGTTTCGAGGTTGGAAGCAAGGTTCTTGTCAGAAGAGTAGGTGATAAGACCTGCCAGGATATCCACCTTGAACTGATGGAAATCACCGTCGGCAGTCTGCAGTACGGCATCCTTAGGAGGCAACTTTCTGCTAGCCTCTACATAGCTGTCTACCTCGTAGTTGAGACAGCACTTTAGTTTGGCGCACATACCGGCAAGTTTCTGAGGATTCAGAGAGATGTCCTGGTAGCGTGCTGCATTGGTGCTAACGCTGATGAAGTTCTTCATCCAGGTAGCGCAGCAGAGTTCTCTGCCGCAAGGACCCGTTCCACCGATGCGGCCTGCTTCCTGTCGCGCACCGATCTGTTTCATCTCAATGCGTACATGGAAGGTATCGGCAAGAACCTTGATGAGCTGGCGGAAGTCCACACGTTCGTCAGCGATGTAATAGAAGATAGCCTTATTGCCGTCTCCCTGATATTCTACATCACCTATTTTCATCTTCAGTCCCAGGTCTTTGGCAATCTGTCGACTCTGAATCATGGTAGCGTGTTCACGGCTCTTAGCCTCCTTGCATTTGTCGAGATCCACCTGTTTGGCGATACGGTAGATACGCTTGATATCATCCTGCGACTTGAGGTTTGCCTTCTTGATCTGGAGTTTTACCAGTCTTCCGGTCAGCGTAACCACACCGATGTCGTGACCCGGGTTAGCCTCTACCGCCACTATATCGCCCTTCTTCAGGTCGAGGTTATTCACATTGTGGTAATATCCCTTACGGGTATTCTTGAACTGTACCTCCACGAGGTCAGTACTTTCAGCATTGCCGGGTACATCGGCAAGCCAGTCGTATGTGTTGAGCTGTCTGTCCTGTCTTCCTACGCCCTTAGCGCACAGACCACGGTCGCAGCCGTTACACATCCTGAATTTCATATTTTTGTAATCCACGATCGTCTAATTTATAATGTATAATTTATAATGTACAATGAATAATGACCGGCATCTGCCCCGTTATTCATTTGAATTCTTCACTCTTCACTTTTCTCTTTTCACTTCCTAAGCAGGAGGACGATGATTTTGAGCGCCATATCGAAGAAAACGATTTTGGCATTGGCATTTTGCGAAATCATGCGCTTGCTGTCTTCGAAGAGGTTGGAGATGTCAATGATGTTTGCCTCGTTGATGAAGCGGGCAAAGTTCTTGGCAAAGTTCTCCTCATCCTGCGTCATGTAGCTCAGTTCCGGATTCCGGAAGTTGTACATGAAACTTTCTCTGAGCATGTGCATAAAGTAGTCGAGCATGCGTTTCTGCTTTTCTCTTCCGAAGGTGGCTATCACATCGGTCCACTTCTTGAGGTCACCTATCTTGCGCATGTAAGCCAGTCGCATCAGCATGATGAACATGTCGAGATGCTGCCGGTTTTCGTTTCCTGCATCCAGTTCTTCGAGTGCGAGGTTCCAGTTGCCGTTGGCTATACGGGCTATGCGGTGTGCCATGTCTGGCTCCAGTGCCCTCCGTTCTGTCAGCGCTTTTTCCATCTCTGCTGTTTCTATCTTCTTGAAGTCGATACGCTGTGTACGGCTTCTGATGGTTTCGAGCAGCAGTTCCGGATTCTCGCTTACCAGCAGAAACACCGTCTGGCGTGGCGGTTCCTCCAGCAGTTTCAGTATCTTGTTGGCACTCTGGATGTTCATACGTTCCGGGAGCCATATCAGACTTATCTTATATCCGCCCTGACTCGACATCATCATCAGTTCGTGAGAGATGGCGTCGGTTTCTTCGGCAGTGATGATAGCCTGTTTGTTATAGTCGGCATCCGTCTTGCCCATCTTCAGCATCCAGTCGCTAATCTGGATGTAGGGACCTTTAGAAAGCAGCAGCTCTCTCCATTCCTTGATGAAGTCGAGGCTCACCGGTTTGTGTTCGCTGCCCATATTGGCGGTCTTGATGGTAGGAAAGGTGAAGTGGAGGTCCGGATGTTCCCATTTCCTGAGCATCGGTGAATCGCCCAGAAGATAGCTGGCAAAAGCCAGTGCCATCGCCAGTTTGCCGCAGCCCTGCGGGCCGCAGAACATCAGCGCATGGGGCAAACGGTTCTCCTGAACCATCTCCATGAGACGGTTCCATACTTCTTGCTGACCTATAACTTCATTTCTTTGCATTTAAAACAGAATTTTTGCTATTTGCTTGACGCTGTCTACAGCCGATACGGTGAAGAAGTGAACATTGTTGTAACCATGTTCGAAGAGATCTTGCACCTGAGCGGTGGTCCACTCGATACCGAGCTGCTTGGCATCATCGTCAGTTTTACATTTCAATACCTCCTGTGCGAGTTCTTCAGGAATATCGCAGTGGAAGGTTTTCGGCACTACAGTGAGCTGGCTCAACTTGGCGAAAGGCTTGATGGCAGGAATGATAGGAATGGTTACGCCTATCTGCCGAGCCTTTTCAACGAAAGCATAGAACTTCTCGTTGTCGTAGAAGAGCTGGGTAACGGCATACGCTGCGCCCAACTGTTGTTTCTCCAGGAGATGCTGCATATCCATTTCGAGGTTTGGCGCCTCTTCATGCTTCTCCGGATAGCAGGCTACACCGCAGCAGAACTTGTCGCCCGGGTGCTTGATGGGTGTGCCATCAAAGAAGAAACCGTCATTAAACTGATTCACCTGCTTCAGGAGGTCGGTGGCATGGGCATGACCGTTCTCGGTTGGTGTAAACTGCCGGTCTTCTTTCGCCTTGTCTCCTCGCAGAACGAGAATGTTGCTGATGCCCAGAAACTGGAGGTCGAGCAGTTCGTACTCGATGTCTTCCTTCGTAGCACCGCTGCAGATAATATGAGGGATGACAGGTATGTCGTACTTATTCTGTATAGCGCCTGCGATGGCCACGGTGCCAGGGCGGCGGCGCACACGCTGGCGAGTGAGGAGACCGTTTTCCAGTTCCTTGTATACATACTCGCTATGGTGCGTAGTGATGTTGATAAAGCGAGGACCAAACTCGCTCAGCGCATCGATGGTACGGAAAAGTGCTGCTGTTCCGTTACCTTTCAGCGGAGGTAAAACCTCGAACGAAAAGCCTCGCTTATCGCCCTGCTGATGTAGAAAATCTGCTATGTTCATATTACCTAAATTCTATGTTTCTTCTTATTTTGGTGCAAATTTACAAAAAAAATAGGGGAAAACCGCATGTTGAACGTAATATTTATAAAGAAAAAACGTATATTATTAGGTGGAGATTGATTTTTGGCATGAAAAAAGAAGATTTCCTGCCGGTAAATGCTACGCTATTCTACAGAAAATTGATTAAAATTTAAACCTAAAAAATAATGGAACAAAAACAAACAGGCTCTAGAGCCTATCTTATTTCAATTGTGATGGTAGCCGTTTTGGGCGGCTTGCTTTTCGGTTATGATACCGCGGTAATCTCGGGAGCCGAGAAGGGTTTGCAGGCATTCTTCATGGGTGCTGAGGATTTCACCTATACCGATTTCTGGCATGGATTCACTTCTTCCAGTGCCCTGATTGGTTGTATCATCGGTTCGGCGCTTTCGGGTGTGCTGGCTTCTAACTGGGGCCGTAAGCGTTCGCTGATCTTTGCGGGTGTGATGTTCTTCATCTCTGCATGGGGATCGATGTGTCCTGAGTCTTTGGTGTTGCCAAAGGGCGAACCTAATCTTACGCTTCTCATCGTGTTCAACCTCTATCGTGTGATTGGCGGTATCGGTGTGGGTCTGGCATCTGCTGTATGCCCGATGTATATCGGTGAGATTGCGCCTAGTAACATCCGTGGTATGTTGGTCAGCTGGAACCAGTTTGCTATCATCTTCGGTCAGCTGGTGGTTTATTTCGTCAACTTCTTCATTCTTGGCGATCATATTGCTCCTGCTATCCAGAGTGTGGGCAACGGTATGAACCAGATTCTGAATGGTGGCGAGGCAGCCTGGGCTATTGAAACCGGATGGCGCTATATGTTTGGTTCTGAGATGGTTCCTGCGGGTTTGTTTGCTCTGCTTATCTGCTTTGTTCCTGAGACTCCCCGTTATCTTGCCATGGTTGGTCAGGATGCGAAGGCTGAGCGTATCCTGGCTCGCATCAATGGTGCTGAGGAGGCTAAGAAGATTTTGGATGACATCAAGAATACGGTTACTGAGAAGAAGGAGAAACTGCTTACTTACGGTGTGCTCTGTATCTTCGTAGGTGTGATGCTTTCTGTATTCCAGCAGGCTGTAGGTATCAATGCCGTGCTTTATTATGCTCCTCGTATCTATGAGGCTATGGGCTTTGACAATCCGATGGTATTGACCGTATTCAATGGTATCGTGAACCTCGGTTTCACCTGTGTGGCTATCTTTACGGTAGAGAAGTTGGGACGTAAGCCTTTGCTCATTACCGGTTCTCTGGGCATGGCATTGGGTGCCATCGGTGTAGCCATCACCTTCGGTAATCCTAATCTGCAGTTGTTGTGCATGGTATCCATCATGGTTTACTCTGCATCGTTCATGTTCTCTTGGGGCCCAATCTGCTGGGTACTTATCGCCGAGGTATTCCCTAATACGATTCGTGGTGCTGCCGTAGCGATTGCCGTAGCCTTCCAGTGGATTTTCAACTGGATTGTTTCTACCTCTTTCGTTCCGATGGCTAACAGCTTGGGTTATTGGTTTACCTATGGCCTGTATGGTGTTATCTGTATCCTCGCTGCCCTCTTTGTATGGAAGCTCGTTCCTGAGACCAAGGGTAAGACACTGGAGGATATGACCAAGCTTTGGAAGAAAAACTAAGTTCTTATTCTGTGAAATATCAAGACCGCCAGGCGTAGAAAGAAACGCCTGGCGGTTTTTCTTTATGCCCCCGGCTCGTCAGCTTAATCCATACCATGATATGATTTAATTTTTCCATTTCGTTTTTCTCTTTAAATTGTTAGTGGCCTACCGATTGGGGCAAGCTCGGTGTCCTTCATCGGGAGGAGAATCACATTCTCCGCGCTTTCATGTTGCAAAAGTAATGTTTATTTCAGACTTATGCAA
>UMKF01035176.1_pt1 | contig 88205 bp, 92 predicted proteins | sample 1966251 | NCBI WGS metagenome assembly UMKF01 (sample SAMEA4836171, study PRJEB28245) | human gut metagenome | biome: gut microbiome; material: fecal sample | place: Denmark | collected 2008
TCAAGGATGTATATCCTTATGATATGTTTCCATTTACACAGCACGTTGAGACTGTCTGTCGTCCTGTCAAGGCAAAAGTAAATATGGAACTCAATAAGCCTGAAATAAAGGGATTTCGGAGATTCGCTCGAATATAGGTGGATTTCCGGAATCCCTTTTTTCGTGTTCTGGCAACAGTCCTGACTACTGGCATAAAGCATAGGTGTGACTAAACAACTGCTTTTACGGGGATGGGAGGCTACAGGACTGCTGCAACGAGACATACGTTCATATAATTTGGTATGCTAATACTAAAATATAGTTGACACGAATGTTTTTATCTGATATTATACTCTCAGAAACATCAATAGAACGGAGGCGAAGATAATGAACCAAGCGAAAAGCAGTGACAATACATGGATGTATATCAATTCGTTAAGAGCCTTCATGGGCCCCGATTCATATCTAACTGCTGCTCTGCTCACGGATGAGGTGATCCACTCCTCAAAGGACAAATCATCATCATCCTTATATACAACATTGCTCCAATGCGCTGATAAGGCCGGTGTTGCTAACCCGTTTCCAAACGAGGATGCATTCTATAATTTTTATAGACTTGTATCGGAAGGTGGAGAATTTAATTGGTGTCAGCTTTTACAGTTGACGATGGAAAATAATAAGATGCCTGTTCTTCCTGAAGCGTTGGTAACACTTATGACGGAAGATTTTGGAAGGAAGCGTAGAACAGTAATGATTGCTGAGGCAGAGAAGTTTGCTGCTTCTTTGTCACAGATCATTGAACAACATCCGGATTCAAAGTTTCTTCTGACAACGCAGAACCAGGATTACCAGAAAGTCCTTGAGAAGATGTGCGACGGATATGCGAACGTTACTGTCACACTAACCAACATCTACCGCTACGAGTTTATCAATAAGCGGTTCGACTTGATTCTTTCAAATCCGATATTCGGCGGGCGAGATCTTGTTGATGATTCTCATTTCATTTGCAGGGAGACGGACTTTGTTGCTTTAGAAAACCTATCCTTGCATTTAAATACGGGTGGCCTGCTTGAAATTGTGCTTCCGGCGAAGATTTCATTTGCAGCAGGAAAGGCTGGTGACTTAAGACAGTTCATTCAGTCAAATTATTCTATTCGGGAATTGTCCGAACTTCCGGAAGGAACCTTCAATTACACTGGTATAAAAACCTACCTGCTTAAAGTAGAGAATACAAGACCATCTGAGGATGAAGATATCGATGTAAAGAGATATTCGGCCGGCGACCGTAAGAACCGAAGAGAACAACTCACTTCGCTGGAAGTGGAAGACGATACATTCGTGATGCTCCCGGAACTTGAAGAACAGGGCAGCTGGAGCGTTGATCGAATTTTCGCAAAGCAGGATGAGGATTTTGTGGCCTTCCAGAATTCGGCCACCAGAAAAGAACTTCTGAAAAATGTGGCTGAGATTTTCAGAGGGAAAGCCGTGAAGGGCAAAGATCCGGATGGCAATATCGGTGTTGTCAACATCTCAAACATAGAAGATTTTGAAATCGATTATGACGACCTGGATAAGATCTCGCTCGATGAACGTAAGATTGCAACCTATATTCTTGAGGAGGGAGACATCATTCTTCCTGCCAGAGGTACGGCGATAAGAACAGCAGTGTTTCACAAGCAGCCGTATACCTGCATTGCGTCTTCGAATCTGATTGTGATCAGGCCAAACAGCGAACTGCTTAACAGCACCTATTTGAAGATTTTCATTGATAGCCCAATTGGGAAGAAACTGGTGACCGGGACACAGCAAGGATTGTCCACAATGAACATCAGCTACAAAGATCTGGGAGCTATTGAAATTCCGCTGCCGCCGATTGAAAAGCAACAGAGCATAGCGAAGACTTACCTAGAAGAATTATCAGCCTATCAAGAGACAGTACGAAATGCGGAAAAACGCTGGGATGAAGCGCTGAAGAAACTTCAGCAATTTTGATCATGAGGAGGTTTTAGTATGCTAGGCGCGATTATCGGGGATACGGTTGGCTCCCGTTTTGAATGGCACAACCATAGAAGCAAGGATTTTGATTTTTTGACGTATAAATGCGAACCGACAGATGACAGTATTATGACGCTTGCCATTGCCAAGGCAATCCTTAAAAGCGAAGGCAACATAAACAAGCTGCCGGACCTGGCAGTACGTTATATGCAACAGCTCGGCCGTCTTTACCCGGATGCGGGTTACGGCGGAGCTTTCCGAAAGTGGATCAGGTCAAACAATCCAAAGCCATACGGCAGTTTTGGGAACGGAGCGGCAATGCGTGTTTCTCCGGTAGGATTTGCAGCGAAAAGCATGAATGAAGCAAAAGTGATGTCCAAGGCCGTAACTAAGGTGACGCATAATCATCCGGAAGGGATCAAAGGCGCAGAGGCTACGACGGTCGCAATCTTCATGGCTTTGCATGGGAAGAGCATGCTGGAGATCCGTGATTACATCGATAAGAACTACTATCCGATGAACTTCACACTTGATGGCATAAGGGACAGCTATCAGTTTAGTGAGACCTGCCAGGACACCGTACCACAGGCGATGATGGCATTTTTCGAATCTACAGGATTTGAAGATGCAATCAGAAACGCCATCTCTATTGGCGGTGACAGCGATACCATTGCGGCAATTACCGGAGGGATCGCGGAGGCTTATTATGGCATTCCTTCTGAAATCAGAAAACATGAGCTTACCTTCCTCGACGAAAGGCTGCTCGCTATACTGATCGAATTCGAGAATAGGTACAAGCCGATCATGGAAAAGAAGATCGGAAAAGATGTGAGTGTCCCTATCGAGCGGGTCGCAGACATCGAGGTTGAAAAGGGCTCCAGGGAATCGATGATGGAAGAAGCAGTTCAGGCAGCCGATAAGGATACAGAGAACGCTGAGGTGTCCGCAGAAGAAACATCCAGCCAGAAACTTTTTAATTTCCTATATGAGGACTGCAATATCCTTCGCGGGCCGATCAATCAGGATGAGTACAAATCCTATGTGACGCCGATCCTGTTCTTCAAACGTCTGTCTGATGTATACGATGAGGAGCATGAAAAAGCATTGAAGGAATCCGGCGGAGATGAAGAATACGCAAGTTTTGACGAGAATTACAGCTTTGTCATTCCGAAAGGCTGCCATTGGAACGATGTGAGAAACGTTACTCAGAATGTTGGACAGGCAATCGTGAAAGCGATGAGTGGCATTGAAAGAGCTAATCCGGATTACCTTTCTGGAGTGTTCTCAAGTTTCGATGACGCGAACTGGACGGATAAGAATAAACTCAGCGACGAAAGACTAAAAAACCTGATCGAGCATATGTCTGAATTAAAGGTGGGGAATAACAATTACTCCGCTGACGTGATGGGTGATGCTTACGAGTACCTGATCAAGAAGTTTGCAGACTTATCAAAAAAGAACGCCGGAGAATTCTATACGCCGAGAACAGTCGTGAAGCTTATGGTCATGCTCCTGGACCCGCAGGCTGGAGATACGGTTTATGACCCTGCGTGCGGAACCGGAGGAATGTTAATCGAGGCGATACGCCACATTGATAACGACCACATGACTTACGGAAAAATCTACGGCCAGGAGAAGAACCTGTCGACTTCTGCTATTGCCCGTATGAATCTCTTCCTTCATGGAGCAAGGGAGTTCAAGATCGTGCAGGGTGATACCCTCGTTGATCCAAGCTTTACAGAAGGAAATCACCTGAAAACGTTCGACTGCGTGCTTGCAAATCCACCATTCTCTTTAAAGCACTGGGGCGCCGCTGCTTTTGAACACGATAAGTACGGAAGAAATATCTGGGGCAGCCCTTCCGATTCAAATGCCGATTTCGCATGGCTGCAGCATATGGTTGCTTCTATGGATAAGAAGCATGGCCGCGTGGCTGTGGTGCTTCCGCAGGGCGTACTGTTCCGCACGGGAAAAGACGGAAAGATGCGTAAGAAACTTGTGGATTCTGATTTGCTCGAAGCTGTGATTACGCTTAAAGGCGGCATATTCTACGGTGCCGGCGTCTCCGCTTGCATCTTGTTCTTGAAGCGGGAAAAGTCGAAAAATCATATCGGAAGGGTCTGCATGATTGATGCAAACGAAATCTATACGCCGCAGCGAGCGCAGAACTACATGTCTGAAGATGACATTGCAGAAGTCTATAAGCTCTACATGGATTACCAGGATGTTATTGAACGCTGCAAGATCGTGACATTAAAAGACATCAAGGGTAAAGGATATACTCTTTCCACGAATGTCTATATTGAAAAGAAGCCGGTTCCGATTACGCCGCCGTCTGTGGTTCGTGATCGATATTACGCGTCCTATAAGCGCGCAATGGAATATGAAAAGAGGCTTCGTGAATTACTTAAGGAAGGAGGATACATCGATGAGTAAGATTTCACTGGAAGAACTGGAGAGCTATCTCTGGGGATCTGCGGTTCTTCTACGTACCAATATCGATGCTGGAGAATATAAGCAGTATATATTTCCGCTTCTTTTCTTCAAACGTCTCTGCGATGTATACGACGAGGAGTGCGATCAGATCCTGAAGGAATACGATGGTGATAAGTCGGCTCTTGAATTTGAAGAAAACCACAAGTTTCTCATTCCAAAAGGAGCGCATTGGAATGATGTAAGGAACACGACTGAAAATGTCGGAGAGGCAATTGTAAAAGCATTCCATTCGATTGAATCGGCGAACTCCGATCAGCTGACCGGCATCTTTGGAGAGGGAGCCTGGACGAATAAGAATCGTCTTCCTGACCGTCTTCTCAAAGAACTGATCGAGCATTTCAGTACGAAGACGCTTTCTCTGGAAAACTGTCCGGAGGATGAGCTTGGACAGGGCTATGAATACCTGATCAAGAAATTCGCGGATGATAGCGGACATACGGCACAGGAGTTTTATACCAACCGTACCGTCGTGCATCTGATGACTGAGATGTTGAAACCGCAGCCGGGAGAGTCCATCTACGATCCTACATGCGGCAGCGCCGGCATGTTAATTTCTGCGGTGTCTTACTTGCAGCAGCAGGATCTGGAGTGGCGCAATGTGTCCTTGTACGGGCAAGAGATCAACTCCCTGACTTCAGCAATTGCTCGTATGAACTTATTCCTTCATGGGATACAGGATTTCCATATCGTGAATGACGATACGTTGGAAAGACCTGCCTTTATTGAGAATGGCAAGCTGAAAACCTTCGATATCTGTCTGGCAAATCCGCCATATTCCATCAAGCAGTGGAACCGGGATGCGTTTGAAAAGGATCAATACGGGAGAAACTTCCTGGGAACGCCGCCGCAGGGCAGAGCTGACTATGCCTTCTTCCAGCATATTATCAAGAGCCTCAAAAAGGATACCGGCCGCTGCGCGATTCTTTTCCCGCATGGAGTATTGTTCCGTAATGAAGAACAGGATATGCGAGAAAAGCTCGTAAAAGGAGACTATGTGGAATGCGTAATCGGTCTGGCTGCGAATCTGTTTTACAACTCACCAATGGAAGCATGTATTGTGATTTGCCGGATGACCAAGCCAAAGGATCATGTTGGAAAGATTCTGTTCATCAATGCTGTGAATGAGGTCACGAGAAAGAATGCGCAAAGCTATCTCGAAGATCAGCATATCAAAAAGATTGCAGAAGCCTATGAGAAATACGAGGAGATCGAGAATTTTTCTAAAGTCGTGACTGTAAGAGAAATCAGCGAAAATGACTACTCGCTAAGCATTCCGTTATATGTGAAGCCGGAAATCAATGAAGGCGAAGAAGATACCAGACCCATCGAAAGCATTTATGAATCATGGGACGGAAGAACCAGACGCGCATTCAGTTACTATAAGGCACTGAATGAGATGATAAGCAAAGGAGCGGCAGAAGATGAATAAAGTATTACTCGGCGATGTCGCTGAAGAAGTAAGGGAAAATTACAAGGAGACTGATGGTAATCCAGCTGTTGTAGGTTTGGAGCATTTGATCCCGGGTGAAATCCGTTTAAAGCACTGGAGTGAGGATACCAATACGACATTTACGAAGACATTTCACAAGGGACAGGTTCTTTTTGGACGCCGGCGTGCATATCTGAAGAAGGCAGCAGTTGCACCGGTGGACGGAATCTGTTCAGGAGATATTACTGTTATAAGTGCCAAGCCGGATAAAATTCTGCCAGAGCTCCTTCCGTTTGTTATACAGAATGATGACTTCTTTGATTTTGCTGTCGGAAAATCTGCGGGTTCTCTATCACCGCGTGTGAAATGGTCAAAGCTTAAAGAGTATGAATTTAATCTGCCAAGCCTGCCACAGCAGAGGAAATTAGCAAAACTGCTCTGGAGCTTCGTAGATGCAAAAGAGGCGTATGAAGATCTGATTCGTCAGACGGATGAACTGGTCAAATCTCAATTTATCGAGATGTTTGGAGATCCTGTTATCAATGATCATGGATGGCCGACAAAGCCATTAAAAGAGGTTGCACCAGAGTATTCTCCAACGTTACCGGAGGCTGATTCATATTGGTGGCTTAACCTTGACATGATTGAGACATACAGTGGGCGATTGCTGGAAAAGGTTATGGCGACACCTGAAGAGATCGGTAATTCTACATCGACGTTTGATGAAAGCATGGTGCTCTATTCAAAGTTAAGGCCTTATTTGAATAAGGTTTTCGTACCAGACGATCGTGGATATGCTACCACAGAGTTGGTGGGCATGAAGCCTGATTCGAAGATTTTGAATAAATATTTCTTATTCAATTTACTACGAGGAGATCAATTTGTGGCATACGCAAATGGGCTTTCATCTGGAGGCCAAATGCCAAGGATTCCTATGAAAGCTTTGCGAGATTTTAAGTGCATTTTACCTCCGATAGATTTACAAGAGCATTTTGTTGAAACATCTGAGCAGAGCGATAAATCAAAATTTGAACTCAATGAGGCAATCAAAGACCTGGATGCTATGTACAAACGGATAATTAAGGACAATCTAGGCTGATTCTGGATACCATGTAGTTTCCTCCTAACTAAATTCTGGAAGGAGAAAGCTAATGATTGACAAAATTATTCAAGAATTCGCTGGAATGATGTCCGGCGTACTGTCTGCCGAACAAAACAAAGTGGCAGCTGAAACGTTATCTAAAATTTTACAGAAGTATGCGGTTACAGAAGTGCCGGAAAAGTTGGCTGGGGAGCTGCTGCCAAAGTTCGTATCGGCAAAGCGCGTCGAGGGCTGTTCAGAGAAGTCACTGAAATATTATGAATCGACCATCAAGAACATGCTCGAAAGCGTCGATAAACCGGAACAGGAAATAACGACAGATGATCTTCGCGGCTATTTGGACTCTTACCAGCAGACGAATAAGATCAGTAAGGTGACGCTTGATAATGTCCGTAGGATACTTTCTTCATTCTTTTCTTGGCTGGAGGATGAGGATTATGTAGTTAAGAGTCCAGTGCGACGGATTCACAAGGTGAAAACAACTAAGACCATCAAAGAAACGTATTCTGACGAAGCATTAGAGCTCATGAGAGACCATTGTGACAACACGCGAGATTTAGCGATGATTGATCTACTGTCTTCGACTGGTATGCGAGTGGGAGAACTTGTCAAATTGAATCGTGAGGATATAGATTTTGATAATCGAGAATGTGTGGTCCTGGGAAAAGGCGATAAAGAAAGGAAGGTTTATTTTGACGCAAGAACCAAAATTCATCTGCAGAAATATCTGGATGAACGTGAGGATGAAAATGAAGCGTTATTTGTAAGTCTGCTAAAACCATTCGGTAGACTGCAGATAAGCGGCGTAGAAATCCGGCTTCGGAAAATAGGAAGTGAGCTGAACATTCCAAAAGTGCATCCACATAAGTTCCGGAGGACTTTAGCTACCATGGCAATAGATAAAGGAATGCCGATAGAGCAAGTGCAGAGCTTGCTCGGACACCAGAGCATCGATACGACACTGCGATATGCAATGGTTAATCAGGCCAATGTCAAAAATTCCTGCAAGAAGTTCATCGGCTGATTTCAAATCTCAATTTACCGGGAATATAGCAGGAGGTGTTGCGTAATGGCAAGATATAAATTCGATCAGATTGCATTCAACAGCACTGACAAGAAAAAACCGGTTGATGAAGATAAGGAACATTATATCGGACTGGAACATTTGGATTCTGGAAGTCTAAAGGCTACTCGTTGGGGAAGTGAAATTGCTCCAAAGGGAGAAAAGCTACTGATGAAGAAGGGAGATGTTCTTTTTGGAAAGCGTCGAGCGTATCAGAAGAAGGTCGCTATCGCACCATTTGATGGCATCTTCTCTGCACACGGCTTGGTGCTACGGCCAAAGACAGATGTTATTGATCCTGGCTTCTTCCCTTTGTTCATAGCTTCGGATTATTTCCTGGATGCAGCGATTAAGATTTCGGTTGGTTCCCTATCGCCTACGATAAACTGGCGTGATCTGAAGGAGCTTGAATTTGATCTTCCGTCAATCTCAGTTCAGCAGAAGCTGGCAAAGGTATTGTGGGTAATCAATGATACAAAAGAAGCCTATCAAAAGCTGATTCAGGAAACAGACGAGCTTGTGAAGTCTCAATTTATCGAGATGTTTGGAGAACCTTCTAAGTCTGATGAAGCTGTTCCACTTGAAAGAGCCTTCGAGATCAGAGATGACCTGCGAAAGCCATTGAATGATGTAGAACGATCTCAAATGAAAGAAGGACAGCTATATCCATATTATGGTGCTAATGGACAGGTTGATACTATAAACGATTATATGATTGACGGACAGGCTTTATGTCTGGCAGAAGATTGCGGTGCGTATGGGGCCGGAGATGTGACCTCGTATATTATCAAGGGAAGATCGTGGGTAAATAACCATGCTCATGTACTTTTTCCGCGGAAAGAGTGTGATATTGAATATGCAAACGCCTTCTTTCGAATACTTGATATGTCAGAGTATGTTTCTGGTACAACTAGGCTCAAATTGACGCAGGGTAAGATGAAGGAGATTCCCGTTGTTTTACCGCCTATGAATGAACAAAGGACTTTCGCGGATTTTGTTGAACAGAGCGATAAATCAAAATTTGAATTGCAGTACGTTAAAAGAAATGTAAAGGAGATGATCACATGTTCACAGAAGAAGATACAACTGAACAGATGATTCTTACAACACTCCAGCGAAATGGCTGGAAGTACATCCCGGCAGAACAGATGCAACGGGAGTATTCAGATGTCTATGTAGAATCGATGGTAAAGAATGCGTTGATACGCTTAAATCCTGTGATTGCGGAGGATGAGAGCCGAGCGGATGAGGTAATTTTCAAACTGCGGGCACTCTTTCTTTCAACGAATCCACAAAATCTTGTTACCCAGAATGAGACTTTCAAGCAGTTTGTGTTTGAGAAAAACTCATATCCGTTTGGAAAAGACGGAAGGCAGGTGGCTATTGAGTTCTTTGGAACAGAAATCAATGGCAAGCTGGATCAGAATGAATACGTCGTTACGAACCAGTGGGTATATCCGAAAAAAGAAGGCGGAAAGCGTCTTGATATTGTCCTTCTGATTAACGGATTTCCTGTTGCCGTAGGTGAGGTAAAGACTCCTACAAGATCCGCGATCACGTGGCTGGACGGTGCTCAGGACATCAATGATTATGAGAAGAGTATCCCGGCGATGTTTGTAGCGAATATCTTTAATTTCGCTACCGAAGGAAAGTTCTATCGTTATGGTTCAGTTTGCATGCCAGCGGCAAAGTGGGGCCCTTGGCATACGACAGATGATAAATCCGATGGCAGTCTGGCTGCAGTGCAGGGAAGCATTCAGAACATGATTACGCCTGAAAAAGTTCTGGATCTGTTCCAGTTCTTTACGCTCTTCGCAACGGACAGCAAATATAGAAAGTTCAAGGTCATCGCACGCTATCAGCAGTATGAAGGTGCCAACATGATCGTTGACCGAGTAAAGAACGGCTATCCGAAGAAGGGCTTGATCTGGCATTTCCAAGGTTCCGGAAAATCATATCTGATGGAATTTGCCGCCGTGAAGCTGCGTATGCTTCCGGAACTTAAGAATCCTACAGTCATTGTGGTTGATGACCGTCTTGATTTGGAGTCTCAGATTACGGCGCAGTTTCATTCATCAGATGTGGCCAATCTGGAAACTGCCGGAAACATTGAACAGCTGATGAGCATGCTCAGACAGGATATTCGTAAAATTATCATCACGACTATTTATCGGTTCCAGGACGTTACCGAAGAACTTAGCCTGCGCGATAACATCATTGTTCTGGTTGATGAATGCCATAGAACACAGGAAGGTGATCTTGGCCGGAAGATGCGCACTGCGCTGCCGAATGCATTCTTCTTTGGACTGACAGGGACGCCAATCAATCGTCTTGATAAAAATACATTTGTGACATTCGGAGCAACAGAAGACCGCAGCGGGTACATGAGCAAATACTCCTTCTCAGATTCGATCCGCGACCATGCCACGCTTCCACTTGAATTTGAACCGGTGCCTGTCGATCTTCATGTTGACAAAGATACGATGGACCGGGAATTTGACGTGCTCACAGATAGCCTGAATGAAGATGAAAAAGCGGAACTTTCCAAGCATGTCAATATGAAGGCTATCATCTATAACCAGAAGCGTATTCACAAAGTCTGTGCGCATATCGCAAAGCATTTCATGACTAAAGTGCATCCGAATGGATATAAAGCACAAGTCGTTGTTCTGGATCGTCCGTGCTGCATCAAGTACAAGGCCGAACTGGATAAGCTGCTCGGACCTGAGAGATCGACAATTGTCATGGATACGAATGATGACAAGGCAGATGAATACAAAGCATATGCCAGATCCCGTGATGAAGAGGCCAAGATTTTGGACCGGTTCCGTGATCCGGAAGATCCGCTTGAAATCGTTATTGTCTGCAATAAGCTTCTTACCGGTTTCGATGCGCCAATTCTGCAGTGTATGTATTTGGACAAGCCGATGAAGGACCACACGTTGCTGCAGGCAATTTGCCGGACAAACAGAACCTATGATGACGGGAAGACGTTCGGCTTAATTGTCGATTATATCGGAATATTTGACAATGTTGCCAAGGCGTTGGATTTTGATGAGTCCAGCATGAAGAAGGTCATTACCAACATCGACGAGGTCAGAAAGCAGATACCGGCATTGCTTAGAAAATGTCTCAGCTACTTTATGGGCGTGGATCGTACGCTTGAGGGCTGGGAAGGACTGATGGCAGCACAGGAATGCCTGCCGACAAACGATGAAAAAGATCAGTTCGGCGCAGATTATATTGTTCTGAACCGGGCGTGGAACGCATTGTCTCCTGATCCGGCACTGAACGCATTACAGACAGATTATGTCTGGCTGACAAAAGTGTATGAATCCGTAAAGCCGACGAATGGCAGCGGCGGATTGATCTGGGCTGCGCTTGGACCGAAAACGCTGGATATCGTCGACAATAATCTGGATGTAGGTGAGGTCCATGAGGATGAAGAAATTCTGACCCTGGACGCCGATCTGATCGATGACTACATTGCAAAATATAAGGACGCAAAGACGGCGGCGAAGAAAGTGGAAATTGACCTGGTAGCAAAAATCAGAAAGCATACAAATGACCCGAAGTATATGAAACTCGGTGATAAGCTGGAGCAGCTGAGAGAAAAACATGAGCAGGGTCTCATTAACAGCATCGAGTTCCTGAAGAGACTTCTGGAATTGGCAAAGGAAGCCGCAGAAGCAGAGAAAGAAGTCGTTCCGGAGGAAGAAGTCGATAAAGGTAAAGCAGCCCTGACGGAACTTTTCAATGGCGTAAAAAATAAGAAGACACCGGTAATTGTGGAGCGGATTGTCACCGATATTGATGACATCGTAAAAATCGTACGCTTCGACGGCTGGCAGAATACTAAGACAGGAAGACAGGAAGTCAAGAAGGCGCTTCGCAGTGTTGTATGGATGAAATATAAGATCAAAGACAAGGACGTCTTTGACAAAGCGTACAACTACATCGAGCAGTACTATTGATTCAGAGGAGGGCGGATGCTTAGTGGCATATAAGAGTTTCAAAGAATACATAGAAACCAATTATAGCGATCTTCTGAAACATGAAATAGAAGAATTTATTCAAGGGCACCACGATGGGCAGGGTTTTCATTCGCTAAATGTTATTTCACTGCTTAAGCAGCAGGTTGAAAATCTGCAGGTGATGAGTCTGAGCTGCCACGTGGATATTGAGCCAAGAATTATTATTGATGTTCATGTAAGAGCAGATATTGTCTCTAAAGGGCTGGGAACGTCAGATTATAATGCAGACCGTAAAACAAGATGGTTTACGGTCTGCCTGAAGGCCATTCTTAGGAATGGTCTTCACGGCGTTGAACCTGTTTCTGTTGATGAATACTATTCTGGAAAGTTCGACAAGGAAAATGCGCTTGATGCATATCTGGTCCCTTATATCAGTTCTGATCAGTTGGAGGACCTCGCGGATGATTTCACACAGTTCTTCTACGAGAAAGATACATATACCGGCTGGGGATCACCGTTGAAGCAGATTCTGCAAGAGCTTGAATTGACATGGTATCTTGCAGATCTTCCAGCGGGTGAGATGGGCAGGATATATTTTCGAGAAAAGGAAGAAGACTACGATGAATGGTACCGGATTCCAGGACGCGTGGTGCCTAAAATAGAATCCGTACACAAAGTGGTTACTCCGGGAACAATGCTGATAAGCAAGGATCACTATTTCATTAATAGGTACGGCAGCAGAGCGGATACCATAGCTCACGAGATTGTTCATTGGGATAAGCATCAACTTTTCTTTGAAATTCTTTCTTTACTTAACGGCGATGAGAAAAGCCTGCGCTGCGAAGCTGAACCTATAGGCAGCCCAGAAGGATTAGAAGGAATCGCAAAAGCACGATGGTGGGCAGAGTGGCAGGCAAATGCTCTGGCACCTCGTTATTTAATGCCACGATGGATTTTTAATGGAGAGTTTCTTCAGAGGGTCGAAAAGTATTCCCATGACGAGGACATCAGTAGAGGCGAACGACTGGAATGTGCCATGCGCGAAGTTGCTGATGTGTTTGGGGTCTCGCCATTCGAGGTAAAGCTAAGAGCCTTACAGTTGGGTTATAAACAAGCAGAAGGAACTTTTCTCCGGGTAAAAGGACATGAGCAACCTGCATTTTCTTTTAATCCGGAAGCGCTTAATGATTATGAGACCTTCATTTTGGATTCTAAGAACGGCAGCAGATTATATAACGAAGATCCACGGTTTGCCGAACTGATAGATAGCGGGCGGTTTGTATATACCGGATGCGTAGTCTGCCTTAACGACCCGCTTTATATTAAGAAGACAGACGATCCAAGCTATCCGCAGGGATATGCATTAACAGATTTTGCTCTGGAACATGTCGACTTCTGCTGCTTGAAGTTTACAAGGCACTATACCCGTGATGATCAGGCATTTGAGTATTACGACGCATGCTATCTCAGCAAGGATGTTAATGTTGCAGAGTTCAGAGAAGCCAGGGACATTGATTATTCTGTTAATGAAGATGTACTTGCAGTAAAAGAAGGCTTAATAGGATACGAGACTGAAGGCGAAAGGCTAGCTGAAATATTAGCTGCTCTTCCACCAACGTTCTGGGGTACATTTGATGCTCACATGAAGAGACTTAAGAAAGAGAAGAACCTCACCAATGAGGAGATGCACTTCCGTACTGGCTTTTCAGAAAAATACATACGGGAACTCAGAAAGGGATACAAGAACGTTTCTCCGTCAACGGTTTATGCATTATGTATCGGGTTGCACTTGCATCCGTATCTGAGTGACGATTTTATCAGAAAAGGTAGAGCAGACTTTCCGCTTACAAAAGAAGGAATGTATTACCGAACTCTTATCGAGAGGCATTACATGGAGCCTCTCAGCTATATAAATGAAAAGCTTGAGGCGAGAGGATATAAGCCCTGGGGTGAAGTAGATAAAATAATGGATATAGGAGTGGATGCTCTCTGAAAAAAATTTTTCAAAAAAGATCTTATAAAAGCGGAACTCGGAGTTCCGGTCGAAAACGACGAATAATAGAGTGTTTTAAGGGCTCTGTGGTCAGCGCTAAATATAGGCGCGGCTGCAGGGCTCTTTTTTTGTGGAAAAAACCGGAACTGTCAGTTCCGCGAAGGCAAAAAAGATAACAGATACAATGCCCATGTAAAGAGTAAAACCTCTTTACAAAAGTAAAAATCTCAATTGTCCGAGTAGCGCTATTAGGACGATGGGACGCATAGAGAACTTAGATCACTGCGATAAAGGCAGCGATTGAAGTGAAGATGCACCCACCGTTAGTTTCTTGCGCTCATTTTCGGATAGCCAGGGCCTGTGGACATCTTCATCCGCAGGCTCTTCTTGTGTCCCACCGTTCCTTCCTCGGACGGAAAGGAACACAAGAATGAAGTTAAAGATTCGTTATGAACAAGAATTCCAGACAATCGAGCTGGACACGGAAGCAACCAAGAAGTTATGGGTAAGCCTCTCACTGGAGGATGAAGAAGGGCTTTCCGAGGAGGAACGCGAGCAGCGCATTCAGGATGCGTTTGATGAGCAGTTCAACAAACCAGAGTATAACATCTGGCACCGTGAGACGCGCCACATTGACCCGACTCCGAAGCGGAAGCGCATGGATGGCAGAGCCGGATATATTCAGGCGAGTGAGGATGATCCAGGGTTTGACATCATGGACTATCTTTTGACGACTGACGATATCGAGCTGCATGACAAAAATTTTGATTATGAACGTGTCTGCAGCTGGGTGCACAAGGTCCTCGTGAAGAAACCGGAATGGGCAGATGCCTTTATTGCAGTCCGCATGAATGGTGAATCGATCCGTGACTACGCAGCAAGGATCGGTGCCGACGAGAACAACATCACGCAGAAGCTGAAGCGTGCAGCGAAAAAGCTCAGAGAAAATTATCCAAACCGTCAGATTTAACTCCCTGCCGGGGCTACCTCTTGAGAGGGTAACCTCGGCTATTTCTATAAGGAGGAAGTTTGATATGGCAAATGATATCAAAGAAAAAGACCGTGAGTACAGACCGCTGGTCTATGTGGCAAGCGCGTATTCCGGTGACACGGCAGCGAACACAGAAAAGACAAAGCAGTACTGCCGCTATGCGCTGGAGCAGGGCCAGATCCCGCTGGCACCGCATCTGATGTTTCCGCTTTTTATGAATGACGCAGATCCAGAGGAACGCGAACTTGCGATTTTCATGGACGTGATCCTGCTTGGCAAGTGCGACGAGCTCTGGGTTTTCGGAGACCGCATTTCGGAAGGCATGAAGACCGAAATCGATGTGGCTAAGAAGCGCAGACAGAAGATCCGTTATTTTAAAGCCAGCATGCAGGAGGTAAGTCATGACTGAATATAAAGCAATCCAGACTGAGTACCGGGGATATCTGTTCCGTTCACGGTTAGAGGCAAGGTGGGCAGTGTTCTTTGATGCCTGCAGAATCCCCTGGGAGTATGAACCGGAAGGACTGGTTTTAAGTGACGGAACGAATTATCTGCCGGACTTTTACCTTCCTGACTTCCACTGCTTTTTTGAGGTGAAACGAAAGAGTATCAAGGGAACGGAGGAAGAGAAAAAAGCAATAAATAAGATCAGTGACGGCAGCTATACGGACAGCTGGGCCGGAATCATCTGTTTTGGAGATCCGATGGATGATGACCTGTATATCTTTTGCCAGGAAACGGATGACGGCGGCGGAGGCAGCTATGAAGAACCGGTAACCATTGGTCTGCACCCGGACACAAAGGAACCATATCTCCTTGCATATAACGACAGACGTGACAGATCCTTCTTTCCGAATTTCTCAGAGGACGAAGAATACATTCCGATGGTGACATGCGAATACGGGAAGTATCACTACCGCGATTTTGTGGGCCGCCGCATCTATCAGGCAAGGAAACTGGCACGTCAGGCCAGGTTTGAGTATGGAGAGACACCGAAGATCGGGAGGTGGAAATAAATGAGGGACTTAGCCATTGCCTACGGAAACAGCCGGCAGGCAAAGAAGTGGGTCAACAAGACGATCCAGTATGACGATCTGAAAGCGCGTCTTAGGGTGACAATCCGCACGACCGAATCAGCAGAGGAATACGCGAAGATGAGCAAGGCACAGCGCGATGCGGTAAAGGACCATGGCGGCTTTGTGGCCGGTGTTCTTGCAGGCGGCCGCAGGAAGGTGGATACCGTTGAATCCCGTTCCATGATCGCGTTGGATGGGGATCGCATCGATAAGGACTTTCTGGATAACTATGAGACAAATGCACCGTTCACGTCGTTTTTGTACACGACACACAGCCATACGCCTGAGAATCCACGAGTGCGGCTGATCTTTCCGCTGACGCGGGATATTACGCCGGAGGAGTTTGTCGCGGTCTCCCGTTATCTTGCGCAGATGCTTGGCATCGACTACTTTGACGAATGCTCCTATCAGCCAAATCAGCTCATGTACTGGCCGTCCTCACCGCAGAACGGCGCATTCGTGTACAAGGAAGTCGAAAAGGATTGGCTGAATCCGGATGACATTTTATCGGCGCATCCGGAATGGAAGGATCCGACCAGGCTTCCGACATCTTCCCGCGAGAGCAAGGCTAACCAGATCACGCAGCAGAAGGTCCAGGACCCCCTGACGAAGGATGGAACGGTGGGTCTTTTCAACCGTGTCTATTTTCCAATTACCAAAGCGCTGGACACCTTTCTTTCGGATGTCTATGAGCCGACAGATAACGAAAACCGCTATCACCTGATTGCCGCCAGCAGCATGGCCGGCGTTGAGATAAAAGAGGATCGGTTCGTATACTCGCACCACGCTAAGGACCCGGCGTATCTGAAACTCTGTAACGCTTTTGACATCGTCCGGATTCACAAGTACGGCGACCTGGATGACAAGGCGTCCTTCAAGGCCATGTGCGAGTTTGCCATGCAGCAAGATGATGTGAAGGTGGCAGCGGCCAATGAGCGTCTTGCGGAAGCAGAGGCAGACTTTGCTGATTCAGGCGATGACTGGAAGAAGCGACTTAAATATCAGCCGAGGACAGGACAGCTGGAAAATACGGTCTACAACCTGAATCTTATCCTGGCCAATGATCCGGACTTCCAGAACTTCGCCTATAACGAGATGGCAAATCGCATCCAGATCACCGGTCCGCTTCCATGGGAGCGCCCGGAAGGAAACCAGTTCTGGCGGGATGCGGATACGGCACAGCTGAAGTCGATCATTGATATCCGCTATCTGCCGTTTTCGAGTAGGAACCACGATGTCGCGTTTACGAAGATCGCGGACGACCGACATTTTCACCCGGTACGCGATTACCTGAACAGCCTGCCTGAGTGGGATGGCACAAAGCGCGTGGAGGACCTCTTCATCAAATATCTGAAGGCCGATGATACCGAGTACGTCCGTACTGTGACCAGAAAGACTTTCGCGGCTGCGGTGGCACGCATCATGGTTCCCGGCACCAAATTTGACTGTGTGCCTGTGCTGGATGGTGATCAGGGTATCGGCAAGAGCACGATCGTGAAGGATCTGGTGACGCCGGACTATTATTCGGAGACGCTGTCTCTTACCGATATGGATGACAAATCCGGTGCGGAAAAACTGCAGGGCTTCTGGGTCGTCGAGATCGGTGAGCTTGCCGGCATGAAGAAAGCCGACATTGAGAAGGTGAAGGCATTTCTGTCTACATCAGATGATAAGTATCGTCCGAGCTATGGCAAGGTGGTGGAGAGCCATCCGCGCCAGTGCATCATCATCGCTACGGTCAATGGTGAACGCGGCTATTTGCGCGACATCACCGGGAACCGCCGTTTCTGGATCATTAAGGTGCAGCAGAAGAAGCAGAAGAAATCCTGGAACTTTGATGACGCCTTTCGTGCGCAGTTCTGGGCGGAGGCCAAGGAAATCTGGAAGTCCGGCGAGAAGCTCTATCTCGAGGGCGACATTCTGGAAGAGGCCGAAGAAGCGCAGCGCGGCGCGATGGAGGCAGATGAGCGCGTCGGCATGATCGAGGAGTACCTGAATGCGGAGCTTCCCGATGACTGGGATACGATGGATCTCTTTGCGAGAAGAAACTATCTGACCGGCAGCGAGTTCGGCACTCCGGAGCATACCGGAGGGCATATCCGGTCCGAGGTCAGCAATGCAGAAATCTGGTGCGAGTGTTTTGGAAAGAGTCTGCAGGAGCTCAATCCTTCCGACAGCTACCGGATTGCTGCGATGATGGCACAGATTCCCGGGTGGGAACGCACCACATCCATCCGGCGTCAGCCCATCTATGGCAGGCAGCGACTTTACCAGAAAACGAAGTAACGAGACACACACAACACAACTTTTTCCCTTATATTCGAAACGCGTTTTCTAAATAGTAGGAGTAAGAATACCTGTGCGCACGCGCGTAATAAATATAAGGGAATGGTTGTGATCATTGTGTTCTTGTGTCAGATGAGAGGAATACATGGACGAGAAATTTATTGAGAAGAAATTCACGGAAGCCGTGAAAAAAGCCGGTGGTCTTGCACCGAAATTCGTGAGTCCCGGGTTAAATGGTGTGCCGGACCGCATCGTGCTTCTTCCTGACGGGCATATGGCATTTGCCGAGCTTAAGGCACCTGGAAAAGAGATGCGGCCGCTTCAGCGTAGACGAAAAAGACAGCTGGAGAGCCTTGGATACCGGGTTTTCCTGGTAGATGACATAAACAAGATCGGAGGTGTCATTGATGAGATACAGCGCACATGATTATCAGAAGTATGCGACAGATTTTATCCTGACGCATCCGGTGTCCGCGGTTTTTCTTGAGATGGGACTTGGAAAGAGCGTCATCACTTTGACGGCGATCTTTGATCTCTGCCTCGATCAGTTCCTTATCGGAAAAGTGCTGGTGATTGCACCGCTACGGGTTGCGCGGGACACCTGGCCTTCGGAAATAAAGAAATGGGATCACCTGAAGGGACTGACCTACTCCGTTGCGGTTGGCACTGAGACAGAACGGAAAGTGGCCCTTATGGAGCAGGCAGATGTCTACATCATCAACCGCGAGAACGTGGACTGGCTGATTAACAAAAGCGGGATACCGTTTGACTTTGACATGATCGTGATCGACGAGCTATCGAGCTTTAAGTCGTACCAGGCGAAGCGGTTCAAGAGTCTGTTGAAAGCAAGACCGAAGGTGAAACGGATCGTGGGCCTGACCGGAACGCCAAGCAGTAACGGCCTCATGGATTTGTGGGCGGAATTCCGGGTGCTGGATCTTGGGCAGAGGCTTGGCCGGTATATCACGCATTACCGGAATGCCTACTTTGTTCCAGACAAGTGTAACGGCGAGGTGATCTTTTCCTATAAGCCGCGCCCGGGAGCACAGGACGCCATCTATAAGCGGATCTCAGATATCACAATCTCGATGAAGTCCTGCGACTACTTGCAGCTTCCGGAGTGCATCATCAACGAGGTGCCAGTTGTCATGAGCGAAAAGGAAATGGCCGTCTACGACGAGTTCCGGGAGGAGATGGTCGCCCAGATCAAGGACAAGGAGATCGATGCGGCTAATGCGGCGGTTCTTTCCGGGAAACTTCTGCAGATGGCAAATGGTGCGGTCTATGACGAGGATAAGAAAACCGTCGTGATTCATGACAGGAAGCTCGATGCCCTGGAAGATCTGATCGAAGCGGCGAATGGCAAGCCGGTGCTCATTGCGTACTGGTACCAGCACGATGCCGAGCGTATCAAGGCACGATTCTCCGTCCGAGAGATCAAGACAAGCCAGGATATTGAAGATTGGAATGCGGGAAAAATTTCTGCGGCAATCATCCATCCGGCATCGGCAGGTCATGGCTTAAATCTTCAAAGCGGCGGCTCGACGCTCATCTGGTTAGGCCTGACCTGGAGTCTGGAGCTTTATCAGCAGACGAATGCAAGACTCCATCGGCAGGGCCAGAAGGATACGGTGGTGATTCACCATATCATTGCGAAGGGAACGATTGATGAGCAGGTCATGAAAGCGCTCCGGAAAAAAGAAAAGACACAGGATGCCCTGATCGATGCAGTGAAGGCAAACCTGAAAAGGAGGCGGTGCTGATCGATCCCTACGTAAAACTTGCGAACGCGATCATTATTCAAGCTGCAAAAGACTATCGCAGCGCAAGAAAGAAACTGAAAAAGAACCGAAAGAACGAAGAAGCAAAGCTCATGGTAGAGGATCTTGAGAGATTCTTCCGTTCCGACTATTTTGCGGCGCTGTCCGATCTTGATGGGCCGGCGCTGCTTACGAAATTAGAGGAGGAATGGCTACCATGACAGCAAAAGAATATCTGCGCCAGGCATACCGTCTGGACCAGAAAATATGCAGCGATCTGGAGGAAGTGGCATCGCTTCGTGAGATGGCGTCCAGCGTATCCTCTCCTAAGCTGACAGAACGCATCCAGACATCCAAGAACTACGATGCGCCGTTTGTCCGAAGCCTTGAGAAGATCATGGAGCTTGAGGACAAGATCAATAAGGAGATTGATCTTCTGATGGAGCTAAAGAAAGAGATACGGTCTGTCATAACATCAGTGGAGGATACGGATGAACGCATGGTCCTGAAGTACCGCTACGTTCATAACTACACGTGGGAGCAGATCGGGACAGAGCTCCATGCCGATGCCCGTACTGTAAGAAGATGGCATGGCAAGGCACTGCTTCATGTGGTGCTGCCGGAAAATCCGATCACGATATGAAATGCGCCCGAAATGTCCAGCTTTGTCCAGAGATGTCCGGGCGGCTGCTGTGATACTATATAATCAGCAGAAATGCAAAAAGAATACAGAGAGCACGAAGCCTTGTGGGGTCCTCCTCGCAGGGCTTTCTTTATGCCATGAAAGGAGGCGCAGGTCGTGCCAAGGAAACCGAAAAGGCCCTGCCGCTATCCTGGCTGCCCGAATCTTTGTGAGGACGGCGAGCAGTACTGCGAAGAGCACGCCAAGATCATGAACGATCACTACGAGAAGTTCACGCGCGGATACTCACCCGGCAAACGTTATGGCAGAGCCTGGAAGAGAATCCGTGACCGTTATGTTCGGAAGCATCCGCTTTGCGAGCAGTGCCTGAAGGAGGGCCGATACGTGGCAGCCGAAGAGGTGCATCACATCGTGCCGCTGTCTGAAGGCGGAAGCAACGAGGAAAAGAATTTGATGAGTCTTTGCCGGTCTTGTCATGAAAAGATTCATCGTGAACGCGGTGACAGATAAATTTTTTCTGACCGGGAGGGGCGGGTCAAATCGCTGTGCGCCTTTGCCGCGGAAAACGGCGCGGGGTCTTCTGTGCAAAAAAAGCGAATTCAAACGGGTAATAAGGGAAGGCGGTGAAGCAGGTGCCTACAAAATCGAATAACATCGGCGGCCGCGGCGGGAAGCGTCCGGGTGCCGGCAGGAAAAAGAGTGCGGTAAAGCAGAAATACGAGGACGGGAATCCGGGCGGAAGAAAGCTCACCGTTCTGGATATTCCAGACGTCGAGGGCGAGGATATGCCAGCACCTCATGACTTCCTCTCTGCGAAGCAGCACGACGGCTCCACGCTGGAAGCCGGTGAAATATACAAAGAGACATGGGAATGGCTGGAGCAGCTCGGTGTGGCTAAGGCGGTATCGCCGCAACTCTTGGAGCGCTATGCGATGTGCTGCGCCAGATGGATTCAGTGTGAAGAGATGACCACTCGGCTCGGATACCTTTCCAAGCATCCGACGACTGGGAAGCCGATCCCTTCTCCGTTCATCAATATCGGAATCAACTACATGAATCAGGCTAATCGCCTGTGGAACGAGATCTTCCAGATCGTCAAGGAAAACTGCTCAACCGAATACAGTGGAATGAATCCGCAGGATGACGTGATGGAACGGCTTCTTCGTGCAAGGAAGGGAATGTAATGAATACACAGAAATTAGAGCAGGTACCGATCGACAAGTTGGTGCCTTATGCAAGGAATGCAAGAACACACAGCAAGGAACAGATCGCGCAGCTTCGAGCAAGTCTTCGCGAGTTCGGATTTGTCTCGCCAGCGGTGATCGACGCCGACTATAACATTCTGGTCGGTCACGGACGCGTGCAGGCAGCGAGGGCGGAAGGCTATGAGACAGTGCCATGCGTCTTTGCCGAGAATCTTACCGATGCGCAGAAGCGTGCCTATATCCTTGCGGACAATCAGTTAGCCCTGAACGCAGGCTGGGATGAAGAGATGCTGTCCGTGGAACTTTCTGATCTTCAGGACGCATCCTTTGATCTGTCGCTTCTTGGCTTTGACGATGACGAACTTGAAAAGCTCCTCGGAACCGGTGAACAAAAAGATGTTGAAGATGATGACTTTGATCTGTCGGCAGCACTTGAAAAGGCATCCTTTGTGGAACCGGGTGATCTCTGGACCGTGGGAAGGCACCGCCTTTTATGCGGAGATGCCACTTCTAAGGAGGATGTCGATCGGCTCATGGGTGAAACCAGAGCGAATCTGGTACTGACCGATCCGCCATACGGCGTTTCCTTCAAGGCATCGGACGGTCTTACCATCAAGAATGACAGTTTGAAGGGCGAGGAGTTTTACAATTTCCTGCTTTCCGCTTTCAAGAACATGGCGGATCATCTGGAAAAAGGCGGTGCAGCCTATTGCTTTCACGCAGACACGGAAGGACTTACTTTCCGGAGGGCTTTCGTCGATGCGGGCTTTCACCTGGCCGGCGTATGCATCTGGGTGAAGAATTCCCTGGTGCTTGGCAGATCCGACTACCAGTGGCAGCACGAACCGGTGCTCTACGGGTTCATTCAGAATGGGAAGCATTCGTGGTATTCCGATCGCAGTCAGACGACGATCTGGAATTTTGATAAGCCGAAGAGAAACAAGGACCATCCGACATCGAAGCCGCTGGATCTTCTTGGCTATCCGATCAAGAATTCAACGCAGGAAAATGCCGTGGTCATTGACACCTTCGGCGGCTCCGGCTCCACACTGATGGCATGCGAGCAGCTGAACCGCACCTGCTATATGTGCGAGCTTGATCCGAAGTATGCGTCGGTGATTCTCCGCCGCTACGTGGAGGACACCGGCGATGCAGAAAATGTGACAGTCGAGAGGGCCGGCAAGAAATACACATATGCCGATCTTGTCAAAGAGGTCGAATTCGAGACGGCATAATACACTGATTTCGTTTCTGCTTTCCGGCCGAAAATAACCTCAGAAAAAGCCAGAATTCGCTTGCTATATCCGGCTTTTAGAGTGATGTATGTACGTACCAAAAGGCACAGGGCCTTAAGGAAAACACATACGGAGGTACGAATACATGAAAGCAAGAACAGAGAGAACCGGAAAGGAACGAAAGGCGCTGGTGGAAGCCATCGCAACAATCACTGGAGAAAAGGCGACCTACCTTGGGATGCCGACAGCAGGCTATGAGATTGGAAGCATTACGGTGGACCGGGACGGCAGCATTGCCTGCGAGGACGAAGAAATGATGAAAGAACTGATTTCAAGCCTGGCAGACGCCGGCATTTCCGCAGAGATTGAAGAAGTACAGGAGGAACCGGAAACGGAAGAAGCCGAAGAAATAGAGACGACGGAAAAAACAGATTCCACGGGACTTACGATCAGCCTGCCGCTTGATAAGGTGGCGGTCGGAAACCTGACAAATCTTCTCACAGCAAAGGGAAGCCTCATCAAGAAGGCACTTGGCATTGACGAGCTTCCGATTGATATCGGCGAGGATCGGATTTCATTTCCATGGTTTACCGAGATGCCGAAAGCGGATGCGGCGAAAGCATATACCGACTTCATTTCCCTGCTCTGCAAGCTCTCGAGGGAACTCAAGCGAGCAAGCAGCACAGAGACGGAGGTCACAAACGAAAAGTACGCCTTCCGCTGTTTCCTTCTCCGGCTTGGCTTTATTGGGCCGGAGTACAAGACGGAGCGAAAGATTCTGCTTCAGAACCTGACCGGGAATTCCAGCTGGAAGAACGGCACACCGGAGAAGGAGGAAGAAGCATGCGAGGAATAAGAGAAGATCAGCTGATTGCCCTAAGGAAAACCTATCCGGCCGGTACCCGCGTCGAGCTCGTCCAGATGGATGATGTGCAGGCACCGCCGGCAGGAACCAAGGGAACCGTCATCGGCGTCGACGATACCGGCAGCATCATGGTGAGCTGGGATAACGGCTCTGGACTCAATGTGATCTACGGCGTTGATTCCGTAAGAAAGGCGGTGGACTGAGATGGATGAAAAAGTTAGAGAACAGATCCTTGCTATCCGCGATACCGGCCTGACGAACATGTTTGACGTTCCGATGGTGCAGCGGCTGGCCTTCGACCGGGATTTCTACGAACTGGTGCTTTTTCTAGAGGATCACCGGCAGGAATACGTGAAATTCATCATGACCGGAGAAGCGTAAACTGCACACTTCATGCGTGAAATTTTTCTCTGAAATAGTCACATATATCTCGATAATAACTTGCTATTAGAGGGCTTCAGAGTGATATATGTACATACCAAAAGAGAACAAGCCAAGGAGGAAACAGACATGAAGTACACAGTTAAAGCCATTGAGAACGCAAAGCCGGGAATGAAATGGGAGGACATCGGATGCCACTGGACGCTCGGACAGGCATACCTCTACAGCAAGGAAGCGGGAAACGACCTGCCGAACTTCGCTGAGGTCATCTGGGATAACGACATTGAGACGATCCTTGCCGACTGCAGGAAGCTTGGCATCAAGGAATTCACGATCAGCTCCACTTTTTCAAGCCTGATCGAAACCATCGCCCGCTTCGAGGAGCTCGGCTGCACACTGGACGGGATCGTTAAAGTAAGGGAGCGCTACACCCACTTCGGAAGCAGCGAGCACGAGCTGATTCCGGCCTTTAAGATGACAGTCAAGGAAGCGTAACCGATGGACGGAATTACACAATCCGCTCCGCAGAAACCGCACGGAAAATAGTCACATATATCTTGAAAAATGACTTGCTATTATTGGCGCTTAGAGTGATATATGTACACACCGAAAAGGAAAACAAAGCAGACGGAGGATACGAACATGTGGGAAAAAGGAACACTTCTGATCGACGGAACAAACGTAAAATACTGCGTGAAGCATTACGGCGAGCCTTCCGAGGAATACGGCATCGAAGGCGGATGCATTTCCAAGATGGAGCTTCGGATTGACGGCAAGGTCACACTGAACTACGACCGCGGTTGGGACATGGAACCGGAGGACGAGATAAGCCAGCTTGCCTACGCGGTTCTCATTAAGCAGTACAACTAAGCAGAAACTGAATTTGAAAATTCCGAAAGCAGAGCTGAGAGCGGCTCTTGCTCTCGTACTTCATATAGATACCACGAGGATCGCAATCAGAGGATTGGCGGTCTTTTATTTTGCCCGGAAAGGAGGCGTCGCTCGTGGCAATGAGAAAACTGAAAGACTATAAACCGACTCGTTTCATGGCAGAGACGTCTCATTACAGCAAGGAGATGGCGGATTTCGCGGTGCTCTTTATCGAGCAGCTCTGCCATACCAAAGGAACCTGGGCCGGAAAACCATTCGAATTGATCGACTGGCAGGAACGTATCATCCGGGATCTGTTCGGTATTCTAAAGCCAAACGGCTACCGGCAGTTTAACACAGCCTATATCGAGATCCCAAAGAAGATGGGCAAGTCAGAACTTGCTGCTGCAGTGGCGCTGCTTCTTTGCTGCGGAGATGGCGAGGAGCGCGCCGAGGTCTATGGCTGTGCTGCGGACAGGCAGCAGGCGGCGATTGTCTTTGATGTGGCAGCGGACATGGTTCGGATGTGCCCGGCATTAAACCGGCGCGTGAAGATCCTGACATCACAGAAGCGAATCATTTATGCGCCGACGAACAGCTTCTACCAGGTGCTCTCGGCGGAGGCATATTCGAAGCATGGCTTCAATATCCACGGGGTTGTCTTTGATGAGCTGCACACGCAGCCGAACCGCAAACTCTTTGATGTCATGACGAAGGGCTCCGGCGACGCCAGGATGCAGCCACTGTATTTTCTGATCACGACAGCCGGAACAGATACCAATTCCATCTGCTATGAGACCCATCAGAAGGCGAAGGATATCCTGGAAGGCAGAAAGATCGATCCGACCTTCTATCCGGTGATCTACGGAGCAGATGAATCGGATGACTGGACAGATCCGGAAGTCTGGAAGAAGGCTAATCCGTCCCTCGGCATCACAGTAGGCATCGACAAGGTCGAAGCGGCCTGCGAGTCTGCCAAGCAGAATCCGGGAGAGGAGAACTCCTTCCGGCAGCTGAGGCTCAATCAGTGGGTGAAGCAGGCGGTTCGCTGGATGCCGATGGATAAGTGGGATGCCTGTGCCTTTCCAGTGAACGAGGAAGACCTCGAAGGGCGCGTCTGTTACGGCGGGCTCGACCTTTCCAGCACGACCGACATCACCGCCTTCGTACTGGTATTTCCGCCGCTGGATGAGAATGATAAGTATGTCGTTCTTCCATATTTCTGGGTGCCGGAGGATACGCTTGATCTCCGGGTCCGGCGCGACCACGTCCCGTATGACGTCTGGGAGAAGCAGGGGTATATTCAGACCACAGAAGGCAATGTCATCCACTACGGATTCATAGAGATATTTATCGAGAACCTAGGCGAGCGTTTCAACATCCGGGAGATTGCCTTCGACCGGTGGGGTGCTGTTCAGATGGTGCAGAACCTGGAGGGCATGGGATTTACGGTTGTGCCGTTCGGACAGGGCTTTAAAGATATGTCGCCGCCTACGAAAGAGCTTATGAAACTAACGCTGGAAAAGCGGATCGCCCACGGCGGGCATCCGGTGCTCCGCTGGATGATGGACAACATCTACATTCGAAGGGACCCGGCAGGAAATATTAAGGCGGATAAAGAGAAGTCCACAGAGAAGATCGACGGTGCCGTTGCGACGATTATGGCGCTCGACCGTGCGATCCGCTGCGGCAACGACAATGGTGCTTCCGTGTATGACACGAGAGGCATCTTATTTTTATAGGAGGACGGTGAGACATGAGCATCTTTTCTAAAATCTTCCGGTCAAGAGATAAGCCGAAGGACTCTACGAACGGTTCCGGATACCGGTACTACTACGGCTATTCGTCGACCGGGAAGGCTGTGACAGAGCAGTCGGCAATGCAGATCTCAGCAGTCTATGCCTGCGTGAGAGTTCTGTCGGAAGCCATCGCATCGCTGCCGCTTCACACCTACGTGTATAACGAGGACGGCAGCAAGAAGAAAGCCATCGAGCATCCGCTTTACCGGCTTCTTCATGATGAGCCGAATCCAGAGATGACGTCCTTCATCTTCCGCGAGACATTGATGACGCACCTTCTGATGTGGGGCAATGCCTACGCGCAGATCATCCGGAACGGCAGGGGCGAGGTCGTCGCGCTCTATCCGCTGATGGCAAACCGCATGCGGGTGGACCGTGACGAGAACGGAAAGCTCTACTACGAATACCAGATGATCTCGTCTGATGCGCCGACCATGAAAACGGGAACGGTGAGACTCTCGCCTTCCGACGTGCTGCATATCCCGGGACTTGGCTTTGACGGCCTGGTCGGATATTCACCAATAGCGATGGCAAAGAACTCCATCGGCATGGCAATGGCAACCGAGGAGTACGGTGCGACTTTCTTCAAGAACGGCGCGAATCCGTCCGGGATTCTCTCGATGCCGGGCGTCGTGAAAGACCCGGAAAAGATCCGGTCATCCTGGGAGGCAGGATTCGGCGGAAGCTCTAATGGCAACAAGGTCGCCATCCTTGAGGAAGGCATGACCTATACGCCAATTTCCATCTCGCCGGAGCAGGCGCAGTTTTTGGAGACGAGAAAATTCCAGCTGGATGAGATCGCGAGAATCTTCCGTATCCCGCCGCACATGATCGGCGACCTTGAGCATGCGACCTTCTCCAATATCGAAGAGCAGTCGCTGGAGTTTGTGACTTATACGCTGGAGCCGTGGCTTTCCCGCTGGGAACAGTCGATGCAGAGAGCGCTGCTTCTTCCGGAAGAAAAGAACCAGTACTTTATCCGCTTTAACGTTGACGGACTCCTTCGCGGCGATTACGCCAGCCGTATGAGCGGTTACGCGACCGGAATCCAGAATGGGATCATGTCGGTCAACGATGTAAGAAGCCTGGAAAACATGGATCTGCTTTCTGATGAGGAAGGCGGCAACATCCACATCTTAAACGGAAATGTCGTCAAGCTAGCCGACGCTGGCAGCGCATACACAAACAGTTCAGATGAAAAGGAGGACACAGATGAAGACGCAGAAGAAGTTCTGGAGATGGGTAAGAAACAAACTTCCCGATCCAGAAAATCCAGAAGAGACAACTGAAGAAAGAACGCTGTTCCTTGATGGGACGATTGCGGAAGAGAGCTGGTTTGACGATGATGTCACGCCGGCTCTTTTCAAATCGGATCTTTCAGAAGGAACAGGAGACATCACTGTCTGGATCAATTCGCCGGGCGGTGACTGCTTTGCAGCGGCGCAGATTTACAACATGCTCCGCGATTATCCGGGAAAGGTCACGATCAAGATTGATGGCCTCGCAGCATCCGCCGCCTCAGTCATTGCGATGGCGGGCGATACGGTGCTTGTCAGTCCGGTATCCATGATCATGATCCATAACCCTTCCACGGTTGCGATGGGAAACTCCGCAGAGATGCAGAAGGCCATCGAGATGCTCGATGAAGTGAAGAATTCCATCATCAATGCCTACCAGGTGAAGAGCGGTCTTTCCAGAAACAAGCTCAGTAAGCTAATGGATGAAGAGACCTGGATGGATGCCGGAAAAGCGGTCGAGCTTCACTTTGCCGATGCGATCACTGAGCGAAATTCTCTCTATGGGAAGACGGCAGAGCCTGATCCGGACGAGGAAGAAAAGGATACACCGCCGGATGAAGATTTGGAGGATTACAAGACACCCGGCATGCTCTTTTCCCGATACCGCGTCGCGGCAGCCATGAACCAAAAGCTCTGTGACTACGTCAAGACGCATGAGCCGGAGCCGGAAGCAGCAGATGATACACACAGAATTGACGAGCTCGAGAAACGTCTCGATCTCATGAAGAAATTTATCTAAGGAGGATACACACCATGAATGTACAGGAACTGATCAATAAGAGAGCAAACGTCTGGGAGAATGCGAAGGCATTTCTCGAGGACCACAGAAACAACGAGGGAATCCTTTCTGTGGAGGATGGCGCAACCTATGACCACATGGAGGATGAAATCACCAGCCTTACAAAGGAAATCGACAGACTCCAGCGCCAGAGAGATATCGACGACATGCTTGGCAAGCCAACAGCAACGCCGCTTACCGGAAAGCCTGGTGCCGGTGCACCGGATGATCCTGAGAAGGTCAAGACCGGTCGCGCGTCCGAGCAGTACAGAAAGGACATGCTGACAGCCTTCCGTACCAACTTCCGTAAGATCAGTAACGTTCTCCAGGAATCCGTACCGACAGAAGGCGGATACCTTGTTCCGGAGGAATGGGACAGCCGACTGATCGATGTTCTGACTGAGGATAACATCATGAGAAGCCTTGGAACGACCATCACGACTTCCGGCGGGCACCGCATCAATATTGCGGCAACGAAGCCTGCAGCAGCGTGGATCGATGAAGGCGGAGAACTGACCTTCGGAGAGGCAACCTTTGAACAGAAGAATCTCGATGCCTACAAGCTTCATGTGGCTATTAAGATCACGGAGGAGCTGCTTTACGACAACGCCTTCAATCTTGAGAACTACATCATCACACAGTTCGGCAAGGCCATCAGCAATGCCGAGGAGGATGCCTTCTTAAACGGCGACGGCAACAAGAAGCCAACCGGCATCTTTGATGCGACAAATGGCGGAACGGTCGGCGTGACTCTTTCCGGCGCTACGATCAAGACGGACGACATCATCAGCCTGATCTATGCGTTAAAGCGTCCGTACAGAAGAAACGCCTCCTTCATCTTAAACGATGCGACGCTTGCCGCCATCCGTAAGCTGAAGGACAACAACGGCGCGTATCTCTGGCAGCCTTCCTACCAGGCAGGTGAGCCGGACCGCATCTGCGGATATGTAGCTCATACGTCTCCTTATGCACCGGTGCTTGAAGCCGGAAAGCCGGTCATGGCCTTTGGCGACTACAGCTATTACAACATCGGCGACCGCGGAACCAGAACACTCCAGGAGCTTCGCGAGCTTTTCGCGGGAAATGGCATGGTCGGTTATGTCATGAAGGAAAGAGTGGACGGCCTTCTGGTTCTTCCGGAAGCCGTGCAGATCATGCAGGCCGGCGCATCCGCATAAGAGAGCGCTGGGAACGGAGGTGAAATGGGATGAGCGTGACGCTTGATGAAATGAAGACTTATCTTCGCGTGGATTCCGGCGATGAAGATGCATTGATCGAAAGTCTGCTTGCTGCAGCTAAAAAGCTCTGCATGGACGTTGCCAGATGTGACAGCGAGGAGGAATTCGAGGCTATTCCGGTATCAAAGATTGCGGTCATGTTTGCGACCGCTTATCTCTTCGAGCACCGCGAGGAAGCCGATCACGAGAAGCTCACCTTTTCCCTCCGTGCCCTGCTCTTTGCTGACAGGGAGGAGGGATTCTGATGGACATAGCCGCTATGCGGGTCCGGGTAACCTTCCAGAAGAACGCGGTCACCATAGACAAGTATGGCAACCATACATCTGAATGGACCGACTATTTCACCTGCTGGGCGACGGTCGGAACGGGAACAGGATCAGAGTCAGACGGTGAGGTGATCAATCCGGAGGAGTCTCTTGATTTCACCTGCCGCTACTGCTCCGAACTTGCCGCAGTCGAATCCACGAAATACAGGATTCTCGCAGAAGGTCATGTCTACAACATTACCTATGTGAATCCGATGGGCTACAGGAAAAACTCCCTCAAATTCAACTGCAAACTGGAGAAGAAATCATGAGCCGGAATGTTTCTATCGATGAAATGAGCGATGCCATCATGGACGAGCTTGAGAAATACAAGGATCTCGCAGCCGACGATCTGAAGGATGCCGTGAAGGAAACTGCAAAGACGGTCCGAAAGGAGATCCAGGCGAACGCGCCGGTCGATACGGGCAAGTACAAGAAGTCCTGGTCCGTCAAGAACATACACGAGGATGCAGAGTCCATTGACCTGGTCGTCCATTCGAGAAACCGGTATCAGATCGCGCATCTTCTGGAGCATGGCCATGCCAAGCGCGGCGGAGGCCGGGTGGCGGCAAGACCGCACATCGCAGCAGCGGAAGAAAAAGGCGAGGAGCAGCTTGTGGAGACGATCAAGCAGAAGCTGGGAGGTGCCTCATGACCTATGACGATATCGTAGAAATGCTGGAGGAAGCCAATCTTCCTCTTGCCTATGACCACTTTGCAGAGGGCGAGTCTCCGGACCCGCCTTTTCTCATATTCCTGTTTCCAGGAAGCGACAACATGTATGCCGACAACAGAGTCTTTCAGAAGATCGACAACCTGAATATCGAGCTTTACACGGACAAGAAGGACCCAGGTACAGAAGCAAGGATTGAAGCTATTCTTGATGACCGAGAGCTTCCGTATGAGAAATCGGAGGTGTGGATCGCGGAAGAAAGAATGTATGAAGTCCTGTATCAGACACAGATGATTGGAGGTTAAGAACTATGGCAAATAAGAAAAACAAGGTCAAGTTTGGCCTGAAGAACTGCCACTACGCCATTGCGACGCTTGCCGAGGATGGAACGGTCACATTTGGCACGCCGGTAGCGATGCCTGGTGCGGTATCGCTTTCCCTTGACGCGGAAGGCGACAATGATCCGTTCTACGCGGATGATTCCGTGTATTACATGGTATCCAATAACAACGGCTATTCCGGCGATTTCGAGCTTGCGCTGATTCCGGAGAGCTTTCTTACGGATATCATGCATGAGACGGAGGATGCCAATGGCGTCATCGTTGAAAACAAGGATGTAGAGCCGGAGCACTTTGCGCTTCTCTTTGAGTTTTCCGGAGATCAGCGGAAGATCCGTCACTGCATGTACTACTGCAGCGCGACGCGTCCATCCGTTACCGGAAGCACGAAGGAGGACTCGACCGAAGTGCAGACCGAGACACTTTCCCTTACCGCATCGCCGCTTCCTTCCGGCATTGTGAAGGTAAAAACTGGCACGAACACCACTGACGTCGTGTATAACGCATGGTACGACAAGGTCTACGAGCCTTCGGCCAGTGCAACATCCTCGTCTGCGAGCAGCACAACTGAGTGAGGTGAGCAGAAATGGCAGTGACAAAAACAATTGATGTTGATGGGAAGCCGGTGACGTTTCGAGCGTCCGCTGCAATCCCAAGACTCTACAGAAACAAGTTCCACCGGGATATCTACCGCGACTTAAACGAGCTGCAGAAAGGCATTGACGACAGTGACGCTGAGAATTCCAGTCTCGACACATTCAGCCTTGAGCTTTTCGAGAACATCGCGTGGCTCATGGCAAAGCACGCGGACAAGACCGTGCCGGACAGCCCGGAGGAATGGCTCGACGAGTTCAACACGTTCTCGATCTACGAGATCCTTCCGCAGATCATCGAGCTGTGGGGACTTAATGTCGAACAGCAGGTAGAGTCTAAAAAAAACCTCATGAAACAGAGCGGGAAATGACAACACCGCTTTTTCTGCTTCGTTGCGTCCAGATCGGGCTTCATATCTCGGAGCTTGATCTCCTCACCATTGGCACCGTCAATGATATGTATGCCGAGATGAGCAACGACGACTATGACTACGCCGAGATCGCGACGCAGGAGCAGATGGACCGATTCTAAGAGAAAGGAGGACGCCTTATGGCTGACAGAGTAAAAGGAATCACAGTTGAAATCGGCGGAGATACCACCGGACTATCCAAGGCGCTCTCCGGCGTCAACAAGGAAATCAGAAGCACCCAGACGCAGCTTAAGGACGTCAATAAGCTTCTCAAGCTGGACCCGTCGAACACGACACTTCTCGAACAGAAACAGAAGCTCCTTCAGACAGCGATCACCGAAACCAAGGATAAGCTCACGCAGCTGAAATCCGTGCAGGACCAGATGGATGCTGGACTAAAGAGCGGTACCGTCACCCAGCAGCAATATGATGCATGGCAGCGTGAGATCGTAGCGACCGAGCAGGAGCTTAAGAGTCTGGAGGAGCAGGCCAAGAATACAGATTCCAGCATTGCTGCTACTTTGAAGCAGACAGGTTCCAAGATGCAGGAGGTCGGCGGCAAGATCAGCGGTGTCGGTGAGTCACTCTCAAAAGGGGTGACAGCACCGATTGCGGCAATTGGCGCAGCTTCTCTTGCAGCTTTCAGCGAGGTGGATTCCGGCCTTGATATCGTGGAACAGAAAACCGGTGCGACCGGCGACGCGCTGGAAGGGATGCAGCAGAGCGTTAAGAATCTCGCGACCCAGATCCCGACGGACTTCGAGACCGCGGGTGCTGCCGTCGGTGAGGTCAACACGAGGTTCGGACTGACTGGGCAGGCGCTTGAGGATCTGTCCGGCAAGTTCATCAAGTTTGCGCAGCTCAATGACACGGACGTATCCACTTCCGTCGATAACGTCTCCTCCGTTCTGAATGCTTTCGGGCAGTCCACGGACGACGCAGGCAACCTTCTTGACGCACTCAACGCCACCGGGCAGGCGACGGGCATTTCCATGGACACGCTGGCAAACGACCTGTCGCAGAACGCCGCGCAGTTCAAGGAGGTGGGCCTTACCGCCCAGCAGGCTGCAGGCTTCATGGGCATGGTCGAGATGTCCGGCCTTGACACCTCCACGGCAATGGCCGGTCTTAAGAAGGCCATGAAGAACGCAGCGGACGATAGCATGACTCTGGACGATGCTTTGAAGGGATTCTCTGACACGATGAGCTCCAATAAATCGGATACCGAGAAACTGCAGGCGGCCTATGACCTGTTTGGAAGCAAGGCTGGCGCGGCTTTCTATAACGCGGTTCAGAGCGGGAAACTCAACCTCGACGATCTGTCGGGCACGCTCGGCGATTTCTCCGGCAGCGTGGAGAACACTTTCAATGAGACGCTCGATCCAATCGACCAGTTTCAGATGACCCTGAACTCCCTGAAGGAAGTAGGAGCCGATATCGGAAACTCCCTCGCGACTGTTCTCCAGCCTGTCCTGCAGGATATATCCGCTGCGCTTCAGAAGTTCGCGGATATCTGGAACTCAATACCGGGACCCATGCAGGAGACCATCGTAAAGATCGCGATGATTGCTGCGGCTGTGGGACCCGTGCTCATCGTCATCGGAAAACTGATCACATCGGTAGGGACGATTCTTACTGTCATTCCGAAGGTGACATCAGCAATCACCGCAGTGAAAACCGTCATGACAGGGCTCAACGCGGCGATGGCAGTGAATCCGATAGGACTCATTATCACGGCGATCGGGCTTCTTGTCGCCGCGTTCATCTACCTCTGGAACAACTGCGAGAGCTTCCGAAACTTCTGGATCAGCCTCTGGGACAACATTAAGGAAGTCGCGGTGACGGTATTTACAGCGATCAAGGACTTCTTTGTCACGATCTGGGAGGCTATCAAGCCTGTGTTTACGACAGCGGTGACTGGAATCAGCACGTTCCTCTCCGGCGCGTGGAACGGCATCAAGACCGTCGTCGAGACGGTCATGAACGCCATCAGCACCGTGATCCAGACCATCTGGAACGGCATCAAATCGTTTTTTACGACTATCTTCATGGCGATCCAGACGGTTGTGACGACCTACTTCAATATCTATAAGACCATAATCACCACGGTTCTTACGGCAATCCAGACGGTTGTAACAACGATCTGGAATGCGATCAAGACGGTGATCACTACTGTCGTGACCGCGATCGGAACCGCCGTATCTGCAGCATGGAATTCCATCAAGACCGCGACCAGCACGATTTTTGGCGGCGTGAAATCCGTTGTGACTTCGATCTGGAACGGCATCAAGTCGGCAGTGATGTCTGTCGTAAATGCCATGAAGAGCGGCATCACCGGCGCGTTCAATGCGATCAAGAGCACGATCTCCGGAATCCTGAATGGCATCAAGAGCACATTCTCTTCTGTATTCAACGGTATTTGGAGCTTCGTCTCCGGTATCGTGAATAAGCTGAAGGGCGTCTTCAACTTCCAGTGGAGCCTGCCGAAGATCAAGCTTCCGCATTTCTCTGTATCCGGAAAGTTCAGTCTGAATCCTCCGAGCATTCCGCACTTCTCCGTCTCCTGGTATAAGAAGGCGATGGAAGGCGGCATGATCCTGAAGGACGCGACGATCTTCGGGCAGTCGAACGGCACGCTCCTTGGCGGAGGAGAAGCCGGACCGGAAGCAGTCGTCGGGGTAAGTTCGCTTTCTTCGATGATTAAGGATGCTGTGAGGGACGCTTCTTCTGCGGATAACGGGCCGCTGATCAATATCGAGACAATGAGCGTCCGCAGTGACGATGACATCCGCAGAATCTCCCAACAGCTAAATACCTTGCTGGTGGGACGCAGGAGAGCGAAAGGAACGGTGATCTGATGGGATTTAAGTTTAACGGCAGAACATCGCAGAGCTTCGGCCTTGCGACGCGCATCACAAAAGAATACCGCATGCCGGACTTCACGAATAACACGGTCACTATTCCCGGACGCGACGGCGTCTTTGATTTTGGAGAGACTGGCGGTGCGAGAACGATCGAGATTTCCTGCTTCATTCCGCCCGGAAAATCGGATGAGGACTTCCTCTCCAGAAAGGACGATGTCATTGCGTGGCTTTCTCCGGAAAGCGGGCTGTGTGATCTGATTCTGGATAAGGAGCCGGGGCGAGTCTATAAGGCGCGGCTGGACAGCGGCTTCTCTTTTGATAAGGCAGTCCGCAATTCCTGCACGTTTGATCTTTCCTTCTTCTGTCCGGACCCGTATGCCTACGCCGAAAACGACGAGGTGTATGAGTTCACGGAGCTTGGTGAAGTGACGCTGACGCGCTCGCTTGGTAATATGCTGTCGCTTCCGGAATATCAGCTGACTGCTGATCTTGCCAGGGGAAAAAGCGCGTGTATTGCGACAAACGGCAGCGCGCTTATGATAAACGGACCGCTGGATAAGGAAGAGGTTCTTGTAATTGATTCCTCGCTCATGACAGCAAAGGTGACGGACGGCAGCGGAAATATTCTTCGAAACGGACTGCCGCTGCTTTCTGATCTGAACTTTCCGGAGCTGAAGCCGGGAGAGAACACGCTTTCCATTGATGCGGACAGCAGCACGGAAAAGACAGCTGGTACACTTTCTTCCCAGGATGCTTTTACCGGCCAGGTTCCTTCTTCCTGGGGCACTGACGGGCTGTGGCGGTTCAACGAGTCAGAACCGGACTCAGATACCTGCGCAGCGGATTCTTCCGGAAAGGACAGAAAGGCATCAATCAGCGGATGGAGCGGCACGACCGCGTCGTTTCCTGCAGGTCATCTGGGACGGTCTTTCCGGATGAACATCAACAGTCCGTCTACAGAGAAAACCTATCTCAAGGTCACGAATGACGGGACAATCTTTTCTTCCCTGGGAAAGACAATCGCTGTCGGCGGCTGGTTTTATCCGACAACGTATTCGGTCGGAAACACCTTCTGCCCGCTTTTCAATACGAGATATGGACCGGGCCAGCCGATCTTCTATCTCTCGCTTCTGTCCGCGAAGCCGAGGATCATGCTGTATGACGCGTCCGGGACACTGATTCTGGATCAGTCGTTTACGCCGAGCTTCACACTTTCCAACGGCGAGTGGTACTTCATTGCCTGCATCATCAAGACAGAGGCGAAGAGCGCTCAGTATTTCCTTGGCCGGAGAAGCACAGGTGAAACCTGGAAATCAGATGCCGTGACATTTTCCGGAACGCTGAACGCTTCCTGTACGGCAGACCTCATCTGGGGCATGCACGCAGACTCTTACTGGTACGCGGGAAACTTCGACGACTGGTTTCTGGACTGCGATTCGTCCCTTTCCGTGGATGACATTGCCGACTGGTTCAGGAAGTCGCTGACAGCAAATGCAGCGGATAATGGAGCAGATGTGGATAGCCTTTCAACAGAAGATGCTGTGACGCTGAAAGCATCCAGCTCGGTCTATCCGGAAAGCGGGGTGCTCACAACATCGGCTGTCGATTACGGCATTGAAGGAACCTGCTATGTGTCGGCCGATGCGGATACACCAGACGGAACTTCGATTTTCATTGAGACATCTACATCGGATGACTTATCGACTTGGAGTGACTTTGCATCTCTTGGCGAAAACGGCGAGGTGCTTTCAGACAGCGCTGCCTATATCCGCTTCCAGGTAACGCTTGCGACAACGGATACATCGAAGACGCCGGTTCTTCATGCCATCAATATGAAGGTGCCGGGAGAGTCGGCTTTTAAGAAACTGATTGTAAAGGCGAACAGCAGATGGAGGTGATGACGGTGGCTGATGCAAAACTCGTCGTGCTGGATGCGGACGGAAATGCGGAGGCTGTTCTTGAAAATGCCTATGACGTCATCGTCACTGGAGAGGTTAACGGCATCGATACGCTGGAGTTTAATATTCCATTCCGGGACAGCAAAAGGAGCTATCTTGACAATGAAAAGCAGATTCAAGCTGGCGATGAGACATACCGCATCCGGACGGTCACAGATGAGAAGAACGAGCAGGGTGCGGCGATTACGTCCGTCTATGCAGAGGCAGCCTTTTATGATCTTGGCTTCTCTGTGAGAAAGACGGAGCAGAGCTTCAATGCGGATACCGCCGATGTGTCGATGGCCTATGCACTTCAGGATACGGGCTGGAAGGTCGGAACGGTCAATGTCCGCACCAAGCGTACCTGGACCTCCACAGAGAAAAATGCACTGGCCGTTCTTAGGAAGGTGCAGGATCTTCACGGCGGCGATCTTATCTTTGACAATGCGAACAGGACCGTGAGCCTTCTCACCTTCAGCGGCAATGACTCCGGCGCGCTCTTCTGCTACAGGAAGAACATGAAGTCCATCAAGAAGGTCGTGGATACGCAGAGCCTGATCACAAGGCTTTATGCCTACGGCAAGGACGGCATGACGTTTGCCTCTATCAACGATGGCAAGGAATATGTCGAGGATACCTCCTATACCAATGAAGTCCGGGTATCAACGCTGGACTGCTCGAATTTCACGAATCCGTACCAGATGCTGGAGTATGCCAATATGCGTCTTGCCGACTACGCAGCACCGCGTGTTTCCTATGTCTTGAATGCGATGGACCTGTCGGTTCTTACAGGCTATGAGCATGAGGCATGGAAGCTCGGTGACATCGTGACGGTGAAGGACGATGAGCTGAATCTTTCCGTAAAGACCAGGATTGTGCGACGCGAATACAACCTGCTGGAGCCGTGGAATACAGTGCTTGAACTTTCCACGACGCTTCGTGAGCTCGGCGACTCTTCTTCGCAGTGGGACGCGGCAGCTGATACGCTGGCCAGCACGAATCTTGTCGACAGCCAGGAGATGAAGGATCTGGTTCCGTTCAACCATTTGAGAAATTCAAGAGCTGACTCCGGATTTAATTACTGGGAGAATTCCGGATTTGAGATTGATACGGAAAACGGCGTTTCCGGAACAGCGTCTTTTAAATGCGAAGGAGCGCTTGATACGACAAAGAGCCTCTCGCAGACGGTGACGCCTGCCAACCGGAACAGCTATACCATATCCTGTCAGATCGCATCTGCCGATCTGAAAGCCGGAGAAAACGGGCAGGTTGGAATCGAAGTCACGATTGAGTATGAGGACGGAACAACAGAGACACGCTTCGTTGATCTGCTGTAAGGAGGGATGACAGATGGCTTCATTTACCCATGCGGCGCAGTCCTTTGCACCATCGAACGGCCGCGTCAAAAAAATGCAGATCAGAGTCTGCGTGACGGACTGCACCGGAATCATTCATATCACCGATCTCCTTCTGCAGGGAGGCTCGATTGCAACCGGATGGGTCGGGCACGTCAGTGAGATCAAGTGGACTGAGGATGGTGATTAACATGCCGATCTTTACCCGCTTCTCAGAGACCATTGATAAGAAACAGAAAAAGCGCGTGGTGAATATCACGGTAAAGCCGACAGTCACGAACTGTGAAGGCACGATATGGATCACCGATTTGATGCTGCAGGAGGGCGACCGGCTTTCCGGATATGTCATTCATACAGAGAAGGCTTTTAAGAACTACAGCACCGGTGATGAATATGCGGTATCCGGGAAACGCTTCTACAATGGCATCGTTAGAGGGTCCGCGACCTGTGTCATCTTCAACCTCGGCAAGACCACTGCCGGGCTCGACTGGAAGATCACGCCGAATCAGGGCATGGCAGCAGGAAGCATCAGTCTTGCTCTTGGAGCAGGAGCGCATAAGGCGACCTTCACAGATGCTGCCAGCGCAGGCGACGAACTGTCTCTGCTTGCACCGACAAGGCAGTGCCTGAAGAACGGTGCGGCTGCTCAGAAGGATGGGTTCTTCCAGTACTCCGCTGCCGGTGACAGCAAGCACCCGGTGACGGTCGAGGACAAGAAGTCCGCCAGGCTATATGTGGAATTTCAGGAAATGGAAGATGGTGACTGTCTATGAGTCTTGATGTATTAAAGGGAAGAAAGTGCATGGTGTGGACGTTCATGGGAAACACTCGGATGTACACCGCACTGAAGAACTACGGAGACCGTCTGTCACAGGTCGGTCTCTTTTCTTTTAAGGTGGATGAGACCGGCATGATCACAGAATCCGGTGTGGCAATCAGTGACATGCTGACGTACATCAATAAGTATCCGCACATCACATGGCTCCTGACCGTCCGGAATGACGGAACGTCCAGCGTATTTACTGCCTTAAGAGAAAACACAAGCGGCGCGCAGGATAAGTTTCTGACGGAGCTTGTACGGATCATGGAGAAATATTCGTGGTGCGCAGGCGTTGACATCGACCTTGAGCGGGGCGGCGATTATTCCACGCATGCCAAGTCTACCGCTATGTTCCGGAACATATGGAACGCGGTCAAAGCCTACGACAGCACAAAGAAGGTCAACATCTGTCTTCCCGGCATGAATGCAGTCAACGGCTCCGTCGGCGGCGAGAACTGGTGTGTTTACGCGGACCTGAACCCTTACTGCGACACTGCTGCCATCATGAGCTATGGCATGGCGTGGGCCGGCTCCGCTCCGGGGCCCGTCAGTCCGCGCGACTGGCTGGAGGGCATCTATGACTATGCTTCCAAGGTCATGACACCGGAAAAGGTGTTCCTGGGCCTTCCGGCTTACGGATGGAACTGGCAGATCTACGACACACCGGAGAATCTCGGCGAGACCTACCGGGGCGTCTCCAACACATACTATGCGGCAAAGAACTGGATGACCGGTAAGTACAACTTCACTGACGACAGTCCACCGCAGCCGTTTATTCCGATCCTTGCGTACTGGGACGACTATAACAAGGTGCCGTATGCCTTTCCGCAGGTCTACGATTTTATGGAAGGAAAGGATGCGACAGATATTGAATACCCGCAGCTGAACGGGATGTATAACAGGCGGCACTATCTGACTGCCTACGGCAAGCAGCAGCATGCATCCTTCGGAACGATCTATGTGAACCGGGATGGAAAGCCGGACAGCTATTCCGGGATAGTCTCTTCTGAAAACGGCATCGCGGTACTCGGCGATGAAGGAAAGGCAACTTACAACTTCTCCATCTCATCTGCTGGAACGTATGACATCGCGGTCCGGATCGGGTATCCGTTCTGGGATAAGAACGGCATCTACATCTCGATTGACGGAACGCAGAAGCATTTCACGGAGTCAAGGCTCTGGTGGCCGTACTGGAGAAGCACGTTCTGGGCATCATTATCGGATGGCATCAGTCTCTCAGCCGGAATGCACACCATCACGGTCTCGCTTGATGTGAAAGGCGTCCAGTTCTACGGCTTTCGGGTGTGCTCGGCATTTTCCGAGGAGCCGTGGGCGGGAAGCGCGGCCTTTACGCTGTCACCGAGAAAGTTCATCGACGTGGACGGAAACGAATGCCAGCCGGACAAGGGATTCCGGCTCACCTGCGAGATGCTCCGGAGGAAGCCGGACTCCGCGCTTATCTGGTATGAGGACTTCGAGGATTACGGCATTCTTGACACTGGCTACTATAAGACACTCTCCGGTTCCTGGAAGGTCTGGCGGTCGGATGAGTATTCCGAAAGTCGTGTGTATTCGCAGCTTGAGGGAAGCGGTCAGTTTGCCTGGAACTACGACGGTTTTTCCGATGTGCACCTAAGGGCGCGGCTTGCCATTCCGGAAGGAAGCACCGGAAGAGCCGGCATCTTCTGCGGCAGCCTGTTCTGCTGTATCAATTACGACAGCCAGGCCGTGGAACTTTGGAACGGCAGCGCAAAGATTGGAAGTTACAGTCAGACGATCAGCCGGACGAGATCAGCGGATTTAAGAAGCGATCCGACCATGTATACGGTTGAGATGCGCATCCGGGGAAGCACGGTGCGTGTCTATTCCGGTGCGTCCTACACGCTTCGCTTCAAGGCCACCGTCAGCGGTTTTACCGGCGGCGCGGCGGGATATCAGTCAGATAACCGGTCTGTCTGCGAGCTTCTTCGCATGGGCGATGCCTGGACATATGAGCCGTATGAACGATTTGACGTGACATTTCCGGACGGGTCAGTGACGCAATACGGAAGGATCAGCCGGTCAAATGTCACCTGGGATGATGAGTTTCAGGTATTCACGGTGACGTCGGATATCGAGGAGAGTGAGACCAGATCGGAATCCATCTCGATGGACTATGAATTTTACCATTCCGGACTCCTCGAACTTGAATGTGGAAAGGACTACTCGGTTACGGTTACACCGAAAGACATCAACATCTGGACTGCGAGGCTGTTTCTTGGAGATGCGGACGGATTTTCCATTCTCTACTACCAGGACGTCGACTCGCTTGTCTACTGGGCAAACCAGGCAGCATACCGATGGGGACTCCGCGGGATCGCGATATGGTCGCTCGGACAGGAGGATCTGCGTCTCTGGGAGGCACTTCCAAAACAGACATAAAAGAATATCTGGTTTTGCTTTCAGGGCTGTCTGCAATAACGCAGGCGGCCTTTCATTATGCATGAAGGGAGGAATTTGGCATGAAAGAGTTCTGGAACACGATTCAGGGGATCTTTGCAGCGATCGGCGGATGGCTTGGGTATTTCCTTGGCGGCTGCGACGGGCTTCTCATTGCGCTCATCGTCTTTGTGGTCTGCGACTACATTACGGGCGTGCTTTGCGCAATCAATGACAGGAAGCTCTCCAGCGCGGTCGGCTTCAAGGGGATCTGCAGGAAGGTGCTGATCTTCATTCTGGTCGGAATCGGAAATGTGATCGATGTGCAGGTGCTTGGGACACCGGGTGTGCTGCGTACTGCGATCATCTTTTTCTACCTGTCCAATGAGGGACTGTCGCTTACGGAAAATGCGGCACATCTTGGACTTCCGGTACCGGAGAAATTAAAGGCTGTTCTTGAACAGTTGCACGACAGAGATGAAAAGGAGGAAAAATAACATGGCAGTAAAAGGAATTGATGTAAGCCACTGGCAGGGAAATATCGACTGGAGCAAGGTAAAGGCTGCCGGTATCTCCTTTGCCATCATTAAGGCTGGAGGATCAGATGACGGTTTCTATACGGACAGCAAGTGGGAAGCCAATTATAAGGGAGCTAAGGCTAACGGCATCGCGGTGGGCGCGTACTATTTCGTAGGTCCGAAATGCGTGAACGCCGCTGCAGGGAAAGCGGACGCAGAAAGGTTCATTCAGCTCCTCAAGGGCAAGCAGCTCGAATACCCAGTGTTCATGGATAACGAAGCTCAGCCGGCATCCGAGAAAGCGGGCATTACAGAGGCAACGATCGCATTCTGCGAGACGATGGAAGCCGCTGGATACTACGTTGGCATCTACGGATCTGCATATTCCGGATTCCAGGACAGAATGGATGACTCGAAGCTCATCGCATACACCCACTGGGTCGCGCAGTATGCATCGAAGTGCACTTACTCCGGCAAGTACGGAATCTGGCAGTATTCATCCAAGGGACGCGTGAATGGCATCAGCGGGAATGTCGACATGGATCTGTCCTACGTGGATTACCCGTCTGCGATCAAAGGCGGAGGCTTCAACGGATACGGAAAGACAGCATCCTCATCCAAGCCTGTCGCCAGCACCACACCAGCCAGGAAGAGCACGGATGAGATTGCAAGAGAAGTGATCGCAGGAAACTGGGGAAACGGCGACGACAGAAAGAACCGCCTTACCGCAGCAGGATATGACTACAGTGCGGTGCAGGCCAAGGTCAACGAGCTTCTTGGCGCAAAGAAGTCATCTGCTCCGGCAGCGGTCTACTACACGGTGCGCTCCGGCGATACGCTTTCCGGAATCGCCAAGAAGTATAGCACATCGGTCTCCGCTATCCAGAAACTCAATCCGACGCTTATCAAGAACGTCAATCTCATTCTGGCCGGCTGGAAGATCAGAGTGAAATAAGAATCAGCGTTTATGCCTGTGGGTATTCCATTTTGGAAGCCTGCGGGCATTTTTTTATTTTCTCTGTTCAAAACCGTCAGATAAGGCGCGGTGGCAAGGCTACCTCATAGAGAGCAAGAGACATAGCTCTCGGAAAGGGGTGAAAGCCATGAAGCACAGTCTGAAGATCCGTGTTTCAAAAGAACCAGCGACCGATGGCATCGTCACCTGCAAGAGCGTCACGATCAGGGAAAGACTCCTTCGCTTCCTTTTTGGAGACAAGCGAAGAGTGACCGTTCTGATTCCCGGCGACAGCGTAGGCGAGATTGCGATCACGGAAAATGAGAAAGGAGGAATAGCAGATGGACCAGAAAAGTCTGATGCTTGATGCAGCAGAAAAGCTCACGGCATTATCCGAAAGCCTCAAGGCTCTGGCCGACAGCGTACAGGCGGAAGCCAAAGGTGCTGACAGCCAGCCGGAGAAAGCGAAGGCACCGGAAAAGAAGCCGCCAGCGATCACGCTTGAGAAAGTCAGAGGAATTCTTGCTGACAAGAGCAGAGCCGGTCACACCGCCGAGGTGCGCGCCATTATCCAGAAGCATGGAGCAGACCGTCTCAGCGAAGTCGATCCGGAGCAGTATGCCGCGATCATCCAGGAAGCGGAGGTGCTCTGATGGGAAAACATGCCATTCTCCCGCCGTCCGGATCACACCGATGGCTAAACTGCACGCCGTCCGCAAGACTGGAGCAGGAGTTCGATGACATGGAGTCCGAAGCAGCAAAGGAAGGAACCGCAGCCCATGCCCTCTGTGAGCACAAGCTGAAGAAGGCACTTCACATGAGAAGCAAGCGTCCGGTATCGGATTATGACTCCGACGAGATGGAGGAGTGTTCCGACGAGTACGTGGATTTTGTCATGGAGCAGTATGAAGCCGCTAAGCAGGTCTGCAGGGACCCGATCGTGCTGATCGAGCAGCATTTGGATTTTTCCTGTTATGTGCCGGACGGATTTGGCACTGGTGACTGCATCATCATCGCAGACGGAAAGCTCCATATCGTGGACTTCAAGTATGGACAGGGCGTTCTGGTGGAGGCTGAAAACAATCCGCAGATGAAGCTCTACGCGTTGGGAGTACTGGAACTCTATGATGCACTCTATGACATCACGGAAGTTTCTATGACGATTTTCCAGCCAAGGCGCGCCAACGTAAGTACCTGGACGGTCCCAGTAGAGGAGCTGAAAGCCTGGGCAGAAAATGAGCTTAAGCCGAAAGCACTGATGGCCTATAACGGCGAGGGCGAGTACGTTCCCGGCGAATGGTGCACTTTCTGCAGGGCAGCGGTCCGCTGCAGAGCAAGAGCCGAAGAAAAACTGAAGCTTGCTCAGATGGAATTCAAGCTTCCGCCGCTTCTTACGGATGCGGAAATCGAAGAGATTCTCACGGTGCTTCCGGACCTTACCAAGTGGGCCAATGAGGTCACTGCCTATGCTACGGATGCAGCGGTCAACCACGGCAAGAACTGGAGCGGATTCAAGATAGTCGAAGGACGGTCAAATCGTAAATACCGGGACGAAGGGAAAGTCGCAGATGCGGCAATAGAAGCCGGATATAAAGACATTTACCGTCAGTCGCTCATTCCGCTTACGGAAATGCAGAAGCTCATGGGAAAAGACACATTTGAGGTCGTGCTCGGCAGCCTCATCTATAAACCACCGGGCAAGCCGACACTGGTTCCGATCACGGACAAGAGGCCGGCAATGAATGTAGCAAATGCCATAGACGAATTTAACGAAATCAAGGAGGAAAAGTAACATGGCTTATACGAACAGCAAGACAAAGGTTATCACGGGTATCAACACAAGACTTTCCTATTTTCACGGCTGGGAGCCGGCATCCATTAACGGTGGGGCTGAGAAGTATTCGGTATCGGTACTGATTCCGAAGGACGATACGGAAACCATCAATGCTATCAACGCAGCGATTGATGCCGCCATCGAGGAAGGTATCGCCAAGTTCGGCGGGAAGAAACCGAACAAGGCAGCTATCAAGATGCCTCTCCGTGACGGCGATGTGGAACGCGACGACGAAGCCTACAAGGGGCATTACTTCATCAATGCGAACTCCAAGACGGCACCGCAGATTGTCGACAGAGCAGTAAAGCCGATTCTTGACAGAAATGAAGTGTACAGCGGCTGCTATGCCCGTGTATCACTCAGCTTCTATGCATTCAACTCGAACGGCAACAAGGGAATCGCCTGTGGCCTCGGAAACATCCAGAAGGTGCGTGACGGTGAGCCTCTCGGCGGCAGAACCAGTGCAGCGGATGACTTCGCAACGCTGGACGATGACGATTTTCTGGCATAAGGAGGATGCGAACAATGGATGCAACAACAGTAAGTGCACTGACGGAAGCTCTGGTCAACATCCTTCTCGGATGCTTTTCGGTGGTGGTCCTTACCTGGACTATGGTCGGTATTGAGACACTGATTAATGACCACAAACGCGAGAAACGCGAAAGAGAAGCCGCTGAGCGTGACGCGGCATATCACGAAAAGCGTATGGAAGAGCTTTCTAAGTAATACCCGGGGCGGCATGGAGTTTTCCCTCTGCCGCCCTTATTTTTATTGGAGGATATGAAGTGAAGAATCTTGAAATAGATATCGAGACGTTCTCTTCGGTGAACCTGCCGAAGTGCGGCGTATACAAATATGCGGAAAGTCATGACTTTGAGATCCTTCTGTTCGGATACAGCGTAGACGGCGGGCAGGTATCGACGATTGACCTGGCCTGCGGAGAAAAACTGCCGGAGGATGTCCTTAATGCACTGACAGACGATGAGGTGACGAAATGGGCGTTCAATGCACAGTTTGAAAGAGTCTGCCTGTCCAGGTATCTGTCGGATATGGGACTTAGCCTCGATTCGTTTTCCGATCGTCATCCGCTGTCGACGGAGCGTGCAAGATTCCTGAATCCGGCGTCATGGAAATGCTCGATGGTGTGGTCGGCCTATATGGGGCTTCCGCTTTCCCTGGAAGGCGTCGGTGCGGTCCTTGGCCTGGAAAAACAGAAGCTCACAGAGGGAAAGGATCTGATCCGCTTCTTCTCGGTTCCCTGCAGCCCGACAAAGGCGAATGGCGGACGCACGCGAAATCTTCCGGAGCATGCACCGGACAAGTGGGAAAGATACAAGGTCTACAACATCCGAGACGTCGAAACAGAAATGCAGATTCAGCAGAAGCTAGCAAAGTTTCCGGTTCCGGAATCCGTGTGGGATGAATACCACCTTGACCAGGAAATTAACGACAGAGGAATCCGCGTGGACATGACGCTGGTAAAACAGGCGATTGCGATCGATGAAATGTCCCGAAGCAGACTGACGAAGGAGATGCAGAAGCTCACCAATCTGGAGAATCCAAATAGCGTGGTTCAGATGAAATCCTGGCTTTCGGACAACGGTTTGGAGACAGAGACCCTTGGAAAGAAGACCGTTGCTTCTCTTATTGACGAAACGGACGGAGATGTATCAAAGGCGCTGGAACTTCGGCAGCAGCTTGCCAAGTCGTCCGTCAAGAAGTATCAGGCGATGGAGAATGCCGCATGCAGAGACAGCCGGTGCCGGGGCATGTTCCAGTTCTATGGAGCAAACCGCACTGGCCGCTTTGCGGGAAGGCTTGTACAGCTGCAGAATCTTCCACAGAACCATATGAGCGATCTGGCTGAGGCGAGAGCACTGGTGCGAAGTGGGAATACAGAGGCGCTGGATCTTCTTTACGATGACATTCCGGACACGCTCTCACAGCTCATCCGCTCTGCTTTTATTCCAGCTGAGGGCATGAAGTTCTATGTGGCAGACTTCTCCGCGATCGAGGCCAGGGTGATCGCCTGGTTTGCCGGAGAGTCGTGGCGCAGCAAAGTATTTCAGGATGGCGGCGACATCTACTGCGCTTCGGCCAGCCAGATGTTCAAGGTGCCGGTTGAAAAGCACGGCGTGAACGGGCACCTGAGACAGAAAGGGAAGATTGCAGAGCTCGCGCTTGGCTATGGTGGCTCGGTCGGAGCACTCAAGGCGATGGGCGCTGTCGACATGGGTCTTGCTGAGGAAGAATTGCAGCCGCTTGTAAATGCCTGGAGGCAGTCCAATCCGCATATTGTGGAGTTCTGGTGGCAAGTGGACCGCGCCGTAAAGAAGGTGATCCGGGAAAGAAAGCCGCAGGATGTGAATGGCATTAAGTTCTGCTACCAGAGCGGCATGCTCTTTGTCACGCTTCCATCTGGAAGGAACCTCTGCTATGTGAAGCCGCGTATCGGGCAGAACCGCTTCGGTGGTGAGTCTGTCACCTATGAAGGTGTAGGCAGCACCAAGAAATGGGAGCGGATCGAAAGCTACGGCCCGAAGTTCGTCGAGAATATTGTTCAGGGTACATCCAGAGACATCCTGATGTATGCCATGAAGACTCTTCGGTGCTGCAGCATTGTCGCTCATGTCCATGATGAGCTCATTATTGAAGCAGATCCGCGAGTTAGTCTTAAAGCGATCTGTGAGCAGATGGGACGGGTCCCTCCCTGGGCCAGCGGACTGGTCCTTCGCGCTGATGGATATGTTTGCGATTTCTATATGAAAGACTAAGCAAACGTCAGATTTTACCTCCTGCCGGGGCTACCTGGTAGGAGGTGTTTTTCTATGCAGGTAACAAAGATTGTGGATGGAGATATCTCGTACAGTGATATTCCAAAACCTACCAATGCGGAAATGCAGCACGAATACGACTATCTTCTGGCGGAGCAGATGACAAGAAATCTCCTGAACGATGGCCTTATTTCCCGGGATGAATTTGACAAAATCATGGTCCGAAATCGGCAGTCTTTCTCGCCATTATTATCGAAGATCGGGGCGAAAAGAACTTGATATCACCGGCCTTTAGAGTGATGTATGTACTACCCCAATCCGAAAGGAAGTGAGACCATGAAACGAATAACAAAGATTGAGGCAGCAGGCACCAAGCAAAAGAAGCTGCGCGTTGCAGCATACGCCAGGGTCTCGACGGACTCTGACAAGCAGCTGGTCAGCCTGGAAACGCAGAAGAACCACTATGAAAAGTACATCAAGGCAAGGCCCGACTGGGAATTTGCCGGACTGTATTTTGACGAGGGTATCTCCGGAACAAAAATGGACCGGCGCGACGGCCTGAAGCGGCTTCTTGTGGACTGCGACAAGGGGCTGATTGATTACATCATTGTGAAGTCCATCAGCAGACTCGCCAGAAATACGGTCGACAGTATCGAGATCGTCAGAAAGCTGTTCCAGCAGGGCATCTTCATTTATTTCGAGAAAGAGAACATCAGCACGAAAAAAATGGATGGAGAGCTTCTTCTCACCATTCTTGCCAGCCTGGCAGAGAGCGAATCCAGATCAATTTCGGACAATGAAACATGGAGCGTGCAGAAGCGCTTCATGAATGGAACATTCAAGATCGGCTACCCTCCCTACGGCTACAGGAACGAAAATGGCAAGATGGTGGTGGAACCAGATCAGGCAGAGACAGTGCGATTTATTTTTTCATCGGTGCTTGCAGGCAAGTCGTCAGTCAGCGTAGCGCAGGAACTGAACCAGAGAGGAATTCCATCAAAACGGGGCGGCAGGTGGGGAAGCGGTGTGGTCAAAAGCATGATCAGAAATGAAAAGTATACCGGCGATGTCATCTTCCAGAAAACCTACACGGATGACCAATTCAACCGCCACATCAATCGTGGCGAGAAGAGTAAGTATATGGCCAAGGATCACCATGAGGCGATCATCAGCCACGAGGACTTTGACGCAGCCAATGCCATTCTTGACAGAAATGCCATGGAAAAAGGCATAGAGAAGGATATGGAGAAGTACAACAATCGATATGCGATGTCGGGGAAAATCATCTGTGGCGAGTGCGGCGGCAAGTGGAAACGGGTGAAGCTGGGCGACCAGTTTGGATTCGCCTGCGTAACACATGTTAAGGACAAGAACAAGTGCAGCATGAAATCCATCAAGGAAGAACCGGTCAAGGCAGCCTTCGTCAACATGATGAACAAGCTGACGTTTGCACGGAGCAAAATTCTGGTTCCCTATGAGCAGATGTATGTGAAGGGGAGCGATCAGGCAGCACTTGATCGGCTGGATGAAATCGAAGTGCTTCTTGAAAAGAACACGGAGCGCAGGGCGCAGATCCTGCAGTTCTTCAGTAAGAGTCTTTTGGACCCGGCTGTCTATGCGGAAGAAAACGATGCGCTTCTCGAAAATGAAAAGCGTCTCCAGGCTGAGAAGGATGCACTTTCTAGCAGGATGGCCGGAGGATATGACCAGCAGGAAGCACTGACAAATCTCCTGCATTACACGGCCAAAGGAAATCGGCTGGAAGCATTCAACAGCGAGCTTTTCACAGAGCATGTGGAACACATCATCATTTACAGCAGGACGGAGATCGGATTTGCCATGAAGTGCGGTCCGGTCTTCCGGGAAAGGATCTAAGAATGGAACATACACCATATGGATATAAGATCGTTAACGGCAAGGCTGTGATCGATGAGGGGAAAGCAGCCATACTCCGAAAGATCTGTGACAACTACCTGAGCGGCATGTCATTTGTAACAGCAGCGGCAGATGCGGGAATTACCATGAAACATAGCGGGGTCAAACGCTTGCTGCAGAATAAGAAGTACCTGGGTGACGATTTTTACCCGGTCATCTTTACGCAGGAGACCCTCGATAAGATTGAAGCGGAAAGACAAAGAAGAGAGAAAGCGCTCGGCAGGGATAGACGAAAAGGTAAAGCGATAAAGAAATCGCCAATCTATACAGAGTTCTTCATGCCGCGAGTGCCGAAGAAATATAACGATGCAATAAAGCAGGCTGAATATGCATACAGCCTGATCATAAGCGAGGTGAGCAGATAAATGCCATTAGCACAGAATATTACGGTCATTCCGGCAATACGGAAAGTCGGAACGCAGAAGCCGGAGGCCAAGGTACAGAAAACAAGAGTGGCTGCCTACTGCCGTGTGTCGACCGAATACGAAGAACAGGAATCCAGCTACGATGTTCAGGTTGAACACTACACGACCTACATCAAGAGCAAGCCAGAATGGGAATTTGTAGCGGTGTATGCGGACGACGGTATCAGTGGCACCAATACAAAGAAGCGAGACGAGTTCAACCGCATGATTGAGGACTGCAAGACCGGCAAGATCGACATGATCCTGACCAAGTCCATCAGCCGATTCTCAAGAAACACGGTTGACTGCCTGAAATACACAAGAGAGCTCAAGGCGTTGAACATCGCTGTATTCTTCGAGAAGGAGAACATCAACACCCTGGATGCAAAGGGCGAGGTGCTTATGACAATCATGGCGGCGCTGGCCCAGCAGGAATCGGAATCCTTGTCGGCAAACGTCCGACTCGGCATCCAGTTCCGAAACCAGCAAGGTAAGGTCCAGGTCAACCATAACCGCTTCCTCGGATACACTAAGGATGAAAATGGCAAGCTGATCATTGTCCCGGAACAGGCAGAGGTTGTCAAAAGAATCTATGCCGAGTACATGGACGGTGCGAGTTTCCTTCAAATCAAGCGAGGGCTTGAGGCAGACGGCATTTTGAACGGCGCTGGAAATAAAAAATGGGAAGTCAGCAATATCCGTCAGATCCTCACCAATGAGAAGTACATCGGAGATGCACTCCTGCAGAAAACCTACACGGTGAGCGTTCTTGAAAAGAAGCGTGTCAAGAACGATGGTCAGGTGCCGAAGTACTATGTGGAAGGAAGCCACGAAGCAATCATCGATAGAGACGTGTTCCTTCGGGTCCAAGCCGAGATCGACAGACGTGCCAATATTATTAAGGGAGGAAAGAAGCGAGTTTACAGTTCGAAGTATGCGCTTTCCAGCGTCATCATCTGCGGGCACTGCGGGGATATCTTCCGCAGAATCAAGTGGAACAATCATGGCTGCAAGTCGACGGTATGGCGTTGCGTCAGTCGGGTAAATAAGAAGAAAAGCGGCATCGACTGTCCGGCACGAACGGTTCATGAAGAGGTAATCCAGGAGGCGGTTGTCACGGCGGTCAATGATGTCTGGTCAAGGAAGGATGAGATACTTCCACAGCTGAAAGAGAACATCCGTGCAGTTCTTCAGGAAGATACAGATGCGAAGATTGCGGAAATTGATGTTACTGTAAAAGAGAAGCAGGAAGAGCTTCTGAACGTCGGGAAGGACGAGAACAAAATCGCCGAGATTGGCGAGGCCATCATGAAGTTAAGAGAAGAAAGGCAGCAGGTCATGACGGACGCCGCTATGAGAAAGGATGTAAAGGATCGCATTGAAGACCTTTCAAACTTCCTGGACGAACATACCGGAGCCATCACGGAATACTCAGATGCGCTGGTCAGACGATTGATCGAGAAGATTACCGTCTACGACGAGGTCCTGCTGATCAAGTTCAAGTCAGACCTGGAGATAACAGTAGATGCCTAAGCCGAAAGTACACTGAGGCAGTCGGAGATGATCCGGCTGCTGTTTTTTATGCTTTTTACCAAATAGGAATGTTAAAGTTTGCTGGAATGAGGTATAATAAATTTAACTATAAGTGAAATTAAGTTTAATTATGAGGTCAACAGAATGCTTAAGAATAATATAGAGATCGATGTAAAAGTGAAGTGCCTGGAAGAACAGACCACACAGGCAGAACTCGCAGACAAGGTTGGAACTTCTGCATCGTATGTCAGCAGGCTCATCAAGACGCCGGACAAGATCGTCAACCGGACCTTTGTCCAGATGATGGAGAAACTCGGGTATGACATCGAATTGACCTATAAGAAACGAGAAGAAGGGACGGAATAAAGCACAGGTATGAATGAATTACAGTCATTATCTCAGATTTTTCAGAACAAGCTTTTTAGAATACCGGACTACCAGAGAGGTTATGCCTGGCAGGATCCTCAGCTTCGTGATTTCTGGGAGGATCTGCTGAATCTTCAAACGGACCGCAATCATTATACTGGTTTGCTTTCTATGAAGGCGATGAACAGAGACGAGAAAAAGAAACTCGATGCCGATGACCAGTGGCTTTTGGATAGCGGATTTTTGCCTTATCAGATTGTCGACGGGCAGCAGAGACTGACGACTTTCGTGATTCTTCTTAACGAGATCCTTGAGTTTGTCCGGAACCTTCCGGAGAATGCTGACGCTGCAGATGAAAATATTTATCTGGGGTATGAGAACATGAAAGATATCAAGGCAAAATATATCAGCCGGATAAGACCGCCAGAGGGGTTTGTCATTACCTATCTGTTCGGGTATGAAAATGACAATCCCAGTGCGGAATACCTGAAGCATAAGATTCTCGGTGAAAAATATGGCGGCACGCTTAGAGAAACGTATTACACAAAGAATCTGAAATACGCCAAGGAGTTCTTCTCAAAGCAAATAGCGGCATTTTATAGAAAGCATGGGAAGGACGGACTGGCCGATCTTTACCGCAAGCTGACGCTTCATTTCATGTTTAACATCCATGAGATCGAGGACGACTACGATGTCTTCGTCGCATTTGAGACCATGAACAACCGAGGCAAGCGTTTGACGAATCTGGAACTTCTGAAGAACCGGCTGATTTATCTTACGACTCTTTACGACAGATCAATCCTGGATGAGATCAATGAAGCGGCACTTCGCGAGAAGATTAATAAAGCGTGGAAAGAAGTCTATTATCAGCTTGGCCGAAATCAGAATGCACCACTTTCGGACGATGAATTCCTGAGAGCGCACTGGATCATGTACTTCGCATATTCCCGGAAGAAAGGCGATGACTACATCAAATTCCTGCTGAGAAAGTTCTCACATAAGAATATTTTCCTGGATTCGGCCGAAGTCGCTGCACCAGAAGAGGATGATACAGTTCCTGTGGTAACCGACGATGAAGATGAAGTGGATGAGACTTCGGAGAATTCGGAACCGGAAATCAATGTGAACACACCAGGATTCCTTGCGCCCAGAGAGATTGCTGACTATGTAAACAGCCTCAACGAAACGGCTGAATACTGGTATTACTCTTTTTATCCGGATGAGTGTTCATCCATCTCGAAAGAAGAACAGGTTTGGATTGGAAGACTGAATCGCATTGGCATTGGCTACTTCAGACCGCTTGTTACCGTATCACTCGTTCCGAGCGTCGGTGCCACTTCAGACGAAAGAATCGCTTTTTATAAAGCCGTTGAGAGATTCATATTCATTGATTTCCGTCTGGCTATGTATCAGTCAAGTTATCAGAGTAGCGAGTTCTACCGGAATACCCGTAAGGTATACAGAAAAGAAATGAAGCTCCATGAAGTTACTGCACTGCTGAATAAAATCACAGATGGTGATATTTCCGGTGCGCTCCAGGTGTTCGGCACCAAGATGGACAAGCGTTTTATTTCTGGGGACGGATTTTATAGCTGGAGGGATCTGAAATATTTCCTCTATGAATATGAATACTCACTTGTTTCCAAATACAAGATCGAGAAGCTGCAGTGGGCTGATTTAACGAAGGTCGTCCGTGATCAGGTCTCCGTGGAGCACATTCTGCCGCAGACACCTACAAAGTATTACTGGAGAAACCAGTTCCGGCAGTTCATTGGAAACGATGATGAGATGAAATGCCTTGCTGCTTCCCTAGGCAATCTTCTGCCACTGTCAAAGAGCATCAATTCTAAGCTTCAGAATGACAGCTTCGAAGAGAAAAAGGAACGCGGATACTACAATGGTTCTCATTCTGAAATCGAAGTGAGCAAGGAAGCAGACTGGGATGCGCAGAGAATCTATAAGCGTGGTATAAAGCTCCTTCATTTCATGGAGGAACGATGGAACTTCAAATTTGCCAGCCAGGAACAGATGGACGATCTGCTTCATATTTCCTTTGTCAACGACGGACGTGATGTTCCGGCTGAGATAAGTGAAGAAGATGATACCGACGTTTCAGATCAGACGAGCGATGATCTGAGACTGCAATATTGGACAAAAGCACTGCCGGTTCTTGCTGATGCTTTTGGCGGGAACAGCACCTATTCCAATGTCTCACCGGCGACGCGCAGCACCATTGATGGCTTTGTGGGAATCTATGGTGTTCATTTGTACTGCTCGATGAGGCTTCAGAAGCAGACACTAAGCGCAAATGTTTGGATCGACGTCGAAGACAAGGAAAAGAATAAGCAGATCTTCGATGTTATGTATCGGAGAAGAGAACAGGTGAAAGCCGCCATACCGCATCAAATTAAATGGAATCGAAGAGATGACACAAGATCGTCAACGATCAATGTCGAGCTTGAAAATGTTGTATTTTCGGATACCAGTCTGTGGGATGAGCAGATCAAATTTCTTGCAGACACATGCGTAGCGCTGAAGAATGAACTGATTGATCCATGCGCGGATGAGATTCGAGAAATCTATGGCAAGTAGTACGAATAGATATGGAAGAAAACCAATTATGAAGATTAATGAAGAAGACAGGGAGTTCATCAGTCGTTACATTCCGGATGCAGTAAACTTAATGGACGGAACGGATGTTGATTCTCTGCTGATGAAAATAGACGGGTTCATTAATCGAAACGGATTTGCTCCTCCTGATTACGAATACTATAACGATCTGGGAGAAGCAGCTCAGTGTGTATATGACCGGATCTATGCGGATGCTGATATCGATGAAAAACGGAACGAAGATCGTTATTGTCCGGCAGCAGGAAAAGTGATATCCGGAGATGTATGCTATGAATTGTGGATGTGCCTGATGCGAATGTTTAAACTATCTTCTGTACCTGAGGTTGAAATAAGGGACCCTGAACAAGCAGAAGAAATTTGTGCTAAGTGTCCACGAAGCATTGAGTGGAAATGAAGAAAAGTGTAATTTAATTAGGGTGCTTTGTCGACCAATTCCCGCAAACGCCCTGATTTTTGGAATTATTTCCGTGTACGACCGACATCCACGGCAGTGTCTCGTCGCATGTCGAGACAATAGCACTGCTGTCAAGAGTTAACCCTAGCAAGAAAAAATAATATTGGTATAAAAAGGCTTATTTAAGGACTAACGTGAAAATGTCCCTGAATGAGCCCTTTATTTTACTTTTAAAACTGTTTTGTGGGAACATATCATAATAGTAAGTGTGAAATGCTCCTATAGTTAAATTAAAAGGTGTTTTATTGTATTTTGTAAAGCAGAAATACACTAATGTTATCTTTCTGGTTTGTAATCGTTAAGCTGCTCCAAACAGCCTTTTAATCGTAAAGATAATTGATTTAGATTTTCTGCGATGAGTTCTTTAGAATAAGATTCACCATTTTTTACGAACAAAGCCATCCTATTGGCATCAATCAGCAGAACAATTCAAAACATATCGTTTAACACGCCATATGACCTCACCACGCGTATAAAATTACTAATCCGTAAAACTATTCGATTCTCTAAAAAAATCTTCGTGACACGTTTATACGGCACCTTAAACAGTCACATCTTCTTTTCCCATATTGCAAGTTATCCATCGATTGTTTTATAATAAACATATATCTATAAGACGAAAGGGAGGTCATTTTATCATGACAGATGGTTGTAAACTAGGACATATTTCAGAAAAACGTGTGAAATATCATGATGATACAAAGCAGTATTCCATTGCGTTTGCAGATGTGAAAATATCAGATGGACGAATTATTGAGCAGGGCATCATTTATTTTGATGAAAGTCTTGTACGTAGAGTAAATGACTATTATTATGAAGTGGACATTTGTCAGGATACATATTGTATGATAGCAGCATCTGAAATAATAGAAGTGAGTTATTCGTCTCTTGTAAATTCGCGTCGGAAGTATTTTAAGGACCAATATTATACGTTTAATGTTTCCAATAGAGCTGTGAAAGAAAGCAATTTACCTGGAGTTAAAAAAGTGGTGTTTGATTTACCAATTAAGTTCTGGAATGATGCTAAAAGTAGAAATTGTTTAGTGGATGTGAAAGATGAAAGATTGGTTATACAAAATTATCGGAATCGTACGACAATAATATTTGGTCAAAAAAAGGATGATGTAAATGTTAAATTTTGGTATCAGCTCAAAGATGGAAGATGGAAAGATGAGACCGTGTCTGCTGGAAGATTTTGGTATCTGATAACAGAGTCAAAAGAGGAGAAGAAGAAACTTGGATTGTAGTAATACCTGTATTATACGAAAAAATCCCTACTTGTTTTAAAATGGTATTGAAAAAACGATATAGAGGAAACAATGACAAGCAAAGAAAAAATTAAAAAAATTCAGGCTGTCATTGATCATCCAGGAAGAGAAAGTACTTATTATAGTTTGCTTAAAGATTTGGGTGACCTTAAGGGTAACTACGCGGATTACATGACAACAAAACCAATCAATTGTAGTGAGGAATTACAGCGTGTGGCAAATGCAGATTATGAATTATGTACTGCATTGCTTACTGCGATTCTAAGAGAAGATCATTTTAGTAATGGCTCCTTCGAGCACAGACAACGCATAGGTCTGGTTGATGAAATCCTTAAAAGAATGGTAGCAGAATTGAATAAATAAAGCATAATGACAGTATCGGTCGCTATGATCAGTACTGCCATTTTTATATTGACTTTTGCAGTAATTTTAGCAAAATCCAATTTTAAAGAGCTATGCATAGAAAATGGAAGAAAAGCATGATGTGATGGTTCGTACGATCAATGAGTATATTAAGAATGGTTGGCAGCATGCTGGCAGCTATGCAGGCTAACAAAAGTGCAAAATCTATCATACAACAGCAGGCAGATACAGATGATAATGCTGATTCGGATGATGATTTTATGATGACGTTAAAGCACAGAGCTCATTGAATTGGATGGAAAAAGATTGATGGCAGAATCCGACAGCATAGAATACAGTTTAGGAAAATATCGCATGATTAATGGAGAAATATACCGCCAAATAGCGACGGCAGTAATTAAAAGTATTTGTGTTGTAAGAAGCAATACATGGTGGTACACTATAAGAAACAGGAGGTGCATACTATGGCAACAAAAACTGCAAATGTAACAGCGCGAATTCAACCGGATATAAAAGAGCAAGCAGAGGCAATTCTTGACAGACTTGGAATTCCTGTATCTGTATTCATAGATATGACTTACAGACAGGTTATTATGCGTGATGGAGTACCATTTTCACTTGATATTCCGGATAAACTTGTTACAAGAGATTCTATAACACACGCTGAATTTGATACTATGATGCAGACCGGGCTTGCACAGGCAAAAAAGAACGATTCTGTATCTATTGATGAGGCTTTTAGTCAATTAAAGTCGAAGATATAGTGCATGAACGAATATGAAGTAAGGGTAACAAGGCAGGCATTAGAGCAGATAAAAGAGATAGTACATTATATTTCAAATGATTTAATGGCACCGGATGCAGCACATAATCTACTTGACAAGATGAAAGCAGAGATTACTAAGTTGTCGAGTTTTCCGAAAAAACATGACTTGATTGATGAAGAGCCATGGAGGACTGAGGGAGTACGCAAGGTTGTGATACCAAGCATTATAATCCTCAATTAATCGTTGCAGTAAGCTTCAATATCAATTCCAAGTGCATTGTGAGTAATAATACGTTGGTAGAGGATTAGATGTTATGGAATATAGATATACATCAGGAATATACAGGAGATGTTCAACTAATTTTAAAAGATGACAAATAAAATAACCCTCCAAGCCATCAGGGCTAGGAGAGTTTCGTACAATTATGCAATATTCTTAATAAATGATTGCATTATCAACTGTGAATCCATCAAGTGAGTTTTCTTTCACCTGAATGCAAATATAAGTGATACTCGAATCATTTGCAGCAAAGAATTGACGCTTTGCTGTAGGGCTGATTTTTAACCAGTCACCTACAGTAATTTCAACAGTATCTCCATCAATGATAGCAGTTCCTTTACCGGCAATAATACCATAGATTTCTTCATTATTTTTATGAGAATGAACGAAAGGAACACCAGCACCAGCAGGAAGAGAATTAATACTTACTTCAGCACCAGTTAAAGTAAGTGCTTCATGAAGTTCTGTACGACTTTCATTACCAACATTTGTTTTTGTATAGTTTGACATTTGAATTACCTCCATTTTTATTTGCAACCTTGTTGCTTGAGTATAGTATAATCATTTATACACTCTAAAAAAAGTACGCACCTTTTTGTAACTGTACATCATAAAATGAATATACTATAATATTTTTGAAATGAGGTGACTGCATATGAAGACAAAAAAGGAACTCCCAGAATGTCCTGTTGCAACATCAGTGTCTTTAATTGGTGGTAAATGGAAGTTATTGATTATAAGAAATTTAAAAAGTCGTCCATGGAGATTCAATGAACATCAAAGAGATTTAGATGGAATTTCTCAAAAAGTACTAACTGATAGCCTTAGGCAGATGATAGATGATGGCCTTGTGTATAGAAATGATTATCATGAGAATCCACCAAGAGTTGATTATGGACTGACAGACCTTGGAAAAGAGATGATGCCGATTATTGATGCATTGGCAGATTTCGGAATTTATTATAAGACGGTTGTTGATTAAAACTAATACTCCTCATCACTGAATTTAGTTCTGGTGGTGAGGAGCTTTTTTTACATATAATAGCATAAAAAAACGTTACAAATAATATGAATCATTTCTCAAGTCAGTGAACCAAAAAGAACAGATCAACACAAAACTTACTGTGAAAAAGACTGGGAAGGGTAGTCGATTGATTGGGTATGAGAAGCAAATCAAAAAAGAGACTTATCTTTTTTGCGATAAGTCTCTTTTTGTTTCTTTCTTCAAGATTAAAATTACTTAGGGCTAAATACCTTTTTTAGAAAAAATCACAGAATTATTTTCATATTTTGCTTCAAAAGTTGCCTGGATAGAAAGCTTCATAAATAGTTTTCTGTCTACATCGCTGACCATAACAGATGTATGAGCCTGACATCCTTTTAGATTAGGAAGCTGGTCCAATGCTTTCTGAGCATTTGGATCAGAAGCTGCGCTGACAGATAATGCAATCAATACTTCGTCCATATGTAAACGCGGGTTTTTGCTTCCAAGATACTGTGTTTTTAAAGTTTGGATTGGTTCAATTGCTGCAGGTGAGATGACTGGCTGACTGTGTGGAATACCAGCAAGCTCTTTGAGTGCATTTAAAAGGAGTGCTGCGCAAGGACCAAGGAGATCTGTAGTCTTACCTGTAATCATGCGGCCATCTGCGAGCTCTAATGTAGCAGCAGGAGCTTCTGTTTCTTCTGCACGAGAAAGAGCAACGTCAACAACTGGACGATCGTGGACCGTAATACCAGCCTGGTTCATAAGCATCTCGATTTTATATACTTCTTCCTCGGAGCATTTGCCAGCAAGAGCGCGTCTTCTTGCATCGTAGTAGCGACGGATAATCTCCTGGCAAGAAGCATCCCTACATGCAGCATCATCACAGATACAATTTCCGGCCATATTAACTCCCATGTCTGTAGGAGACTTATAAGGGCTTTGTCCATAAATACGCTGGAACATTGCATTGAGAACTGGGAAGATTTCTACATCGCGGTTATAGTTGACTGTTGTCTTTCCATAAGCTTCTAGGTGGAAAGGATCAATCATATTTACATCATTCAGATCTGCAGTTGCAGCTTCGTATGCAAGGTTAACTGGGTGTTTCACTGGGATATTCCAAATTGGGAATGTCTCGAATTTAGCATAGCCGGCGCAGATGCCTCTTTTATGCTCATGGTAGAGCTGGGAAAGACAGACTGCCATTTTACCACTTCCAGGTCCAGGTGCAGTAACAACAATGAGTGGGCGAGATGTTTCGATAAACTCATTCTTTCCATAACCTTCATCACTGACAATATGTGGAATATTAGAAGGATAGCCTTCAATCGGATAATGAAGATATACCTTAATGCCAAGCTTCTCTAATTTGTTTTTAAATAAGGAAGCGCTCTGCTGTCCGCTGTACTTTGTAATAACGACACTTCCTACAAACAGACCATGTTCTTCAAAAATAGACATCAAACGAAGGACATCTACATCATAAGTGATGCCAAGATCTCCACGTACTTTATTCTTTTCGATATCTTCTGCGCTGATAACAATCACAATCTCGGCCTGGTCGCTAAGCTGCATTAACATACGCATCTTAGAATCCGGTTGGAATCCTGGGAGTACACGAGATGCATGGAAGTCATCAAATAATTTTCCACCAAACTCCAGGTAGAGCTTGTTGTCAAACTGAGCAATGCGTTCGCGAATATGAGCAGACTGCATCTGTAAATATTTATCATTATCAAATCCTATGTTCATCATTCTATCCTCTTTTCTATAATCTTATTTTTAAACAGTTTATTCTATATTGAACCAACATTTAAAACTACCGTCTAACAATATACTACGGAATATGGGAAGTTTACAATCTTTTTATAATCTTTTTTATGCTTCTTGTTTGATACTAAAATTGTATTTGAATCTCCAAAAATCACAGGTTGTAATTATACTCCGGCCTATAATCTGTTATGAAAATGAGAAGTACAAACTGCTTTTTACAATACTGAAAAAGTCATACAAGAAGTATATGCATTGTACACAAAATACTTATCTCATTGGTAAAGATGCATATTCAAAATAGATATTGAATTGACATCAGGGCTATCTTTTGACTGGAGAGAATTACCAGATAGAAAAGCAAGTAGAATTGTAGTAGAAAAATCAGTGCAACTTGAAAATAAGAATGCATGGGGATCTCAATTTGAATGGTTGATTGATGTGATGGCTAAAATGAAAAGTACATTCAGAACATACATTTAGTAAAACATTAAACAAGCACTTATCGTTTCTGATAAGTGTTTTTATACTTTATCTCTAATTTCCATGACATGACCAACTTATCTACTATATAATACTCATTGAGGTGAAAAAGTATGAAACTAATTAAAAACATTCAAGTCTATGCACCAGAAAACTTAGGTGTCAAAGACGTATTGATTTCAGATTCTAAAATAGAAAAGATAGATGATCATATCGCATATCCTTATTCTATTGAAACAATTGATGGTACAGGTTGTATCCTTACACCAGGTCTTATTGATCGTCATGTACATATTACTGGTGGCGGGGGAGAAGCAGGCTTTATTTCTCGTGCTAGACCTATTGAAGTCAATGAAATACTAGATGCAGGTATTACTACTGTCATTGGATTATTAGGTACAGATGGCTATACAAGAAACACAAAAGAATTATTTGCCAAAGCAAAAGAACTCACTCAAAAAGGTGTTCATACCTACATTCTAACAGGAAGTTATACATATCCTACATATACGCTCACTGATTCAGTAGAAGATGATATTGTATTTATTGATAGTATTCTAGGTGTTAAGCTTGCATTAAGTGATCATAGATCAAGCCATATCACTGATGATGAACTTGTTCGTTTAGCTTCTCAAATCCGTACAGCAAGTCTTATTGCTGGAAAACAAGCTAATTTAACACTTCATATGGGTGATGAAAAACAAGGATTAACTCCTGTATTTCATGCATTAGAAAGAGCTGATATTCCTGTTTCTTTATTCCAGCCTACACACTGTAGTCGTAATCCACACTTATTTAAAGATGCACTCAAGTTTGCTGAAATGGGTGGTACAGTTGACTTAACATGTGAAGGTGATGGCAAGACTCTAGAATTCATTAAACAGTTTAAGGATACTTCTAAAGTCACTATTTCTAGTGATGCACAAGGCTCATGGTCTACATATAATGAAGATGGATCTATCAAAGAAATTGGTATTACACCAGTTTCTAACTTAAAGAAAGAATTTATTTCTCTAAAGAATGCATTGGGATATGAAAAAGCTTTACCATTCTTTACTCAAAATGTTGCTCAAGTATTAGGCTTAAAAAATACAGGAGTCATTAAAGAAGGCTTTGATTGTGATTTAGTTATCTGGAAAGATGATGAAATCAAGCATATCATCACAAAGAAAGATTAATTTCTTTCTTTTTTTATTCCTGCAAATGCATTAAGCAGAGATTTGGGATTGAAAGTAAGAGTTGATAAGCAAGAATTATTAGATTTGAATATCAACTGCAATACATCATTGATCGTAAGAGTGGAGTAGACTTCAGTCATTATATAAGAGAAAGAGTAAAATACTAGCATACAGGTGCTGATTCCTTTGTGAATCAGCCTTTTATGGTATAATAGATTTGAAAGGATAAGACATATGAATAATATAAAAGAGAGAATCAAGATATTCTCAGGTGCAAAATTAAAATATATCGCATTTGCCTCAATGTTGATTGATCATTTTAATAAAGCTATTATCTATCCTAATCTAGATGGTGGTATGTTAAATAGAATAAGTGATCTATTTGATATTTTAGGAAGAATCGCTTTTCCTATATTTATATTTTTATTAATAGAAGGGTACTTCCATACAAGAAATAAATGGAAATACTTAGGAACTCTTCTTCTATTTGGAATCATTTCTGAAGTTCCATTTGATATGTGTACATCGGCTGTGTTCTTTGAACCCAACTGGAACAATATCATGTTTACACTGTCATTTGTACTTGCCATTATATGGATTATAGATGTATTAAAAGAGAAACTGAATAAACCATTATGGTATGTTGTATCCATCCTCATTGTCGCAGTTATGTGTTTTGTAGCTATGAATCTAGGATTTGATTATGAACATCATGCCGTGCTTATTGGTTATTTCATGTATATATTTCATGATAAATATATCTATTCTATACCATTTTGTTATGCTTCAATGTTTAAGGAACCCTGGGCATTACTTGGATTTGGTTTGAATCTCACTTATAACGGAGAAAGAGGGAGACAAAATAAACTATTCAACTATTTATTCTATCCAGTACATTTGCTTATTTTAGGAATAATAAGAATGACTCTTCATATTTAGATACATCATATAAAGTTCATAATGATTCTGTAGTATTAAATTGTACAAAAAATATACTTGAAACGAGGTAAATACATATGATTATTGAAACACTCTTATCAAAAAGAGATCAATTACCCCTAGAACTCGCTATTATTGAACCAGAAGGAGAGGCTATCGGTATTATTCAGTTAATACATGGTATGTCTGAACATAAAGAACGCTATTATGACTTTATGAACTATTTATCACAACAAGGCTATATTTGTGCCATTCATGATCATAGAGGACATGGTGCAAGTGTAAAAGACACATCACATTTAGGATATTTCTATACAAACAATATAACATATATTGTAGATGATGCTTATCTAGTTACAGAATATTTGAAAAACAGATATCCTACATTAAATATTTCTATATTTAGTCATAGTATGGGTACATTGGTTTCTAGAAACTATCTAAAGAAATATGAAAAGCATATTGAAAAGATTGTATTGTGTGGTCCACCTACAGAAAATAAACTTGTTGATCTAGCATTGTTTGCAGGAAGACTAACTGGATTATTTTATAAAGACTATAAACCTAATAAGATTCTGAATAGATTATCTGTAGGATACTACAACAAAGGCTATAAAACTGAAAATGAATGGATCTGTTCTAACTTACAGACTGTGTATGAATATAACACCGATCCTCTATGTGGGTTTACTTTTACTACAAGCGGCTTTATGAATCTTTTCCAGTTATTAAAATCAGCTTTTATCAAAGAAAATTGGAATCCACAAAACAGTTCTTTGCCTATATTCTTAATTGCAGGTGTTGATGATCCAGTCATTCAAGGAAAACAGAAGTTTAATGAATTGGAAGATTTTTTAAAAGAAGTAGGCTATGAAAATATCAAGAGTAAACTGTACAAAGATAAAAGACATGAACTACTCAATGAAACAAATAAAGAAATAGTATATAAAGATGTTCTAGACTTTTTCTATGCTAATTAATACAGGAGGTAATATATGGCTTTTGATTTTAAGAAAGAATATAAAGAATTCTACATGCCTAAAAATAAACCTATGATAGTCACTATCCCTCGTGCTAACTATATTGCGGTAAGAGGACAAGGAGATCCAAATGAGGAAGGTGGGGCTTATCAGAAGGCTATTAGTGTACTATATGCAGTCGCTTATACACTTAAGATGAGCTATAAAACAAATTATAAGATAGAAGGATTCTTTGAATATGTGGTTCCTCCACTAGAAGGTTTCTGGTGGCAGGATGGTATTGAAGGTATAGATTATGACAATAAATCTACTTTTAACTGGATTTCTGTCATTCGTTTACCAGATTTTATTACTAAAAAAGATTTTGAATGGGCAGTAGAAACTGCTTCTATTAAGAAAAAGATGGATTGTTCTTGTGCAGAATTTCTTACTATAGAGGAGGGATTATGTGTACAGATGATGCATATTGGTCCTTTTGATGATGAACCAGTTTCTGTTGCACTTATGGATAAATATCTAGAAGAAAATGGATATATCAATGATCTTTCAAAAGAAAGACTACATCATGAAATATATCTTTCTGATGCAAGAAGAGTCGCACCAGAAAAATGGAAAACAGTTATTAGACATCCCATCAAGAAAGGAGTTAGACATGAATGAAAAAATAGGAGAAGTCTTCTCTATCACAAAGGATAATCAGTCAATACCAGGCTGTACGACTTCTAAAGCAGTAAATGATACACTCACTTATTTCTCACTCGCAAGAAATACAGATATAAGTGCAGAAATCTATCCTTATTATAAGATGATTTATGTCTTGAAAGGTCAGTTGGAAGTCTATGGAAATAATGGCTATACTAAAGTAGTTAAAGAAAAGGAAAGTTTTATTACATTCACTGATACCCCAATAGGTATAAGAACTAAAGATGGTGTCATATATACAGAAGCAATGATTAGGAGGACAGATATTATGAACGAAATGATTAAACCAGGAGAAGTATTTAAACTTGCAGAACTATTACCTTATTCAGAAGGTAAGATTATCAATATGGATATTGTACATAATGAGAAGATGAAATTTGTAGTAATGGCATTTGATGAAGGAACTGGACTTACTGAACATGCAGCACCAGGAGAAGCTATCATCTTCGCATTAGATGGTGAAGGTATCATCAGTTATGAGGGTAAAGACCATGTCATTAAAGCAGGAGAGAACTTCTGTTTTGCGAAGGGTGGCATGCATGCAGTCAAAGCATCTAAACGTTTCAAGATGGCATTACTTCTTACATTAGAATAATGAATATATTACCTAGAACGAGATTCAATGTAGTCTCGTTTTTTTACGTCTTCATACTTCTTGAAATAGCTCAAATTAAGAGTAATAATAATACTGTTCATTAATGGGGGGATTTAATGATATGACGAAAGACTTAACTCAAGGCAAGATTATGCCTCTTCTTTTTTCTTTTACCGTCCCACTCGTTCTAGGTAATTTATTTCAGATGACCTATAATGCAGTAGATAGTATTATAGTAGGACAGTTCGTAGGAAAAGAAGCACTTGCCGCAGTAGGAATATGTAACCCAATCAGTACACTAATGATTCTATTCTTAAATGGATTATGTATGGGTGCCAGTATTCTTATGGGGATTCAATATGGTGCTAAGAATTATAAAGCATTAGAAAGACAGATCAGTACAACTATGATATCAGGTGTTGTATTCTCTTTTGTACTTACGATCATATGTTTATTATTCGCCAAACCAATATTAATGTTGTTGCAGGTTGATCAATCAATATTTACGATGACTACAGAATATATGCGTATTATATTCTTAGGTCTTATGTTTACATTTCTTTATAACTTTTTCTCTAGTACACTAAGAGCTCTAGGTGATAGTGCATCACCACTTTATTTCTTAATTATCAGTGCTATATTAAATATATTTGGAGATTTATTCTTTGTAATTGTATTAAAGGCAGGATGTAATGGCTGTGCTATTTCTACAGTACTTAGTGAAGCATTATGCTGTTTATTCTGTGTGATCTATATTCAAAAGAAAGTACCTATATTAAGACTTGGGAAAAAATGGCTTGTCTTTGATTCAAGTTATTTAAAGAAAACAGTAGCTTATGGATGGGCATCTGCCATGCAGCAGGCTACAGTACAGATGGGTAAGATTGCGATACAGGCATTAGTCAATACGATGGGTGTTTCTGTCGCTGCTGCTTTTGCGGTTGTCAATAGAATAGATGACTTTGCAATATCACCAGAACAAAATATAGCCCATGCAATGACTGCACTCATGGCTCAAAACAAAGGAGCAGGTAAAGACAATCGTATGAAGGAAGGCTTTCGTTGTGGTCTTATACTTGAAATAACATATGCTTTGATAGTTATGTTAATATGTCTATTATTCGCAAAAGAACTTATGAGTTTATTTGTAAAAGATACAGAAGTTATAGGTCATGGTGTCACTTATCTTCATCTCATTGCAGTCATGTATATTCTTCCCGCATTTACTAACGCTATTCAAGGATTCTTTAGAGGGATAGGGGATTTAAAGGTTACACTACTTTCTAGCTTTACTAATATGGGAGGAAGAGTTATTGCCGCAATACCTATGATTTTATTATGGAACTTTGGAATAGAAGCATTACCTTATTCTTACTTGATAGGATGGATTGCGATGTTATTAGTGGAAGCACCTCTCATGATTCGTATATATAAGAAAAAATAGAAATAATTAGGGCGATAGGGTAATCCTGTCGCTTTTACTATATAATGAAATAAAGGAGGATCATCTAATGACTATACAAGAAAAAGCTGAACGAATACTTAAGGGCATTAAGAAAGAAAAAGGAAACAATCCTATACAGATATTTAAAAATATTGCGAAGAATGATTACATTAATATGCATGGACCAGAACATCATATTTTAGATGGAGCATGTTTACTCGTCGCATTTAAAAATGCGGGTGGTAAAATTGATTTAGATGATGCATTAAATAAAATCATGATAGAAGGATTAAGAATGCCTGGTGCTATGTGTGGTTTATGGGGTGTATGTGGTGCAGTCACCTCTCTTGGTGCTGCATTATCTATTATTGATCATACAGGACCATTATCAGTGGATGGTACATGGGGAGACCATATGGAATTTACTCCAAATGCATTAAAAAACTTAGGTGAAATCAACGGGCCTAGATGTTGTAAAAGAGACGCAATGATTTCATTTAGGAATGCGATTGATTATATCAATGCGCATTATGATGTCACTTTAGAATATGAACATTCATCTTGTCACTATTCAAAACTGAATAAACAATGTATAAAGGAGAGATGTCCTTATTATGGATAAAAAGAAAGTTGCATTTATATGTGTTCATAATTCCTGTAGAAGTCAGATAGCTGAAGCATTAGGACATTATCTCGCATTTGATGTTTTTGAAAGTTACTCCGCAGGAACGGAAACAAAACCATTCATTAATCAGGATGCTGTTCGTATAATGAAACAGATGTATGGCATAGATATGGAAGATGCGCAGTATTCTAAACTTATAAATGATATTCCAAAACCGGACATTGCGATTTCTATGGGATGTAATGTAGGATGTCCATTCATAGGTAGACCCTTTGATGATAACTGGGGATTATTAGATCCTACAGGTAAAAGTGATGAAGAATTCGTAAAAATTATTAAACAAATTGAAACTAAAATATTAGATTTAAAGGATAATTTAATGAACTAGTAGGATTCATTATGAAAACTATTTCTCGTTTATTCTCTCTCATATTATGTGTGCTGTTGTTGCTTATAACTATTGTAATATGGAATGGCACATTAAAGTGGGAGGAACGAGTGCTCCAGTTGAAATTGCCTATCTCTATGCTATTCCTTTTTTGATTGGAATTGTCTTGTGTCTGATTGGTGTATTCTATTTTAAGAAAAAATCACGTTAATTTATATAATGTATAATCATAAGGTGTAATTATGGATAAAATTAAAAAGAACTGGATCTATTATCTCATTATTATCATTACTTTCTATCTTATTCCAATATTAATTAAAGATACAGGAAGTGGTATATTTATTCTACTCATTGTCATTCCTCTTATAACACTGTTCACTTCCATTATTTATGGATTAAGCAATAAATTTGATTTCATTTACCCTCTTATTGTCGCAATTCTGTTTATTCCTACATTATTCATATATTACAACACTTCAGCATGGGTCTATGTTATTGCCTATTCTATGATTGCTCTCATAGGAGAACTATTAGGTAAAACACTTCAAAGAAAATAATAATTCTCTTGCCTTGAAGTTCACTTTAGCCTTTAAGCTATTCTTATAGGAAAGGAAGGATGTTATGAGTAAAAAAGTCGTTGTATTATCAACAAGTTTGAGAAGTAATAGTAATTCAGAATTACTTGCGAAAAGTTTTGTAGAAGGGGCAAAAGAATCTGGAAATGAGGTAGAATATATCTCACTTAAAAATAAAGATATTCGTTTCTGTATTGGATGTCTTGCATGTCAAAAACTAGGACATTGTGTTATTAAGGATGATGTTACAGATATTATGGATAGTGTACTTAATGCAGATGTTGTTGTATGGGCTACACCTATTTATTATTATGAAATGAGTGGTCAGATGAAAACTCTTATTGATCGTCTCAATCCAATGTATTCTAAAGATTATAAGTTTAGAGATGTATATCTTCTTGCGACAGCTGCAGAAGAAGGAGACGAAGTCTTTGAAAAAGCTATTACTGGACTAAATGGATGGATTGACTGCTTTGAAAAGACATCTATTAAAGGTACTGTACTTTGTGGTGGTGTATCTAGTGGTGGAGATATATCTAGTAATACTAAACTCAAAGAAGCCTACAATCTGGGCTCTCATATATAAGGCAGACATTGTGATATTTGATTATGCAATTGCTGCACCATTTATCTTACCTGCAGGAACTGATACAATTATTAAATGCACACTTGCGAAATGGACAGGTCTTGCCTTTAAAATTCCGTGTACCTAATTAGAAGAATGTAAGAGTAAAGATGAACTAAAATAAACAGGTATCTATTTCTTATTTGGGAGAGATGAAGCGACCAATAAAGGTATTGTCTATATTGGGCAGGCAGGAGTGCGTAAGAATGGTAAAGGTATAAGACAATTAGATGAAGAATCATAAGCATGAACACATAATGTTCATGTTTTTTTGTTAGTTATAACTAATGTATTAATTGTGATATCTATTTCATAGTGATATACTGAATCTGTAAGTTAGTCCTTACTAACAAAGAGATAATATCATGAGAATACTTATATATGGTGCAGGGGTTATTGGTTCTTTATATGCAGTTTTGTTGAAAGAAGCAGGGTATGATACAACTATTTATGCAAGAGGACATAGACTTGAAGTCCTTCAAAATCAAGAACTCCTTTATAATCAAAAAAAGTAGATATCAAGATCATTGATCACTTACAAGATAATGATATATATGATTTTATTTTTTTAACTATTAGAGAAAATCAATTATATCAAGCACTTAAAGAATTAAAATTCAATAAAAGTAAAACTATCATTACTATGGTCAATACACTAGATAATTATGAAAAATGGGAAAGTATTGTAGGAAAAGGAAAAATATTACCTGCTTTCCCAGGTGCTGGAGGCACTATCACAAATAATATACTTGATGCATCATTTACTCCAAGATTTATACAGCCTACTACTTTTTCTGAAATATCAGAAAAGAAAACAAAAAGAACAGAACAGCTCTCACAAATATTTAAACAAGCACGCATACCTTTTCAGCAGGTCAATGATATGCATATATGGCAGTTATGTCACCTTAGAATGGTTGTACCTCTTGCAGATGCTTATTATCAAACAGAAAATCCAAAATTTGTAGGACAAGATAAAGTGGTGATGAGAAAAACAACTATTCAGCTTAAAAAGAATTTCAATACATTATATAAAAATCTCAATACCTTATCACCGGTTAAGATGCATATATTCCGCTATTTACCTACATCTATACTCATATATATTTTGTCTCAAACTTTTAAAAGCAGTTTTGGTAAGAAATTTATGTAACAGCATGCGATGAAAGCACCAGATGAAATGAGAGAACTACATAAACAATTTTATTATTATATTAAGAAATGGAGATTATGAATATGACAAATGAAGAATATAAACAACTATCAATCAAAGAATTTACTAAAGCAGCTGGAAGATATGAGGGAAATCATGCAGGTGTCTATGAAATGTGCAAAAAAGATTATCCCGATATTCTAGAAGAAATTGAGAAAGAACCATTCATGAATCTACTAGATGCAGGATGTGGGCCAGCACCTATGATTTCTTTACTATCAGAAAAATATCCTGATAAGTATTATACAGGTCTTGATCTTACGCCAGCTATGATTGAAGAAGCTAAAAAGAAGAATATTCCAAATGCAGTATTTGTAGTAGGGGATTGTGAGAATTTCCCTTTTGTTGAAAACTCATTTGATGCCATTATATGTTCTATGAGCTTTCATCATTACCCTAATCCACAGGCATTTTTCAATAGTGTAAAAAGATGCTTACGTCCAAATGCTAGATTAATACTTAGAGATGTCACAAGTGATAATAAATTTCTTATATGGTTAATGAATACATTTGAAATGCCTCTCGCAAACTTATGTGGTCATGGTGATTTCCAGGTTCCTACAAGAGATGTTGTATATAAATGTTGTAAAGAAGCAGGATTAAAAGTAGAGAAGTTTGAAATACGTAAAGGAATGCGCATGCATTGTGTTGTAAGAAAAGAAGGCGATTCAAAATGAAAATAAATGTACAAGGTGTACCAGAAACAATGATTCAGACTCTCTATGCTCGTGCAAAAGAAACAAGTAAAGAGAATCCTAAAATAAAAGATGAAATGTCTGTATCAATAGTCAAACAATTAGATTATGACTTTTCTCAAGCAGATCAAGATAAAACAATGCGTTCTGGTGTGATTGCAAGAACAATTGTATTAGATAAGATGGTAGATGAATATTTAGATAAACATAAGAATACTATTGTGATTAATATTGCATGTGGTCTTGATACAAGGTGTTATCGTATGAAAGGCAAATATATACGCTGGTATAATCTAGATTTACCTGAAACGATGAATATAAGAAAACAGTTTTTACCAGAAACAGGACCTATCTATCAAATCGCGAAGTCAGCTATGGATGAAACCTATACAAATACTATTCACAATGAAGGAGAAGACGTTCTAGTAATCATAGAAGGATTGACTATGTATTTAACTGAAATTGATATTAAGAAAATCTTTTCTATTATCGAACATGCATTTTCAAATGTCACAATAATGGTTGAAGTGATGTCACCTTTTATGGTGAAGCACATTAAAGAAAAATCTATAGAAGGCAGTCGTGCACAATTTACATGGGGTATAAAAAATGGGAAAGAACTAGAAAAACTTACCCCTTCATTTTCTTTTCTAAAGGAAATAAGTCTTGTAGAGGGAATGAAGCAATTGATGCCTTTATATCATGTTTTAGGTAAGATTCCTTTTGTTTCTCATGTATCTAATAAAATAATCGTGTTAGAAAAACACATTTGATAAAGAGATGATCATAATGAATAAAAGACATTTTTATACAAAAATGGATGGGGTCTATGGTGTTTATTGGTAGTGTAAGAAAGAATCAGACTGTGCAATGATTGGTGATGATTCAGAAGGCTATTTAGCCCGTACTTCTGTAAAATGGCTCCATAAGCTTGGTTTAAATGTGATGACTATGTCTCCTGCAAAAAAGGATTATGGAAATCATAATTATCCATTAGAACGTATAGAGAAAGCTATCAGATGGTTAAAAACATCCGGTAATCAAAAGATAGGAATTGTCGGTGCCTCGACCACAGGAACTCTCGCTTTAACAGCCACTTCTTATTTTGAAGATATCACACTTACAAATTGCAATGTGCAATAGAGTAGGACAAGAGAGTGAAATGAACTTTTCTGGAGAATCCATAGTAGTCAATCAAAATGGTGAAGCTATTAAAAAAGCAGGTGATCAGGAAGAAATCATATATGTTGATATTGATTTGTCTGACTCCAAGAAAATAAGAGAAAGTAGACCCTATACACAGCTAAGAAGAACTAAATTTTATAGAAAAATTATCTTGCCATAAAGTAAGGTTTAGCCTCTATACTTGTAGTAAGGAGGTTTATTACTATGGGTAAAATATTAGTTGCTTATTTTAGTGCAAGTGGTGTTACAAAGCATGCGGCTGAAGAAGTTGCAAAGATAGCAGGGGCTGATCTATATGAAATAAAACCAGAAGTTCCATATACAAAAGCAGATCTTGATTGGATGAATAAGAAATCTAGAAGCAGCATTGAAATGGAAGATAAATCAACACGCCCTGCAATTATTAAAGATAATCTAGATGTATCAAAATATGATCATATTTACTTAGGTTTTCCTAAAATGGAGTACAGTTTATAGTAGTGTATAGCGTGTACCAAGTTATAATTATGGGGTTGAAAATAACAGTATACACAGATAATGTGGAAAAATGTGTATGACGTTTATATAGAAAATAACATTGAAAAAGAAATTCAAGAATGGGTAAATTCATTAAATTTAAAATAGAATAATAATTACATGAGTGACAGAAGATAAGAATCTGAATTCCCTGTCACTTTTATATTATTTGATAAGAAAAAAGAACTGGTTTATATCCGATAAGAATATAGACTGGTTCTTATTTTTAATATGCTATTATATACACAGGGAGTCGGGGAATGTCGAACTATAGCAAGCCGGAAAAGAAAGCATTGATATCGGTATGAAAGAGTTTTGCAAGTGCAACTAATTCAGATGCCTTAATGTTCATGCGATTTGTTTCCAGTTTGGCATAGGTACTTTTGGTGATGGAGATACCCATAAGATTTAATTTTGCAACTACTTGGTCTTGAGTCATATTGTTTTTATATCGAATTGCTTGGATATTTTTACCAATATCCATATCTGGTCTAATCTTTTGCATAATGATGAACTCCCCTTATAAAATAAAAAGATTCGTAATACAGAAATATATATATTGATTCTAAAGAATTTAAATTTTATAATGTTTCGTAATAAGGAATTATTTTTAACAGGAAGAGGTAAAAGTATAATGGATGTGGAGATGGAAAAGAGAAAATTTTTAAATCTATGTGGCAAAAGAGATCGAGCATTATTGTCAGGTGAAAAAAGAATGACATTGGGGGATATGGAACGATTGACATATCTGACAGAATTTTTTGAACTGGAGAACTATGGAATCGCCTTATGGAAAGAATTTGGTGATGATGTAAAAGAGCCATTTGAAGCGATGATGAAAATGTTAGATGAGCCGGAGTGCATAGAAGATCGATGGCTTGATGACGAAGCAAAAGGGGAAAAGTGGTTGTTAGAATTTCAGGAACTGGCATTAACGGAAGAATACAGGGAATGGATTCGAAATTATATCGATAAAAAATATGAAGAAAGAGGATTACCATATCCGACAGGAGCAGACTTCGATTAAGAGGTCTGCTTTTTTCTGGTCTTTTGGGAGGTGATAAGAGGTGGAAGTAAGTATTTATGAACTCTTGGCGGCAGCAAGAGAATCGGCTAAATCTGATTATATAAAAGGGGACAGCATTTTGTGTGAGAAGAGATTTCATCCAGATACCCATTACATGGTAGAAATAGAACTGCTGAAAAATGATAACAAGCTGGGAAAAAAGGGCAATTATATACGGAAGTTTTTGACAGAACCGGAGTATCTTCCCATTTTACAAAAGCAGGAAAAACATCTCATAAAAATAAAAAGACAGGCAATTGTTCAAAAAGGAAACTTGCGATATATCCCTCCCCCGGACAGGCTGGACCGCCGCCGGGAGAGGGATCTTTTATAACCGGCTGGGAAGGAACAGTAGTGTTCCTCTGGCGATAGTGGTATAAAAAAACCAGATTTTCCGCAGGTTTTGGGACGCTGGAACATAGAAAAGTGTTCACGAATGGCACTTTTGCAACGATCCGTTGCAGCAGTGACAACATTTTTGACCTTACGTTAAACAGAAAAAATGAAAGGATGTGATTGCGATAATCATAGGAATTGATCATGGCTATTATGCCATTAAAACAAGACAAGTGTCTTTCCCAAGTGGAATTATTGGGTATGATTACGAGCCGTATACCATGCAGAATGTTCTGCAATATCAAGGAAAGTATTATGTCTGCGGTACGGGAAGACAGACGCTGGTAAAAAATAAAACGTCCAATGATAATTATTATCTGCTGACGTTGGCAGCCATTGCAGAAGAAATCAAGCATCGGAAAGCGGAACGAAAGACAGAGGTAATTCTGGCTGTTGGACTTCCGCTTTCAAGTTTTGGAAGAGAGAAACAGGGATTCAGGGAGTATCTGTTGCGGAAAGAGCAGCCAGTGCGATTTTTATATGAAAGTGAGTTATATGAGATAACAATAAAAGATGTGAAACTGTTCCCACAGGGATACTCTGCGCTTGCTCTGCATCCAGAGTATCTGAAGAATGAACCGTCTGTTCTGCTTGTTGATATTGGTGGCTGGACCGTTGACCTTATGAGGCTGGACAATGCTGTTCCGAATGCAGCAACGTGCAGAAGTCTGGAACTTGGAGTAATCCGATGTATTGATGAGACAGCAGAACAAGTGCGTAGAAATACCGGACTGTCTGTGACAGAAACTCAAATTGAGCGTGTGCTTCGGAGGGAATCTTGCAGTATGGCAGAGGAGGCCAGACGGATCATACAGGAAAACGGACGGAAATATATAGAAAGAATACTGTCTGCGGTGACAGAATCCGGGTTTGATCTCCGGGCAGTACCCACCGTATTTATGGGGGGAGGCTCCGCAATTTTAAAACGCCACGTGACCGCACAGGACGCGATTTGCCGCCCCGTTTTTATAGAGGACGTCCATGCCAACGCAACAGGGTATGAACGGATTGTAGAGCAGATGTGGACGAGATGACACGCCCGGTATATTCGTTCCGCCCGAACCTGAAAAATCCAGAACACCAGAGGGCATGGGAGAAATTTCAAAGTGTTCCAGAAGGGCAGAAAAGCCAGTATCTGGTTCAGGCAATTCTGGAAAAAGAGGATCGGAAATGGATGGAAGAAGTCATTCAAAAGACGATAAAAGAAAGTGTTCGGGAATTAGGAATATGTGGCACTACGGAACAATCGACAACGAAACTATCATCGGAAGAAATACCAGATCAGATGATGGATTTTCTATCTCAAATGGAAAATTTGTAAAGGGGGTGAGGCCTATGATTGCACGATACATACATTGTTGGATCTGCTAGGGGTAAGGCAAGAAATGCATCGATATCTTTGGTGGGTATTGTGAATAGCTTTCCATGCGGCTTTGGAGTATGTTGTGTGTAGCAAAAGTGAAAGGAGAAAGGTTATGGCAGAGATGAAAAATATCTGCGGAAAGATCCCGATGGACTTACATGAGAAAGTAAGAGAAGAGATTGAACTCACAGAAAGCAGCACACAAAAATTTTTACAACAGGTCATTGAAGAACATTTCAACAGAGTGGAAGGAAAAGGAGAAATAAGCATGGGAGCAGTAAGAACAGTAGCAGTACAGGTATCAGAGGAATTATTCCAGAGATTAAAAGTAGTCATCGGAAAGAAACACATGAAACAGAAAGACTTCTTAATTCAGATTATAGAAGAAGCACTGGAAAAGGTAGAGGTCGAATGGCAAAGCAAAGAGCAGCCTGAAGAATCCGAACAGACAACTGGAGAATTGGGAACAGAAGAAACTCAACCGGAAGAAAGAACTGAGCCGGAAAGGGAAAGTGAACCAGAAGAGGAAGCCGAACCGGATGGAGAAAGTGAACCGAAAGAGGAAAACAAACCAGAAGGGGAAAGTGAACCGGAAGAGGAAACTGAACCAGAAGGAGAGACTGATCCGGAAGAATCTAAAGCAGAAGAACCAACAGAATGGTAACCAATTGATACAGAATAACGAAGGGCGGTATGAGAGATCATGCCGCCTGTTTTTATCAGCAAAAAGGAGGTTGATAGCCGCAACCATTCAATTTTTTGATCTCTTTAGCGGAATCGGGGGATTTCGTGAAGGCTTAAGACGGGCAGGAAACTTTGTCTGTGTCGGACATTGCGAGGTGGATACTTATGCGGATAAGAACTACCAATTGCTGTTTGATACGGAAGGGGAGTGGTATTGTAATGACGCAAGAACAATCGAACCAGAACGAATGCCAGATTTTGATTTACTCTGTGCAGGATTTCCTTGCCAGGCATTCTCTATCGCCGGAAAGCGAGAAGGATTTGCAGATGCAAGAGGAACCCTCTTTTTCGAGATTGCCCGGCTTCTTAAAGCTAAAAGACCCCAGTATTTTATCCTTGAAAATGTTCCCGGTCTGCTTTCGCATGACAAGGGGCGGACATTTTGCACCATCCTCAGTACGCTTTCGCAACTGGGGTACCATGTCGAATGGAAAGTGCTTAACAGCAAGGATTTCGGAGTCCCCCAAGCAAGGAAACGGGTGTATATTGTCGGATATTTTGATTTCCGATGTGCCGGAAAAGTATTACCTGAACCAGAAACAAATGGAGCAGCTCTTGTTCAAGTCCGGGCAGGAAGTCAGGGGAAAAGAGTCTACAGTCCCAAAGGACTAAGCTGTACCCTGACATCACAGGCAGGTGGAATGGGCGGCAAGACAGGATTATATGATGTAGGTGTTCCAATCAAAGAGAATACAAAGCTCGGCTACAAACTTGCAAGAGAAGGGGACAGCATCGATCTGGGTTATGCGAATCTCAACAGCAGGAGAGGAAGAGTCGGACACCAGATCGCACATACCCTGACAACAGGTGTTCAACAGGGAACGCTGCACTTTGTCGATCTTTCACCTCCGCCGGTGGTAACGGAAGAATGCAGAAGCCTGAATACCAGACAATGCGGTGTCCACAAATACAAAGGAGAATGTTCTGGTGTATTAGCAGAGGATGGAGCAAGAGCAGTCTTAACACCAGCAAAAGAGAATGTTCGTCAGAACGGCAGACGTATGAAAGAACCCGAAGAACCGATGTTTACAATTACTGCAACCGATCGTCATGGCATCTTGTATCACGGCAGAATAAGAAGGTTAGTTCCGAGGGAATGTCTGCGACTGCAGGGTTATTACGACTGGCAGATTGATAAGATCATAGACAGCACTTCTGACGCACAGCTTTATAAACAGGCTGGAAACGGAGTAACTGTCAATGTTATCGAGGCAATTGGCAGATTGTTACAAAAGGCAGACTCCGAACTTAACACACAGAAAGTGTCTGAGAAAGGAATCCATTAGGCATGATCGGAATAAAAGACCAATACTTTGGCACAGAAATCGAAATGACAGGGATTACCAGACAACGTGCTGCAGAAGTTGTTGCTGAAATGTTTGGAACAGAAGCATATTATGACGGCACTACTTATGGAGTCTGGTCAGTGATAGATCTGGAAGGAAAAAAGTGGAAATTTATGTCTGATGGGAGCATTTATACACAACGGAAAGTATACGGTCGAATTGTAGACGCAGGTGGAGAATATTCAACAGAAATGGTATCACCGAAATTATCCTATGATGAAATGGGAAAGTTACAGGAAGTAGTACGATGTCTGCGACAGCATGGAGGTTTTGTAAATGAGTCCTGTGGTCAGCATGTTCATGTAGATGCATCGAATCATACACCGCAGAGTCTGAAAAATGCACTGACAATTATGTATGCAAAGGAAGATATCCTATTCAAAGCACTGAAAGTGCAGGAGAGAAGAGCAAATAGTTATTGTCAGAGGGTGCGACCGGAGGTATTGGAGAAAATCCGAAAAATACCAAATAAATCAATCACAATGGACCGAGTAAGAAATGTCTGGTATGGAGGCAGGGATGGAAGTCATACCCATTATGATCATACCCGTTATTATGCTCTGAATCTTCATGCTGTGTTTTCCAAGGGAACTTTGGAATGGCGTTGTTTTGAAAGCACACTACATGCAGGAAAGGTGAGAGCAAATATTACACTGGCATTAGCCATTTCCGCACAGGCAATCAATCAGAGATCGACACAGATGAAAAAGACACTGATATCAGAAAACCCGGCATTTACATTTCGTACATTTTTATTGAGACTTGGGTTAATTGGAGACGAATATAAAAATGTTCGAAAACATCTGCTGGCAAATCTGGATGGTGATCTTGCGTGGAGATATGATAAAAGCACGTATGAGTGTCTGAAGAAAAATCAAAGGACAGAAGGAGTCAGATAGAGGTGAGAAAAAATGAAAGATAGATATTACTTCGCTTATGGCAGCAACATGAATCTGGAGCAGATGAAGTACAGGTGTCCGGCTGCGGAAGTTGTGGAAAACGTCCGGCTTGAAAATTATCGGCTGGCATTTCGGGGAAGGGCTCCGGGCAATGGGGTAGCAACGGTTCTGCCGGAAAAAGGAAGCTATGTCGAAGGAGTCTTATGGAAAATCACAGAAGCGTGTGAGAAGAGTCTGGATTTTTATGAAGGATTCCCAAGTTTTTATGGGAAAGAATCGATTCGGGTAAAAAATCAGGATGGTGTGGAGAAAGAAGTGTTTGTATATATGATGAACGCTCCGCACAAAGATGTTCCGGCAAAGCCATCGAAATTTTATCTGGATGGAATTCTGGAAGGATGTAAGGATAACCAGATTCCAACGGAGTCTGTCATGGAAGCGGTAAAACGTACCAGACAGGAAGTAAAAAAAGAAAAAAATCGATATGCAAGATAAAACGTACCGCAGAGGAAACATCTTCTGCGGTATTTTACTGAAAAAATCTATTTATAATAGGAAGGAAAAGCACATGAAGGTTAGAAAATTAAAGACCAGAATTGCTGCTTTTGGACTGGCTGTCCTGATGGGCATCAGTACCTTGAGCAGTGCGAATGCGTTTGCGGCCGAACAGACAGGCTCGGAACAGCAGACGGAAGTACAGGCATCTGAACAGGCGGTAACAAGCCAGAAAGATACATCAGTTACAGCAGATGATATCACAAAAGCAGTTTCAGATGATACATTTGCAGTGGAAACCAGTATGGAAGGAATCCATTATGATGCAGAAAAAGAAGATGTTACGCTTGTAAGTATCAAAGATGAGAATGGTGGAGAGTATCATTCAGACAAAGCAGGAACATATATTGCCACTTATATGGTCGTTCCAAAAGATAAGAGTGACAGCTATACCATCACCCGTAAAGTGACTCTGACGGATACCGAAGGACAGGCACATTCCGAAGAAAATGGTGGAGAGAAACAGAAGTCAGATACAGAATCTGAAGATGATTCGGATTCGCCTGTGCAGAACTACACAGATGTAGAAATTGAAACATCCGAAGAAGATGCATCTGCACAGGCAATCAAAGAACTGAAAGAGGACATCGAAGAGGGAAATGTGATGGTATTGTCTGCGGCTGAAAGAGCTACAAGCAGCGGTTCCACAGTTACATTGACAAAGGGGAGAACTATTTATTATCCAAGTTATATTGGAAATTATCTTACTTGCCTGTTTACAGTCAATGGAAAAATTGCATACTGCCTTCAGTCCCAGAAAGCATCCCCACCGAGTGGAAGTTATGTAGCACAGGTACTGGACAGCAATAAAAATCTGCAGAAAGTCCTTTATTATGGTTATGGCGGGGCAGGAGATCTGACAGGAAGTTATCTGTCTGGAAAAACGGAAGATGAAAAGTATGTGTATACACACATTGCAGCCAGCTATGCTTATGCAGGAGAAGCCGGATTTACAGGGTGTAATTATAATGACCTTGTAAATGCAGGGGTTATCGCATATATCAATTATCTGTTTGGACAGGAAGAACCGCCAAAAGGTGAACTGAGCCTTTCAAGCACAAAGCTGAATGCAGTACGGGATGGAAACATCCAGAAAACACCAAATATCACACTGTCTGGAGATCACAGAAACTATGTGACACTGAGTGTACCAGAAAATGTGACAGCACATAATCTTTCCAAAGGAACAAGTGTTACAAATGGAAAAATCCAGATTTATGGTGGAGATACATTCTATCTGTCCGCAGATTTATTACTGACAGGCAGTTATGCTTCCGGCAACTTATATGGTTCTGTCGGAAAGACATGGAGAACACTGGTGTTGACAACCGGAGATTCCAAGCAGGATATCGGTGTATTTGAAAGCGAAACAGCAGCGCCGGTAAGCTTCAGTGTACAGTGGCTGAATATGACACGCATTGAACTTATGAAGAAAGATGTCAATACACAGAATCCACTGTCAGGAGCAGTTTATGGTATTTATACTGATAAGAAGTGTGAAAATCTGCTGATGACAATGTCAGCAACCGGAACAGACGGAAAAGCAGTCAGCGATTATTTTGATTCTGCACTGAAAACAGTGTACGTGAAAGAGATCACTGCTCCGACAGGATACAAACTGAATACAGAAGTATATAAAGTGGCTGTTACTGCCGGAAAGACAATGACTGTAACAGCAACAGATGAGAGAGTCACCGGAAAGGTGAAAATCGCAAAGATCGATAAAGAAACACTTGCATTTAAAGCGCAGGGGGACAGTGTTCTTCGTGGTGCTGTGTATGGTCTGTATGCAAAAGAGGACATCGTGCATCCGGATGGCACAACAGGGGTTCTGTATAAACAGGACAGCCTGATTGCACAGGGAGTCATCGGAGATGACGGAACACTGGAATTTTCAGAATTATACCTTGGAGAAATGTATGTAAAAGAGATCACTCCACCGGAAGGATATACACTGGATACTACCAAATACGAGGTATCAGTAACTTATGAAGGTCAGGATGTTGCCGAAGTGACAAGAGACCTTACGGTAAAAGAGCAGGTAAAGAAACAGGCATTCCAGTTAATCAAAATCAGTGAAGATGGAGAGCAGACAGAAACAGACCTGGTTGCAGGAGCAGGATTTAAGGTATATCTGATCAGCGACCTGACACAGGTAAAAAATGGAAAACTGAAGCCAGCCAATGGAGAAAGCTATACAGCAAGCGATTTCAAAAATTATGACTTCAGCAAAGAGCAGGTTGCAGTTACTTACGAGAATGGAACAGCCGTACCAGTACCAGAACTGATCACTGATACAAAAGGATATGCAGTCAGCCCGGAACTGCCGTATGGAAGTTATGTTGTAGTGGAAAGTACTACCCCTGAGAATTTGAAAACCATTGATCCATTTGTTGTAAATGTGGAAAATGACAGCAGAGAGCCAATGCAGTGGAGAGTATTTGATGACCGCCCGTTTGAATTTTTGCTGAAAATTGTAAAGAAGGATGCACAGACTGGAAATACTGTTTTAAAGGCTGGTGCTTCTTATAAGATTTACGATGTGACAAATAAGAAATATGTGGAACAGGTTGTTCAGTATCCGAAGAAAGAAAAGATCAGTGTATTCGAAACAAACGAGGAAGGATATCTGATCACACCGCAGGAACTGAAGTGCTCTACCTACCGAATCGAAGAAGTGAAAGCACCGGAAGGATTTGTAAGACAGGGAAGCGAGGAGTCCCTGTATGATGGAACAACGATTATTTCACCATTAGAACAGACTACAAAAGGAACATATAAAGAAAATCCACAGAGTGGTATTGTAATTACAGTATCCTCAAACACTGCACATCAGATTGATCCAGATACAGGAGCTGCGATTGTAGAGGTAGAACAGAAAAACGATGAACAGGTAGGAAGCCTGCTCCTGACGAAAAAGGGAGAACAGCTTACCGAAGTAACCGGAGATTCTGTTCTGGCAAAAGTAAAAGCACTGGTTTCAAAAGTAAGAAATGCCGTATCTGGAAAAGAAGAAACAGGTATTTATAAAGGCTTTAAATATGAAGAAACCGGAGTAGAAGGCGCTGAATTCGAAATATATGCCAAAGATACCATCTATTCACCGGACGGAGCAAAGGACGAAGCAGGAAATCCAGTTGTCCGATATGAGAAAGATGACCTGGTAGCCAAACTGACTACAGATGAAAATGGAACAGCAGTTATCAACAATCTGCCACTGGGAACGTATTATCTGAAAGAAGTTGTAGCAGGAGAGAATTTTGTCCTAAATACAGAACAGAAAGAATTTACCCTGACAGCAGAGGATGATACACAGGCAGTTGTTTATGAAGGCGTTACCTATAAAAATGAAAGACAGAAAGTTTTCGTATCAGTAGAAAAGAAAGATTCTGTCACAGGCGAAAAGCTGGAAGGTGTTATTTTTGGACTGTATGCTGCAGAAGATATTCTTTCTAATCAGGGAGAGGTTCTCGTAGAGAAAGATACCTTGCTGGAAAAGAAAGCAACGGATGCAAAGGGAACACTTACTTTCGACAGTGATCTTCCACATGGAAAATACTATGTCAAAGAGGAAGTCAGAAAAGCTGGATATCTTCCAAATGAGGAAGTATGGAATGTAGATGCAACTTACGAAAATCAGAATCTTGCAAAGATTGAACTGAACAAAGAAGTTGAGAATCAGCCGACAGAAACACGCATTACAAAAACAGATGCAACTACCGGAAATGAGCTGGAAGGAGCCAAACTGCAGGTCATTGATAAAGACGGAAATGTTGTGGAAGAATGGGTAAGCAGTAAGGAAGAACATGTCATTTACGGACTGCCGGAAGGAAGTTATACCTTACATGAGGAACTGGCTCCTTATGAAGATGGCTATGTGTCTGCCAGCGATGTGATGTTTGAAGTCAAAGAAGATGGCAGTGTGACAAAGGTTGAGATGAAAGATGAATATTCCAAAGTGGAAATTTCAAAAACAGACCTTACAACCGGAAAAGAACTGGAAGGGGCAAAGCTTCAGATTATCCGCAAAGACGGAACTGTTCTGGAAGAGTGGATTACAGATGGAAAACCACATTCCGTTGAAAAACTCCCAGTCAATGAAGAACTTACTCTGCGTGAGATCACAGCACCGGATGGTTACGAGATTGCGGAAGATGTCACATTTACATTGAAAGATACAATGGAAGTCCAGAAAGTAGAAATGAAAGATGCCAGAACACCGGAGAAAACAACAGAAAAAACAAATGCACCAAAAACAGGTGATAACCAGAAAATATGGGCGTTTGTTCTGCTTGCACTGGCATCTGCTGGAACAGCTACAGGAGTGACTGTATACCGCAGAAAGAAGTCAAAAATGACAGACAACAAAAAAGAAACAGAAGAAAAATAAAATAAGAATTACAGGATAAACCAATCTGACAGGGCAGGAGATGTGCATAAAGCAGCTTCTGCCCTGTCTGTATATAAGGAGAAGAATGATGAGACGTTTTTATACAGCAGAATCAGTAACAGAAGGACACCCAGACAAAGTATGCGATCAGATAGCAGATGCAATCTTAGATGAATGTCTGCGTTACGATCCATCTTCGAGAGTGGCGTGTGAAGTCCTTGCTACAAGAGGAAATGTGTTTGTAGCAGGAGAAATCACCAGCGGATATGAACCACCAGTGTTTGATGTGATCCGAAAAGTTTTAGAAGAGTGTGGATATTGTACAGATGGGATAGAAATGGATACGTTTGTACACCAGCAGAGTCCAGATATTGCGAAAGCAGTGAGTGTGTCGAAAGAATTTCGGGATAATATCGGCGCAAAATTAAGAGATAGAAGCAGGGGAGCTGGAGATCAGGGTGTTATGGTCGGATATGCGTGTGATGATACTCCGCAGCTTATGCCAATGCCGACTGTTCTGGCACACCGGATCACACGTGAACTTTCGGCTTGCAAAAGAAGCGGATATATCAAAGATATCTTTTCGGATGGAAAAGCACAGGTAACCGTAGAATATGAAGATGGAAAGCCAGTGAGACTGGAAAGTGTTGTTGTTTCCTGCCAGCATGGTGCAGAAAAGAGCCTGAAGAAGTTAGATGCCGAAATCAGAGAGAAAGTGCTTCGCTCAGCACTCAGATTACTGCCGCCGGATGAGGATACGAAGATTCTGATCAATCCGTCAGGAAAATTTGTGTGTGGAGGGTTTGATGCAGATACCGGACTGACCGGAAGAAAGCTGATGGTGGATACTTATGGAAGTATGGTTCCGCATGGCGGCGGTGCATTTTCAGGAAAGGACTGTTCGAAAGTAGACCGTTCGGCAGCTTATATGGCAAGGTATATCGCAAAAAATATAGTAGCTGCTGAGTTTGCAAGCAAGTGTCAGGTGTCTCTGGCTTATGCAATCGGAGTAGCAGAGCCGGTTATGATTGAGGTGGATACCTTTGATACAGGGAAAGTGTGTGCGGATGATTGTCTGGCGGCAGCAATCCCACTGGTGTTTGGAGTGACACCTGTTCAGATCATGGAATCCCTTCGACTGAACCGTCCGATTTTCCGGCAGACGGCAGTTTTTGGTCATTTTGGAAGAAAGGAGTTTCCTTGGGAGCGGACGGATAAGGTACTGGATCTTCAGGATGCAATTCTGTAATGCCCTGGGTAACGGAAGAAGAGATTCAGGCAGCAAAAAATATGACTGCGTATGAGTATTTGCGGACGCATCAGGCACAGCGGTTGCAAAAGACAAGAACCAGAAATGAATGGCAGTTGACGGACCATGACAGTTTTAAAATCAATGAACTGTCCAGCAAATGGCATTGGAAATCCAGAGATATCGGTGGCGTGTCCGCACTGCGGTTCCTGATTGAAGTAGATGGAATGAAATTTACAGATGCCGTAAAACTGTTGTGCGAAGAGAGTCCGTCTTTTATTCCGACACAGTCTGCGAAAAAGGAAAAACCACCCTTTAAGCTGCCGGAGAGATATTGTAATTGCAGACGAATCAGGGCTTATTTAAACCACAGAGGAATCAGCGATGAAGTGATCACGTATTGCATTTCGCATGAAATCCTTTATGAAAGTGTCCCGTACCATAACGCTGTTTTTGTTGGAAAAGATGAATCCGGAAAAGCAAGATATGCATTCCTGCGAGGAATCTATGAAAAAAACGGGAAAGGATTCAAGATGGAGCAGACCGGGAGTGAAAAAAAGTACAGCTTTTGTATTCCACCTGAAAGAGAAACAAAACGAGTTGTCGTATATGAAGCGTGTATTGATGCACTGGCCCACATGACACTGGAAGAAGGAAAGAGGGATAAATATCGTCTTTCCCTTGGAGGAATCGCTGCTCCGAAAGAAAACACACAGATACAGAGTGAACGTTTTAAAAAGCTGCCGGATGCACTGGAAGAGTTTCTGAAGAACCATCCGGAAATCAAAGAAATTGAAATCTGCACCGATAATGACTTTGCCGGGAGATGGGCGAAAGAACAGATGAAAAAACATTACGAGGGAACGTATCAGATTATTTGCAATCTGCCGGAAAAAGAAGGGGCAGATTATGCAGACCTTGCGAAAGAAAAAAAGCAGACAAATAAATGCAGGGACAGACCATTAGAAAGAAGGTGATAGAGAATGGAAGAAAAAGGAACGATGCACGTACATCTGTTGACGGAGCTGACTGGAAATCTTTATTCAGAAGAATCCGAATGGGAAGAAGAGTGGTCGGAGAGTGATGAATATGGAATGCCATTAGATGGAACAGAACTTGCCGATTATGAAGAAGTCATCCGAGAAGAACTGGAACGCTATGGGGAAGATGATCTCATGCAGTATTTTGACGGAAGTGAGTCCATTCAGGAAAAGATACAAAGTGCAGTTGTTACGATAGAAAACAAAGACGGAATCCTGTACGGCTGTACCAAACTGGAATTAAATGAATTTTTAAGTCAGGAAGAACTACAGGAATTCACCGAATACATTACAGGGCAGTACAGTGACGGGTGGGGTGAAGGATTTGAACAGAGGGATATCAAGGTAGATGGTGGAACGATGAATGTGCATTTTTGGCATCCTAATATGGAACAGCCGAAAATGTATGAAAAGAAAACAGAGCAGATTCCGACAAAGCCTGAGAAACAACGTCCCAAGTTACAGCTCCTTGGACATGATGGGAATATTTTTTCCATTATGGGCGATGCCTCAACTCTTTTGAAAAAGAATAAACAGACAGCAGAAGCAAAAGAAATGCGTAAAAGGGTATTGGAAAGTGGGGACTATTACAAAGCACTTTTGATTATCAGCGAATATGTAGAAACTGAGTTGAGTCCGCCGCCCAAAGAAAATAAAAAGACAAAGAAGAAAAATCAGCCGGAACGCTGAGAAAAGAAAGGATGATGCCTATGACAAATGGCCTGAGTTTGGAAGAACTTATGAAAGAGGGAACATACCCGGAGGAATATACTGAAGGGGAAAACTGGAAAATATTACATGGAGATACATTAAAACTGGTCAAAGCATTCCAGCCGGGAATCTTTGATGCAGTTATTACCGATCCGCCGTATGCATCCGGTGGAACAAAACAGAATGAAAGAAATCGTACTACAAATCAGAAATACAGCAGTATGAGTGCTGCCAATGCACTTCCGGATTTCGATGGGGATAACAAAGACCAGAGATCTTGGACGCACTGGATGGCTGAATGGCTCTATGATGTGCGGAAAGCCTGCAAGAAAGGTGCTCCGATCTGTCTGTTCATTGACTGGCGTCAGTATCCATCGATTACCGATGCATTGCAGTGGGCAGGATGGATCTGGCGAGGAACAGCGGTGTGGGATAAGGGAAACTCCCGTCCACAGAAAGGCCGTTTCCGCCAGCAGGCTGAATATATTGTGTGGGGCAGTAACGGACCGATGCCGATCAACCGTCCGGTATCTTGTCTGCCGGGCGTCTTCCGATATGGCAATCCGCAGAACCGGATTCATGTGACAGAGAAACCGTTGCAGCTTATGAAAGATGTTATCCAGATTTGTGAACCGAGAGGGCTGATCCTGGACCCGTTTGTCGGAGCAGGAACAACTGTCCTTGCAGCGGTTATGACAGGTTATCGTGCAGTGGGAATTGAGGTAACAGATGCCTACTACAAACTGGGAAGTGACAGAGTGAAAATTGCATTAGAAGCAGAGCAGAAAGAGGATGAAAAGTAGCCGGGATGTCCAATTGGACATCTTGTTTTTTATAGAGAAAATGAGTGGCATCCAACTGGATGCAGGAAGGAGATGGAGCGTATGGAACAGGCGCTGGCTTATGTGTGCTGTTCAGCAGAAGAAAGCCGGGTAAAAGTGCAGAAATATTGCAGAAAAATCTATGAACTTGGGTATGTACCAATCTGTCCGAGATTTGTATTCTCACCATTCTTGGAAGAGTCTGATGCAGAAGATATGCAGGGATATGGAAGAATGTCCCATATCCTTTTACGGAGATGCCGGATGGTAGTCGTATGTGGGAAAGAAGTGACAGGAACAATGAATACCGAAATCAGTATGGCAGACAGACTCCATATCATTTGTACGACACTTGATGGACTGGTACAGATAAAAGAATCAAAATAAATCAGAATCGAGTCAATCCGGTGCTACAGAAACTGGCGGTACTCGTTTTGCAAGCATAGCGTTTGGATATCCAAACGCACTTTGGGG